>Ga0206932_1011_pt1 | contig 58526 bp, 37 predicted proteins | sample Alteio_BWOrgHeat_18_FD_153244 | JGI IMG/M metagenome (GOLD analysis project Ga0206932, IMG submission 153244) | Enriched cells from forest soil in Barre Woods Harvard Forest LTER site, Petersham, Massachusetts, United States -... | ecosystem: Environmental > Terrestrial > Soil > Temperate forest >...
ATTCTCTTGAAAGCAAATTGAATAATGTAACGGGGCTTGCGCCTAACACTTTTCGAATACCAAATTCTTTCGTGCGTTGTTCTGATGTAAATATTACAAGCCCTAATAAACCAAGGCAGGAAATAAATATGGCAAGAAATGCAAAGTAGTCAGCAAGCTTACTTACTACCTGTTCGCTTTTATAAAGCTTTGCATATTCTTCATCAGAAAACTGATATGAAAAAGGAAATTTCGGATTGAGATTCTTGCAAACTTTTTCAAGATTTGCTAATGCTTCTTTTGTTTTACCAGGCTCTGTTCTTACCAATGCAGCACCCCACTCAATGTTTTCGCCAAGACGCAGTACAAGCGGATTAATTGGCGTATATGCTGAATTAAAATGAAAATCTTTCACCACACCAATTATAGTTCCTTTCTTTTCCCAGAATGTAAGCGGCTTACCGATGGGATTTTTATAACCAATTCTTTTTAATGCCGCTTCGTTAATAATATAACCAACAGAATCCGTTGCAAAATCTTTTGAGAAATCTCTTCCCTGCGCCAGTTGAAGATGCATGGTTTTAGTAAAATCGTATCCCACTGCAGACTGCGTAAAGTCAATATCAACATTCGGATCTTTTCCATCCCATTCTACACCGCTTGTACCATTTGTTATTTGCGTAGGTATATCTGTAATACGCGATACATCTTTTATACCGGGCATATTTAAAACCTGGTTTTTAAATAGTTCATATTTAGCAATAAGATCACCTTCCAATGGAATATAAACCAGGTTTTCCCTGTCATAACCAAGATTCATTGTTTGTATATAATTCACCTGTTTGCTCACTACTATTGTTCCGATAATAAGTATAATAGAGAGCATGAATTGAAAAACAACCAGCCCTTTGCGGAACCACAATGCAGTATTCGAAAATTTTAATGAACCTTTTAAAACACGAACGGGTTTAAATGATGACAGGTATAAGGCGGGATAACTGCCGGAAATAAATCCTGTTGTTAATAATAATCCTGCAATACTGAACCAGAATGTTGAATCATTAAATGGAAGATGAATTTCTTTTCCGGTAAGCTGGTTAAACGATGGCAATACAAGTAATACAATACCAAGCGAAATAATAATAGCAATTGATACAATCAGCAAAGCTTCTCCAATAAATTGTTTTATCAATGCAAACCTGATTGCGCCGACTACTTTTCTTATACCAATTTCTCTTGAACGTTTTACTGATCGTGCAGTAGTAAGGTTCATGAAATTGATACAGGCAATTAATAAAATAAAAATGGCAACTATGCTAAAGAGCTGTACATATTGAATTCTGCCACCGGATAAATTTCCCTGTTTATCAAAGTTGGAATGCAGATAAATATCTTTATAACGTTCAATACCCAATCGTATGTAGGAATATTTTGTTTGTTCTTTATTATAATTATCAAGAAACCTGATGATCTTATTTTCAAAAGCCTTCGCATCCGTTCCTTCGCGTAGCATAATAAAACATGCCGGGCCATTATTCGTCCAATCCTTTGCCCAGTTATTTCTGTCAAGAAACGACTGCCAGTTTAATATATAATCAAATTGTGCAGTGCTGTTTTTTAGCACATTATCAAACACTGCGGTTATCTTAAAATCTATATTGTTTTCATACCGGATCGTTCGTCCAATTGCTTCTTCAGGCGAACCAAAAAATTCTTCCGCCATCTTTTTTGAAATAGCAATATCTGAAGGTGTTTGCAGCGCTGTTATAGCTTTTCCCTGCAACAGTTTATAAGAAAACATTTTAAAAAAATCTTGTCCTGCATGATTTCCATTTTCTTTTATTATTTTATTATTTGCCTCAAAAGTGCTTAGTTCATTCCATGCATAATTTGTGGCATATTGCACTTCAGGCAATACACGTTTCATTTCATCCGCCATTACACCAGGCCCGCCATGAAAAGCATCTACCTTTCCGTCGTGATATTGTTTTTCATACACACTATATACTTGCGAACCGTTTTTATTAAATGCATCCACATTATATTCATCATTCACCCACAACATGATTAAAAGGCTGCAAGCCAATCCCAGGGCAAGCCCCATGATATTGATCAGAGAAAAAACTTTGTTTTTCCAAAGATTTCTAAATGCAGTTTTTAAATAATTTTTGAACATGTTATAAGTTTTAAGTTCTATGTTTTAAGTTGTACGTCAAAAGAGGAAAATATCGTAACCCATTCTTCATTTTGATTTTTACTTTTTAATTTTCATTCCGTTCTTAAACTCTTTACAGGATTTGCTATTGCTGCTTTTATTGCCTGGAAGCTTACTGTGAAAATTGTTATTATCAATCCGCCAATTGCTGCTGCAATAAATATCCACAATGAAATACTTGTTCTATAAGTATAATCCTGCAGCCAATTATGCATAAAATAATATGACAACGGAAATGCAACCAGGAAAGAAATGATAACAAGCAATACAAAATCTTTCGACAATAAATTCCAAACATTAAATACTGATGCGCCTAAAACTTTGCGCACACCAATCTCTTTTTTGCGCTGCTCTGCGACAAATGATGTTAATCCAAACAAACCCAAGCAAGAAATGATAATTGCCAACACAGCGAAGATGCCGGCAAGCTTTCCAACGCGTTCTTCATCGCCAAATTTTGCTGCATAATCATCATCTACAAACTTGTATTCGAAAGGTTGATCTGTGTTAAATTTTTTAAAGATCGGCTCTATCTTACTCAATGCATTTTTTGCGCTAACATCAGGATTTAATTTAAGCAAAGCCATATTGCCGGGCTCATTCGATAATACATAAATAACAGGCCGCACTTCATCATAGGGGGATTCAATTACCATATTATGTATAACGCCAATAACTTTCAAAGGCTGATCCCACCATGTCATTGTTTGCCCGACAGGATTTTTCAAATTCATATACTGCACAGCAGCTTCATTCAACACAACAGCAGCAGAATCTGTTGCAAAATCTTTTGAAAATCCACGGCCTTCTTTTATTTGCCAGCTAACTGTTTTACCGTAATCATAAGAAGCGCTAATCACACCAAAATCAGTAGAAAGATTTGGATCTTTTCCCGGCCAGCTAAATCCACTTGTACTGTTCCAGATACCGGTTGTCGGGCTTTCAGATTCGGCAAAAGATGTTACTGCTCCTGTTTGCATTAATTCATCTTTTACTGCTTCAAAATGATCATGAATAGAAGGGTTGCCTGTTGGAATACTGATAAGATCAGCACGTGTATACCCAACCGGGCGATCTTTTGCGTATTGAATTTGCCGATATACAATAACAGTTCCGATGATGAGTGAAACGGAAACGCTGAATTGTAATACCACCAATACTTTACGTGGAAGAGCTGCATAACGGCCAGCCTTGAATGTGCCTTTCAAAACCTTTACAGGGCTGAATGATGATAAATAAAATGCAGGATAACTTCCGGCTATTAATGCGGTAATAAAAATAAAAGCAACACCAATCAACCAGAACATAGGATTGCTCCATAATATCGTCATGTGTTTATCAGCAACCTGGTTAAAGAATGGTAATGCAAGCCACGCAATTAATATTGATAAGATGAAAGCAAATAAAACGGTTAAAAAAGATTCGCTAAAGAATTGCCAGATAAGTTGTTTGCGTAATGAACCAATTGTTTTTCTTATACCAACTTCCTTTGCACGTTTCTCGCTTTTTGCGGTACTTAAGTTCATGAAGTTGATGCACGCAAGCAGCAAAACAAATATGCCGATAACAACAAACATCTGAACATACTTTATTGCACCTCCAACATTTTTTCCATCTTTAAATTCAGAGTATAAATGCCATTTGCTCATCGGCATTAGAAAAAGTTCAGGCTTCTTTTTCTGTAACAGTGCATTTACTTTTTTAAGTTTTGCATCTTTTATTCTTGCTGAAACAGTTGCGAAATCAACATTGTCATTTATCTGTACAAATAATGAAGTAAAGTTTGGTCTCCACGGATCTTCCATGCTTTTTAAATTGTTGTTGGTATAAAAGAAATCCCATGAAGCAATAAAATTCAAGTTGGCAAAAGTTGAATTCTGCTGGAAATCTTTATATACACCGGCAACTTTCATCGGTGGCATTTGATCCACCTTTATCATTTTATTTATTGCATCATCATTACCAAAATATGCTTTTGCGGCAGATGCAGAAATTATAACAGAAGAAGGATCATTCAACGCATTGCGACTGCCTTTTATCATAACAAGAGAAAACATATCGGGCATTTCTTTTTCGAAATAGCCACCTGTTTCCTTTAACTTTTTATCACCTACGGTAACAGTATGATTGCTGTTCGTAACGGTAACAATATGATTGCCCCAATTCACTGCCATTACAATATGCTTAAAATCGCTGCCGTAATTTGTTCGCAGTTCATTGGCTAATGGATACGGCACACTCCACCATGTTTGTACTTCACCGTTATTGGTTACGTTTTGAATGACTTGTGCAATGTGATCATAATTATTAAAATTTTTATTGAATGAAAGCTCATCATACATCCACAAGCCGATCAATATTGCAACAGCCATTCCTAATGAAAGCCCGATTATGTTGATGAAAGAATGCATTATATCTTTTAGAAGACTACGCCATGCAGTTTTGAAATAATTTTTAAACATGATACCAAATCAAAATTTAAAAGTTAGAAGTCAAAAATTTTAGTTTCATAATTTTTTGAATTTTGATTTTTGACTTTTTAATTTTTTATTCTGTTCTCAAACTATTCACCGGATTAGCAATGGCTGCTTTTATTGCCTGGAAGCTGATAGTGATTACAGCAATCAATAAAGCAACAATTCCACCTAATGCAAAAACCCACCATGCAATATTTATTCTGTATGCATAATCCTGCAACCATTTATCCATTGCCCAAAACGTTACGGGAATTGAAATAATAAATGCAATTAAAACAAGCGATAAAAATTCTTTTGATACCAACACTAAAACATTTTGAACAGAAGCGCCAAGTACTTTTCGAATACCAATTTCTTTTGTGCGTTGCTCAATTACAAATGCTGATAAACCAAATAAACCAAGCGTGGCTATAATAATTGCAAGAATGGCAAACGCAGAAAATATTTGTTGCGTTCTTAATTCGCTTGCATATAAGGCAGCAAATTTTTCATCAAGAAAATTATAGCTTAATGGTCCTTGCGGATTAAATGAATTCCATTTTGTTTTTAAATCACTTAAAAAGCTTGTTACATCTGTTGTTTTTATTTTAATAATGAGTCCTCCATAATTATTTCCGAGCAACATCATTAACGGCGCAATTTTTTGTTTGGCTGATGCATAATTAAAATCATTCATCACACCAACTATTTTGTACGGCATCTGACCTGAACGCATGATTGTTTTCCCGATTGGATTTGTGTTATTCCATCCTAATTCATGCACGGCTGCTTCGTTAATAACAGCGGCTGCACTGTCACTTCCAAAATCCTTTGAAAAATATCTTCCTTCTTTTATTTTGATGCCGAGTGTTTTCAAATAATCATAGTCTACATGATAAATATTCATGTGAATATCTGAGCCGTTGCCGTTTTCATTTACAGGATACACTTCTGTTCCATCCATAAAAACATCTCCGGGTACTGATCTTGATATGGTCGCAGCAACAACACGGCTATCCTGTAAAACACTTTGTTTAAATGCGTCCTGGTTGTTGCCCATCAATCTTCCGTCAGGCAAAAACAAAACCTGTTCTTTATCATAGCCCAGCTTTTTGTTTTGCATGTAATGCAATTGTTGGTAAACAATAATGGTTGAAATAATTAATGTAGTTGAAACAAAAAACTGGAAAATAATTAAGCCACTTCGCAGTGAGCTTTTATTGCGACCGGTTCCTGATGAACCTTTTAAAACTTTTATCGGATTGAAGGACGATAAAAAAAATGATGGATAAATGCCGGCAATAACTCCAACAAAAAATACTAATGCAATCAGCACAAGAATAAATTTATAATTTAGTAAATCACCAACACTGATCTGCTTTCCCGAAACCTGGTTAAAGTAAGGAAGTAGTACAAATATTAAAGCGATTGCAAGCAACATAGCGCAAAAACTTATCAGTACAGATTCAGATAAAAACTGCTTTATCAATTGCCACTTTGCCGAACCCATCACTTTTCTAACGCCTACTTCTTTTGCTCTTTTTACAGAACGTGCAATGGAAAGATTAGTGAAATTTACGCATGCCAACAATAAAATAAATACTGCGAGTACTGAAAAAATGTAAACGTATTGTATATCGCCATTTGGCTCAATTTCGCTTTTGGTATGCGAGTAAAGATGAATATCGGTAAGTGGTTGTAATGAAAAAATAAATGTATTCACTGCTTTCCTTGCTTCCGCCAAACTAATACCCATATCGAGTTGATTTTCTGGTACCACGTATTTGGCAACTAATTGCGGGAATTTTGCCTGCAATTTTTTTGGATCAGCATTTTTATTCAGTAACAAATAAGTGTATTCTCCAAGATTATTCCATGTTGGGTTTGCTATATGCCAGGTAGTCAAACTTAAAAAAGCATCAAGATGAAAATGTGAATTGTCAGGTACTTTATCAAACACACCTGTTACTTTAAATAAAGCATTATGCAAACCAATTATTAAAGACTTGCCAACAGGATCTGCATCACCAAAATATTTTTTTGCGAACGCTTTTGAAATAACAATACTGTTGGGCTGAATCAATGCATCTTTATTGCTTCCTTCAATTAAAGGAATAGAAAATATTTGCAGGAAATTAGAATCTGCAAATGCAAGGTGCTCTTCTTTAAATTGTTTATCATCATATTTTACAAAATCAGTTGCGGGAGAGACTCTTGTAAAGGCTTCTACCTCGGGAAAGGCACTTTTTATTCCCAGGCCAACGGCATAATCTACCATGGGATAGACTGCAACATCACCGTTTCCTGTAACAGATAAATTGAGACGATAAATATTTTTTGCGTCTGTAGGATACTTGTCATAATTGAATTCATTGTAAACAAACACAGCGATCAGCATAAAACAGGTAAGCCCAATTGCAAGACCAATAACATTTATAAAAGAAAAAACTTTGTTCTTTTTAAAATTCCTGAATGCAGTTTTGAAATAATTTTTGAACATTTTGTTTTGTTTAAGCTAATAGCTGTTGGCCATTAGCTATTAGCTAATCATTATTCCGTCCTCAAACTCTTCACCGGATTTGCCAGTGCCGCTTTCATTGCCTGCAAACTCACCGTGAGTAAAGCAATTATTATTGCTAGAACTCCTGCCACAATAAATATCCACCAGCTTATACTTACACGATAAGCAAAACTTTGTAACCATTGATGCATTGCCCACCATGCAACAGGAAATGCAATTACTGAAGCTATCAACACAAGCTTTGCAAAATCTTTTGACAACATCGCAACAATACCACCAACACTTGCGCCCAAAACTTTGCGTACACCAATTTCTTTTGTGCGTTGCTCTGCTGCATATGTAACTAAACCAAACAAACCCAAACAACCAATAAAAATTGCAAACACTGCGAATGTTATAAATAGCTTTCCGGTTTGTTGTTCTGATGTATAAATGTTATTAAAGTCAGCATCCATAAATGTGTAATTAAAAGGTTGGCCAGACGTCATACTGATCCATTTTGTTTGTATGCTGTTGATAACTGAAGGAATATTTTTTGTATTGATGCGCACCGCAATGTTGCCCCAGTTTTCTCCTTTGTTTATAATAAGCGGACCAACATTTTGATGCATGGAGCTAAAGTTGAAATCTTTCACCACACCAACTACATGATAAGCTACAGAACCACTAATGGTGCTGTTACCAAAATCAGGGCGATATAAAACTTCTTTCAATGGATCTTTAAACCCAAGTACTTTTATTGCAGATTCGTTAAGAATTACACCAACAGAATCTGTTGGAAAGTCTTTAGAAAAATTTCTGCCTTCCTTCATTTGCATACCAAGTGTTGGTATATAATTTTCATCTACATAAAAATTAGTTAGCACCACTGCTTTGGTTGGATCCATTGCTGCATCGCGAAACCAGCCTTCATTATCAAATTGAGGTGAGGTTGGCATGTCGCCGCTTATTGTTGCGTTGGTTATACCAGGAATATTTAATAATTCATTTCTGAATGTGTGTATTTGTTTATCGAGATACCATGCATTGTGCAGCACAAAAACCTGGTCGCGGTTATAACCAATTTTGCGGCTGCGTATATAATCGAGTTGATTATAAATTACAATTGTTCCAATAATTAATATAATTGAAATGGTGAATTGAAAAACAACAAGCCCGCTGCGCAACCAACTGTTTTTAAAACCTTTTGCAATTTTTCCTTTTAAAACATCTATCGGCTGAAATGCTGATAAATAAAACGCGGGATAGCTGCCTGCAACACATCCAACAACAAATACCAATCCTATCATTACAGGAAAAAGCCATGTTGAAAATAAAGTTGCAACACTCATTTGCTTTTCAGCTAATTGATTAAACAGCGGAAGTAACAATGCAGCAATACCAATTGCAAGAATTAATGAAAAGAAACTTAATAAAACAGATTCAGTTAAAAACTGTGTAATAAGATTTGAGCGCAATGAACCTGCCACTTTTCTTATACCGACTTCTTTTGCACGATTAGCAGAACGTGCAGTTGAAAGATTCATAAAGTTTACGCAGGCAATCAATAAAATGAAAACAGCGATCACTGAAAAAATATACACGTACGTGATATCACTGTTTGCTTCTATTTCATAAGATTTATTTGAATACAAATGAATATCAGTAAGCGGCATTGCATGATAAATAAAATGACTGCCTTTGTTTGTTAAGTCTTTTAATGAAGTGTGCAATTGAGCTTCTAATTCTTTACCGAGATAATTATTGATGGTTGCATCAACATCTTTTTGCAATTTTTGTTGCGTAACACCAGGACGTACCAAAACATAATTATATGTATTGTTGCTAAGCCATGAATCATTTACGTTATTTGTTTTTTCGCGAATAAAATGAAAATGAAAATGTGATTGCTTTGGAATATCTTTTATTACGCCGGATATTTTACAATAGTTGGTGTTATCAACAACTAAAGTTTTACCGATAACATTTGTACTGTTGAAATATTTTTTTGCAGTGGTTTCATCAATCACAATTGAATTTGGATCTTTTAAAGCAGTTTCAGGATTACCTTGTATCATCGGCACAGTAAACACTTTAAAAAAAGTAGAATCTGCAAATACTGCATTATGATCCTGCACATTTTGATTATCTTTTTTTACAAGTATATCAGACTGGTAATTTAATCTTACTGCTTCTTCAATTTCAGGAAAATCTCTTTTTAATGTTGGCGCTAACGGATCTGGTGCAACCGCAAAAATTGCCGATGTATTGTTGAAATAAATATCTGCATCCAAACGATAAATGCGGTCTGCATTTTTATTGTATTTATCATAACTTAATTCATCCACTACATACAAAACAATTAATAAACAAACAGCAAGTCCACTGGCAAGGCCAATAATATTAATTGCAGAAAATGCTTTGTTTTTCCAAAGATTTCGCCACGCTATTTTGAAATAATTTCTGAACATAAAGAAGATTTCTGATGTCTGATTTATTTTCAATTTGGATCACTCCGTTCTTAAACTCTTTACAGGATTTGCTATTGCTGCTTTTATTGCCTGTATACAGATTGTTACAATAGCTATCATCAATGCGGCTGCACCGGCAATACCAAACACCCACCAGCCAATGTTAACGCGGTAAGCATAATCCTGCAGCCAGCGGCTCATAATGTACCAGCCAACAGGTATGGCAAGTAATAAAGAAATAAAAATGAGTTTTAAAAAATCACGTGATAGTAATACCAAAATACTTTGTACCGATGCGCCCAATACTTTACGGATACCTATTTCTTTTGTGCGCTGTAATACATTGTATGCAGATAGGCCAAGAAGCCCGAAACATGCAATGAGGATTGCCAAAAATGCGAACACGCCAAACACTTTACCAAACAGCAAATCAGCTTTGTACTGCTGTCCAAATGATTCATCAAGAAAAAAATAATCAAACGGATCTTTTGGAAAATAGCTATTCCAGATTTTTCTTAGTGAAGCAACTGTTTGCTGTGCATTACCCGAGTTTATTTTCAGCGAATAAAATGTTGTGGCATTAGGTCTTGGTACAATGATCATTGGGTCAATAGTTTTTTGCAAACCAAGCTGGTGAAAGTTAGCGGTTACACCCACTATTGTTACGGTATCTCCACCGCGGGATATTTTTTCATTCACTGCTGCGGCTGCATCTTTAAAGCCTAATAATTTAGCTGCATTCTCATTTAATATAGCAGCTTTTTTATCAGTACCAAATTGAGTAGAAAAATTTCTTCCTGCAACCATTTTTATATTGTATGCAGGAATAAAATCGTAATCAACGCCAAGATTATATAATGTAGTCGCAGTAGCGTTCCCACCTAATCTTTTACAGCCGTTTGTCCAATAAATTTCATTACCAAATACACTGGTTGATGCCGTAAGATTTTTGATACCTGTTTGCTGCAGCACCGTTGATTTAAATGGCTGATACGTGTTTTGATATAACGAGTCAACCAGTGATTGCGGGCCTTTTAGCACAAGTGTTTGATCTATGTTGGCACCAAGGCTTTGGTTGCGCATGTAGTTTACCTGCTGGTATACAATAATAGTTCCTGCAATCAATACAACTGAAGTAATAAACTGCACAATAATTAAACTTTTGCGCAGCAATAAACCACTTGCAGTATTCTTAAATGCTCCTTTTAAAACAGTCACCGGCATAAAGCCAGACAGCACGAAAGCAGGATAAATACCGGATAACAATGTGCCGCTGAAAAACAAACTAAAAAATAACAGCCAGTAATTGCGAGTAAGCGCAACGCCCGTATAATTATCCCTGCCGGTAAAGGCATCGAACGGGCGGAGCAGTATAAAAAATATCAGCAGAGAAAAAAGTAATGAAGTAAAATTCAGAATAAAACTCTCTGTTAAAAACTGCCGGATAAGTGTGCTGCGCACAGCGCCTAATACTTTTCTTATACCCACTTCTTTTGCGCGCTCAACAGACCTGGCAGTGGCGAGGTTAATATAGTTTATCCATGCAATACAAATAATAAGTATGGCAATTAAAAAAAGAAATACTACAGTTTGCCCGTTGCCGTTTACTTCTGCTTCCTGGTTGTAATTGGAATAAAGATGTATATCATTTAGCGGTATCAGGTGCAGTTCATCATGGTAATTATTATTTTTATATCCTTCGCGTTCGTTTATGTATTTATCAGTAAAAGCAGGGAGCTTTGCCTCCAGCTTTTTGTAATCAGCAGTTGGTTTTAATTGCAGGTAAACATAATAATCATACCAGCCCCATGCTGTTTCGCTTGCATTGGATGTGTCTCCTTCCAAACGCAATTCTTCTGCAAGCGTTGAATAAGAAACCAGGTAATTTATTATGAGATGTGAATTGGAAGGGAAATCTTTGTACACGCCGCTTACCTGAAAAGGCTGAACCCAAGGGCCACCTCTATTCACTAATGTTTTGCCAAGTGCATCTTCATTACCAAAATATTTCTTCGCTGTTGATTCAGATAAAATAATTTTATCCGGACCATTTAACGCCGTATGCGGATTCCCCTTTATAAACCGGAAACCAAACATATCAATTGTTGCAGGATCAGCATAATAACCTTTATTCTCTGAGAATTTTTTGTTTTGATCTTCGTTTGACAGCAACAAATTATCATCAATCAACCGGCAAAAATTTTCCACTTCAGGAAAATCTTTTTTCATTGTCGGGCCAATCGCCGGATAAGATGTTGCGGATTTATATGCCAGTACACCTTTTTGATAACTATCCAACCTTACACGAACAATCTGATTGGCATCCGGCTCAAATTTGTCGTAACTTTTTTCATAGGACACATAATGAAAGATGAGCAAACAACAACTCATGCCAATGGTAAGCCCCGCAATATTCAGAAAAGAATAACCCTTTCTTTTGAATATGTTTCTGAAAGCAAGTTTTAAATAGTTAGTTATCATAAGTATTATTCCTGATGTATGATTTAGTTAATCAAGACTTAGATTCGCCTTTGCATTTTCATTCTGTTCTCAAACTCTTCACGGGGTTTGCAACCGCTGCTTTAATTGCATGGAAACTGATGGTTATAATCGTTATCACAATCGCTACAATACCCGCTACAACAAAAACAAAAGGCGCAATGGTAATTCTATAATCATATTGCTGTAACCAATTATGCATATAATAAAAAACAACAGGTGAAGCAATCACACAGCTTATCAATACCAATACAATAAAATCTTTTGAAAGCAATAACCACACTTGTGATACAGAAGCACCTAATACTTTGCGTATTCCAATTTCTTTTGTGCGTTGTTCTGCTATATATGCTGCCAAACCAAATAGGCCAAGACATGAAATAAATATGGCTAATCCTGCAAATAAACCCGCTAACTTTCCGATCAATATTTCCAGATTAAATTTTGCTGCGTAGTTATCATCAGCAAATGTGTACGTGTAAGGATATGCAGGATTATATTTATTAAAAATTGAAGTGAGTTTGGTAATTGCGTCTTGTGTTTTTATGTTTGATGACAACCTGTACATGATTACATCCTGTGGGTGCGCATCATAAAAAAACATAGTAGGATCTGCCTGCCCAAACGGCGATGCCATCAATGCATTTTTTACAATACCAATTATTCTGAATTTTGTATCAATCCAGGTGATGGTTTGATTTAAAGGATTTTTTAAACGTAACAACTTAACTGCCGCTTCATTGAATATTACATTTAAAGTATCCGAAGGTGAATTGAAATCTCTCCCTTCTTTCATGCTCATTCCAAGTGTTTTAAAATAATCATCTGAAACCCTTATCCAGCCCATGTCTACAGATTCGCCGGGTCGTTTGCCTGACCACTCCTCTACATCTCTGTGATTGCCGCCGGTTGTTACACTTGCTGTCGCCGTAGTAACTGACGCTGCAATTCCTTTTTCAATCAAATCATTTCTAATCGCCGTATAGTTACTGCCAAGGTCTGCATTCATATCAGTTATCATCAGCCTGTTTTTATCATAACCAGATGGTTTGTCTTTAGCATATTGAACCTGCTGATAAATGATGTATGTGCAAATAATAAGTGCGATAGAACAACTGAATTGCAGTACCACTAAGACCTTTCGTGGCAAAGCTGCTGACTTGCCAATGTGAAGTTTTCCTTTCAATACTTTTACCGGCTCAAAAGAAGAAAGATAGAAAGCTGGTCTGCTGCCTGCAACAAGCCCTGTTAGTAAAACACAGCTTAAAGCAATCAGCCAAAACATAACATTAGTAAAAGGAATTTTTATATTGGAACTTGTAAGTGAATTAAAAGCAGGTAATGCTAATTGAACAAAGAGAAGCGAAAAAATAAATGCAATAAAAGTGAGCAAAACAGATTCTGTAAGAAACTGGAATATCAATTGATTTTTGCCTGAACCAATTGCTTTTCTTACGCCAACTTCTTTTGCTCTTTTTTCTGATCGTGCAGTTGTAAGATTGATAAAATTAATACAAGCAATTAATAAAACAAGAATGCCGATGAGTGTAAAGATGTTTACATATTCTATAAAACCAGTTGTTAGTTTTCCTTTATCAAAATTTTCATACAAATGCCAGTTTGCAACATTATCAAGAATGATATTTGTCTTCAATGACATGAAATTATCTGTCTCTGTTTTTTCAAGGTCTTTTAGTTTTGGAGCAACCTGCGTATAAGAAATTCCGGGTTTTAATTTTACAAACACCATAAAATTCGTCCAGCCAAAACCTTTTGTACGTGCAATCTTTGTAAAATCATCTGTTGATTCTAAATAACTAAACGGAACTAAATAACTAAATTGTAAAGTGGAGTTAGATGCAATATCTTTTAAAACGCCTGTTACCTTTAAATCATTTTTATTATCAAAACGAACTACTTTATTTAATGGATCTTCTTTTCCAAATAAAGCCTTTGCAGTGCTTTGAGTTAATACGATAGAATATGGATTATTTAAAACCGTACTGGCATTTCCTTTTACTAAATCATATTGAAACATTTTAAGAAAATCGTTGCCAACCTGTCCGCCTTCAATATAGAATTTCTTATCTCCTACCATTAAGCCATGCATGCCAAAACCATCTGTTTCAGAAACATATTGTATTTCGGGAATTTGATTACGTAAGATTGTCGCCAGCTTTAATGAAGTACCACCATAATTCATCGTATCACCATTGCCATAAAAATTGCGGCGTACCTGGTATAGTTGTTTGTAATGAGGAAGAAATTTATCATAGGAATATTGATAATACACCCAAAGCCCAATAATTAAGGCAACACCCATTCCAGTTGCCAGCCCCAAAATATTTAAAGTGCTGTATGCTTTATTTCTTAATAAGCTACGCCAGGCAATTTTGAAATGGTTTTTGAACATGTACTCAATTTTAAAACCTATAAATTTCTCAATTACTCCGTTCTCAAACTCTTCACCGGATTTGCAACTGCTGCTTTTATTGCTTTTATACAAACAGTAAATAAGGCAATGGCAAAAGTTATCAATGCTGCCAATAAAAAAATCCACCAGCTTAAAGATGTTTTATAAGCAAAGTTTTGCAGCCATTTATTCATTGCGAAATAACCAACAGGTAAGGCGATGCACATTGCAATCAATACAGGTTTTAATAAATCTTTAGATAACAATATAACAATGCCTTGTACTGATGAGCCTAATACTTTTCTTACGCCAATTTCCTTAAACCGTTTTGTTGCAGTAAATGATGCAAGCCCAAATAAACCAAGACAGGCAACAAAAATGGCAAGCCCCGCAAAAACAGTTATTATTGTTTGTTGGCGCAAATCATTTTTATATATATCATTAAACTGCTGATCTAAAAAACTGTATTCAAACGGGTAAGCCGGCGCAACTTTGTTGTACTCATTTCTTATAGCAGCAATGCCTGCCTGTATGTTACCGGGTTTTAATTTTATCAGCGCCACTCTCCTATCTTCACTGGGCGATATTACCAATGCATCCATATTTTCTTTTAGTGATAAGAAATTAAAATCTTCAACAACACCAATAATTCTGCGCTTGTTATCATCCCGGAATTTATTTTGAATCCATTTGCCAATGGCTTGCTCCGGCGTCCATCCAAGCCTGGCTGCTGCTGTTCTGTTTAGTAAAATAGCTTCTGTTGTGTCTGTTGGAAATTGCGATGAGAAATCTCTCCCTGAAATAATTTTTAAACCTAAGGTTTTTACATATTCAAAATCTGCAAACTCAGTGCGTGCCTGCCATTTTTCGTTATGGCCTTCTACATCAAAAGAATAATCGTCAAAAAAACCACCTGGCTCACCAGACATTAAACTCACTGAAGCTACATTGCTGTTGTTTTGTAACTGGTTTTTGAAAACATATTTATTCTCATCAAAATCATTATTATCAATACGCACCGCAACGGTTTGTTCTTTATTATACCCTAATTGTTTGTTCTTTACATAGCTCATCTGATTTATTATAATGATAGTGCCTACCATTAAAAATACTGAGATGCTGAACTGAACAACAACCAACGCCTGCCTGAATGTTGAACCACCTTTGCCTAATCTTAATTTGCCTTTTAAAGCCTGTATTGGTGAGAATGCAGAAAGAAAAAAAGCAGGATAACTGCCTGCTAAAAAACCAACAATAAGTATTACACCAGTTAGAAATAAATAGATTGGCAGAGTATTCCATGAAACGGTTAATGTGTAACCCAGCAATTGATTGTATAAAGGCATTATAAGAAGCAACAAGACAATAGAAAATATACAGGAGATTGTTGTGAGCAAAACAGATTCGCCGATAAACTGCCATATAAGATTGTTGCGCAATGCACCCAATACTTTACGCAAGCCAACTTCTTTTGAACGTTCTACTGCACGAATGGTTGAAAGATTCATGAAGTTGATGCAGGCGATTAACAATATTAATACAGCAATAGAAAGAAAAATATATACAACCGCTTTATCACCATGTTTTACATTATCAAACGCAGTAGCATTTTCAAAATAAATATTTTTTAAAGGCGTAAGCGAAAGCGAAAAATGAAACCCGTATTGTAGCATATCGTGTCCCATATATTTCTGCATAAAGGGTGCAAATTTTTTTTCAAGCTGTGCCACGTTTGTATGTTCATTCAGCAAAACATAAGTGAATAAGCGGTTATCTATCCAAACATCAAAGCCATTATTGTGTGTAAAATTTTCAATAGGTACAACCAAATCAAAACTCATGTGCGAGTTAGAAGGTACATCTTTGGCTATGCCGGTAACTTTTAATTGAAACTTCTTATCCATTTCAACTACTTTACCCATATCATTATCAATAGTTCCAAAATATTTTTTTGCTGTAGTTTCAGTAAGCACAATACTGTTTGGATTATTTAAAGCCGTTGAAGCATTGCCTCTTAATAACGGAAATGAAAACATGCTGAAAAAGCCTGAATCTGCTGCATACACATTCTTTTCATTAAAAGAAGTATTACCAATTACAACCAAATCGTTTGATGGCATTACCCTAACCGCCTGTTTTATATCAGAGGAAAAATCATTCAGCAAGGCAGGTGCGTATGGGCCGGATAGATAAGGTACACTACTTTGTTTGCCTTCGTTATCAAAGCTGCGCATTACCCGGTAAATATTGTTGCCGTTTTTATGAAAATTATCTACACTAAATTCATTCATGATGTAAAGAAATATCATCATGCAAACCGTAATGCCAATAGTTAAACCAAGAACGTTGATGAATGAAAACATTTTATTCTTCATCAGATTGCGCCAGGCGGTTTTTAAATAATTTCTAAACATTGTCTGAACCGGGATTTATATTATTAAATGATTTCTTTGATTTTTTATTCACTTCTCAAACTCTTTACAGGATTTGCTATTGCTGCTTTTACAGATTGAAAGCTGACCGTTATAAATGCTATGGCAATAATTATCACAAATGGTACAACGAAATATGTCCATTGCAGGTTAATTCGAAAAGCATAATTCTGTAACCAGTTTGATGTTGTAAACCATGCAAGTGGCGTTGCAATTACAAATGCAATTATTAACAGTAAAGCAAATTCGCGGTACAATAAATTTAAAATGCTGCCAACCGAAGCGCCTAATACTTTTCTTATTCCAATTTCTTTTGTACGCTGTAATGTGGTGAATGATGCAAGACCAAACAAGCCAAGACATGCAACTAAAATTGCAAGGCTTGTAAATAAAGTAAACACCTGCCCAAAACGTTTGTCTGCTTTATATTGTTCATCAAAATGATCATCAAGAAAAAAATATTCGAGTGTGTTGCCGGGGAAAAATTTATCCCATTCTGACTTCACACTGCTTATTGTTTGTGCTGCATTTGCTGCCGAAGTTTTTATAGAAATTGAACCGTTTACATCAGGGATTAAACGAAGTATTAATGGTTCAAAAGCTTCACGCAAAGATTGCTGGTGAAAGTTTTCTGCCACACCTTCAATAATATATTGATCTCCCCAAAAATCTATCTTCTTGCCTATTGCCTCTGCCGGTTTATTAAAACCTAATTGCTCAATTCCTTTCCTATTAAATATTACAGAATGTTTATCTGATCCAAATGATTTATCAAATGGCCTGCCTGCAATTATTTTAAGTTCATATGTGTTTAGATAATCATAATCAACACCAATAACACGATATTGTTTTTGTTTGGATTCATCCTGCCCTACAAGTTTTATCCCGCCTGCATTCCAGCCAACAGCTTCGCCGGGAATACTTGTAGAAACTGTAATGTTTTGAACTGACGATTTTTGTTGCAGCTCTTGTTTAAATGCAGTTATGTTTTGTAAAAAAGTGGAATCAACACCAACAATTGGCGGCGATACAATCAATGTTTGATCTATATTAATTCCTAACGATTGTTTACGCATGTATTGTATCTGCTGGTAAACTGTAACAGTTCCCATTAACAAAAACAATGAAGCAGCAAATTGAAATACAACCAATGATTTTCTTAATAAAGCACCTTGTTTTGTTGTACCAATTTTACCTTTCAATACTTCAATAGGCTTAAAGCCTGACAATACAAATGCAGGATATAATCCTGAAAAGAAAACACCAACAAGAAACAGCGCAATCAGCGCAAGCCAAAAATTATTATCACTGAATAATGAAAAAGAAAGTTGTTGTCCGGAGAGTTGATTAAATCCTGGTATTGCAATCAAAACAATTAATACTGCAAGCACTAATGCAAAACCATTCAACACTGCAGATTCTGATAAGAACTGAATAATAAGCTGGCCGCGTTGTGAACCAACAGTCTTACGTACGCCAACTTCTCTTGCTCTTATAATAGCACGCGCTGTTGCAAGATTTATATAATTTACCCATGCAATCACCACGATAAAAAAAGCAATGGCTAATAAAAGGTAAACAGTTTTGCCATCACCGTTTTCGCCGGGTTCCATCATATAATGAGAATACAAATGAATAGATGTTAATGGCTGCAAATGATATATAACACCAGCATTATATTTTTTCATATCCTCACCAACCCCTTTTTCAACAACAGGAATAAATTTCTTTTCAACTGTTGCAGGATTTGCGCCTTTATGCAATAATAAAAAAGTAAGACAACCATCCCATTCCCATGCTGTTTCAGGGCCGTTGCCTGCTGAATCAGTTGTAAATTTTAAATACGTTGCATAAGAAAGTAACAGGTTTGGTTTAAGCTGTGTGTTTACCGGTGCATCTTTATACACAGCATTAATTGTATAATTATCCTTTCGGTTTAGCTGCAATGTTTTTCCAACAACGTTTGTAGTACCAAAAATTTTCTTTGCAGTAGTTTCAGAAAGTGCTGCAGTAAATGGTTCTTTTAATATAGTGTTTTTATCACCTGCAATTAAAGGATAAGTGAATATGCTGAAGAAAGAAGGATTGGTAAAATATACTTTCTCAATTTTTAAAGGTTGATTTTTTACTTCTGTTGTAACTCTTCCGTTGTCAACAACTTTTACATAATCTTCAATTTCAGGAATCGCAGCTTTAAAAGAATTACCAACCGCATAAGCACCGGCTGCCCATTGCGTGCTGAGTTTTCCATTATCGTAGCGATCTTGTTGCACACGATAAATACTGGCTTTATTTACCTGGAAATTTTCAAAGCTTAATTCAAAAGACACATATTGTAAAATGAGCAAACAAGCAGCAATACCAATTGCCAGTCCAAGAATATTAATTGCTGAATAAGCTTTGTGACGTTTAATGTTTCGCCATGCAATTTTGAAATAATTTTTAAACATGTTGTTTGTTTGCGCCAATAGCTGCAGCCATTAGCTGTTAGCTATTTTATTCCGTTCTTAAACTCTTTACCGGGTTTGCTATCGCTGCTTTTACAGATTGAAAGCTGATAGTAATTAAAGCGATGAGTATGGCTGAAATACCTGCTGCTAAAAATATCCACCAGCTTATTTCAATCCTGTATTTATAATTCTGTAACCAGTTATGCATTGCCCACCATGCCACGGGAAACGATACGATGCACGAGATAATTACCAACTGCAAAAAATCTTTTGATAATAATGTTGTAATGCCAGACACGCTTGCACCTAATACTTTGCGAATGCCAATTTCTTTTGTCCGGCGTTCGGCTGTAAAAGCGGCTAACCCAAATAACCCTAAACAGGAAATGATGATAGCCAATGCAGCAAACACTTTGGATAGTTTACTTATCAATGTTTCATTAAAAAACATTTTATTAAACTGGTCATCCGTAAACTGGTAAGTGAACGGATAAGAAGGATTGTCTTTTTTAATAACAGCTTCAATCTTTTTTATTGCAGCTTCAACATCAGTAGCGGGTTTTAAACGCACATACATTTCTGATGTGTTTTTATATTCAGGAAAATAAAAAAATACAGGATCAGGCTTGCCATACATATCACCATATACAAAATCGTTTACCACACCAACAATATTCAAAACTGTGCCGCTTGTATCACCATCCCAACGCATAGTTTTTCCTACAGCATTTTCTTTACCCATTAATTTTTCAAGTGATTGCGTTATAAGTATGTTTTGTTTTTTTGAGGTGATGCTATCTGTTATAACAAAGTCTCTGCCTTCTAAAATTTTTAAACCATAGGTATTCATAAATCCTGGCGATACACCACGATTAGATATCAGCACTTTGCTGTTGGCTGATTTTCCTTCCCATGTAAGGCCATCAGTATTATTGCCTCCATATAAAGTTGTGTAATCGGAAAGCGCAAGGTTGTCAATAAGCCCGCTGTTTAAAAGATCTTGTTTAATTATTCCGAAATTTTTATTGAATTCATTATTTGTATTTACTTCAAGCAAATTATTTTTATTAAACCCAAGATTCCTGTTTTTTACATGCTGTATCTGCTGGTAAATAACAATCGTGCTTATAATAAGTATGATTGAAATACTAAACTGTAACACTACCAATCCTTTCCTGATAAATGATGCACTGCTGTCTTTTAGTTTTAACCCTTTTAAAACAAACGCAGGATTAAAGGAGGATAAATACAATGATGGATAGCTGCCGGCAATTAATCCGCATATTAAAGTAATTGCTACCAATGCTGTAAGATGAAGTGGATTGGTTAAGCCCAGCACAAGATCTTTTTGTACCAATAAATCGAAAGCAGGCAATGCAAGCGCTATGATAATAACAGCAAGTATTGCAGATAAAACTGCCATTAAAACAGACTCGCCAATAAATTGAAATACCAGGTTTCGTTTACCTGCGCCTAATACTTTTCTTACACCCACTTCTCTTGCACGTTTTTCACTACGTGCCGTAGCAAGGTTCATAAAGTTGATGCATGCAATTAATAAAATAATCCATGCGATGATAGAAAAGAGATGTACATATTCTATTTGTCCGCCACCTGTTTGAACACCATTATCAAATTCATCACGCAAATGCCAGTCATGCGCACTCCATAAAAAAGGTCTTGCATTAGATTTTGGTTCGCGCTGTTGTATAAAATTGTACAGAATTTTATTTACTGAAGCTGCACTAACGTTTGGCTTTAATTCAACATAAGTATCAAGATCATTGTTGCCCCAGTTTTGCGCCCATGATTTATTTTCATTATACCAAATTTGAAAAGGTGCAACCCATTCAAACTGTATGGTTGAGTTTTTTGGAATATCTTTTATTACACCTGAGATTACATAATCTTGTTTATTATCAACACGCACTGTTTTACCGATTATATTTTTCTCATCACCAAAAAATTTTTTTGCGGTTGATTCAGTAACAACCATTGAATACAATTGCGAAAAAGCTGTTTTTGCATTACCCTGAACAAATGGAAATGTAAACATGTTGAACAAAGATGCATCTGCGAAATTGGGGAAGGCATACATTGATCTATTACCAATCGTTATAAGCTTTGTGTTATATCCTATTATGCGGCATGTGTTTGCAACGCCCGGAATATTCTGCTGCATTGCAGGAGCCATTGGCGCAGGCGTTGAACCAAACGTGGCAACGTATGTATCATACTTCTGGTTTTCTCTTATACGGTACAGGCTATCTTTTTTTGTGTTGAATTGATCCCAGTTCAATTCATTTTCAACCCATAAAAAAATTAAACCTGCACAGGCAATACCAATTGCCAAACCAAAAATGTTTAAAAAACTGTATTCTTTATTTTTCCAGAGATTTCTTAGAGTGGTTTTGAAATATGTTTTAAGCATATTAATGAGTTTTGAATAACCGTCAATATTTAAGCATTGTATATTTCACGGTTAACCTTTCAACCCTTATGCCATCACCAAAAAGCTTTATAGTCAATGGTTTTAAGAAACCCAATTATAGAAACTGTACGAAATCGTACAGTTTCATGTTGCAAAACGAACAGTACAGCATTGCATTAAGACTGACTTTTATAAAGTAAAAATGCTGGTTATATTTAAGATGCATTTTACTATTTCGTAACTATGCAAGGAATTTTTGAATTTATATTTTCCATTTGATTTATACATTATAATAACTACCAAACACATATTATGAATAAGCTTGAAAACAAAGTGGCATACATTACCGGCGGAAGTAAAGGCATAGGGTTGGGCATTGCAAAAACATTATTGAATGAAGGCATGAGAGTAGCCATCAGCAGCAGGAAACTTATTGCCGCAAAAGAAGCTGCGGCTTCTTTATCAAAAGATGATTTAAAAATCCTGGCAATAGAATCTGATGTTACTTCGCTGGCTGCAGAAATAAATGCGGTAAAAGCTGTAGTTGATCATTTTGGGCAGATTGATGTAGTAATTGCCAATGCAGGCGTGGGTCATTTGTTATCTATTGAGAATTTAACTGAAGAGCTTTGGAAAGAAACAATTGATACGAATTTAACCGGCGTATTTAATACTGTAAAAGCGAGCCTTGAAGCACTGAAAAAATCCAAAGGTTATATTATAACTATTGCAAGCCTTGCAGGAACAAATTTTTTCGAAAACGGAACAGCTTATAATGCCAGTAAATTTGGTTTGGTTGGTTTTACTCAAGCGCTTATGCTTGACCTGAGAAAACAGGGGATAAAGGTTACTACCATTATGCCAGGATCTGTTGCTACGCAATTCAATAATCATGCAGTTAGCGATGCTGATGCCTGGAAGATACAACCTGAAGATATTGGCGAGATAGTATCCAGTCTTTTAAAGATGAACCCACGAACACTTCCCAGCAAGATTGAAGTAAGGCCATCTTTTCCTGGCAAATGATATGCATATAAGCAGCATTAGCAGGATGAGTTATATTGATGTTTTTCTTGCGGCATTTGTTTGTTCAACAATTTCTTTTATTTTGTTGTCAAGATCTAAAACAGCCTGTTCCATAAATGGCAGGTATTCTACAATATTTTTATAGCCTTCCATTTTAATCAGTTCCATAATACCGAGAATATTTACAACAGGCATCCGCATTTCATGCGCCTGTATGTGAGCAATCTTCATTAATGATTCATTTTTACGCCTGATGTTCTCATGCTGCGTTTTTACTTCAGTAATATCAGATGCAGTAAAAGATACGCCAATAATATTTTCAATATTGTCAATTACAGGAATATAAGATATTTGCCACCATATACTTTCACCATTATTGTATGTAAGCAGTTTTTCTTCTCTTATCGTTTCGCCATATAAAGTATCTTTAAATTTCTCTTCAAAATGCGACGTGTAATTCTGATGGAGAAATTGGCGCACATCCATTTTATTACTAATTGTTTTTTTTTGAGCATCCTGTAAAAAATCAGCAGCACCGTGGTTAAAATATAGTATCCGCATTTTTCTATCCAGGAATACCTGGCAACTTTCAGAGCTTTCAAACACAGCTTTTAATTTCATAGCCGCCGCTTCTGTTTGTTCTGTTTGCCGGTTTAAATAATTTCTAAAATGCTGCAAAATAAAATACATAAATCCAAGGCTTACCATATAAGTAAACAGTATATCAATCATCCTGTCTTTGCTGTTTGTATAATTTGATATTACAAAACCGGGATGCATTTTTTCAAGCAGCAAGAGCACGCAAACACTGGCAATATGTAATACCATCCATACAATATGCATTTTATTTGGAGTGATGGCAACAAGAAGATGAAATGTGAGAAAAAAAATAAATAAAGTAGGGCCGTTACTTCCTGAGTTTACGAAAAAATTAAAATATAAAGCAACGTAACTTACCGCAGCATTAAGCAATATATTTCTATTAAAGCTTTTTTTAAACCGGGCATAATAATAAAATGCGGTTTGCATTATAAAAACAACAAAAGCAATACAAGCGCTTTGCCATAAATGAATAAGGAGACTGTTTGCTAAAAGCAGAAGTAAAATTGCAAGAGCAAGTATACAAACAAGGTTGTATAACCTGTTTTCCATTGAAAATTCTTCTTCAGAACCAACAAGCTTGTTAAATAAAACTCCAATCCTGTTTAAAGGTTTTAACATAAGATAAAAGGATATTAAGAAATCTGCCTATAAAACTACAAAAGCTAATAACGATGGTGCAGAGAATAAATTATAGGTTTATAAAATTACCCGGGAAATAAGCTTTCAATATGCCTGGCAGGGTAAGAAATTTTCTTAAATAATGCAGATGAATACAGTATTAAATTTTTGCGCAGTATGCTTAAAAAAATTATACGGCATTTTATTTGCGCCTTTGTTTAGAAAATTAATCTATGCCATATTTCAAAAGCAAAAACGGCAATGAAGAGCTTCAGTTATTTTATGAAGACCTTGGTAATAATGATGCAATAATTTTTGTACATGGATGGCCGCTCACGCATCAAATGTGGGAATATCAAATAACTACTTTACGTGAATTGGATTTTCGCTGCATTGCTTATGACAGGCGTGGATTTGGCAAATCAGATCAATCATTAAACAGTTATGATTACGATGCTTTAACAAATGATCTGAAAAACCTGATTGATGAAACAGGAGTTGATAATGTAACGCTTGTTGGTTTTTCAATGGGAGGCGGAGAAGTTGTGCGTTATTGCAGCAAATACAATTGCGAAAAAGTAAGCAGGATTGTATTAGTTAGTTCGGTAGTTCCATATATGCTGAAAGCGGATGATAATCCTGAAGGTGTATCACTGGAAGACATACAACAGTTTGAAGAGCAAATAAGAAAAGACAGGCCCGGATTTCTGTCCACATTTGGAAAACAGTTTTATGGAATTGGCCTGTTATCACATCCTGTAAGTTCTGGTATTTTGGAATGGACAAATTCTCTTGCATTTACAGCATCTCAAAAAGCAATGCTGAGTTGCATGGAATCATTTTCGCAAACAGATTTCAGAAGTGAGCTTTCTTTTATAAAAGTGCCTGTCTTAATTATTCATGGTGATAGCGATAAAACAGTACCAATAAAAGCAACAAGTGATCAGGCTGCAAAAATGATCACAGGATCAGTATATAAAATTTATCCGGGGGCACCGCATGGTTTATTTTATACGCACAAAGATGCGCTTAACAGAGACCTCGTTTCTTTTATAACTTCCGGAACGGTTGATATAGAAAACATTTCAGGAGATAGTTATGATATACTGCCAAGTAATGAAGCACTGGTAACAAGAGAAGAAGGCGAATAGCTGTTTAATAAGATTTCCATCTTTTTAATAACTTTAAATGACCTTTAATGAATCTTAATCATTAAATATGAAAAAAATTACACTGCTTATTTTTATCTCTGCTTCTTTTTATTATTCCCAAAGCCAAAATCTTCAGTTTATTGAAAATAAAGGCCAGTGGAATTCATCCGTAAAATTTAAAGCAGATGTAAATGGCAATAGCCTATTTCTTGAAAAAGATGGTTACCGGGTTTTATTAAATGAACCTTCTGAATTAAAAAAAATTGCAGATAATTTATCCGGTCACGAAAAAGATTCTCTCAACAATTACATTTTGCACTCGCATGCTTATGAAGTAAAACTTGAAAATACAAACACGAATCCTGAAATTATTACCGGCGAAGCTTTACCAACTTATAATAATTATTTTATTGGTAATGATCAATCAAAATGGGCAGCGCATTGCAGGATTTTTGAATCAGTAACATACAAGAATATTTATAAGGGGATAGATGTGCAGTACTATACAGAGAGCAATCATTTTAAGTATGAATTTACGGTGCATCCCGGTGCTGATCCTAAAAAAATTAAACTGTTATTTAACGGAACAAATGGTTTAGAAATTAGTAACAATGATCTTATTATTAAAACGTCAGTTGGTGCATTATCTGAATTAAAACCATACACTTATCAGATAAAAAATATCGACAAAAATGCCATACAAACTGCATTTTCTGTTTCAGGAAATACTGTTTCTTTCAACATAAATAATTATGATAAATCCCAGGATTTGATAATTGATCCTACGCTTATTTTTTCTTCTTATGTAGGCAGTACTTCAGATGATTGGGGTTATTGTTCAACTTACGACAGCCAAGGAAATTTCTTTGCCGGCAGCATTGCTTTTCATGAAGGTTTTCCGGTTAGTTTGGGTGCCTACCAAACACATTATCATGGCGGCGATGGTTCAGAAGGCGCTGCAATAGCTGATGATATCGCCATTTTTAAATTCAATGCAAAAGGAACACAAAGATTGTATGCAACATATTTAGGTGGTACCGGTGATGAGCAACCACAAAGTTTAATTGCTGATAAAAATGATAACCTTATTATTTCAGGCAGAACCACTTCAGCTGATTTTCCTGTAACAACAGGCACATATGGCAACGGTGGTAATTTTGATATTTATGTAAGTAAGTTAAATGGTGATGGCACTGCTTTGCTTGCCTCCAGGAAATTTGGAGGAACAGGTGTTGACGGCGTAAACATCGCACCGAAATATGTAACTGAAGGAATAGGTTCCATACGTCGTAATTACGATGATGATTCAAGAAGTGATGTTACTGTTGATAATGATAATAATATTTATCTTGTTGGCTGTACTCAATCAGGCAATTTTCCTACAACTGTGAATGCATTCAAAAAAAGTCTTGGCGGAAAACAGGATGGCGTTTTTATTAAAACATCTGCAGATTTATCAACCGTTTATAACAGCACTTATGTTGGCGGTAATGGCGATGATGCAGTTTTTAGTATTGCAAGAAATAAATCAGGCAAAATATTCCTGGCAGGTTCTACTACCAGTACCGATATTGCTTTAGACGCTGCAGACGATCAAAACATTATTCATAAAAGTTTTAAAGGTGGTGAATGTGATGGCTTTGTTTCAATCATTAGCAGCGATGCAAATAATTTAACGAGAACAGTGTACATAGGCACAACCGGAAATGACATGGTATACGAAATATGCACCGATAATTTTGGTTATCCATATATAACCGGCACAACCACTACTTCTTTTCCAATTGTTAATGCGGTTTGGAAACAGCAACAGGGAAAGCAATTTATTACCAAGCTTGATTCAACCCTTCTTACTGTAGAATATTCCACAAACTTTGGTAAAGGCGGTTCAGCTCCTGATATTTCTCCAATTGCTTTTGCTGTTGATAAATGCGAAAACGTATATGTTGCAGGTTGGGGCGGAAGTGCAAATCAGAGATATAATCCACAATCTGTAACCGGGCTTTCAATAACAGCAAATGCAATTCAAAAAACTACAGATGGTAGTGACTTTTATATTTTTGCATTATCCGCAAATGCAGGTTCTCAGTTATACGGATCATTTTTTGGCACACAAGATCCATTAGCTTTTGGCGATCATATTGACGGTGCCAGCAGCAGGTTTGATGAGAATGGAAATTTATATTTAGCTACTTGTGCTAACTGTAATAAAATTGGCACATTTCCAACAACAACCGGTGTATGGTCTGCTGATAACAAAGCTGAAACAGGAGCATTATGCAACTTTGCGGGTGTAAAAATAAAATTCGATTTTAGCAATTGCATTCTGCCGGTAAGTCTGTTAAATTTTAATGCCTCGTATAAAGATCAAACCACGTTTTTAAACTGGCAGGTAACAAATGAAGTCAACGTAGACAAATATGAAATACAGCACAGCATTAATACTTTTGATTATTCAGCAATTGGTTCCGTTGATGCACATGGCGATAATTCCAAGATCGCTTCTTATAATTATACGCAATCAAATGTTTTTGCAGGAACGCATTTTTATCGTTTAAAAGTTATTGATAAAGATGGAATATATACTTACAGCAAAACCGTTAATGTTGTTACATCCGGCAATGAAAAATCGTACATATATGTTTCTCCAAATCCATCAACTAACTTAACTACAATATATTTTAAGAACATTTTTGCCAGCGGAAAATTAATAGTTGTAAACGGTGAAGGGATAACGGTTAAACAAATAAATATTGCTGCAGGTAAAGATCAGCTTTCATTTAATGCTGCATCATTAGCAGCAGGCTTATACCGTTTTATTTTCATAACAAACGATAAAAAGTACCAGGCAAATTTTTTAAAAAATTAGACGCACATAAATCATCTGACAATTCTACCCTGCATGAAATTTCACCAATCCATCCATTGGTTGTTTAAGCACATTTCCCAATTCCATTTCGTAACTATGACATAAACTTTTTAGAATATCTCTAAAACCATAAGCAATGCTGCCGATAAAGTGAATGGGTTGCAGCCAGCTTTCGTGGTATTTAATAAGATGCGTAAAAAAGAAATCATTCAATCCGTCTTCAATAATGTTTTCAATCATGTAATGGTCGCGGTTTTCTGCAAGAAATATTGCAAATGAAGCGAGGTAGCGGTTTGGCTGAGGTTTAGTATAAACATTCATTAAAATTTCGTCAGCATTTGTATTGTATTTTTTATTAAAGCAAAGCATCAGCTCTTCATCAAACGTATTGTATAAAAAATGCTGAATTACTTTTTTTCCAAGATAAGCGCCGCTGCCTTCATCGCCTAAAACATATCCCAGGCCCGGACTATTTGCCATGATCTTTTTTCCATTATAATAACAGGAGTTAGAACCCGTTCCTAAAATGCAGCAAATACCTTTTTCGTTTTTACTTAATGCTCTCGCGGCGCCTAATAAATCTGTTTCAACTTCTATACCTGCATCAGCAAAAAGTTTTTTTAAAACACTATGAATTATTTTTTTGTTAGCCTTATCTTTTAAGCCGGTTCCATAAAAAAATACTTGCTCAACAACTGCATGTTTAATTTTCGGCAGCAGTTCCTTGTGTAATAATGCTACCATTTGTTCAGCATTTAAAAAATATGGACTAATGCCGGTTGTAAAAATTTTTTTCTTTTTTCCTGCATTCAATAAGCACCATTCACATTTGGTAGAACCGCTGTCTGCAATTAATACTGTTGCCATTATTTACGTTTAACAGGAAAAATTAACACTTATTACGATATTCGTGTTTTCGCATCAAGATACAAGAGAAATATTTATGGTTAAAAAAAAGGTTCAGGTCTGGCTGCCATTGATTTTTGCAATTATGATGGCGCTTGGAATGATAATAGGTTATAAGCTTCGTCAAAATACCAGCGGTGGTGATTCGTTCCTGCATAATAATAACACAACGCCTTTGGAGGAAGCTATCAATCTTATTAAGAATAAATATGTTGACAACGTAAACATGGATAGCCTGGAAGAACCTGCTATCAATGGCTTACTTGATCATCTTGACCCGCATTCTGTTTTTATTCCGGCGCAGGATCTGGATGCGATGAATGAAGACCTGCAGGGAAATTTCCAGGGTATTGGCATAGAATTTCAGATGATACATGATACGGTGAATGTGATGAATGTGATTCCGGACGGGCCATCTTTTAAAGCCGGCGTGCAAACAGGCGATAAGATCATTACTGTAAATGATAAAGTAAATTTAACTGGTAATAATATTTCTGCCGATGATGTGCGCAAACAATTGCGCGGACCTGACGGTTCTGATGTAATGATTGCCGTTTTACGCGGCACATCAGTTAAAAAAATAAAAATTACTCGCGGCATAATTCCTTTGTATTCTTTGGATGCAGCTTATATGCTTAATAATACAACAGGCTATATTAAACTAAACAAATTTGCTGAAACCACTTACCAGGAATTTATGCAGGCCATGGAAAAATTGCAGAAGCAAAACATGCAACAGTTAGTACTTGATCTTCGGGATAATGGCGGCGGTATTATGCAGGAAGCGGTTGAAATTGCAGATGAATTTTTAGATGAAGACAAGCTGATTGTATATACGCAGGGCGAACATTCCAAACGTACCGATTATCATTGCAGTAAAGATGGCGTTTTTGAAAAAGGAAAATTAATTGTGCTGGTTGATGAAACATCTGCATCGGCAAGTGAAATACTTGCGGGCGCTTTGCAGGATTGGGATCGGGCAACTATAATTGGCAGAAGAACATTTGGAAAAGGATTGGTGCAGCAGCAATTTAATTTATCTGATAAATCTGCAATTCGTTTAACAGTGGCACGCTATTATACGCCGCTTGGAAGAAATATTCAAAAGCCTTATGATAAAGGCAGAGAGCAATATGAAGAAGAATTAGTGAATCGTTTTCATGATGGTGAGCTGGTTGCAGGTGATACATCAAAGCCAAAAGGCAAAGCTTTTAAAACACCGGGCGGCCATTTGGTGTATGGTGGCGGTGGAATAACGCCGGATATTTTTGTGCCTTTTGATACTACAACGCAGCCCAAACCTGTAATAGATCTTTTTGCAAAGGGAACGATCAGAAATTTTATATACAATTATTATATTGAACATGAAGATCAGTTACAACAATATAAAACACCGGAGCAATTTCATCAACAATTTCATTTTGGTGAAAATGAATGGAGCGCTTTGCAAAATTTTGCCGTAAAGGATTCTGTGCAAATAAAAGATATCAATTCGTCAGCAAAAAACTTTGTAATACAACAAATGGAAAATTTATTAGCAAGGCAAATCTGGCGCAGCGAAGGTTTTTATGAATTAAGTAATGCTGATGATCCTATGATTAAAAAAGCGTTGACTGTTTTGCAATAATGTTTTTAAGTTGAAGTTTAAAATTCAGACTAAATAGCATTGGATGATAAATAATACAGTCGTAGTGATAGATAGCTTTTTTCTTAGTGAGATGTCCATCGGTGCCGGACATGACGTGTAAGAGATTCTTTTGCGCTTACCGCACTAATATTTTACAATAAATTAAACCATTCACCCGTCACTTCCACGAAGTGGAAATCTCATTATAAATTCACATGAAGAACCTTTTCAACATAACACTATTGCTAACATTATTTAATCAATATTGATTCACAAATCCACCATACAACTTCTACGCATTCCTTTTTCATTTTTTTTAATGCCTGTTTATTGGTTTGCGTTAGCATTAGTACAAAACATTAACATAGTTAACGCAGCGCTTATTTTTTTCATTATTCATGTTCTCGTATATCCATCCAGCAATGGCTACAATAGTTATATGGATAGAGACACAACAAGCATTGGCGGTATAGAAAAACCTTTGCAACCAACCAACCAATTGTTTGTTTTTAGTGTTATAATGGATGTGCTTGCTGTTTTACTTGCGCTGATTATTTCGCCGCTTATAGTAGCCTGCATTTTTATTTATATTATGTTTTCAAGATTATACAGCTACAGAAAAATACGGTTAAAGCAATATGCAATTATTGGTTATTTGATAGTTATTTTAAACCAGGGAGGTCTTATCTTTTTTATTGTATTTCACGCGGCTAATCAAGATACAAATGCAGTTGTACCATGGTTGGCAATTGCTTTTGCAACTTTATTAATTGGCGGCTTCTACCCTATCACACAAATTTACCAGCATAAAGAAGATAAAGATGATCATGTAAAAACCATCAGTCTTATGCTGGGTAAAAAAGGAACATTTATTTTTTGTGCGGTTATTTACGCGTTTGCTTTTACGTTACTATACATTTATTTCTCATCAGTAAATAAATTATTCCTGTTCAGCATTCTTTTGTTATTTTTTTTACCAGTGCTTATATATTTTACGGTATGGTTTTTACAGGTAAATAAAAATATAAGCAATGCAGATTTTAAACATACAATGCGCATGAATAAAATTGCATCAATTTGTACCAACTTAGCATTTATAACACTATTAATATTAAACCACATTGACTGAAATTATTTCGATAGGAACCGCAGTACCGCCGCACAGTTTTAGCCAGAAAGATGTAATACCGATGATGCAAAAAATTTATGGGCTTGATGCAACAGAAGGGCGCAAACTTGCATTCATGTACCGCCAAAGCGATATTGAAACAAGATATACAGTGCTTGCAGATTACACCCAGCCAGATGAAAAATTATGGAATTTTATTTCTGCACCGGATGATCCATTACCCAATCTTGATGAGCGCATGAAGATCTATAACCGCGAAGCATTGCCGCTTTCTATAATGGCGATCAATGATTGTTTGCAAGATAAATTAAACGTTAAAGAGATTACGCATATTATAACAGTTAGTTGTACAGGCATGAGTGCGCCGGGGCTTGACCTGCAGATCGCGGAAGCAATGGACATGAAGCCTGAGGTATTTAGAACTTCTGTAAATTTCATGGGTTGTTATGGAGCAGTTCATGCATTAAAACTTGCAAAATTAATTTGCGACAGTACGCCTAATTCAAACGTGCTGATTGTTGCAACAGAATTTTGTACTATTCATTTTCAAAAAGAATATACACCCGATAGTGCATCTGGTACAATACTTTTTTCTGATGGCAGCGCTGCAGTTTTAGTTTCAAACAAAATTCAATCGGAAAAAAAATTACTACTTACAGATTTTTATTCGAAGGTTGCATACAAAGGGAAAAAAGATATGGCCTGGGAACTAAGTCATCGCGGTTTTATCATTACACTCAGCAGTTATATACCTGATCTGATTGAGCAGGATATTTCCGCTTTGGTTGCAGAAGCAACGCAGCATTCTGGCTTATCAATAAAAGATATTACGCACTGGTGCATTCATCCCGGTGGCAAAAAAATATTAACTGCCATACAAAAACAATTAGGATTAAATATAGATGATATGCGTTTTTCAAAAGATATTTTAAGCCGTTATGGCAACATGTCTTCACCAACAGTTTTGTTTGTGCTGAAAGAAATTTTAGATAGTTTAAATGATGCACCTGCAAATATTTTCGGAACTGCTTTTGGTCCGGGTTTAACCATGGAAACATTTTTATGCACGAAGCAATAAACCTGCGCCATCGTTCGTACAAAAAAGAATTACTGGATAAAAATGATATTCCGTTTGAAGATATCCGGCGGAATATGCAGGAGTTAAATACAATCAACACATGGCTTGGCGGTCATGCTATCACAATCGCAGGTTTCAAAAAATTATTAGATAAAAAGAAATCAATCCATGTTTGTGAGATTGGTTGCGGTGATGGAAATAATTTATATCAATTATATAAATGGTGTAAAAAAAATAATATACAATTTAGTTGCACAGGTATTGATATAAAACGGGAATGCATTGAAACAGCGCAACAGGATTATAAAATTGAAACAGCGCAGTGGATTGCGCAGGATTATAAAACGGTTGTATTTAAAACAAATCCTGACATAATTTTTTCCAGTTTGTTTTGCCATCATTTTACAGATGAAGAATTAGTATTTCAATTGCAATGGATGCAACAAAATTCCTCACTTGGTTTTTTTATAAATGATTTGCAGCGCAACTGGTTTGCATATCATTCAATAAAAATTATTACCAAACTTTTTTCTTCTTCTTATTTGGTTAAGAACGATGCTCCGCTTAGTGTAGCACGCGGTTTTTATAAAAATGAATGGAAAGATCTGTTACAAAAAGCAGGTCTGAAAAATTATATTGTTGAATGGAAATGGGCTTTTAGGTATTTAATTATTTACAAGTATGCAAACTGATTATAATATCGGCATAATCGGCGGCGGACTTGCAGGTTTATCACTTGCAATACTGGCTGCAGATGCAGGTTGTAAAGTTGCGTTATTTGAAAAAGAAGCTTATCCTTTTCATAAAGTTTGCGGTGAATATATAAGTTTGGAAAGCTATGATTTTTTAAACCGGTTAGGCCTGCCTTTAGATGAATGGAATTTGCCTATAATAAAAAAATTGCAGGTAAGCGACATGAAAGGCAGGCTGTATGGTTTTTCACTCGATCTTGGTGGATTTGGAATAAGCCGTTTTACAATTGATAATGCTTTATATATACTGGCAAAGCAAAAAGGTGTATCTGTGTTTACAAATGAAAAAGTAAACGAAGTAACCTTTGAAGATGATATACACGTCATTCAAACAAATAAAAAAAACATAACTACTAAAGTTGTTGCCGGTGCTTATGGAAAGCGAAGCAACCTTGATGTAAAATGGAAAAGAGGTTTTGCTGAAAAGAAAATTAATAAACTAAATAATTATATTGGTGTTAAGTATCACATAAAAACAAGTTTTTCAAAAGAACATATTGCGCTGCACAATTTTAAAAATGGTTACTGTGGCATATCGGCAATTGAAGATGATAAATATTGTTTATGTTATTTAACCAATGCAGAAAATCTTTCAGCAAACAATAATTCAATTAGACAAATGCAGGAAAATGTTTTGTATAAAAATCCTGCTATCAAAAAAATATTTACTGAATCTGAGTTTTTATATAATGCGCCGCTTACTATATCTCAGATAAGTTTTGAACAGAAATCACAAACAGAAAAGCATGTTTTATTATTAGGTGATGCAGCCGGCATGATAACACCTTTATGCGGGAACGGAATGAGTATGGCAATGCACAGCGCAAAGCTTGCTTTTGAGCAAATCAATAAATTTTTCCGGCAGGAAATTTCAAGAATGGCAATGGAAAAAAATTATACAAAGAATTGGAAAAAACAATTTGCTTCAAGGCTTGCAACCGGAAGATTAGTTCAGCAGTTTATGGGCAATAAAACTTCAACAAATATTTTTCTTAAGTTAATGAATAGATTACCTTTTTTAGCTAAATCTATTATCCGTTCAACACACGGTAACGCTTTTTAGGCAATCTTGTTCAGCCAACTTTAGTTTTTTATTAATAACTTTTGTATGATTATCGCATCTATTCAATATAATTAAAATGAAAGCGATACTAATTTTCGTTTGTTTAATGTCAGGCTTGATTGCAATTCATGCACAACAATACAAACCGGTTGCTGAAAAAAGTGAACTCAGCTTTACTGTAAAAAACTTTGGTCTTAACACATCAGGCAGTTTAAATGGCCTTAAAGGCGATATTATATTTAATTCTGCTGATCTTCCTTCATCTTCTTTTAACGTTTCGGTTGATGTAAATACTATTAACACCGGAATTGATGCCCGGGATAGTCACCTTAAAAAGGAGGAGTATTTTAATACAGAAAATTTTCCTATTATAACTTTTATTTCAACATCCATTACAGGAAATTCGAATGCGTATTCTGTTTCTGGTAAGCTTACTATTAAAGGTGTTACCAAAATAATTTCATTTCCCTTCACTGTTAAAAATGAAAACGGCGGCTTAATCTTCACAGGAAATTTCAGCATTAACCGTAAGGATTTTAATGTTGGCGGCAGCAGCGCTGTGCTTAGCAATACGGTAGATGTAAACCTGAAAGTGGCGGCTGTAAAGAGTTGAAGCAGCAAGCTTATTAAATATCACTTCATAATTCGCCTTTTCTTTCTTACTTTTGCCGCCCTTAATAATTATTTAAACAATTAAAACACAACAAGGGTAATGAACAATTATGAATTGATGGTGATTTTTACCCCTGTGCTTTCTGATGAGGAATTTAAAGCCGTTCAGAAAAAGTATTCCGATTTTGTTACAGACAATGGCGGAAGCATTGTGCACAGCAATCCCTGGGGACTAAAATCACTGGCGTATCCTATCCAGAAAAAAACTACAGGTATTTACTGGGTTCTGGAATACAGTGCGCCATCCAGCTTCAATGAAAAGTTGAAAATTCAACTTTTACGTGACGAGCAAGTGCTTCGTCATTTACTCACTGCACTCGACAAATACGCCGTTGAGTACAATGAAAAAAAGAGAAGAGGCGTACCTACAGGAACTGAAAAAGCGGAGGCATAATTTATGGCAAAAGCAAATGAAATAAAATACCTCACCGCCATAAAAGCAGAAAAGCCAAAGAAAAAATTCTGCCGGTTTAAAAAATATGGCATCAGGTACGTAGATTATAAAGACATTGAGTTCCTGAAAAAGTTTGTAAATGACCAGGGAAAAATTCTTCCGCGCCGCCTTTCCGGCAATTCTTTAAAATACCAGCGTAAAGTAAGTGATGCTGTAAAAAAAGCAAGGCAGATGGCGTTGATACCGTACGTAACTGATTTATTAAAATAGATTAGAAGCTAAAAATTAAAACAATGCAGGTAATATTAATAAAAGATGTAGATACGCTTGGTGCTGCAAATGAATTAGTGAGTGTAAAAAACGGGTATGCGCGCAATTATCTGATTCCGCAAAAATTTGCTGTTGAAGCTAATGCAGGCAATAAGAAGCAATTAGATGAACGCATGAAAGTTCAGTCTAAAAAAGAAGCGGCTATGCTTGCAGAAATCAATAAAGTTATCAGTGTACTGAAAGAATCTCCGCTAAAAATTGGCGCTAAAACAGGCACGAGCGGAAAGATTTTTGGAAGCGTAACAACTTTACAAATTTCACGTGCTATACGCGATCAAAAAGGATACGAGATTGACCGTAAGCGCATTACAATTGCAGATGATGTAAAAGAATTAGGTACGTATAAAGCTAATATTGACTTTGGTAATGGAAACAATACTGAAGTTGAATTTGAAGTAGTAAGCGAATAACAACAGGTTAAATTTATATAAAGCAAAGTCTCGCATTATTCTGCGGGACTTTTTTTTATGGCTTAAAAATTTTTGTTACAGATACTTTTTTACCGCTGTCATCAATAAGTATTAAAAAATAAATTCCCGAAGCTACAGTTTTCATTTCAATCTTAAATGTTGTAGCTGGCGGAACTGTATTTACCACGCCCGTTGTTAATTTTTTTCCAACAGCATCATACAATACATATTGATAAGATGAAGCGGAAGCAACATTAGAAAGATAAACATTTAACGCGTGGCCATTAATAACAGGATTTGGCCCCGCTGTTATAGTAAACTGGTTTCCAGGATTTGTTGAAGAACTGTCACTATTAAATACAATATTAAAAGAAGCTTTTGTATTCCTAAAACCATCAAAATATAAAAGATATTTATGATTCTGCTGCAGACCTTTAAGATTTATAATTCCGTTGCTGCTAAAATTTGAACAGGCAACCGGTTGCGGATATTCCTGAGCTTGCGGACAGCTCTGCACATCATATAAAGCCATTCTTATGGTTTGCCCGGAGCATGATAACAAATCAGTTGGGACAGTGGTATAATTTTCAATATTTAAACTTACATCCGTTTTTGTGCCGGTTAAAAACGCATAGTAAGCATTGTTGGTTACAGATGTTCCTGTGTTTTTGCAATTAACCTGCTTAAATGAAGGATCAACAAACTTATTGCTTGTTGCATGAATCAAATCAAAACTTACACTTGTATTGTCTTGTATTTCTGAAGAAGGAAAAGAAGAAGGACATTCATCATTTGCAATAGCTAAAGATTGCAGTGGTGACATTTCATTTGTAAAAAGGCCGCAGGTGCCATAATCATTACCTTGCGGAGTTATTGTATATAACGCGCCCTGGTAAGCAGATGCATCAGGTGATCTTCGGTCAACAAAATCCAGGATTGAATAATGCATAAGCTTTGATGGGTTTATGGTTTGATAACCGTTGCCTCCATCTTCATAATCATCATTTATATGAGAAAGATTAAGTGCATGTCCAATCTCATGCAGAATGATCATTTCCAGATCATAAGAACCTACAGCGGGAAAGCAAGGTCCGAATTCAAATGAGATATCTGAACCAAGTGATACATTATCATTTCGTATCAAAATATCAAAGCCTGTTTTTTGTGCACTCAAAAGTTGAGTGCCTTCTGTGCACGCTGAAAACCAGCTATAGGTTGATTCTAAAACTCCGTCAGCCATTTTGGGTACACCGGTATTGTTGTTATCAAACAGCACAACATTAATGTTATCGTCGCTTACTTTTTGAATAGAAGTTGGCGAACCTTCTGTAAGATTGGCGCCGGTAATTTCTTTCCAGGTTGCCATTGCGCGCTGAAAAGTTTGCTTAGCCGGTGAAGCTGTAAAATCAATGCCGCCGCCTGCTGTACTCGTGCTGAATTGAACAGTGTATCCTCCGCTTCCGTTGACATTCATAAGTCTTGGTTCACGTACAAAGTCTTTGCTTCCTAAAGTAAATTCTGCATTAAGCACTGCAAAAAAAACCTGGAGGTTTGAAGTAGAAGGAACAGAAGTTCCATCACTAAACACCACTGCAAATTTGCCGGTAGCAGCACGGTCAGGTACATTAACTGTTATTTCTGTATCTGACCATGAAAGAATGTATGGTGAATTATAGGCAATTTTATAATCAGGGTTGGTGTTGTTGTTATTGGCATCTTTAAATTTTATGCCTGCAGGCGCAGAAGGATCATCACCAAAACCCAGGCCTTTTATAGTAAGAATATTATTTGCAGGATCATTAATAGCGCCGGCATTTACTGTAGCCGGAGAAAACGAAGTAATTATGCCACCGGCTGTTGTGCCATTACTTACAACACCTGTGCTTTCTTTAGAAGCTATGTCAACAATTCTCTCTTGAACACCTGTATGTTTTCTTATTAAACTATATAAGCTTTGTTGAATATCATTATACTTTGTAAAGGGAGCAAATGCTGTTTTGCCTGCTTCATCATATCTTAAAAAACCTTGTTCGCTGCTGTACACATCATACAAAATATTTTTAGTAAATGGCGAATGTATATTCTGCAGATTTTCATTCAGAAAAAACATTCCTTTTTCGTCTTTTTTCAACTGCAATACATCACTTACCACAAGACATTTATTGCCTACACTCCCACCCTGTGTTATTACTTCAATTTCCTTTGGAACAACAGTGCCTTTAAATAATTTATATACATGCAATTTGTTTGAGGTATAAATAATTGTGTGCTCATCGTTCCAGAATGAATGTTGCTCAATTACTTTGCCTTCCGCAATAAGTGAGGCTTTATCTATTTTACTATTCAATTCAATTTTGTACAATTGTGCATTTGCGATTGAAAAAAAAGCAAGCAGAGCAATCAAGCAGCAAATAACGTTTCTGATCAATTTCATCCATCAATATTTAAGTATAATAATACGACTGAATTAAAGATTTGTTTTATCAGCAGTCAAAAGTATTTATAAGCAGCTGCAACTTGTAAATAAAAAAGGCTGTTTTTAAACAGCCTTTGTATTAAAAAAATATTTTCATTACCATTTATCAACCTCTTCAGAAGCTGTATTTGTGCCTGAGATTTCATCAACTGAAATTTCATTAACCTCTAACTCAATTTCAACACCTGAGGCTTCTGCTACAGGTGCACTTTCAGTGTATTCATGATTATAAGCATCAAAATCAAAATCGGGCATTAGTTCTGTTTTTACATAATCAACCGCTTCTGTAAGCGCTTTGCAAAACTTATTAAAATCTTCTTTATATAAAAATAACTTGTGCCTGTCGTAACCGCCATCATTAAAGCGTTTGCGGCTTTCTGTAATGGTTAGGTAATAGTCATTTCCTCTTGTTGCACGCACATCAAAAAAATAAGTTCTTCTTTTCCCTGCTTTAATGCGTTTGCTGTAAACGCTTTCCATTTTTTTGTCGTTATTTTCGTACGCCACTTGTGTTTGGTTTGATTTAGATAATGAATGTTGCTTTGTAGCAGCAAATATAATATTGTTTTACAATTACCAAAATTTTGATAAACTTTCCTGCATCATGCAGGTGTTTGTTCTTCTGTTAGTTGAAGGTTGTACAATTCTGTATAATATCCATCCTGTGCAAGCAATTCCGCATGTGTACCTGATTCAATAATTTCTCCATCAGAAAGAATAATTATTTTATCAAAATTTATAGAAAGCAAAATACGGTGTGTAATAATTATTGTTGTTTTATTTTGAAGAAATGTATTAAGATTATCAACAATCTTATGTTCTGTTTTTGCATCAACGGCGCTAAGGCAATCATCAAATAACATTACCGGGCTTTCTTTTAATAAAGCTCTTGTAATTGACACGCGCTGCTTTTGGCCGCCACTTAATGTAACCCCGCGTTCGCCCACCATTGTTTCATATCCTTTATCAAGAGAAGCAATTTCATTATCAATAGCAGCATAATCAGCATATTTTCTTACATCAGTGTTTTCATTTTGATCGCGTAATCCGAAACGTATATTGTTTGAAACAGTATCGCTGAAAAGAAAAACATCCTGCGGTACATAACTTATATAATTGCGTAAAGCAGTTAAAGATTGATTGCGTATGTTTTTATCGCCTATAAAAATTGCGCCCTTATCAGGATCATAAAAACGCAGCAGCAGTTGTGCAATGGTTGATTTGCCGCTTCCTGTTTTACCCAGTATCATTATTTTTTCGCCGGGCTTTACTTCAAAAGAAAGATTATTTAATGCACGTATGCCTGTGTGCGGGTAAGTGAACGATACATTTTTAAAAATGATGCTTCCGCTGAATACATCGGTTGCGTCTTTAACGGGGTTTACTACAAGCGGCTTTGTATCTAAAAATTCATTTATTCTTTTTTGCGATGCAGATGCACGTTTCACCATACTTGCCACACCGCCAATAGCACTTACCGGAAACATCAGCATGTTTATGTAAATAACAAACTCTACAATTATTCCAACCTTATCAGGGTTTGCCAATGCCATTTTACCGCCTATTAAAATTGTAAGCAGCGTACTTAACCCAACAAGCAAAGTCATGCTTGGAAAATATATAGCTTCTACTTTTGCAAGGCTCACTGCATTTTTCCTGTATGCCTCGCTGTTCTTACTAAAAAAACCAAGCATCGCTTTTTCCTGTACAAAAGATTTTATAACTCTTATGCCTGAATAAGATTCCTGAGCATTTGTAGTTAGGTCTGATAACAGTGCCTGCACCCGCTCGCTTTTTTTATGAATGATAGTGTTTACAATGTAAATAGTAATTGCAAGAATGGGCAATGGTGCAATTACAACAAGTGTAAGATTAAAATCTTTGCGCAGCATATTTACCAGGCAAAGTGAAATTAGAGCAACAAGGTTTACTGTATACATTACTGCCGGTCCGGTGTACATTCTTACACGGCTTACATCTTCTGTTATACGGTTCATCATATCGCCGGTGCTGTGCGTTTTAAAAAAGCCCATATCTAATTGCTGGTAATGAGTATATACTTCATTCTTTAGATCATATTCAATATGGCGGCTCATTACAATTAATGTTTGCCGCATAAGAAACATGAACACGCCTCTAAGCAACGCAAGCAATAAAATTATTATGCTGCTTATTATTACAATTTTACTAAAATTAAAATGCTGCAGCCAGTTAATTAAAACCTGGACAGATGCCGAATAGTTTTCAGTTTTTTTAGCTGGTGCATTTGAAATATACTGCTGTACTTTTCCTATCACAAAGCCTGTAACCTCCGGCGCCAGTACCGCAAAGTAGTTTGATGCAACTACGAAAAAAATGCCTGCCAGTAACCTAACCCTGTATTTCCAGAAATATTTATGTAAAGCTGAAAGATGTTTCATTTAAATAAGGCAAAGGTAAGAAGGTGAGAATAGTTAACCATCTCATAGAGAATGTTTTGGGATAAAAGGCATAAAAGCATCAATTGAAACAAACAATGTTGTGATAATAGAAGATGATGCGGAGATAAGACAATCACTTGAAGAAATTGTTTCATCTTCAGAAGAAATGAATTGAGTGGCTGCATTTCCGAATGCCGAAGAGTTTATAGAATCATTCAAATATATTAAGGCAGATGTTGTATTAATGGATATTAACCTGCCGGGTAAAGATGGAATTAAAACAGTTGCACAATTAAAAGACCCAAAATCATTGTAACGCATTCAGAAAGCTGTTTGTTTTTTTAACAGGATAAGAAGTGGTGATAAAACACAAAAATATATAAGAATTGATAAGCAGGAAGAGAGTATAACCATTGGGCAATTAGATTCAATCTCTCCTTTAAATTGTAGTTATAATGGATTAAAAGATAACCGTATTTCAAATACAACAGTTGTAAATAATAACCCGCTTGTAATTATTTTCCCTAACCCCACGGCATCTCAGGCTACATTGCTGCTTAATTACAAATACGAGGGAGTAAATATTACGATAACAGATTTAAACGGAAAGGTTTTATGGAAAAAAGAAAATATTAAAGAAAGAGCTATTGACTTACCAGTTAAAACTTTTTCCGCCGGTATATATTTAGTTTTTATAAAAACTAAGGAACATACAAACATTCTTAAACTCATAAAAACGAATTAGTGAATGAACATGTTTTTATAAATACTTTCAATGTATTTTTTGCTTATAAAATTCAAACCTTATTTTTGCGCCGGAGAGATGTCAGAGCGGTTTAATGAGGCGGTCTTGAAAACCGTTGACCCAAAAGGTCCGGGGGTTCGAATCCCTCTCTCTCCGCGGAGAACCGTTGCAAACCGGTACAAAAACTTGCAAATCCCTGTAACAATTGTTGCAGGGATTTTTATTTTCAGAAAGTTTCCTCAAATTCATTAAAAAATTTCTTTTTGTTTTTGATTGGTTACAATTTTTTGTTTGGCTGCAACTAATCATCATTATTAACAACAAAAATTAAAACCATGAAAAAAACCCTTTTTCTTTTTATTGTAGCTGCTGTAAGTATAACTCAATCCTGTACGCACAAAGAAATAACAAGTCCGCTCAGTACGACAAATAGTGTACAAAATGCAACTGCAGCCTCTTTAAAAAATTCTTCACCCGGTAATTACACAGTAAAACTGTATGTAGAAAATCGCGATACAAGTACTGCAGAATTTAAAGGCTATGTTTTTACATTTAAAGCAAATGGCATGTTGATAGCAAAAGTTGATAGCCTAACCTATACCGGTAAATGGGAATCAAAAGACAATGGCAAAGAATTAAAACTTGACATTCAAGGCACACCCGCTCTGGATGACGTAAGAAAAAGCTGGAACGTTATTAAAATGACCATGGTAACAATATCTTTAAAAGATAATGAGGGTAAATTTGGTGACAAGCTTGTATTTGTAAAAAAATAAAATCAGTATTGATACAACATCATACCGGTTCATCTATAAAAATTACTTATTCAATGAAAAACTTTAGGCTTTATTTAGAATTTATATTTATTTCGGGATCAAATAATTGATTTTATATACCCTTTAATTAACTACCATGAAAACTAAACATGAGCTCATTGTTTTTCTCTTTATAATAAGCATATTTAGTTGCAGTAAAGAAAATGCCGTTACCAATATGGTTTCTTCTGCTAATATTTCGGATTCTCATGGCGGCGGTGGTGGCGGCACTTTTAACTGCAACCAGTTTGCTTATCCTGATACTATTTTTTACCCAAAGCAATCGTCGTCAGATTATATTGTAATGCCTTTAAATGTGCTGGATGGTAGATACGGTTCTTTTCCAGATGTAATGAAAATTGACAGGAACAGCGGTGCTATTAATATTACAAAAAGTGAAACAGGTTTAAAATATGTTGTCTGGTTTATTCCGAACGGAACAAAAGATACCTGTAAAAAGTTTGTAACTATTTCCGGCATCAATTACCAGGATAGTATTTTTTCAATGAGCACTTCATCTTCATCCATTCCAATTTATAATGCTAACACACAGAACCCGATTGCATGTAATGGTACTTGTCAATTTGGTCAGGACTTAGTATCCCAGGGCGTTGCAATCAATACTTCAACAGGAGTAATTGATCTGAAGAAAAGTATTGCAAAAGGAGCCTTGGGCCAAAATCCAAAAAATGGAGCTTTCAAAGATTTTTTAGTTAAGTATCGTATTAGCGATAAAAGTTCAAATGCATTAAACAAAATTCAATTCAGATTATATTATTACAAAACAAAAGCGCAGATACCTGACAGTATAATGACTATTCTTAATGCTAAAAAAAGCCAGGTTTTACTAGAAGATGATGAAGATCCTGAAGATGATAATCTTACTATTCCAACTGTTCTTATTACGAATACAACTGCAAGGCAACACGATGCCGGCGAATTAAAATGCAGGCCTCCATATATTATTGTTACGCAGAAGTAATCTCGTTAAGTCAGGATTAGTCTTTTTATTTTAGTATTGTGATCACTAAATGAAAAGAATATCGTTATCAATAGCCGCTGTACTATCAATATTTATTATCAGGTTGCTTAGCCAGGAAAGTTATGCGCCACACTCCTACACCCAATTATTTCAACAAGCGGAAAAATTGTTCAACGGCAATGCAACAGACAGTACTGATTCGCTTGCTTTAAAATATTACACAACAATTACTGCGCATCTTTTACCTGCTGATTCAAACGCATTGTTATTATATGATTGCCATGAAAGAACAGGCATTTTAAAGCAAGGTTTTGGTTATACTTCAAAAAATATTTTGCAGGATTATTATTCGGCACTGAACATTCAGAAGAATTTTCATTTAAGTGATTCTATTCTGTTTAGGTTGTTATTATCAACAGGTAATGTTCATTATATGGATGGGTTGTTTGATTCATCTGTTTATTATTTTTCATGGGCAGAAAAGATTATTGATGAATATCCAACTGCCGGCCTTGCCGGTGATTTGTATAACTCGCTTGGAGCGTTGTATAGTGAGGCCGGCAATTATGTGCAAAGCGGAAATTATTTTAATAAAGCGTTGGAGCTCACTTTAAAAACAAGGCCTGATCTTAAAGATGCGATCTTCGCAATGTCTGCAAATATTGCTTCTGCAGTAAAGCTATCGGGTCATCCTGATTCCGCGTTATCTCTTTATAAAAAATTATTGAAGAAGGAGCACCCGTCTTTACCCATTATAAATAACATAGCGGGCATATATCTTATAAAAAAACAACCTGACAGTGCATTGCACTATTTGCAACTGGCAAATGATGTTGAAGGAAATTATGCTATCATTATTAATAATGCATTTGCTAAAGCTTACTTATTAAGAAATGATACAGCAACAGCACATACATATTTACAAACAGCAACAAATTTCTATGATCAAACGCTAAAGCAGGCAAAGAGCAGTGACTATGCAGCTACTTGTAAATACTTAGGTGATCTAATGCTAACTGAACAAAAAACTACGCAAGCTTTATCTTTTTATCAACAGTCAATTATACAATATGATTACAGGTTTAATGACCGCAACGTGTATGCAAATCCAGGTAATTTTATTGGCGATTTTGCGAGCTATAATTTGTTTGATGCATTGATAGCAAAAGCCAAATGTTTTCAGATTGCTTACGAGCATAATCACAATGAAAATTATTTTAAGGCTGCAGTTACAACGTATGACTCTGCTTTTGTTTTATCTGACTACATAAAAAAATCAATTGACAATGATGAAGCAAGATTATTTATAGCTGACGAAGTTTTTAATGCTTATCAACATGCTGTTGATTTTTTATTGGCTAAAGGCAAGAATGAAAACGATGTGATAATCCATGCACTTGAATGGATAAGTAAAAGCCGTGCTACTTCTCTTGCGATCAGTTTAAAAGAAAATACAATAAAGAAGTTTGCAGGATTACCTGATTCGCTATTGCAAAAAGAAAACAATTTAAAGATCAGCATTTCCAGGTTGAAATTACAATTACAACAAACCAATGATAGCGTCATACAAAATAATTTGTTATCAACTATTAATACGGATGCATTGCAACTGCAAACAGTAAATAATGCATATAAAAATTATCCGGGTTATTACAAGCAAAAATTTGCAACAGACAATATTGATATAAATGCCATTCAAAAAAATATTTTGAATAATAGAACAGCAGCCTTATGCTATTTCAAAGGTGGTGAAACCTTGCATACATTTGTTGTAAAGCATGATGCAATAAAAGAAATTGATATTAGTTACGATTCAATACTTGATAAAAATATAACTGAATATATCAGCAGTCTTTCAACGAGCAATATTGGTGCAAGCTATAATAGTGCACCTGCAGTTTATTTATATCAGCATCTTATTCAACCTTTATTAAATGATTTGAAAGAGATCAATTCACTAATAGTTATACCTGATCAAACTTTAATCAATATTCCTTTTGAAGCTTTTGAAACAAGTGGTAATAAATACCTGGTTGAAGATTATGCGATCACTTATCAATATGCGTTGCCATTCCTGCAAAAGAATGATTCAAAATTCAACAAGAATGATGCGATAGCATTTGCTCCCTATGCTTCGGGAGGCAATTCGGCATTTAATATTCTATCGTCATCAGCAAAAGAAATTTCCGTTTTTCCAAAGCAATCACAGTTTATAAATAGCACTGCTACAAAAAATAAATTTTTATCAGCTGCAAAAAATGCTTCTGTAATTCATTTGGCTACGCATGCTGTTGTTAATTTTAATGAACCTTCAGATTCATACATTGCTTTTTATGAGAATACCAATGAAGATAGTAGCTATAAAATTTTTGCACATGAATTATATAACCTTCAGCTTCCGCAAACTCAGCTTATTTTTTTAAGTGCCTGCGAAACCGGCAGTGGCAAGATTTCACAAAGTGAAGGCGCTTTAAGTTTGTCAAGGGCTTTTGCGTTTGCAGGTTGTCCAAATATTATCACTTCTTTATGGAAAGCAGAAGATAAAAGCACAGCATACATTAGTGAAAAGTTTTACGCTTATATTAATAAAGGGTACACGTATGCTGAAGCATTGAAAAAAGCAAAAACAGATCTTTTGAACGATGCATCGATGAGCCAGTTTCATGCACCGCAGTACTGGAGCCATTTAATTTTTATTGGTGATGTACAGCCAGAAAAAACAACCGGCAAAGTATGGTTTATTATACTCGCCGGCATATTGGGGGTTGCTTTATTTTTTGTTTTTAAAAAATTAACAGCGGGCAAAAAGTAATAAATCGCTTTTTATTTTTCTTTCAATTTCAATATATGCAATTTTAAGCCGCTTATATTTTTTGCCTGGTTATAAAATAGGTGTTGTTTATCCGAGGTGATTTTATCAAGCTGTGATTGCGCTTCACTTATTTTACCTGCCTTTATAAAAGCGAGAGCTAAATAGTAATCTGTTTCTTCAACAAAATATTTTGTTGTACTTGTACTGTTTAAATTTTGAATTTGCTCGAAAGCCGCTATTGCTTTATCAGCATTGTTTAATTGCAGATAAGATTGACCGGCAATAAAATAATCCTTCTGATCTTTTTGCGTCTTTGCTTCAAACGCATTTATTGCAGCAGCATAGTTTGATGCATTGTATAAACTGTCAATATCATTCGTGCTGTTTTCTCCCCTATTTACGGGCAATTCATACTTTGCAAAATTATTGTTGAATACAGACGCATTATTAGTCGTGCTGTATTCATATACACCATAGCCACCAACAGCAATAACGAACACCGCAGCGATACGCATAAAAGTTTTAAAAACAGATGATGCTCTTACAACTTTAGCATGTGCCGGTTCTGTTTTTGCATTAGCTTGAATATATTCATCATGTATTTTTTGAACACGCTGCTTTAATCCTCCAGACCTGATGGCTTGTTTTGCTGCAAGCAATAACTGGTATCGCTCATTAGCTTCAGCATTTTCCTGCAGCAATTTTTCAACAGCTGGTTTTTCTTTTTCGCTTAATTCATTATCCATATACCGGATAAGCATCTCTGTTATATCGCCTGTAAAATTATCCGGCATGTTTTAAAGCATTTTTAAATTGTGTACGTAGTGTTTCATTATTCAACATCATTTGTTCAAGCTGCTTCATGCATTTATATTTTTTATTGCGAAGCACCTGTTCGTTTTGATAATCCGGCATTATTTCAACAATATCACTCATCTGCATTTCTTCATAATACACCAGCATAAGCAATTGCTTGCATTTTTCACCCAGGCTTTCAAACAATTTTTGTATTGCATTAAAATGTTCCCGGCGAATAAGATGATGTATCATTTCCTGTTCTGTTGTGTCTTTTCCTTTTTCAAAAACGCGGTTCCTGTTTTCGGCACTGTTTCTTTTTCTTAATTCAGACAACCATAAATTTTTTGTTATTGAAAACAGAAACGATTTTACACTTGCATCCCCTCTAAACTTATCCTGCTTAACAATTTCAACAAACGCAACAATTGTTTCCTGTATCACATCTGCCGCATCTTCTTTAACACCTTTATTATTCAATACATAATTTTCCAATAAAGGATAATGTTCATTATAGATAAACCTTATCGCTGCATCCATTTTTTTGGCTGTCTTAAGGTCTCTTATCAATTCATCATCGCGGTAAATGCGCTCAACCTGCATGCGGTTCAAATATTAGTATTAGCTCTTATACATTTTGTAACCGGAAATGTAAAAAATTATTATTAAAACAGAAGTATTTATTAGAGACATGTCATTTAAGAATTATGTGATAGCGTTCTCACTTCACTCAAAAAAATAAAATTTTTTTGTCAGATGTGGTTACATTCTGTTTTTATGCTGCAACTAATCTAATACATGGGCATGATGCTGAACACCCGTAGAAAAAAGTAGGCGCATTACTTTAAAAGCAATAAATAAAAAAATTATGCTTACGTTAGAAAAAATCATGTCAGAATTAAAAGTTAGTTCTGTAAACGAAGTTGTTGGTGGCAGACACGGCAAAACAACAAAAACAAAAAAAACCAGGACCCATAAACACAAATCCCACGTTAATTATTATTAGTAGCGATTTTGGGTTTTTTTCGAACAGCATCCTAAAGCAGGATGCTGTTTTTATTAAAAACTTTTTGAATGACTGTTATGCGGTTTAAAATTCCCGAACATATAATTATTGCACCTGTAAATGAAAGCCTGGTAACTACAAACAATACCACGTATAATGATCGGTTTTTTATAAGCGATACAAATACTGAAAGGCAATTTATCATTAATGAGACCACTAAAATATTTATAGAAAAATTTATCATTCCAAAAACATTTCAGCAGGTAAATAAAGAGATCGCCGCAGAAATAAAGGCACCTGTTGAAGAAGTAAAGAAAATAATTCACCCTTTTTTTAAATATATTAAACATCGACAATTTCTTGTCCCTGAAAATTATCAAAAGCCTGTATCAACAACCACTTCTTTGTTGAATCCGGCAATGGTTATTGATCAATATAAAATAGAACAAATTATAGATGCAGGTGATGAAGTAGATATTTATAAAGCGGTTGATGTGAATTCAAAAAAAATTGCTGTAATTAAATTATTAAAACGACCAGGCAGAAAAAAGACGAGAGAATTTAAAAGAGAATTTAACTTCTTAAAACTGCTTAATAAAACTGCTGTTGTACCAAAGCCACAAATATTTGTATCATCTAAACAATATACTTATTTCTCCCAGGATTTTATTAATGGATTAAGTTTTCCGCAATTTATTCATGATAACAATAAATTATCGCGTAAGAAAATTTTAAAGATCATAACAAACATATTGTACGCTTTTAAAGAAATACACATAGCGGGCGTTGTACATGGGGATATACACCCGAGTAATATTTTAATTACTCGTGAGCGCACAATCAAAATCATTGATTTTGGTCTTGCACTTAATAGCTCATTAGATAAAGATGAACTTGTAAATTTTGGCGGAGTTTATTATTTTATGCCACCTGAAAGAATTGAGATTAGTACTCATAACAAGTTCTCACGCAAACCCGATTTTTATTCAGATGTTTTTCAAATTGGTGTGGTGTTGTTCATGCTTTTGTATGATCAATATCCTTTTAATGGATTGACATGGGAAGAGTTGGCAACAGCAATTAAAGAAAAACAAATTGTATTTCCGGAAAGATCAAAACATGGTTTTACAGTCCCGGCGTGGTTGAAAGATATCATTACTGTATGTGTCTCAAAACTGCCACAGAAAAGGTTTACCAATGCAAAATATTTATATAACCAGTTCTTAAAAAATATAACAGAAAGTGCCAATAAAACCAGATCAGCAGTTAAAGTATAATGATTGCGGCATTAGCGCTGTAAAATCAATATTTAATTATTACAACATAAATATTGACAGGGATCAAATTGCTGCTGAAATTGCGTTGGATGCGAACGGAGCCTGGTTGCAGGATATAAAAAGTTTTTTTGAGCAACACAATTTTAAAGCAGAATATAATTTCCTTGACCTGAACTCTTTAAAGTTTGATGCAATAAAAATAAAAGAGTTACTGCCATGTATTTTACCTGTTAAAAATTCCCGTGGGCTTCATTATGTTGTGATATATGGAATGGATGGAAAAAAGTTTTTAATACTCGATCCGGAAGAGGCAAGTATTGTAAAATGGAGTGTTGCTGAATTTATGCAGCAGGCACATGTAACCACAGCTTACTATGACAAAATTGAAAGTAAAAATGTTTTACAGCAATTAATAAAAGATGAGTTAAGCTTCTATGATATTAAGCCAAACGGCATTGCACAACAAAATGAAACTGTTGTTCTGAATAAGCTCACTTATTTTACTTACCTGAAAGAAAATTATGGTTTTGCATCCGCAGAAAAGGAAAGAGATTTTTTAAATGACCTGTTGTATAACCTGCAATTAAATGCAGTACCGAATGAGTTTAAATTATTAAATGCTGATGAAGAAAAATTAAAAATAAAAACACCTGTTGTATTAACAGTTAAGAAAATAGCAACTGTAAATTATGCGAATTTCGCGCAACAAAAGAAAGCACAAAAAAGAAATGTTTATGCACAGTTGTTTCATGAAATGCACCAATATAAAAAGATATGGTACATCTACATTTTTGCTGCTTTATTTGCCGCGCTGATAACGCAATTGCTTGTTTTCAGCAACCAAATTTTAATTGATACAATATTACCCGGCTATGATGCAAACCTTATTGTTTTGTTTGCAATTGGTTTAGGCTTGTTTAAGCTGTTTGACTTATTGATTCGCATGTACAAAAATTTTATCTCTATTCAACTTTCCAATATTTTCGATAATCATTTTCTTACGGCATTTGTACAAAAGCTCAATAGCTTCCCGATAAGATATATTCATTCATTTAATCGCGGCGATCTTACTGAGCGCATGAAAGACAGTTTGACTTTAAAAACGTTTTTCACACGATTTTTTACAACTGTGCTTACTGACAGTATTATCTCTGTTTATTCACTCATCATTTTATTTATTATAAGCTGGAAGATCAGTTTGATCATTCTTGCAATAATGGTTGCATTTATTATTTGGTTTAAGGTGATCTCACCAAGAATTAAAGACAACGAAAAGCGCAGGTTTATGCAAAAGTCAGGTTTGTTTTCCAGTGTGCTTGAAAACATCGATGGGTTACAGGTAATAAGATCATTCAACCTCGAATATCTTTTTCAGCAACGCATACAACCTGCTATTAAAGGCATGATGATAGTACAGAAAAAAGTGCGTTACATCAACCTCTTAAATTCATCAGTAACAGATTTTATTGTTATGATCGCAAGTGTTTTGATCATCGTTTTTCTTTCACTCGATTCTATTAGTGATCAGTCTGTAACCGTTGGTGAGATCATTACTTTCATTACTTTATCTGGAAGAATTTTCAGCTCTTTGGTTAATATTATGGAGGAAAATATTGACCTGCAGGAAAATGAAATTATTTTAAAAAGATATCTTGATTTTGATGCGTCTCAATCAGCATTTCACCAAAAAAAAATTGAAGAACCAACAAATACCATAAATGATTTTAAGCTAAAAAACATTCAATTTGAAAATGTAGGTTTTGAATATGTGCCACAAAAACCTGTTCTCAAAAATTTCAATCTTACCCTTCGTACTGGAGAAAAAATAAGGCTGGAAGGCAATAATGGCGCAGGTAAAAGCACATTCTGTAAAATACTTTCAATGCTGTACACGCCAACTTCAGGCAGCATTAAGATCAATAAAGAAAAGACAGCTTTTTATAATCAGTCCGCTTTGCGCAAAAAAATTTTGTTGATAAGCAATGATGACATTTTATTCAATGCGTCACTTTCATTCAATATAAATTTTAATAAAAATATTGATACAAAAAAGATTTTAGAGCTGGCAAAACAAATCGAGTTTCATGATTTTATTTCAAGCAATACTGAAGGCCTTGATTTTTTAATTACAGAACAAGGCAGAAATCTTTCAACAGGCCAGAGGAAAAAGATATTACTGCTTCGTGCCTTTTTATCAGATGCTGAGTTAATAATTATAGATGAGGTTTTATCAGGAATTGATAAAGTATCAAAGGATAAAATCGAAGCATTTATTAACCGCGAAACACAACGCTCATTCATTATCATTTCGCATGAACCAATTGACAATATTGCTTTCAATAAAGTGATAAGATTGGAAAATGGCAATGTAAATACTCAAATACCAGAATCTAAATATGCATAGCATGAAACCTGAGAACGCTTTTTTATACGGTGAGGAATATTCTGGAAAAACACAAAAATATATTGTGTGGCTTTTTAAAATTTTTCTTGGCTTCACAATCCTAACTCTTGCTTTATTATTCACAGTTCATATTAATGATACAGTTTCATTTAACCAGGGAGAAATAATTTCCAAAAGCCCGCAACTTGATCTGAAAGCGCCTTATGAAGCTCAACTTGTAAAAATATATGTGTATGAAGGGCAAAAAGTGGATAAAGGCGATACGTTGATGATGATCTACAATGATGAAAATACAAGAACATATATCACTCAAAAAGCGCAGAGAGATTTTTTAGAAAAGAAACTTGCTTCAGTAAAAGTTTTAATGAATGCAACAGGTATGAAAAAAAATGAAGTAAATGTTGAGCATACAATAAATAGTTCCGATCGCAACCTGGATATTGAAAATGCAAAAAATAATATTGCTTCATTAGATGCACAATATAAACTTCAACAACAAAAATTGCAGGATGCATTGGAGCGCAACAAAGCAGATTCTATTTTGTATAAAAAAGATATGCTGAGCAAGCTGGAATATAATGCAGGAAAGGATTTGACAAACGAGATACAACAGTCTTTAAACACAACATTAAGTGAATTGCAGAAGCAAAAAACACAACAGTATATTGTTGAAAATTCTTTTGCATCGAAACAACACCAGCTTGCATTAACGAATATTGAGCTTACTCAAAATGACCAGGGTTTAAATCAATTGCAGATCGACTTGCAAAATGAATTGGTAAAAACAGATGAAGATATTCAACTATTAAATCGTGAGTTGTCAAAGCAATATTTGATAGCATCAGCAAGTGGCACTGTAACTTTTGTATATGCAGTAAAACAGGTAAGTAATTTCATAAACAAAAATGATTTGTTGGTAAGCATATCGCCGGCACAAAATGATTTTTACGCAAAAGTATTGCTGCCTGAAAATAATGTTCAGTATGTAAAACAAACCATGCCGGCACATTTGGAGTTGGATGCATATTATCACCTGCAATATGGAATTATAAAAGGTGATGTAACATATATCTCGGCAAGAAAAGAAGATGATAAATTTTATGCGCTGATCAAATTAAATAATGCAGACCACTTTCAGTTGAAGCCCGGCTATAATGTTTCAGGTGAAATAGTTACTGAACGACTTCTTCTCTTTCAATATTTCATAAAAAAATTGTTCAAGGAATTCGATAAGAAATCTTCATGAGGTTAATTGTATTGATATTATTCTGTGTATTGTTGAGCATGCAAAGTTTTGAGCAGCAACTGTATTCACTACAAGATTGTTTTGCCGCCGCAACAACAAACAATATTGATCTTAAAAAAAGCAAGAATGATATTGAAAACAATAGTATCGACAAGAAAGCAGCAACTTTCAACTTATTTCCTGCTGTATATGCAAATGCTGAACATTTTTTTTCTACCGGCAAAAACATTGATCCTGTTACCAACAATTTTGTAAGAGAAAATTTTAGCGGTGGTGATTTTAATGTAACAGCAGAGCTGAATATTTTTTCCGGGTTCACCGCGGTAAATTCTATTAAAAGCAGTTTGTATAAATTAAAAGCCAGTGAATATGCTTATCAAAAAAATCAATTGAAAATTTTTTCAGCTATAACTATTGCTTATGCAAAAGTGATGTATAGTAAAGATCATGCTGCAACCATCAGAGATAATAATTTCTATACACAACAGGAATTAAATGTTGTACAAGAAAAGATTGAACAGGGAAAAATGAGTAAGAGTGATTATTATACGATCAACGCACGCAACAAGGCAGAACAGGCAGATTTGATTGATGCGCAAAATGATTCTTTAACTGCACTAAATGAACTGAAGTATCTAACAGGCTTGCATTATAATGAAGCATTTAAAATAAAGGATATTGATTCAGGTGAAATAGCAAATATTGCAACTATAGAATTTAATCTTGCTGACGTATTGGATAAAGTGCTGAAAGATCATCCTGCTTTGCAACAAAGTTTATATACTGAAAGAGCTGCAGAGATGAATTTGAAAGTAATGAAAGGAAATGTATATCCAACAATTTCTTTGGCAGGAAATATTTTTTCAAACTATAATTCGACTAACGAAAATCCCAACTCCAATCATATCTCACTTGGAGAGCAGCTAAATAATAATTTAGGAAAAACTGCAGGCGTTATTGTGCAGGTTCCTTTATTTAATAGATATCAAAACAGGTTTGCGATCGGGAAAGAGAAGATCAATTTGTACAACGCGAAACTCACATCGCAACAAACGGAAAATGACGTTGTACAAAATACGCAGCAATTGCTAAACGATTTTATTTCAGCCAAACAAAAATATTTACTGGAGGAAGAATCACTGCAACAGGCAGCATTATCATATAAATCTTTTGAAGAAAGATATAAGCTCGGTTATATTTCTTCACTTGAATTGATTTTTGCAAAAGATGCGTTGCATACACAACAAACACGAACTATGCAGGCAAAATATAATTTATATTTCAAGTATAAATTGATTGAATTGCTAACGATGAATTGATCACAGCGTTTTATAATTGGCAGAAGCATCATCCAATATTAATACTCAATCTTCTTTTTGAGATCGAGATGCTTTTGGTAAAGGAGAGTTTGCTTTATACTATACAAAATTGTAGTCCTGTAAATTGATTTATTTACAGGATTTTTGTTTACAGGTGTTTTATAATTTATTTTAAATAAATAAAAAGCCATGAAAACAATTACTGCTGTTTTTTTATTAACTGCCATGCTTGCTTTTACAGCAAACACACAGGCACAAAATAATAACTATGATTCTGCGCTTGCCAAGAAATTACAGGCTGATGATTACGGAATGAAAAGCTATGTATTTGCATTGCTTAAAAAAGGCAGTGCAAACATTACTGATAAAAAAATGCTTGATAGTATTTTTCACGGACACATGGTAAATATTAAACGCCTTGCTGCTGAAAATAAATTATTGCTTGCGGGCCCAATGGGCGATAATGATAAAGGCTATGAAGGCATTTTTGTATTTAACACCAGCAGTGTTGATGAAGCAAAGCAATGGTTAAGCACAGACCCGGCTATAATTTCAAAAGATTTAGATGCTGAATTATACCCGTGGTATTGCACTGCGGCATTGCAGGAAATTCCTGCACTTCATCAGCAGGTCCAGAAGAAAAGTTATTAGCTCAGTTTTACTATACTATTTGAATTCTTTTGCGCATACGCTTTTACCAGCGTTCGTATCATTTCATTTTCAGGGTAAACAGTAAGATAATTTTTCAGGTGCAGCGAATCGTAAGAAGTATTATTATGCGGCAATAAACCCATGCCGTAAAATTTTCCGTTCTCAACAAGCACACAGCTTTGCCGATTGCCCGTAACAGGAGCTTCAACAATTGCAAATGTGCCGAGATTTTGCTGAAGGTGCGCAACAGCATTCATAACTTTTTCATTGTAAACAACCGGTTCTATCTCTGCAGGTATTAATGATTGTTTTTGCAAAAAGCACAATGCCGGATGCAATTCAAATTTTTTTACCAGTTTCCATAGCGTGTTATGTGCATGCGCTATTAAAGCAAAGCTGGCAACAGGTTCTGTATGTTTTCTTTTTTTATCAATTGCCAAACGCATAAACCCTGCAGAGTCTTCAAACAAATAAATGCCATAAAACTGTTCTGCCCGCTTTTGACTAAAATTATATTCAGGCCAGTATTTCTTTATTTCAATGCTTTCTAAAATAAATGCTGTTAATTCTGTAGGGCATTCTGTAAATGTTACTTCATGAATGTTACGCAAAAATTCCTGGCGCTTTTTGCCTGTATTCAAACCTGTAAAATGGCTAAGCACTCTTTTCTTTATACACTTTGCTTTGCCTACATAAATAATTTTTCCTTTTGCGTTATGGAAATAATATACACCGGGAACATAAGGCAGCTTATTAATATTTTCTTTGGAAAGATTGGGCGGCAGTATTTGCTCGTGATTATCTTTTTTAAGAAAATCTTTTACTAGTTTTTCGCCGCCTTCATTTAAAATTTTTTGAAACAATATAGCAGTAGCATCTGCATCTCCCCCGGCGCGATGCCTGTTTACGACAGGAATATTAAATATCTGGCAAAGATGCCCGAGCCCGTATTTCTGTAAACCCGGAAATGCTTTACGACTTAATTTAAGCGTGCACAATTTTTTTGGCAGCCAGTGATACCCATTTATCATTAAATGATGGCGGATGAATGTGTAATCGAAGTTTACATTGTGTGCAATAAAAATGCGGTTACTTAATAAATTATGAATATGAACAGCAACATCAGAAAAATCCGGAGCAGTTGCAACCGCTTCGTTGGTTATGCCGGTAAGATAAGTGATGTATGATGGAATTTTATACCGCGGATTAATGAGCGTTTCATAGCGGCCTTCCACTTCTGTGCCATTATGTAAAACAATAGCAATTTCTGTTATGCCATTTTTATCAGGATGGCTGCCGGTAGTTTCTATATCAACGATCGCGTACACAGTACAAAGTAAAAATTAAAAAATAAAAACCGGACTTTAATCGCAGGTTTTTTCAAAGAAGTTAATATTGGATTGCTATATAACGCAATAATCATATTTATATTTTCAATTGAGATTAAATAAATGCAGTTGAGTATTTTTGCGCCTCACTGCTTCTAAACGATATGCAGTACAAGGGAGTGACACAACCGTGATGCTATCTGCACTGCAGCTGGTAACATAAAAAATATTTCAAACAAACTTTGCTGAAAAAGCTTAGAACTTAAAACTCAGAACATAAAAATTAAATGGAGTTATCAAAAAATTTTAATCATACAGAAGCTGAAGCAAAATGGTATGCACACTGGCTGGAGAAAAATTATTTCAATAGCAAGCCGGACGAACGTGAACCTTATACTATTGTAATGCCGCCGCCAAATGTAACAGGCATGCTGCACATGGGCCATTGTTTGAATAATACAATACAGGATGTGCTGATCCGTAATGCACGCATGCATGGAAAGAATGCATGTTGGGTGCCCGGAACAGATCATGCATCTATTGCTACTGAAACAAAGGTTGTGCAAATGCTGCGTGAACAAGGCATTACAAAATCATCTTTAAGCCGTAAAGAATTTTTGAAATATGCCTGGGACTGGAAAGAAAAATATGGCGGAATAATTTTAGAGCAATTAAAGAAAATTGGCTGCAGTTGTGATTGGAACCGCACCACTTTTACAATGGACGAACATTATTCCAAAAGCGTTATAAAAGTTTTTGTTGATCTGTATAAAAAAGGCTGGATATATCGTGCCCAGCGTATGATACACTGGGATGTGAAAGCAAAAACTGCCTTAAGCGATGAAGAAGTAATTTATAAAGAAGTAAACAGCAAATTGTATTATGTACGCTATACTGTTTTGCCTGAAACAAATATTGGTTTACATGATCTAACAAGTGATAATACTATTGTTATAGCAACGGTTCGCCCCGAAACAATTCTAGGTGATACTGCAATTGCTGTAAATCCAAAAGATGAACGTTATAAAAAATTTATTGGAAGAACAGCATTGGTGCCGTTAATCAATCGCCGCATACCCATAATTGCAGATGATTATGTAGATATAGAATTTGGAACAGGCGCTTTGAAGATAACGCCGGCGCATGACATGAATGATTATAATATTGGCAAAAAATATAACCTTGATGTTATAAATGTTTTGAATGATGATGGTACAATGAGTGAAGCCGCACAATTGTTTATTGGTGAAGACAGGTTTGAAGCAAGAAAAAAAATTGTTGCCGAACTGGAAGCATCACATCATATTATCCGCATTGATGATTATAAAAACCAAATTGGCTTTAGTGAAAGAAGCGATGCTGTTGTAGAACCGCGATTGAGTTTGCAATGGTGGGTTAACATGAAAAAATTAAGTGAACCCGCATTAAAAGCCGTTGTTGAAGACTCAATAAAATTCTTCCCGCCAAAGTATGTAAACACGTATAAATATTGGATGGAAAATATTAAAGACTGGTGCATTAGTCGCCAGTTGTGGTGGGGAGAAAGAATTCCTGCCTGGTATGATGAAGAAGGAAATGTATATGTAGCAGAAAGTGAAGAAGCTGCGAGGGAACAGCTTCGAGCCGCGAGCCAGAACTCACAGCTCACAGCTCATAGCTCACAGCTTACCCAGGATGAAGACGTACTTGACACCTGGTTCTCTTCATGGCTTTGGCCAATTGAAACGTTTAAAGGAGTATCAAATCCTAACAACGCAGACATCAATTATTATTATC
>Ga0206932_1004_pt3 | contig 57852 bp, 49 predicted proteins | sample Alteio_BWOrgHeat_18_FD_153244 | JGI IMG/M metagenome (GOLD analysis project Ga0206932, IMG submission 153244) | Enriched cells from forest soil in Barre Woods Harvard Forest LTER site, Petersham, Massachusetts, United States -... | ecosystem: Environmental > Terrestrial > Soil > Temperate forest >...
TACGAAATAGTTTTTGAAGATGATGTTTTGATTGCTGTTAACAAGCCTTCCGGTTTGTTAAGTATTCCCGATAGAGAAGGAAAAGAAATCTCATTAAAACAGATATTACAGGAAAAATATAAAACAATTTTTACTGTACACCGGCTGGATAGGGCAACCAGCGGCGTAATTGTTTTTGCAAAAGATGAGGAAACTCATAAAGCACTTTCGCAGCTTTTTGAGAATCGCGAAACGGAAAAAATTTATTATGGTTTAGTTCATGGAAGTGTTACGCCTTCAATAGGAAAAATTGAAGAACCCATAATGCAGCATCCTTCAGGAAACGCAAAAATGATATTGCATACAAAAGGAAAACCAGCATATACAGAATATGAAGTGCTGGAAGATTTAAAGCGCTTTAGCTGGATAAAATTTAAAATACTTACCGGCAGAACGCACCAGATCCGTATTCATGCGCAATACATTGGTCATAGCGTTGTGTGCGATGAGTTGTATGGCGATGGCAAACCTGTTTTTCTTTCTTCACTCAAGAAAAAATATAATTTAAGTAAATCTGAAATGGATGAGCGGCCAATTTTATCAAGGCTTGCTTTGCACAGCGCTTCACTAAAATTTATACTGAATGATACAGAATATTTTTTTGAGGCGTCGCTGCCAAAAGATTTAAAAGCGTTGTTGCAGCAAGTAAGAAAGCTGAAATAAATAAGGTTCAGGAAAATATTTTTAATTCATTTTCTTTTTTAAACTGCTTACCTGTTCCTGCAAATTATTTACCAGGCCGGCAAGCTGGTTTACATCCCAGCGTTGTTGTGTATTTGCTTTTGTAATAACCATCTGCGCTTTCCATACTTCAAGAATATCATCGGGATTAACATAGTAAGGCTCGTATTGCGGGTTATCACTTATTAAGGTAAGCTTGTTTTTATACCGGGTGTTTCTCATAATACGTTTATACACGATGCCCTCATTTTTTGAAACAACTATGTACGTATTGTTTACCTTAATGTCGTCCATAGCAGCCACCCTTTCGCCTACTATAACACTGCCGCTTGGCGTAGGCAGCATACTGTCTCCTATAATTTCAAAAGCGCGGTATTCTCCGGGCGCAAGCATAGGTAAAGTGAAAGTATTAAGTTCATCAATAAATTCGGGATCTGCATACCCTGCAAGATACCCGGCAGCAGCTTTTACGGGTACAAACTGAATTTCATTAATATCGCCCTGCAGTTTTAATTGCCTGCGTTTATCAAGGTAAGAACCGCCTTTTTTTAATGCGCTTAAATCCTTTAATAATAATTCATCAAGACTTAATTTAAAAATGGTGCACAAATTTTCGAGCACATCCAGCCTTGGTTCAGCGCGTTCTTCTTCATAAGCGCCAACAAGTGAGCGCTTGATCTTTAATTTATGCGCAAATTCTTCTTGTGTCCAGCCGCGCAATTTGCGTAAATGTTTAAAATTTTTTCCTGCATAACTCATAGCTAAGCCATTTAGCATGCAAATTACTAATATTTTTAGTTGAATAAAAATTTTTTAAGCAAATTTTTTTATTATTCACTAAACCTGAAAGTGGTATAAAACAGAAAATAGGAGCAGGAATTGAAATTAAAGGTATAAGATCGTGTGTTTTATAGGTTCCTATAACTGACACTTTGCCAAAGCATCAAGCTTCATCTTTCCATTCCTGCATATAAGGTTTATTGGATTTTAAATCTTAGGCCAAAGTTATTTACCACAGGCAGATTTTTATTCGTATTTGGTTTTTGTAATGCCCGCATAAGACATGCTTGTTTTCATAAAAAAATTGCCGCAGTATATAGAGTACTGCGGCAATATAATTTTAAAACGATTTACGCTTTTGCTGTTTTTTTATCTCCCAGCATCAACACTTCGTTTACCTGAACTTCGGTTATGTAACGTTTGTTACCGTCTTTATCAGTATAATTGCGATTGATAAGTTTACCTTCAATGGCAACCTCACTTCCTTTAGATAAAAACTGTTCTGCTATTTCTGCTACTTTGCCCCAGGCAATTAAATTATGCCATTGTGTTTCCGTTACTTTTTCTCCTTTTGTACTGCGGTAAGTTTCGTTGGTAGCTATGCTGAAACGGGCAAGTTTCTTTCCTCCTTCGGTAGTACGTATTTCAGGATTATTACCAAGATTTCCGATTAACTGAACTTTGTTTTTTAGTGCGTACATAAAATTGTTTTTTGTTGTTTAATAATTTATTTCAATCATCAGCGGCGCCTTGCCAATGACAACACAAAGATGAAGGCACTCAAAAGGCTTAGCCGGTTTTTATTCGTTTACTTCCAGATGTATGCGTTTGTAAACGATTATACACGTAAACGCTTATCTTTAATCAAACAACCTTATGCAGCAGGAAACCAAAACCTGTATGCAATGCAATAAGATTTTGCGCGGCCGTTCAGATAAAAAATTCTGTGATGATTACTGCCGCAACAACTATAACAACCAGTTAAAAGCCAATACAAATAATTATGTTAGGAACATAAATAATGCGCTTGGCAAAAACCGCCGGATATTGGAAGATATATTATCGGAAAATAAAGACATGGATAAAACAACAAAACCAAAATTATTGCAGGCAGGATTTCAATTTAAATATATTACACATACTTACACCAATAAAAAAGGCAACACTTATTTTTTCTGCTACGATTATGGTTACCTGCCTTTAGACAATGACTGGTTTTTAATTGTACGGCGAAAAGAAAATCAGTAAAAATTAACTCTACCATTTTTATAGGAATTTATATCTTCACGCATAAAAAAAATTGTTATGAGCTTACGTTTAGGGGATGTTGCTCCCAATTTTAAAGCAACCACAACTGCAGGCGAAATTGATTTTTATGACTATCTCGGAAATGGCTGGGGAATTCTTTTTTCTCATCCTGCAGATTTTACACCTGTTTGCACTACAGAGTTAGGTAAAACAGCTTCATTACAGGAAGAATTTGCAAAGCGCAATACAAAGGTTTTAGCATTAAGTGTTGATTCGCTCGACAGGCATGCCGGTTGGGTAAGCGATATTAATGAAACTCAAAATGTAAATGTTGGTTTCCCGATAATTGCAGATGAAGACAAAAGCATTGCCCTTGCTTATGATATGATCCACCCAAATGCTTCTGAAAATTTTACCGTCCGGTCTTTATTTATTATTGGTCCTGATAAAAAGGTAAAACTGACGATAACTTATCCTGCGAGCACTGGCAGAAATTTTGTTGAAGTGTTGCGTGTACTGGATAGTTTACAGCTTACTGCTAATTACAGCGTAGCTACGCCCGCTGATTGGAAAGAAGGTGAAGATGTAATTGTTGTGCCTGCTGTAACTACAGAAGCAGCGATTGAAAAATTTCCCAAAGGCGTTAAAATTGTAAAGCCTTACTTAAGATATACTCCGCAGCCCAACAAATAATTTTTTGATAGTGTAGTGAAATCAAATTTCATAATTCGTGCTGATGTTATATCGGCACGAATTTTTTATATAACAAGAAGAAGAGATTCTGTATGAAATCTTTATTTGCAGCAAAACATCAGGCAGTTGTTGCGACGAAAGAAGGAATGACTCTTTATAAAAAGTTCAAAAAAAATTAATATCTTTCATCAGCCGTATGAAAATAGCTACTTATAATGTAAATGGTGTTAATGGACGTTTACCTGTTTTATTAAAATGGCTGAGCGAATCAGCACCGGATATTGTTTGCCTGCAGGAACTAAAAGCACCGCAGGAAAAATTTCCGCAACAACCAATACAGGATGCAGGTTACAATGCAATATGGCACGGACAAAAAAGCTGGAATGGTGTTGCGATTTTATCCCGCAATGTAATGCCTGAAGAAAGAAGGCGGGTATTGCCCGGCGATGATGAAGATACACACAGCCGTTATATTGAAGCAATGGTAAATGGTATTGTTATAGGATGTTTATACTTGCCTAATGGCAATCCTGCACCAGGTCCGAAATTCGATTATAAGTTGCGATGGTTTGAAAGATTGACTGCTCACGCGAAAGAATTATTTGCTTCTGGTTTACCTGTTATTTTAACCGGCGATTATAATGTAATGCCCACTGAATTGGATGTATATAAGCCTGAGCGCTGGGTAGATGATGCCTTGTTTCGCCCTGAAACACGTGCAGCTTTTCACAATCTTGCTGCACAAGGTTGGACAGATGCGCTACGCAAGTTGCATCCGGATGAAGTGATCTATACATTCTGGGATTATTTCCGTAATGCTTTTGGACGAAATGCAGGTTTGCGCATAGATCATTTTTTATTAAGTCCGCAGATAGATAAGCGGCTTGTTGCAGCTGGCGTTGACAGTTATGTTCGTGGTTGGGAAAAATCAAGCGACCATGCTCCTGTATGGATCGAATTAAAAGATGAATGATTACGTAAAGTGTATTCATAAATAACCAAACTCCTTCTTTTAACCACCATTCGCCTTCGTAAAAATTCCATTCACCGAAAAATGAAATGAAATTCAAAATATAATTTGGTTTATATTATAAACTAATTTATGTTTGTACAAGCAATTGAAAAAAATAATCATGAAAAATTTTCTTATAAGTGCATTTTTATTTTTAAGCATGCATGGTTTTTCTCAAACTGCAATAAGCGGGCACATAAAAGATAATAAAGGCAAACCAATTCCTGGTGTTAGTATCACATTAAAAGATACCTATGATGGCACTGTTACAGACTCACTTGGTAATTTTAGTTTTACAACAAAAGAAACAGGCAGCCATATAATTGAAATTAGCAACGTTAATTACGACGATTATCAAACCTCTGTTGAATTAAATACTACACCAATAACTATAAATGCAAGTTTAAAAGAAAAATTTAATGAGCTGAAAGCAGTAACGGTAACTGCTGGATCATTTGAAGCCGGTGACAGCAAACGTGCGGCAACTGTTTTGAGTTCTATTGATATTGCAACAACTGCAGGTTCAAATGCAGATATCACTGCAGCTTTAAAAACTTTACCAGGTGCACAACAAATCGGCAACCAGGAAGGTTTGTTTGTACGTGGCGGCACAGGCGAAGAAACAAAACAGTTTATTGATGGTACTCTTGTAAATAACCCCTATTATACAAGCGTTCCTGATATTGCAACCCGTGGCCGCTTCTCTCCATTTTTATTTAAAGGAACTGTATTTTCAACCGGAGGTTACTCGGCTTTGTATGGCCAGGCTTTATCATCTGCGGTAATTCTTGAATCAATTGATTTTCCTGAAAAGTCTGCTGCTACTGCAAGCATTTCACCCATTATTGTTGGTGGCGGTGTACAGCAACTTTCAAAGAAGAAAAATTTTTCCTGGGGTGTGGATTATGATTATGTGAATGTGGCTGCATATTTTCAAATTGTAAAACAAACGCCTGATTATTTTGATATGCCCGAGTTTCATTCGGGTGATGCAAACTTTCGTATAAAAACACATGGTGGCATTATTAAATACTATACAACTTTTAATTACAATCATCTTGGTTTACGCAGGCCTGATATTGACAGTTCAATATATAAAGATGCATACAGCATCATCAATCATAACTGGTACAATAATCTTAGCTGGCGCCAGAGTTTAAGTAATGGCTGGAAAATGAATCTTGGTATTTGTTACAGTACCAACCGTGATGATATTAACCAACAAATACAGGATTCTTCCAACCAACAAAAAATATTTAACTATGAACCATGGGTTAGCAAAAACTTTATTTTAAAAAGCAGGCAGGATATTGCGGAAGTAAAAGAAGTATTTGAAAAAAAGCTTGGTGGCTTAAGCGTTATTCGTTTTGGAGGTGAATACTGGTATTCGCATAATACAAATAATTATATAAACGTTGACAGCAATTATCTTACTACATTGAAAGATAATTATGCGGCAGCATTTGCAGAAACCGATATATATGTAACCAATGATCTTGCTTTAAAACTTGGGGCACGTTATGAATATTCATCTATCATAAAACAGGCAAACATTGCACCGCGTGTTTCACTTGGGTATAAAACAGGAGAGGGTGCGCAAATTTCAATGGCTTATGGAATTTTTTATGAAAAGCCATTGAATACTGAGATCATTTATAATACGACACTTAACTATACAAAGGCAACACATTATATAGCCAATTACCAGGTAAACAGAAATAACAGGATTTTTCGTGTAGAAGCATTTTATAAAAAATATGCTGATCTTGTAAAGAGTTATCCTGCTTATAATAATGACGGAACCGGTTTTGCAAAAGGCATTGAATTGTTTTTGCGTGATAAAAAAACTTTTAAGAATGTTGATTACTGGATAAGTTATTCTTACCTGGATACAAAAAGAGATTACCTGAATTATCCTGAAGAACTCGAACCAAATTTTGCAGCGCACCATACAGCATCTATTGTTACAAAACGTTTTGTTACAAAATGGAAAGCGGGCTTTAACCTCACTTATACTTTTGCAACAGGAAGGCCTTACTATGATTTTCTGCTTGATAATAATTCTTCCAAGTTTATTATTAACGATCAGGGCCGCACAAAGAATTACAACAGCATGGGTTTTAGTGCAGAGTATTTACCAAGTCTTGGAAAGCAAAATGCAAAAACTTTTATAGTACTTTTTGCCAGTGTTACCAATGTGCTTGGGCAAAACCAGGTATATGGTTATAATTATTCTTATAACGGTTTAAATAAAGAACCCATATTACCGCCGGCAAACCGCTTTTATTTTATCGGTTGCTTTTTAAGCTGGGGTATTGACCGCAGCCAGGATGCAATTGACAATAACTTATAAAACAATTTTATGAACAATCAGCAACATGATGAAGACCTGTGGAAAATTGCCAGGCGCAGAACTTCATTCAAAAGAAACCTGGCCATCTATTTTTTTGTAAATACAGTGTTTGTGGTAACCTGGTATTTATCAAGCGGTATTGGTTCTTACTTCTGGCCGGTATGGCCGATGTTGGGATGGGGAGCCAGTCTTGCTTTCCAATATGGCTCTGCTTATCATAACAATAGCTTGTTTAGTACAGAAGAAGAATATGAACGATTAAAACGCCAGCAAAATAATCAACTATAAAATTAAAAACATGTAATGCCAAAGGCATTACATGTGTCAATTAAAAAACAAAAACTATACACATGAAACAATTATTATTAGCTGCAGCGATTGTACTTTCTGTTGCTGCACATGCACAAAGCGATAAGTACACAAGTGCTATGCAACAAAGCTTATCAATGTTCGATAGTTCAAAAACTGCTTCCGATTTGGAAAACGTCGCTGCTACATTTCAACGCATCGGCGACGCAGAAAAAACACAATGGCTTCCGTACTATTGGGCTGCTATGGTCTTGGCAACAGAAGGGTGGAAATATTATCCCAATGAAAAAGGTGTAACTGAAATTAAGGTTACAGATTTGTCATCAACGATGAGTGCATTTGCTGGCCGCATTAATACTTTATTAGATAAAGCAGATGCATTAGCAACTTCAAATGAAGACAAGGCAGAAATTTTAACCGTCAGGAATATGGCGGCAACACAGCAAATGCTTGTTGATCCGCAAAGCCGCTATATGACTTTTGGTGCAGAAGCCGGCCAGGATTTGCAAAAAGCAATGACGTTAAATCCCAATAATCCCCGCTTGTATTATTTACAAGGTATGAGTGTGTTTGGAACACCTGAACAATTTGGTGGTGGTAAAGCAAAGGCAAAACCAATTTTTCAAAAAGCAGTTGATTTAGGTAAAGCAGAACAACAGAAACCTTTGTATCCGCATTGGGGTTTAGATATGAGCGAAGCAATGCTTGCAGCTTGTGATCAATAAGATTAGTTGAAGAGTTGATTGGTTGATCGTTTATAAAAATTAACCAATCAACTTTATTAACCAAGTCAACGATTCAACTTAAATAAAAATGGAAAATTCAGAAAACGATTTCTCGCCGCAGCAAAGCCTGCAGCTTATTGAAAGCATGATAAACCGTGCAAAAGATAAGTTTGCTGAAGATGGATTTTTATATCTTATTTGGGGCTGGCTGGTTTTTATATGCAGCCTTGTGCAATTTACATTACTGCATATATTTCAATACCAGCAACATTATATTGTTTGGCTTGCAACAATACCTGCTTTTATTTATCAATATATATACATCAGCAAAAAACATAAACAGCAAATTGTTACAACTTACACTGATAATATAATTGGTTTTGTATGGATAACATTTGCAATTGTAATTGTGCTGCTTGGCTTTTTAATAGGCGCTCTTACTACGGGTGAATATTATACACATATCATTCATATTTTACTTGCCGTGTATGGAATGCCCGTTTTTTTAACTGGTGTTATTGTTCGCTTTAAGCCTTTAATTTTTGGTGGTATTGCCTGCTGGGTTTTATGCATCGCATCAACCTTTGTTAAAATATACGATTACCAGTTTTTATTTATACCGCTTGCTATGCTGGTTGCATGGATAATTCCCGGGTACCTGTTGCGTGCAAAATATAAATCACAATAAATTATTTTTATGGAAGAGAAAAACTTGTCTGGTGAAGAAAGCTTAAAGCTTATTAACCGCATGATATACCAAGCCAAAGGCTATTTTTTTGAAAGTGGTTTAAGTGGCATCGTTTACGGTATAAGTATTTTAATATGCACTATACTGGTTTATTTTTTTGAGAAAGGAACAATTGACTTTCCTTTTAATCCCTTTTATTTAATGATACCTGTTTTTTTTGTGCAGGGATTTATTCAATACAAAGAAGAAAAAAAGAAAAGAGTAAAAACATTTACTGATGAAGCAATTGATCATGTGTGGACAGGTTTTTTTCTTGCAACATTTGCGGCATTGTGCGGCAACTTTGCAAACGCAGGTTATATTGTTGTAACTATCATTTTATTTCTTACTGCATTCGCTGTTTTTATTACCGGTTTACTTTCAAAATTCCGCTACAATGTTTTTTGTGGAATCATTTGCCTGCTTATTGCCATCTTTTCTTTCTTTATTCAAAACGTAAACATCTATTTGCTTTTAGCAACCGATGCAATACTGGTTTGGTTAATTCCTGGTATTATTTTAAGAATACATTTCAAAAAAACAACAACACGGCTAAGTAATTTTTTTGGAAGAGATGATTAATAAAATATAATGTTTAAAGATCTTGATCCGATATTACATTCACAATTAAGGCTTGCCGTAATGAGTTTGCTTATAAGTGTAAAGCAGGCGGAGTTTATTTTTATAAAAGAAAAAACAAATTCTACTGCAGGCAATTTAAGTGTACAGGTACAGAAATTACGGGAAGCGGGATATATAGCAGTAATAAAAGAGTTTAAAGATAATTATCCTAACACTACCTGTAAAATAACACAAAAAGGCATAAAAGCATTTGAAGAATATGTAAAAGCATTGCAGCAATATTTGCAGGTAAAAAAATAACTCTTTTTTTTAAAAAGGCATGTAATTTGGAGCTATATTCAAACAAAAAAGATCATGACAATATCAAAAGAAAAGTTAAGCGAAAATGTACAGGTAAATTTTAATCACTCAAAGGAGGTTGCCTACTGGTCAAAAAAATATAATATTAGTCCTTTAGTATTTCAAAAAGCATTTGAAGAATCGGGTTATTCAATTTCAAAAACCTTACAACTGCTGCACCAGCATATATAAGCTTATTGTTAAGAATGAAAAAAGATGCGTAAAAAATACTGCCTTAAATTTTTAAGCAGTATATTTGCCTTTCAATTTGAGTTTATAGTCTTAGTAATTGAACAAAGATTTTCTGCTACAGAGTTTTCTGCTAATAGTTATCCCTTTCTTTACAACGTTATTTTCTCAGAAATTTTTAATTATAAATTATAAACAAACATGAACATTTATGTTTCAAACTTAGGCTTCAGCGTACAAGATGAAGACCTGAAAGAATACTTTGAGGAGTACGGAGCAGTTACTTCTGCCAAAGTAATTACTGACAAATTTACTAACCGCAGCCGTGGTTTTGGCTTTGTTGAAATGGCTGACGATGCTGCTGGTGAAAAAGCTATTAAAGAACTTAACGGCGCCGTAGTTGAAGGCCGGTCTATCAGCGTTACTGTTGCAAGACCGCGTGAAGAAAGACCTAATAATAACAATAAAAAATCTTTCAGCAACACCAACAACAGGTGGTAATTTGCAAAATCGCATTAAAAAAAGAGTTCAATTTTTTGAGCTCTTTTTTTATGTACTTATGCGAGGAAATCCATGGCTGTTAATGCTGTTATTAATTCTGTAATGCCTTCTGTTGCAGGTTTCTCAATAGCAGTAATATTATATAAAGAAGAATAGGGAATTGTTTTATCGATAATAAATTTTGGTATGCTTCGCGGAGCATAATTAATTAATCCTGCTGCCGGATACACAACGAGTGATGTTCCTATTACTGCAAAAATATCTGCCTGTGATGCAACTGCAGCAGCTTTTTCAATCATAGGCACAGGCTCTTCAAACCAAACTATGTGCGGACGTAATTGTGCGCCATCTTTTGCAACATCACCTAATAAAATATCATCTCTTATTTCGTAAATAAGTTCTTCATCAATCTCGCTGCGCATTTTAAAAATTTCGCCATGCAGATGTAACACATTTGTGCTGCCGGCACGCTCATGCAAATCATCAATGTTTTGTGTAATGATATGCACAATAAAATTTTTCTCAAGTTCCGCCAAACCAATATGTGCAGCATTAGGCTGTGCATTCATTACATCGTGCCTGCGCATATTATAAAAATCAAGTACGAGCTGTTTATTTTTTTTCCATGCGCGTGGTGTGGCTACATCTTCAATATTATATCCATTCCATAAACCATCGCTGTCACGAAAAGTTTTTAAACCACTTTCTGCACTTATACCTGCGCCTGTAAGCACCACTAATTTCTTTTTCATGTTGCAATTTAAATGGAATAAAAAACCCTAAGCTTTCGCAAAGGGTTTGATTTTCATAATTCTTTATCTAAAATACGTTGTATGCAACGCTGATATAATACAAGCCGCCTATATATGGATTACCAAAAGCATTGCGGTAATAGTGATTAGTTAGATTGGTTGCTCCCAGTTTAAACAGCAACTGTTGTTTAGGAAGTTTGTAACTAACCTGGGCATCCATTGTACCAAACGCAGGTAAGTCTCCCTGCCTGAAATCACTTTCAAAAAAGAATGCATCCTGCCATCTATATGTAATATTAAAGCCTAAACGTTTTGCTTTATCAATCCCGCTATTGCCAAAACCTAAATTGTACCGGTATTTAGGCGTATTGAAATAAGATAGAAAACCTGAAGGAACGTGGGTAATCTGATCGGAAAATACATTGGCATTTATAAAAAATCCGCGTTGTAATAAATACTGTAATGATAATCCCCAGCCTTCTGTGGTAACTTTAGCGCTACTGTTTACTGCTACTGAAAAAACTTTAGGATTAGCAAGGCCAGCAGGATTACCCGGGATAGATGATTGTAATACTACAATACGTCCAAGGAAATTTTCATACTTAGCTATATAAGCGTATGCATCAATCAAAAGATTATTATTGATCAGGCCTTTGTAGCCAGCTTCAAATGAGTTAGACGATTCAGGTTTGTATTCATTAAAATTTTGTACCTGCGGATCACCTGCAATAACACTTTCAGGAGTATAAACAGGATTTGTATCAAAATGCCATTTTTGCCGTAATTGAGGCAATCCGCCAATTAGCTGAACGCCGCCACCAATAGTTAGATTAATCCACTGGTTTTGTGTGGTAGGAAAACGATAGGCTGTTTGATAAGACAAACGTATATTATGATTTTTTGCGACACTGATAACGGCTGATACTCTTGGTGTGAACTTGCCTTTGAAATATTCATTTTTATCATACCGGCCGGATGCCGTTAATTTCAAAACATCATTAAATAATTTTTGTGATAACTGGAGATAACTTCCAACTTCATTTATATAAATCGGGTGACCAATTGTATCTGCAAACAATGTTCCTTCTGAATTTAAAACATAAGATTTAAAATTTGCGCCAACAAGCACTTCCATGTTTTCACCATTAATTCCCAAATGAAGCGCATCAGTTAAATTATATTGGCCTTCTGCCATGTACAAGTCAGAACGATCTAAAAATCTACCGCCTTTCGGAATAGGCAATAACCTTACAGAATCAAAAATGCGATTGAACTGCGGTGAACCGGGAGCAGGTCTTCCAATATCAGCATAAGTTCTTGCACCATTTAATAAAGCAGTTTCATTTGCTGCCACTGCAGCCTGTGCGTCTGCATCTGAACCTCCTGAAGCTTTAACCGTTTCATATATGTTTAATGCACCGTTTACTAAAGCTCCTGAGAACTGAGGAAACCAACTGCCTGCAAGATTATTTATATCAATACTTGGTTTCCATGCTTCATTAAAAATTTGAGTGGTAACAGTGGCATTATATGATTGTCCTGAATTCTCCTGCGTAGTATATGCCCGTAAAAACCAGTTCTTGCTTTTCAATTCAATTTTATATTGTCCAACTTTTAAATCTTTAAGTGCATAACGGTCAGTTCCCTGGTAAACGCTGTTACCTGTACCCCAGTAAGCGGCAATTGAAGCTTCAAGATTGGGATTTATTTTATAATACAATCCGCCTGTAATTTTTGCATTAATAGTATTGTTCGGTACAACATCTGATTCTTTATAACCTGTTCTTGAAACAGGAAGAGGGCCACCATTTATAAAAGGTGCCATAGCATTAAATGCGTCTTCTTGTAAAGCTTCCGGCACACTACCAAGTATAGCTCCATAAATTAAATTCTGGTTTGGGTCTGAACTATTAATATCCCCGTTTGATTCGTCACCATAAACATTTACACCATTGTAATTTGGATCTGACGTACGTGTTCCACCTATAGGATGGGATTTAGTAGGATCAGAATTAACCATATAATTGGAAGAATCTGCAGCCATCCAGTCTTTTGCCCAAACATATTGTCCGCTTATTTTAAAAGCGAACTTATCCGAAATTTTTTGTCCCCATCTTAATGTAACATCATGATAAGGTGATAGATCCCTGTAATGATTATCTACATTCATTATTCCTTCTCTTACCTGTGCACTTACGCCCTGGTATTTAAAAGGGTCTTTGCTGTTAATAAGCAATGTTCCGTTCATACCGCCGGGGCCATACAAAGCTGATGAGGCGCCTTCAAGCAATTCCATATTATCCGCATCAAGATCAGTGATGCCAATTACATTACCTACAGAAAAATTTAAGCCCGGCGCCTGGTTATCCATTCCATCTACAATCTGGTTTAAGCGCACATTGCCGCTGCCATTAAAGCCACGTGTAGAAATTGATTTGAATGTAAGGCTTGTTGTAACCACATCAACACCTTTTAAATTTTGCACAACATCATAATAGCTTGATGCAGGTGACTGCAGTATATCTCTTGTACTGATATGCTCAATAGAAACCGGCGATTCTAATATACGTTCAGGTAATCTTGATGCAGCCACAACAATTTCCTGGCCCAGTACAAAGCCAGGTTCAAGCTCAACAGCCAAAGCCTGTCCTGCGCTTTCAACATTTATTTCCTTAGTTGTATAACCAATTGAGCTTATAACAATAACAAACGGTGGCTTTTGCGATGTTACAATTCTAAAGTTGCCTTTTTCGTCTGAATAAGTTCCGGCAGCGCTTCCTTTTATAATTATTGAAACAGCAGAAAGATTTTCTTTGGTTTGACTGTTTTTGATATTCCCGCTTACAACATTTGTGGTTTGTCCATATATGTCGCTGTCAACCATTAAACAAATGATTGCGCATAACAAAACAATCATGGATTTTTTCATATCGGATTTTTTATTAAATGCAATAATAGTATTTGTTACAATTAATGGGTAAAAAATAATACGCACATTGTTGAATAAGTTTACAAAAGGTTTTTTCGAATGATTTTGCCTGCTTGAACATACTCTTTAGGTTTGTATAATTATGACAAAAAAATTATTTCATTTTGCCGGTGAAACAAATTTTTACAGCGGCAAGGTTAGAGATGTTTACACAATAAATAATAACCTGGTTATAATGATTGCAAGCAACCGCATATCAGCGTTTGATGTTATTCTGCCAAAGCCAATACCATACAAAGGGCAGGTATTAAATCAAATTGCTGCTTATATGCTTAATGCAACAAAAGACATTTGTGCAAACTGGTTATTGAATGTGCCTGCACCAAATGTTTCTGTTGGTAAAAAATGTATTCCTTTTAAAATTGAAATGGTTGTTAGAGGAAATCTTGTTGGCCACGCATGGCGAACTTATAATAGCGGTAAAAGAATTTTATGCGGTGCACAAATGCCGGAGGACTTAAAAGAAAATGATTTTTTTCCGGCACCGATAATTACACCAAGCACTAAGGCAGATGCAGGCCATGATGAAGACATAAGTGCTGATGAAATTATTGCGCAGAATTTAGCAACCGAAAAAGAATGGAAAATTTTAAGTGAGTATGCATTGAAATTATTTGAGCGCGGAAAAGAGATTGCAGCAAAACGCGGTTTAATATTAGCGGATACAAAATATGAGTTCGGAAAAATTGATGATGAGATTTATTTGATGGACGAAGTGCATACACCGGATAGTTCAAGATATTTTTATAAAGATGGGTTTGATGAACGCCAGCAAAAGGGTGAACGTCAGAAACAGTTAAGTAAAGAATTTGTGCGTGAATGGCTGATTGAAAATAATTTTATGGGAAAGGAAGGTCAAACAGTTCCTGAAATGAGTGAAGATTGGGTGAATACTATTTCGCAACGTTATATTGAATTGTATGAAACGGTGATTGATGAAAATTTTATACCGCAAAATTTAAATGACGATGAAACATATCAACGCATTGTTGAAGCTTTAAAAGTCTTATGAGTTTGAAAGTTTCATAAATTAAGCCATTAACATCACAAATAACATAGAAACATTTAGCCATTAGAATTTTGGAACTTATTCATTCAGCCTCGGTCGTAATCTTGACTTGCTTTTATTAAAAACATTTCTGCCTTTATCAATGCCTTTGCGAATTTGTTTTTGTCTTTCCAAAGGAAGATGGATGGTTTCTTTACATTCAATGCTGCAGCATCCATTATATTTTTGTTTGCATTCGTCGCACTGGATAAATAAAAGATGACAGCCATTGTTTGCGCAATTCACATGCGTGTCGCAGGGCTTTCCGCATTGATGGCATTTGGCAATTATATCTTCAGTAATTCTTTCACCCAGGCGATTATCAAATACAAAATTTTTCCCGATGAATTTTGTTGCCAATTTTTTTTCGTTTGTTTCTTTAGCATAATTAATTATGCCTCCTTCCAAATGAAAAACATTTTTAAAACCATTGTGCAACATGTAAGCACTTGCTTTTTCACAACGAATGCCGCCGGTGCAATACATAATGATATTCTTTTCTTCATTGCCTTTCATCATATCAACAGCCATCGGCAATTGTTCACGAAAAGTATCAGAAGGAATTTCAATCGCGTTTTCAAAATGGCCAACTTCATATTCATAATGATTGCGCATATCAATAACAATTGTGTCATCGCTTTGCAACAAATCATTCATTTGTTCTGCATCAACATAACGACCTTTATTTTCCATGCTAAAACCAGGATCGGTTATTCCGTCAGCAACAATTTTATCGCGGAGCTTTACAGATAAAACCCAAAAGCTTTTACCATCATCATCTACAGCAATGTTTAAGTGAACATTATTCAATTCATTTATAGAATACAGGAAATCTTTAAATGCATCAAAGTTTGATTGAGGAACGCTAACCTGTGCATTAATACCTTCTTTGGCAATATAAATTCTGCCAAACACTTTTAAATTATATAAGTGCTTATATAAATAGTCGCGAAACTCCTGCGGATTTTGAATAGGAAAATATTTATAGAAACTGATGGTTGTTCTTGGCTCAGCTTCTTCATATAAACGGCGCTTTAATTCATCGCCGGAAATGCGGTTGTGTAATAATGCCATTGTAAAAATTTCAGATCTCACTTAAAGCGAGATTCTATTATCAAATAGATTCCGTTGCAGGCGGAACAAAATTGTTTTGCAAAGATAAGAAGAGAGTGGCTTGATGCAAGTGAGCTTAAATTATGTTAACAGAAAAAACAAATGCCCAAACAAATGTTCGGGCATTCATCAAGCGATTGCTTTTATAAATTACATCGCGGCAAGCTGTACTTTCTGCGTAAGCTCAACAACATTTTCCCTGAACAAACTGTCTGTATCCATTAAATCTTTTACAGTTTGGCAACTGTGTATAACTGTTGTATGATCGCGGCCACCGAAGTGCTCGCCGATTGTTTTGAGAGAATTTTTTGTGAAGGCTTTTGCAAGATACATTGTTATTTGACGAGCCTGTACAATTTCACGCTTACGTGTTTTTTGCAAGAGCTTATCGTAAGGCACTGCAAAGAATTCACACACCATTTTTTGTATAGTATCTATAGTAATTTCTTTGCTGCTGGTGCGTATAAAATTGCGCAATACTTTTTTTGCAAGCTCAAGATCAATATCCCTTTTGTTAAGTGAAGATTGCGCAAGTAAAGAGATCATTGCACCTTCCAGCTCACGCACATTAGTGCTTATATTATATGCAACATATTTTACAACATCTTTTGAAAGGTCTAATCCGTCATTCTTCATTTTACGCTCCAGGATTTCTATACGTGTTTCATAATCCGGGATCTGCAGATCAGCACTTAAACCCCAGCGAAAACGGCTGAGCAAACGTTCCTGCATGCCATCTAAATCTTTAGGTGGTTTATCAGAGGTAAGCACTAACTGTTTACCACTTTGATGCAAATGATTAAATATAGCAAACAATGCATCCTGTGATTTTTCCGCCTTGGCAAAGAACTGCACATCATCAATTATCAATACATCTATTAATTGATAGAAATGAATGAAATCGTTGATCGCTCCGTTGCGACTATGATCCTGGAATTGATTAATGAATTTTTCGCTGCTTACATATAAAACAAGTTTATGCGGATGCAAACGTTTTACTTCATTACCAATTGCCTGGCCCAAATGTGTTTTGCCTAAACCCACGCCGCCATATACCACCAATGGATTGAATGAACTCGCTCCCGGTTTTTCTGCAACGGTTCTGCCTGCACGGCGTGCTACACGATTACAATCGCCCTCAATAAAAGAATCAAAAACATACGCCGCATTCAATTGCGGGTCAATCTGCATTTTCTTTAATCCCGGAATTACGAACGGGTTTTTTACTTCATCACTGATAACAAGCGGGAAGTTCATTTCATTATTATTATAAAATTTAATGTTGCCGGCCGGTACATCCATACTGCCGTTCTTTCCTTTGCTGCCGCTATCAACCATTATACGGTATTCAAGCCTTGCTGTTTTCCCAAGCTCACGCTTAAGCGTTTTTGCAAGCAGGTTGATATAATGTTCTTCTAGATATTCAAAAAAGAACTGGCTTGGTACCTGGATTAATAAAACATACCCGTTTAATTCTAATGGCTTGATTGGCTCAAACCAGGTTTTAAAATGCTGCCACTCTACAATATCTTTAATAATTTTTAAGCAGTTATCCCATACTTTATCTGCGGTTTTAGTCATAGCAAATGGTCAAACGTTAATTGAGTTAGTAAGATTCTTTTTTAAAAAATCCCAAAAAATTTTCATTCTTTTTTCAAAGAATTTTTTTTTGAGGACAGACGACGAATATCAAAATTTCTATGTTGAAAAAAAAATTTTTTTAAGCGCAAATTTTATGTTTGGATACAATAAAATTTTTTTTTCTCATGCAAATATTTATAAATGAGGCACATCAGTACATGCACGATTTTTCAGGCTGTAAAAAAAATTTTTCCTTTTGTTTTTTCCGAAAAATTTGTGTAGCGAAAACAAAAATTTCACACATAAAAAAATTCATAAAACTTATTTTTATGAGCGTTTGTCTGAAAGCCTTTCACAGTAAGCGTTTGCTGAAAATTTATAAAAAAAATACAGCCGGTAAAATATTTTTTTTACGTTAATTGTTTCCAAATCATAAGTTTTGACTTTGAATTTTTTTAATAAACAATATTGGCTGGAAATTTATTTTTGCGCAATGTGCAAAAAATTTAAAGCCTTATTTTCATTCATATTTCTTCTTTTCCACATTTCTTCAATTTTTGCTCAACAGCAAAAAGACACAATTTATTTTGATGAGGACTGGTCAATATGTGAACAACCGGTTGCGGAGTATTATCGTGTATGTGAATTAAATAAAGAAAAGCAGATCTTTTATAAAGGAGAAGTTGAAGACTATTTTATTGATGGCAAACTTGAGATGACAGGAAGTTATTCAGACAACGGTTATAAAAACGGAGAATTTGTTTTCTATAATCATAATGGAACAATGCTTAAAAAAGGAAACTACGTAAATGATGAAATGAATGGCAACTGGTTTTATTATGATTCAACAGGAAATTTAAAAGTAGCTTTAATATGTAAATCATCTACCGACTTTACACCCCTTCTTATTATTAATAATAATAGTGATACGCTTTTGAAAAATGGAAATGGTAATTTTTCTTTTAACACACAAAAAGATTTACCAAACATTTTTCCGGTAGCGCAGGAATATGTTGTGCAAGGTTCTGTGGTTAATAATTTAAAGGATGGAACTTTTGATTATTATTCTTTTCTACCAGACAAAAAGTTTATCTTATCAGAAACTTATCAGAACGGTGTATTTAAAAAGGGAAAACAAAAAAGTGTTGCGTTTGGGTTTCAATCAACAAATTCTCCCTCTGGCATTTTAAACTTATCATCAGATAAGCTTGATAAAATTGACAGGTTTTATCATTCAAACCTTGTATTTGGATTTGGTATGAATTCTGATCAAAAATTAATAAATTTTTTGATTAATGATCAATTTCCCGAGATAGAATCATCATCAAAAAGTTTTTATGACAACGATAGGATCATTTTTGAAATAATCGCTAAAGTATTACAGCGAGATCTGCTTAATTCTGCAGCTACTAAAGTATCATATAGTATTTTATCATATAATCCGCTTGATGTTTACTATAAGTATGACATTGCAATTAAAGAAAAAAATAGTATACCCTTAATAAGGGGTGATATTGCATTAACTATAGATACTTCGGGTCAAGTTATTAATTCAGCATTTAATTCAACGCTTACAAAATTAGAAATTTATAAAATAAATTATTACCTGTCTCATGTTACAGATTTAATTCCTTTTGAAAATACTAGCGAAAAAATTATGGCTAATATTAATTTGAAATTGGAGACAGTTTTAGATACTTTAAAAAAAGATACTTTAAATGTGAAGTATATTGTTTTTAATTCTGATTCTGTGGATCAAAGCAATTTGGCAGAGTACACTGCGCCGCAAATTGAAGCAAAATTTCCAGGCGGCCAGAATGCATGGAACATGTACCTTGAAAGAAATTTAAATCCGCAGGTTGCAGCAATGCATCATGCGCCTAATGGAAATTATACCGTTACAGTAAGTTTTATGGTAGATGAAAAGGGTAAAATTTCAGATGTGCAGGCTTTAAACGATCCCGGTTATGGTACGGCAGAAGAAGCAATCCGCGTTATAAAAAATGGACCTAATTGGGCGCCTGCAATTCAAAACGGTAAAAGTGTTATTTATCGCCAAAAGCAGAATATAACATTCCAGGTTAGCGGGCAATAATAATTATTAAATACCTGCGAGTTCCAGGCTTTTCTTTTTCAATCTTCTTATTTCCACATCTTCAATCACCGGTTCCGGCGATAAGATGAGTGAAGTATTATTTTCTCTCCACCAGTTATTATTTTTTAATTCAGCAAAAGGCAAAACACCTACAAGGTATTTGCGTTCTGCTTCCGCATGCCATTCTTCAATCCATTCAAATTTTTCTTTGGGAATGTATTGCCAGTCATCAAAGCTTATGTAAGTCTTTATATAAAAATCATTGCTTAGTTCAGGTATAATATGGTGATATAATTTTTTGTATTCGTAGCGATAATTATAACGTAATGCAGATATATCGCTCAACACAGCAGATGCTGTTGGAAAACTGCCGGCACCCTTGCCATAAAAGAATTGTTTATCAGCAAAAGAACTTTCAATTACAACGCCGTTGTATTCATTCTTCACAAAGAACAAATGATCATTATGCTTTACAAATTGCGGCAACACGAATGCAGCAACTTTTCCATTCAATAATTTTTTTGCCTGTGCAACCAGTTTGATATCATACTGTTTTTCTCTTGCAACCAATGCATCACTTAATTGGATGTTTTGAATACCATTGAAAACAAGATTGTCCGGATGTTCAACAATGCCATAAGCATGAGCCAATAATATTACCCATTTATTCACCGCATCAAAGCCATCTACATCTAATGACGGATCGCTTTCTGCAAAACCCAATTGCTGAGCAAGCAATAAAGCATCTTTAAAGCTCAGGCTTTCTTCAAACATTTTTGTAAGAATGAAATTGGTTGAACCGTTCACGATTGCTTTTATGGAATGCAGCAGGTCATTATCATAATACTCTTCCAGGTTTCTTATAACAGGAATGGAAGCGCATACAGCAGCTTCACACAAAAATGATTTACCTGTTTGCTTTTGCAGGTCTAATAATTTAGGCAAATGTTCCGCGATCATTTTTTTACTCGCACTTACAACATGTTTACCATTCAATAATGCGGTTGAAACAATTTCGAATGCAGGTACACTTTCGTTGATCACTTCAACAATCACATTTATTTCATCATCGTTTAGTAAAACATTTTTATCTGTTGTAAATAATTCTTCGGGCGCATTTCTTTTTTTGCCTGCGTGTTTTATACAAACTTTTTTTATCGTTGCGTTTAAAGAAGATGTTTGTTGCAGCGCTTTATATAAGCCTTCGCCCACAACACCAAAACCAAACAAACCTATTGTTAGCTTTTTGTGATATTTGCCGTTGTTATTTAGTGTCTTGCCCATCTTGATTACTTATGTTATATTAAAGATCATTCTTCTATGTTTTTCTATGCTTCTATTGTGCCTATGTGGTAATAAAAAATTTGAAACACATAGAATCATAGTCACATAGTTTTCACATAGAGAAATTTTAAACAGTTAATAATTTTTTTTCTTCAACATTATTATACAAAAATGTTTTTATGGTTTCTTCTATCTGTTCATACTCCAATAAAAACCCGTCATGCCCGTATGGTGAATGAATAGCACGATATTCTGCATGAGGAATATGCGCCGCTAAAAATTCCTGTTCATTCAACGGGAAAAGTATATCGCTTGAAATACCGATCACCAAAGCTTTTGCATGAATTTGTTCCAAAGCTTTTGCCGCAGTTTCACGATCACGCCCAACATTATGCGCATCCATTCCTTTACTTAAAAAATAATAACTGAAAGCATTAAAACGCTTTGCTAATTTTTCGCCCTGATATTGCTGATAAGATTCTGCATCACGTTCTTTACTGTTCAGATCATCAGAAATAATTTTTTGTGTAAGCTTATAGGTGTCATAACTCCTGTAAGAAAGTAACGCGATGGAACGCGCCGTTTTCATTCCTTCCAAACCTGCATCTACCTGTTGTTCTTTCCATGTTAGATCATTCTCTATTGCAAAGCGCTGCGATGCATTGAATGCCACACCCCATGCTGAATGAAAAGCATTGGTTGCAATAGGAAATATATATTCAAACAATTTAGGCTCTTCAATTGCCCATTCCAATAATTGCTGGCCACCCATGCTGCCGCCAATGCCAATATGTATTGTAGAAATACCTAAATAATTTTTTAAATGATGATAAGCACGAACCATGTCTCTTGTAGTAAACCATGGAAAATCATGATACCATGAATTGTTGGTTTTTGGGTTGATATCAAACGGGCCAGTGCTGCCATAACAACTGCCGGGCATATTTACGCAAACAATAAAATATTTTTTCGGATCGAAGAATTTATCGTTGCCAACCAATCCGCCCCACCATTCCGCAGGATCGCTGTTGGCAGTTAGTGCATGAAATATCCAGACAACATTATCTTTTGCTGCATTCAATTTTCCATGTGTTGTGTATGCAAGATGAAATGCATTTAATACAGCACCACTTTCTAATTTGAACGGTTTATTATGAATGAATGTTTTTGACATTGTTCTTTTAGTTTACTTGTTCACGAGGTTCACAAGTTCACGGGTTATATAACTTTCGTGAACTTGTGAACATTTAAACTTGTGAACTTCGAATAAAAATTACAACACAAGAGATTTTGCAAATACGTTTTCAAAAGCCTGTTCAAAATCTGCTTTAATATCATCAATATGTTCTATACCTGCGCTTATGCGTACAAGATTTGGTAATACGCCGGATGCTGTTCTTTCTTCATCACTCAATTGTTCATGCGTTGTTGATGCAGGATGAATTGCCAATGTTTTTGCATCACCAACATTTGCCAAATGACTAATGAGTTTTAATGAATCAATGAATTTTTTACCGTTTTCTATTCCACCTTTAATACCAAACTGCAACACACCACCCGAACCATTCGGCAAATATTTTTTTGCCAGTTTATAATAAGGACTGCTCTTTAATCCCGGGTACCAAACAAACTCAACCTGCGAATGTTTTTCCAGCCATTCTGCAAGCTCCTGTGCATTTTCAACAGCACGCTGAACACGCAGGCTTAATGTTTCCAAACCTTGCAAAAACAGGAATGAATTGAATGGACTTAATGATGGTCCGAAATCACGCAGGCCTTCTACTCTTGCACGTATTGCAAAAGCAACATTGGGCATGCCAAGCGGATTATTATAACCAAAAATATCCCAGAATTTTAAACCATGATAGCCTTCACTTGGTTCAGTAAACTGCGGAAATTTTCCGTTGCCCCAGTTATAATTTCCACCATCGATAATAAGCCCGCCTATACTGGTACCATGTCCACCGATCCATTTGGTTGCAGATTCAACAACAATGTTGGCGCCCCATTCAATTGGCTTGCATAAATACCCTCCGGCACCGAAAGTATTATCAACCACTAATGGTATGTCATACTCTTTTGCCAGCGCTACGAATTTTTCAAAATCAGGAATATTTAATCGCGGGTTGCCAATCGTTTCAAGAAAAATGGCTTTAGTGTTTTTATCAATATGCTTTACGAAAGATTCAACGTCATCACCATCTGCAAAGCGTGCTTCAATGCCCAATCTTTTAAATGCAACTTTAAACTGGTTATACGTGCCGCCATATAAATAAGTAGTAGAAATAAAATTGTCGCCGGCCTGTAAAATATTATTCAACGCAAGAAACTGAGAAGCCTGGCCTGATGCAACTGCAAGTGCCGCAACACCGCCTTCCAAAGCTGCGATGCGTTGTTCAAGCACATCAGTTGTTGGATTCATAATACGCGTATAAATATTTCCAAATTGTCTTAAGCCAAATAAATTGGCAGCATGCTCTGTATTATCAAAGCCATAAGAAGTTGTTTGATAAATAGGTACTGCACGTGATTTAGTTGTGGGATCAATTTGCTGACCGGCGTGCAATTGCAGTGTTTCAAAACGATAGCTCATACATTGATTTTTTTGTGTGAAAGATAAATTTGGTTAAGCATTACTGCTTTTGTTTTAGTTTAAAAATGATTGGAAAATAAAAACGGGCAAAGCCCGGGCGAGGGGATTATATAATTATGGCTTGCGCCATACAACAAATGCAACAACAAGCACACATTGTGTGGTTGACTTTAATTTGAATATTCTGTTGCGTTTGTAACATTAATTTATAAATGCTGCACAAAAGTAATTGAGATTTGTATTTCTTGCTTAAAAAAATTTTAATTGATTGTTAAGGATTGGTTATACAAGTAATTTGATAGTTATCCGATTTCCAGCTTTCTCCTGCGCTGAATATTTTATTTTGCGAGTACCATTTGCTTTGTATCAACCGTTCTTCCATCAACCATTAATGTATATTGATACGCACCCGCTGCAAGTGTTGCTGCATCTACATTCAAATTTCCTTTGCCGCTGCCTGAAACATTTATTGCTTTTAAGGTCTTTCCGCTTTTATCTGTAATAACGATTTGTGCTGTTACAAATTTTTGCGGTAATGAATAACTGATTGTTGTTTTATTGGTGAATGGATTAGGAATATTTTGGTTAAGTGATACTGAAGAAAGAACCATTGACCGTTCATCGTTTACAGTTGACTGATTTGAAATAATCATCGCTTTTAGTTCATTAATTTGATTTTGAAGATTAGTATTTATTTTTTGCTGAATCGCTAACAACGAATCTTTTTCATCATTCATTTTACTTAATTCCTGCACAGCTTTTACGAGTGGTACTGTTAATTTCTCATAAGATAAACTCCAGTTATCTGTTGGGTTTTCCGGTGCATGTACACCGCTAAAATTATAACCGCTTTTCTTTACAGCGTCTGCAACATCCTGTGCAATAAAACCAGATTGTATTATGCCTGATGCTTTCGCTGCTCCTTTATCCATTGCTGCGCGACGTTTTTGCTTGATGCTGTCTGGGTAATTTTGCATTAAAAATTCTGAAAACTTTTTTGTATCAAAATTGTAAGTAACAGGTCTCAGCAATTTTATAAACTCCAATCCCATTACATTTTCCTTGATATTATTCTTAAACCGTCCATCAGACGTTGTCCATGAACCGACAGCAGATTCAACAATTGTTACGTTTTCATTTCCAATACGAACTTTGTTGCTTGCATTTACCCTCGCAAAATATCCAATGGCAGTAGCATTTTCGTAATTTGAGCTGTTTACATCAGCAGCAACACCTATTGCAGTATTGCCAAGACCATCCCGGTTTGTCATAAGCGACTGCAAACCAAACGCGGCATTATTATATCCACTGGTGTTGTTTTCCATTGATTGCGCACCTACAGCGGTATTATTATAACCTGTTTGGCTGGTGAATAAGCTTTCGTAGCCAATGCCAATATTTGATTCTGCTTCATACGATTGTACGGCTCCAGAGCCATTGTTTGCTAAAGCCTGTTGTCCAATAGCAATTGAATGATAAGATGTTGTGTTAGAAACAAGTGCACCCCAGCCGATTGCTATGTTGTCTTGCCCGCTGGTATTTGCTGTAAGAGCCTCTGTTCCGATCGCAACATTGTAAAATCCTGTTTTGTTTGCAAAAAGCGCCCTTGATCCGGTGGCTACATTGTTACCACCCGTAATGTTATTATAAAGTGCCTGGAAACCAAGAGCTGTATTTTCCTGCCCGTTTGTATTAGCAAACAATGCTTTACTGCCCACTGCAGTATTACTGTACAAATGGCTAGCAAAATTATTATCGAGTATTTGATTGAATAATGCTGAATCACCAACAGCTACTAAATTGTAGCCAACCGTATTATTGTATAAAGCATTTACTCCAATAGCTACATTGCTGTAGCCTGTAGTGTTTGAAACCAAGGCGCTATAGCCAGTTGCTGTGTTATTATTTCCATTGACGTTGTTATAAAGCGCTAAAGAACCAATAGCTGTATTGTATTCTCCGGTAGTGTTGAAATACAACGCAGCCAAGCCAGTTGCGGTGTTGTTGAAACCCGTTGTGTTTGAGTGAAGTACCTGCGAACCAATTGCGGTATTATTGTATCCGGTTGTGTTGATAAGAAGGGATAGATAACCATTTGCAGTGTTATCTTGACCCGTTGAATTATGGTAAAGTGAGTATGTTCCGTTTGCAGTGTTGCCGTCTCCTGTTGTGTTTAAATAAAGTGCCTGCGAACCAGTAGCAGTGTTACCCGTACCTGAGGTGTTCTCAAATAAGGCACTATAACCAAAGGCGCTGTTGTTTGCTGCTATATTTTTAGAAAGCGCAAAACTGCCGAATGCAGTATTGAAAGATTGAGTCTTAGTAGCATACAAGGCATGATAACCAAATGCTGCATTATTTTTTCCTTTGGTGATAGAACTCCCTGCATCTCCACCCACAAATGTATTTTGCATACCCGTGTTGTGCATAAAACGAATATCCCGTAGGTAAAAATTGCTATCGAGATAAATAGTGCTCCAGCTCTTGGCAACAGAACCAAGATTGTGACCGTTATTATTGTTTGGCATTAAATTTTGATTCACAGCAGTAGGTGAAGTAAGGTTGGATAAAGTTGTGTTGGCTTGCCCGAAACTTAAAGATGTAATAGCAAGAGCAAATATTATTAAAAACAAGATTGTTTTCATAATTAAAGTTTTGGATATTATAGTTTAAAAATTTTATTTAGCTATCATCATTTGTTTTGTTGCTACCAATCTTCCGTCAATCATTAATGAGTATTCATAAGCACCTGAAGCAAGTGTTGATGCATCAACACTTAAATTGCTTTTTCCACTACCTGAAATAGTTACTGCTTTTAATGTTTTACCATTCTTATCTGTAATTACAATTTGTGCTGAAGAAAATTTTTGCGGCAATGTGTAAGCAATGCTTGTTGTGTGTGTAAATGGATTAGGAATGTTTTGCTGAAGTGATGCTGAGGAAAGAACCGCTGACTGTTGGCTGTTGACTCCCGCATTAAGCGGGACAGGTGTTGACTGGCTTGAAACAATCATTGCTTTTAATTCTGCCATTTCTGATTTCAGGTTTCCGATTTCGGTTTTCATCGAATCAATACTTGCATTTTTTGCATCATTCATCTTACTTAATTCCTGAACGGCTTTTACAAGTGGTACAACAAAATCACTGTAACGCAAGCCATATAAATCTTTATCATTTTTTGCAGCATCAACTCCGCTAAAATCATAGTTTAAACTCTTTGCAGCTTTCTCTACATCCTGTGCCACAAAGCCGGTATATAAAATAGCTTCTTTTGCTTTACGGGCAGCTATTTCATCCGCTAATGGTTGAATTGCTTTACCATCTTTATCTTTTATTGAAGGACGTTGTATTATTTTATCAGCAGCATCCAGGTTCAAATTGTAAGTAACGGGTTGAAGTTTATTAATGAAAGCAAGACCGGGAACATTTTGCTTAATGTTTTTCTTTACACGGCCATCTGAAATGTTTGTCCAGTTTGCATAACCGCCTATGGAGGTTACATCACCGTTCCCGATCCTAACCTGGTTAGAAGCTGTAGATGATGCAAAATATCCTATTGCAGTAGCATTTTGCCAACTGTTGCTATTTACATCCGCAGCAACACCCACTGCAGTATTACCAATACCACTTTCGTTAGATTGAAGCGCCTGCAGGCCAAAAGCAGCATTGTTGTAACCGCTCGTATTATTATATAAAGCCTCCGAGCCGGCAGCAGTATTATTATATCCGATAGTATTTGAATAAAGACTTGTAGAACCAATGGCAGTATTAGCAATGCCGTCGTAAGATTGAGAAGCTCCAATACCATTATTATATAAAGCCTCTGCGCCAATCGCAACCAAATTGCTTCCGACTGCATTATTAAAAAGTGAGCTGTTGCCCAGTGCTGTATTATTACTTCCCGTACTATTATTTTGAAGAGCAAAAGAGCCAGTTGCCGTATTTTGTACACCGGAAATATTTTGCGCTAAAGCTTGTATACCAATCCCAACATTATAATAACCGGAAGTATTGAAGTACATGGCCTCTTCACCAATTGCTACATTATTATTAGCGTTATTATAATATAAGGCAGATTCACCGATAGCTACGTTGTTGGATCCATTCTTATTTTCTGTCAGGCTCCATTTACCAACCGAGGTATTAGAACTACCATCAATATTTGCTTCAAGAGCAAAATCTCCCAAGCCAGTATTATACTGTCCTGTCATGTTTTTTTCCAATGCCTGCATACCAAGCGCTGTATTAGAACCTCCTGTTGTGTTGCTTACCAAAGTAAAAAAACCAATGGCTGTATTTCGGCTTCCTGATGTATTATTTTGCAATGATTGGTTGCCAACACCGGTATTCCAATAAGCATCGCTGGTTACATTTGTGCCTGATGAAGTGCCTAAAAAAAGATTTTGATAAGTTCCGCTGAGAAACTTCGATCCGCCTAAATAAACGCTGCCTGATAAATAGATATCTTTCCAGCTTTTAGTGGCATTTCCAAAATTGCGTTTGTTAGTTGTATCGGGTAACAAAGCAGCATTTATTTTAGTTGCCGAAAGATTAGACAGGTTAATATTGGCACCGCCTCCTGCACCTGAATTTGAAGCCTTCCAGCCACTTCCGTCATAATAATAAAAACCCGGCGTACTGTTGGTTTGATAAATCAGCAAGCCAATTGCAGGTGAAGCAATCGCATCACGCTGTGTTTTCGTCATGCGTGGTATCAGCAAACCTTTTTTGGTCGACTTAATTTCTAATAATGACGAAGCATCAGGCGTTGTTGTTCCAATGCCAACAGAACCCGTTGATGGAAATGTATTTGTTTGAGCATGTAAGCCGGTAAAAACAATAAAGAATAAGCCAATAAATGTTGTGTAAAGTTTTGAATTCATAAAAAATGTTTTTGAATAAAAAATTAGTGCGGTGATGAAGAATAAAAAATATCTGTTTGAATATAATTGAATTAAAAAGGTATTCTATCTGTTTGATTGCATGATTCTCTACTTTGTCAATACCATTTGTTTAGTTGTAATTAAATTTCCATCAGCAATTAATGAATACTGATATGCACCCGAAGCAAGTGTTGATGCATTTACTGTTACTGAACCTTTATTATTACCTGAGACGTTTATGGTTTTTAGTGTTTTACCATTCTTATCTGTAATTACAATTTGTGCTGAAGAAAATTTCTGCGGTAATGTGTAATTAATTGTTGTTGTATGTGTGAATGGATTCGGAATGTTTTGCTTAAGTGATGATGAAGAAATGCCTATTGATTGCTGACTAACTGATGATGACTGGTTTGAAACAATCATCGCTTTTAATTGATTGATTTGCTTTTGCAGGTTATCTATTTTTATATTTTGTTCTTCAATTGCAGAATCCTTTTCATCATTCAACTTGCTTAATTCCTGTACGGCTTTTACAAGCGGCACGGTTAGTTTTTCATAAGACAAACTCCAGTTATCAGAAGCATTGGCAGGCGCATGCACACCGTTAAAGTCGTAACCGCTTTTCTTTACAGCTTCTGCTACATCCTGTGCAATAAAACCTGATTGCATAACAGGTGAAGCTTTCGATGCAGATTCCTGTTTATCTATTTCTGCCAAACGCATTTTCTTAATGCTGTCAGAAGAATTCTGTAATAAAAATTCTTCGAACTTTTTTGAATCGAAATTGTAGGTAACAGGTTTTAAAAGCTTAATAAATGCTAATCCTTTTACATTCTCTTTGATATTGTTTTTAAAACGCCCGTCAGAAACAGTCCATGAGCCGGCATTGGATTCAACAACTGTTACATAAGCATTTCCGATACGTACTTTGCTGCTTGCATTAACGTTTGCAAAATAACCGATTGCTGTAGCATTTTGTAAGCTGCCATTATTTACGTCGGCAGCAACACCTACTGCAGTATTGCCAATACCATCAATATTGGTTCTAAGCGCCTGGAAGCCGAAGGCAGCATTATTATAGCCATTATCATTATATTCCAATGATTGTGCTCCAACAGCAGTATTGTTATAACCTATTTTATTTATGTAAAGACTTGCTGTACCAACGGCAGTATTTGCTGTGCCATCATAAGACTGACTCGCCCCAACACCATTATAAGTTAACGCATATTCGCCGATGGCTATTAAACCGCCTGCAGATGTATTTGATTGAAGTGCATATTCCCCAATTGCTATACTATTGTTTCCTGAAGTATTGGAATAAAGTGCCTGGTAGCCGCTTGCTATATTATGTACACCGGTTGTATTGTAATAAAGAGCATCCTGACCTGTAGCTATATTATTTTCTCCTGACAGATTAGAAAAAAGTGCGTCACTGCCTGTCGCGATATTATATGAGCCATCAAAATTTTTATTTAGCGCGTAGCTGCCAACAGCTATATTTCTTGAACCCAATGCATTACTGTAAAGCGAAGCAGTGCCGATAGCTATATTATTACTTCCACTATCGTTAGAATAAAGAGCGTTTACGCCATTTGCTATATTCGAGTAACCTTTAGTGTTGCTATATAAAGCAGCGCTTCCTGTCGCAGTATTATAATAACCCGTGGTATTAGATGACAATGCTTTATATCCCGATGCTGTATTATTAAAACCAGCATTTAAATTTAATGTTTGGTATCCAAATGCAGTGTTAGCCAATGATGGATTATAATCAATGTAGCCGGCTCTTGTATTACTTACCTTGAATACCAAAGGATGCGTGTCTGTAGTACCAATAAAATTTACAGAAGGGTCTGTACCGGCATTACCTTTAAGGCTCCAGCCTGTTTTAGAGGTTACTGCTTTCCACGCACTGCCATCATAATAATAAAAGCCCGGTGTGCTGTTGGTTTGATAAATCAGCAAGCCGGTTGCGGGTGAAGCAATCGCATCACGCTGCGTTTTCGTCATGCGTGGAATCAGCAAACCTTTTTTTGTTGATTTAATTTCCAACAATGATGATGCATCAGGAGTTGTTGTTCCAATACCAACAGAACCGGTTGATGGAAAGGTGTTCGTCTGGGCATTTGCAGTTGAAAAAATTGCTGATAAAAAAAATAAAGTGTAAAGAATTGTTTTCATAAAATAGCTTTTAGATAGATTAATTAGAAATCAAAAATTGTTTATGTTGTAATTCGTATTTTCTGCTATTTCTATTCAAATCAGTGCACAGTTTTATTTAGATGGCTGCATTTCATCTGCGACAAATGAGAATTCAGCTATAAAATCTGGCTTTCTTAAAAAACACCAATAACTTTAAAAACAATTTGTACCTGCATGAATTATTTATATTTTTTAAATGAGGCAAAACATAGGCGCTGTGTTTCGGTAAATTTTTTATAAATATAGTTTACGTTTTACCTTAGAAAAATACCTATTTATAGGTATAGTGATGGATAGATAAACAAGGCAGCAAGCGTTTACAGCAGGTAATAAATTAGCTTTATTTTTTTGGCAATTATATTCCCATATTTAAAAAATTATAGGCAGTATCGTTAAAACTTTTTATGGAAGCAGAACCATTCAATCACGAATTCAATAAAATATTTAAATGGCTTGGCAACGAATCTGCACCAAGCTTGTTGAAGTTTGAGTTAGACCTTTATAAAAAACTTTGGAATTTTTTTCTTATTGGAGATTCTTATTATTTTATAATCAACCATCATAGCTTAACGTTTGAATTTGTAAGTAAAGAAGTAGAAAATGTAATGGGCTACCTTCCGTCTGAAATCGATATTCCTTTTATGAATGCTAAACTTCATCCTGATGACCGTTCCTGGTTTTTATCAATCGGCAGCACTATAGTTGAGTTTTTTTCGCAATTGCCGATAGATAAATTATTAAAGTATAAAGTGAGATATGATATTCGGTTCAGGAAAAAAAATGGAGACTATGCACGCATACTTTACCAGGGAATATTGCTTGAACATGATGAGCATGGCGGATTTTTAAGAACACTGAGTGTACATACAGATATTACCTATCTGAAGCAGGAAGGCAAACCTGTTCTTTCTTTTATAGGAATGGATGGTGAACCATCTTACCTGGATGTTGCTTCACAAAATATTTTTATAGAAAACAAGGAAGAGTTAACACACAGAGAAAAACAAATACTCACACTTTTAATAGAGGGAAAATTAAGTAAAGAAATAAGCAGTATTTTAAACATCAGCAAACAAACAGTTGATACGCATCGTAAAAACATGCTTCACAAAAAAAACTTAAACAATACGGGCGAATTGATTGGTAAAGCCATCCGGTACGGATGGATATAAATGTACCGGCATTTCACCATTAATTAAGAATAGCAAAAGCGTCAAAGGCAAAATAGAAGAAGCATTGAACGCTTAGTTACAAAGCATGTAACTAAATTATTATCTGACATTCCCGATAAATTAGAAATTCATTTGCAAACATATAAACCGGTTGCATGTTGTTTTGAATTAATTTTGCCCCGAAATTTTTTGCATGAAGAAAACGCATATTGTGGCGCTGGTGCTTATTGCTGTAGCAATTGCTGCACTGATAAGTTTTATGGGTGATGTTACTACGTATGAAACCATTGCGTCTGCCAAACAAAAGCCGGGAAGGTTTGTAAACCTTATTGCTAAAATGGATAAAAACCAACCAATGAATTATGACCCGGTGAGAAACCCAAACTATTTAACCTTTACCGCACTTGATACATTGGGCAATTCAATACAGGTTGTGTATCATAATTCAAAGCCAACCGATATGGAAAAAAGCGAAAGGCTTGTATTAAAAGGAAAAGTGGAGAATGGTGTTTTTGATTGCAAGGAAATATTATTAAAGTGTCCTTCTAAATATAAAGATGATGCGAATGCAAACTCCAAAAATGTTAGCGCATCTGTACAATATTAGATAATGAAGTATAATGGTGAACACCTTTTCTATGGTGAGTTAGGTCATTTTTTTGCAGTACTTTCTTTTGTTACTTCGCTTGTTGCCACCATTGCTTATTTTAAATCTTCAAGAAATAAATTATTAGAAGAACAGCGGAGTTGGTTAAGGCTTGCACGCATTGCTTTTGCTATTGAAACTGTTTGCGTGTTTGGCATTTTTATTACACTGTATTTTATTATTTCTCATCATTACCATGAATACTATTATGCATGGAATCATTCATCACGCAGCTTAGAAACAAAATATTTATTCGCCAGTTTTTGGGAAGGCCAGGAAGGTAGTTTTATGTTATGGAATATCTGGCATTGTGTGTTGGGCTGGATATTGATATGGCGCAGTAAAAAATGGGAAGCGCCTGTAATGACGGTAATAAGCTTTGCGCAGGTTTGTCTTTCTACAATGTTGTTAGGCATTTATTTTTGGAGCGCGAAAGTTGGCAGTAATCCATTTGCTTTATTAAGAAATGTATTTGCTGATGCGCCGATGATAATTTCAGATCCGAATTACCTTCAATTACCAAAAATTCATGAAGGCAACGATCTGAATGCATTGCTGCAGAATTACTGGATGGTAATTCATCCGCCAATTTTATTTTTAGGATTTGCTTCCACCATTGTTCCTTTTGCTTATGCAATGGGCGGGCTAATGAAGAATGATCATTCATGGACGAGATATGCTATTCCCTGGGCTGCATTTTCGGGCGCAGTGTTGGGCACAGGCATTATGATGGGCGCCGCATGGGCTTATGAAAGTTTAACTTTTGGTGGTTACTGGGTTTGGGATCCTGTAGAAAATGCATCGCTTGTGCCGTGGCTGGTAATGATTGCCGGTCTGCATACCAGCCTTGTTTATAAAAGCAGCGGCTACTCATTAAAGAGCACTTATCTTTTTTATATCATTTCTTTTTCACTGGTTTTATATTCTACTTTTTTAACGCGCAGCGGAATTTTAGGCGATACCTCAGTGCATGCTTTTACTGAGCAGGATATGACGGTGCAACTGGTTTGTTTTATTTTAATATTTTTTGTGCCGGCAATGGTTTTATATTTTTATCGCAGCAAAAAGATTCCCACTATACAAAAAGAAGAAAGTACTTACAGCCGTGAGTTCTGGATGTTTATCGGAGCATTGGTATTGTGTTTATCTTCTTTAATCATCACAGCAAAAACATCTATTCCTGTTTACAATAAAATTTTCGGAACTAATGTAGCAGAACCTGAAGACGCTGTTTTTTCTTATAACCAGATACAGGTTTTTATTGCAATAATTATTGGGGTATTAACTGCCATCACACAATATTTTAAATATAAGAACACTGATAAAAAAGTTTTTTATAAAAAGATTTTGCCGCCTACAATTATTGCGCTTATTATAAGCCTTTGCATTAGTTTGTTTGGAAATATAAATTATGATGCGAAAGGCGCCGGCTTTATGATCGCCATTCATGTTGCAATGTTTGCTGCAGTTTATGGCGCAGTTGCAAACATTTCTTATATATGGATTGGTTTAAAAGGCAAAATGAAATCAGCCGGTGCGTCAATTGCGCATATTGGTTTTGCATTAGCATTAATAGGAATTATTATTTCGTCAGGCAGAAAAGCGGTATTGAGTGAAAACACAACGGGAATTGCCTTGCTGGAAAAATCAAAAGAGTATGACCCGGCAGAAAACATAACGCTGTTTAAAGGTGTAAAAACTGATATGGGTAAGTATGATGTTACATATTCGCGGGACACGTTTAATACATCAAACCATAAAAAATATTTTGAACTGCAGTTTATAAGCAAAGACGGACAAGACAAGTTTAATGTTTACCCTGATGTTATAAAAAATAATAAAGGCCAGGAAGGCAATTCTGCGAATCCTGATAAAAAGCATTACTGGAACCGCGACATATTTGTATATGTTTCTGCCATGCAAAATGGCGCACAGGATGATACCAGTGAATACAAGCCTGTTACCATGAAAGCAGGTGATTCAACTTTTTATTCAAATGGAATAATTGTGTTGAATGATGTGGTGAAAAATTCAGATATACTAAATAAAAAATTATTGCCGGGCGAAGTGGGAATTGGAATGAACATGACCGTGATTGCAAAAGACGGAATGGAATATAAAGCAATGCCGGTTGTTGCATTAAAAGACAGCACATCATTAAGAAATATTCCGGACACGGTGATTGCTCAAAGCCTGGTTATACGTTTTAATAATATTGCAGATGCTGAGGCCGGAAAATTTGAATTAGGCATTAAAGAAGATAAAAGCATACAGGATATTATTACACTAAAAGTTTACCAGTTCCCGTTTATTAATATATTATGGATAGGCATTATAATTATGGTTATTGGATTTATCATCAGTATTGTGCAGCGTGTGCGCATAGGTTTTAAAACCACGCCGTCTGCACCTGTAAAGAAAAGAAGGAAAGGGGAATATAACATTTCTTAAAGGTTACTTTCTCCCTGGTGCAGCAATAAATTAGCGGCAATCATTCTATATTTACCTAGCATTATGCAACCGCAAAAATTATTATTCCTTGCTTTACGCTTTTCTGCATGTTTTGTGTGCATAGGCTTTGCATTGCATACGTCAGCTCAAACCAAACCACCGCTTGCCAACAGAAAAAATCTTGGTGTAAATGATACAATAATCGTACAGGCCTGTCCCGAACCTAATGGCGATACTATTCCCTGTTCATGGCTTAATGATGTATCTGTGATAGCAAGGATGACTAACGCGCAACGAAAAAAAAATGCTGAATGGACGCGCCTGCGCAATGCTGTTTATGTTACTTATCCGTATGCCATCACTGCTTCAAAAGTGATGAACGATATTAATGCACGGCTTGTAAACGTAACGGATAAAAAGAAACGGAAAGAGATCATCATGTCGCGTGAAAAAGAATTGAAAACCGAATTTGCAGATAAATTGACACAGCTTTCTGTTTATCAGGGAAAAGTTTTAATGAAACTTATTTATCGCCAAACTGGCAATAACTGTTATGAAATTATTGAAGATTATAAAGGAAAATTCAATGCTGGTTTCTGGCAAACAGTTGCACTTGTTTTTGGCTCAAACCTGCGTCAAAGTTATGATCCCAACGGCGATGATCACGACATGGAAATTATTGTACAGGATGTAGAGAGAATGTATGGATATAGAAAAGGATAAGTGAAAATTAAAAAGTCAAAAAAGCTGAATGCACCTGCTTATCTTTCACTCAACTTGTATTTTAATTTTTGAATTTTTACTTTTGACTTTATATGAAAACTGATATTCTCGCCTTTGGCGTTCATCCTGATGATGTGGAATTGGGTTGCTCCGGAACATTGATTGCTGCTGTCGCAGCGGGAAAAAAAGTTGCTGTTATTGATTTAACAAGAGGAGAATTAGGTACAAGAGGCACCGCTGAAACAAGAGATGTCGAGGCTGCAGAAGCGGCAAAAGCAATGGGCGTGCATGCAAGAGAAAATTTAGAAATGGCTGATGGCTTTTTTTCGAATGATGAAGCGCATGTAAAAAAAGTTATTACTGTTATAAGAAAATATCAGCCCGAGATTGTTTTATGCAATGCGCCCGAAGACCGGCATCCGGATCATGGCCGAAGCTCAAAGCTTGTATCTGATGCGGCATTTTTATCAGGCTTAAGAAAGATAGAAACAATTTATAATAATGAAGCGCAGAAAGAATGGCGGCCTTCTTATGTTTTTCATTACATACAAGACCGTTATTTAAAGCCGGATTTTTTATTTGATATATCTGATTGCTACGAACAAAAAATAAAAGCTGTACTATGTTATACAACACAATTCAATACGACTGATACAAGTGAGCCGCAAACATATATTTCAACACCAGATTTTTTAGATGTGATTAAAGCAAGAGCGTTAATGTTTGGCAAAAGAATTGGCATAAAGTATGCAGAGGGTTATTTAACCACAAAGATGATCGGTGTTAAAAATTTTGATGCATTTATACAGCATGTAACGTAATGCTGATGTAAACTCACTTTCTTTTTTTAAAGAAATAAAAGACCTTTTAATCCGCATCTATAATAGTACATACACTTGTTTTTAAGGTATAGTATTTGATTTAAAATTTTTAGATGTATTTATTACTTAATAAAATTCATGTTGTGTTATTTTGATAAGTACTTTTTTATGTTCAAATTTGCGGTTTGAAAAAGCTGCCGAAGAATGGAGATTGGTTTACTTAGTCCCTTTACAAATTTTATATTTATTATAATATCCTGTAAGCCAGTCATAATTCATTCCTATTGGGATAAGTGGTTAGAAGCTTCCAGTTTTTATCGTATCAATCTAGGTTTAATGAGGTGTTCTGAATAAAATACTTTACTGTGCTTAAGGTATCGTAATAGTTATGGGTAAGAAATTACAACCAGCCTCTTTCACTGTGAGTGAGAGTGGCGAAGCCATAAATAAACTGATAAGTTTTCAATAGTTTGCTTGTATTTTCAATAATGAATAAATAAATTTCAATTTGTTTTTCGATATATTTAATAAATAATTTACTGTTATTAACCAGATTTTTAATGAAAAAAAATCCGATTTTGCTCAATTCATTATTTCCCTGTTTCTTTTTCTTACTTTTAATTACTTCCTGCAGCACTCCAAAAAATATAGCCTATTTCCAGGATCTGGCCGATACATCGAAAAGATATACACAGGCAATGAAAGAAACCTATGAAGTGCAGATTAAACCGGATGATATACTGGAGATCATAGTAAACAGCATGAATGCGGATGCTGCCGCGCCCTTTAATCTCGGTAATACCAATCCTTCATCTTCTCCTACTACACAACTTATGCAAACTTCAAGCGGCCTAAGGCTCAACACACCAAACACAGGCAATGCAACCAGTGAAGGTTATTTAGTAGATAAGAACGGAACTATTGATTTTCCGGTTTTAGGCAGTATCAAAGTAAAGGATTTAACTATCTCTCAATTAAAAGATATTTTAAAAGAAAAACTTAACAAGTACTTACAGGATCCTATAATCAATGTCAGGCTATTAAATTATAAAGTTACTGTGTTGGGGGAAGTATTACACCCGGCTACTTATTCTATACCAAGCGAACGTCTTACGATTGTGGATGCTATTGGAATGGCCGGAGACTTGACTATTTTCGGCAAAAGAGAAAACGTGCTTCTAATACGGGAAGAAAACGGACAACGTGAATTCGTACGTTTAAATCTTAATTCTTCCAATATTTTTCAATCACCATATTATTATTTAAAGCAGAACGATATAGTTTATGTTGAGCCAAATAAAGCCAAAATTGTATCTTCTGATTATGTGCGGTTAAGAAATCTTACAATTCTTACTTCTATTATAACCTTATTAATAGTAATATTAACAAGAGTACACTAAACAATGGAAATCCCTTCACAAAATACAGTGCAGTCTTTAGATATTCTTCATGATGATTCAGGGCTGGACTTAAAAAAGATTTTATATACATTCATGCAATACTGGCCCTGGTTTTTTGCTTCTGTTTTTATGTGTGTACTTATTGCGTTTTTGTATCTGCGTTATACAACACCTGTTTATAAAATCAATTCCAAAATTCTGATAAAGGATGATAAAACCGGACCCACCGGATCTTCGGAAGATATGCTGAGCCAGTTGGATATTTTTAATACCAAGAACAACGTAAATAATGAAAAAGAAGTTTTGCAAACATCCTACCTCGTAAGTAAGGTGGTGAATGAAATGCAATTGAATGTACGCTATTTTACTGCCGGGAATATTAAATCAACCGAGCTATATAAAAACAGCCCTTTTAAAATTCAATTAGTGGCCTTAAGGGACAGCATCCAGCCAAAGGTATTTGACCTGAAATTTTTGAACAAGGGTGGTGTATTCACCATAAAGAGCGACAGCCTTAATGGCGAATACAGCCTAGGCGACACTATAAAAACAAAGAACGTAAGTTTTGTTGTACAATCTGCCGGTGCAAGGTATTCACAGCATAATGATTACCAGGTTATAATTACAACGCCTGATGCCGCTACGGAAAAATATCTTAATGCGCTAAGCTTTACAATAAGTGATAAACAGGCAAGCGTAATAGAAATAACGCTGCTGGAAACAGTACCCCAAAAGGGGGAAGATGTTTTAAATAAATTGTATGAGGTTTACACCCGAATGAATGAAGAAGACAAGAACAAGATTTCCGACAGCACGATCAGTTTTATAGATGAACGCCTCGCCGTGGTTTCGGGCGAATTATCGGGAGTGGAAAAAAATATCGAGCAGTTCAAAGTAAAAAACCAGTTATCTACCAATATTCCCGAACAAGCTTCGCTTGCTTTAAACAATGCAAGTGATGTGCAAAAACAATTAACGGAGCAAGATGTGCAGATAAGCATAATTCAGTCGCTTGAAGATCATCTGAAAGGTAATGATCCGCGTATTGTTCCCAATGCTGCGGTTATACAAGATCCAACCTACATCTCCACGGTGCAGCAATACAATATGCTGGTATTGGAAAGAGACAGGCAATTAGAAACTACCAAACCAGATAATCCCATAGTCCAAAATTTAAACAGCCAAATAGAAGCAGTAAAGACAAATCTTATCATAAGCCTGAATAACATACAAAGAGAAATGCAGATCTCAAAAAATGAACTGGCTGCAAAAAATGACCAATTCATGCGCCAGATGAAAACGGTGCCTTCAAAAGAACGCACGTTTTTAGATATTTCGCGTCAACAGGATGTAAAGCAGCAATTGTATTTATACTTATTGCAGAAAAGAGAAGAAACCGCTATTTCAAAATCAGGTACACTGGCCAATTCAAGATTAATTGAACCCGGCAAATCTGATGCTTTGCCTTTTACACCCAAAAAATCATTATTGTATTTAGTGGCGCTTTGTGCAGGTGTTCTTTTACCGTCCGGTGTTATTTATTTAAAAAACCTGTTGAATAATACTGTATCAGCCAGCGATGATATCGGGAAAGAAACAAAAGCCCCGATATTGGGCGAAATAGGACATAATGCAACAGGCAAAACCTTGGTGGCACAACAAAATTCCCGTACCGCTTTGGCCGAACAATTCAGGGCTTTGCGTACCAACCTCCAATTCTTATTAAAGGGCAGGGAACACCAGGTAGTAATGATCACTTCCGGTACCAGTGGTGAGGGGAAATCTTTTTTAACCATAAATCTTGGCTCTGCCCTCGCTATTTCCAATAAAACCGTGGTATTAGTAGAACTGGACCTCAGGAAACCCAAACTATCAAAGGAACTAGGCATGCCCTTGGAAAAAGGATTTACGGATTACCTTGTTTCAAAATTAAAGAAAGAGGAACTGATCAAACCTGTACCTAACCATCCGAATTTATTCCTAGTAAGTGCAGGTACAATCCCACCTAATCCGGCAGAATTGTTATTAGAACCACAGTTAGAGGAATTGTTTGCCTGGTTAAGAACCAGGTTTGATTATATTATTGTGGATACACCGCCTTTGGGAATCGTTATAGATTCGGTTTTGATCGGCAAATATGCAAACGCATCAGTTTATGTTGTGCGGCAGGGGTATACTTTGAAAGCGCAACTTAAAATGGTAAGTAATCTTAAACAAAATGAAAAGATACCTAATCTTTCGATATTGGTAAACGATGTAAAAATTAACAGATATTACGGGTATAAATATGGATACAGTTACGGGTATGGATATGGCAATAATTCGGATTATTATGTTGACGGCAAAAAGAAAAAATTCAATTTATTTAGAAAAATAAAAAAATTATAAGTACGGGGCGCATGCATAAACAAAAAAAAGTAGCAGTGATCGGGCTGGGATATGTAGGATTGCCCCTGGCAGTTGAATTTGCCAAACATTTTCCTGTTATCGGGTTTGATATAAATGATAGGAGAATAATGGATTTAAAGTGCGGAAATGACTTTACGCTTGAAATAAATAAAAACGATTTGGATGCAGTTTTAAAAAAACAAAATGGTGCATCAAAGGGTTTATATGTAAGCAGCGAGATAAGCGATCTACCGTCTGCCAACATTTATATTGTAACAGTGCCTACTCCTATTGATAAACATAAGCGCCCTGATCTGACACCTTTATACAGAGCAAGTGAAACAACAGGTACTGTATTAAAGAAAAATGATATTGTTGTGTATGAGTCAACAGTTTATCCCGGTGTAACAGAAGAAGAATGTGTGCCGGTACTGGAAAAGTTTTCAGGCTTAAAGTATAATAAAGACTTTTACGTTGGTTATTCACCTGAAAGAATAAACCCGGGTGATAAGGCGCACACAGTAACAAAAATTAAAAAAATTACATCCGGTTCCAACGCAGAAGCGGCTCAGGCAATTGACGAATTGTATTCCAGTATAATTACAGCAGGAACACATAGGGCGCCATCTATAAGAGTGGCAGAGGCAGCTAAAGTAATTGAAAATGCCCAGCGGGATATAAATATTGCTTTTGTAAATGAGCTGGCAAAAATTTTTAATAAGCTCGGCATTGACACACACCATGTATTACAAGCTGCTGCTACCAAATGGAATTTTTTGCCATTTAAGCCGGGCCTTGTTGGCGGACATTGCATAGGTGTTGATCCATATTACCTCGCTCAAAAAGCGCAGGAGGTAGGTTATCATCCGGAAATCATTCTCGCAGGCCGCAGGTTAAACGATGGCATGGGTGCTTATGTGGCAGATGAAGTAGTAAAGCTGATGTTGAGAAAAGGTATGCAGATCATGAACAGCGAAGTATTGATTTTAGGATTTACTTTTAAAGAAAATTGTCCGGACGTAAGAAATACAAGGGTAATTGATATTGTAAAAAGACTGAAAGAATATCATATAAATGTATGCATACATGATCCCTGGGCAAATGCGGAAGAAGTAGTTCATGAATACAATGTGAACTGTACTAATGAAAATATGTACAACAAAAAGTTTCATGCAATAATTCTGGCAGTAGCGCACCGTCAGTTCTTTGATATGGATATTAATTCTTTAGCGCATGAAAATGCTGTTTTGTTTGATGTTAAATCTGTTTTACCCGAAAAGTTGAAAGCTACGCGTTTGTAATGAAAAAAATTTTAGTTACAGGTACTGCTGGTTTTATAGGGTTTCATTTAATTAATAAATTAAAAACAACTCAATACAATATTGTAGGGCTTGATAATATCAATAATTATTACGATGTTAACCTGAAATATGCACGGTTAAAAGAAACAGGCATTTCAAAAGATGACATCAGTTATGGCGAACTCATTTCAAGCAGTAAAATAGATTCTTATAAATTTATTCAATTAGATATTTGTGATAATGAAAAAATCACTTCTTTATTTGAGCAGGAACAATTTGATGCAGTGGTTCATCTAGCAGCACAAGCAGGAGTAAGATATTCCTTAATAAATCCACATGCTTATACTGATTCTAATGTCACAGGGTTTTTAAATATACTTGAAGGCTGCCGTTCAGTTAAAACGAAACATCTTGTTTTTGCCAGCACTTCAAGTGTTTATGGGCTTAACACAAATATGCCATTAAATGCACATGAAAGCACAGAGCACCCCATCACTCTGTATGCAGCAACCAAAAAAGCAAATGAAATGATGGCACATAGCTATAGTCATTTGTTTGGGCTGCCTGCAACAGGGGTGCGTTTTTTCACTGTATATGGACCGTGGGGAAGACCTGATATGGCCCTTTTTTTATTTACAAAAGCAATCCTGAATAATGAACCTATTAAAGTTTATAATAATGGAGATATGATACGGGATTTTACTTATGCAGAAGACCTAGTAGAAGGGTTATTTCATATATTAGAAAAGCCGCCAGAAAAAAATAGTAAGTGGGATGGAAGCGTACATGATAGCGCAACATCATCTGCACCTTTTAAAATTGTAAATATTGGAAATGCAAGTCCTGTAAAATTATCAGACTATATCAGCGCTATTGAAGACGCCCTTAATAAAAAAGCAATAAAAGAATTACTTCCGATGCAGCCTGGAGATGTGCCTTTTACAAATGCAGATACAAGTGATTTAATAAGTGAATATCAATATCAACCTAAAATAAATGTAAAAGCAGGTATAGAAAAATTTGTATTATGGTATAAGTCGTTCTATGATCAATAACTCTAATGAACGGAACGCACACAGATTCATTATTATAAATATTGGTGCTAAGTAAAAGCTATGACGTTAAGGTTTAAAAATAATTTTGTTGGTTATTTTAATTTTTATTACAGTGTACTTGGCAATAAAATATTATTGAACCTCAGCTTATGCGTTGTGGTAAGCTTTTTAGATGGCATCGGTCTTGCCATGTTCATACCCTTATTGCAAAACGTTGGAAATAAAAATTCTACCAGCCGTTCAATAGGTCAATTGCATTATTTAACCGATATTATAGCACGCCTTGGTTTTCCGTTAACGCTTAATGTGGTATTAGTAATATTGGTAATTCTTTTTGTTTCAAAAGGCATTATCAAATTTCTTCAATTACGATACGAGTTAGGCCTTCGTACTATATTTATGAAGAAGGTGCGTTATGGTTTTGTAAATCAATTGCAGGGATTAAGTTATAGTGGCTTTTTAAAGTTAGATGCAGGCAGAATACAAAACACTTTGGTAAGTGAAGTACAAAAATTACTTCCTACTATGAATTTTTATTTTAATGCTGCACAATCTTCAGTAATGCTTTTAACTTATGTGGTTTTAGCAATTTTGGCAAATTATCAATTTGCTTTATTGGTAGCGATTGGTTCTGGTTTATCTAATATCATTTATCGAAAAATGTACATTGCTACTAAAAAATCATCTGTTGCAGTATCAAAAAAAGGGAATGAATTTAATGACCTTTCAATTCAATCTATCCATTATTTCAAGTATTTAAAATCAACAAACACTTTTAAAAATTTTGCGCTGAAATTAAAGCGTGTTATAAAAGAAACAGAAGTTTTAAACAGGAGAATGGGTTTTTTTACGGCAGTTTCTACAAGCGTTAAAGAGCCTATTATTATAATTATCGTTGCCTTGGTTATTTATCTTGAAACAAACTGGATGGGTGCAAATCTTACTTCCTTAGTATTAAGCTTATTGCTTTTTTACCGTGCCCTCAGTTATCTTATGGTTATTCAAAATTTCTGGCAAAGCTTTATCCAAAATATAGGTGCAATGAATTCTGTAGCTACAATTAATGAGGAAATGATGGGCATGCAGGAGATAAAAAAAGAAAAACCCTTTTTACAATTTCAGCATAATCTTAATATCAAAACCTTATCTTTTTCTTATGGTAATCATAAAGTATTAAATAATATCAATATTGATATTAATAAAAACACTACTGTTGCATTAGTTGGTGAAAGCGGCTCGGGAAAAACAACGTTAGTAAATATTATAGCGGGCTTAATACAAGCCGGAGCAGGAGAACTTTTGATTGACGATATTCCATTACACATTTATAATCTGGATAGTTTTAGAAGTAAAATTGGATATATATCTCAGGAGCCCGTTATTTTTAATGATAACATTTTTAATAATGTTACTTTTTGGGCAGATAATCTACCTGAAAATAAAGAACGTTTTTGGAATGCTATTAATCTTGCCTCATTAACGGAATTTGTGTTGGAATTGAAAGAAAAAGAAAACACACCATTAGGTGATTATGGAATGCTAATTTCAGGTGGGCAGAAGCAAAGAATTTCAATTGCTCGTGAAATATACAAAAATGCTGGTATATTAATTTTGGATGAAGCAACCTCTTCATTAGATACCGAAACGGAAAGAATTATTCGGGAAAATATTGAAACACTGCATGGAAAATACACTATGATTATTATTGCGCATAGGCTATCAACAATAAAGAATGCAGACCAGATTTATTTACTTGAAAAGGGCAGAATAGCTGCTTTCGGAAGTTTTACCGAAATGATTGATCGGTCTTCAAAATTTAAAAGAATGGTTGAATTGCAGAAATTATAAAAAAGCAATTCGCGGTTTATTAGTTTATTGACAAGCAATGAAAAAGTAAAGAAATATTTATTAAGTTTCATAAATCCAAAAGGCTAAACAGTAATATAATGCATCCATATATTGAACTCAGTGGCCGAAAAATCGGATATGATTATGATCCGCTTGTTATTGCCGAGATCGGTATCAACCATGAAGGTTCTTTACAAACAGCCTTTGAAATGGTTGATGCAGCTTATACTGCCGGTGCTGAAATGATAAAACATCAAACCCATGTGGTGGAAGATGAAATGAGCGGCGATGCCAAATTGGTTATACCGGGAAATGCAGATATTTCTATTTATGAAATTATGCGTCGCTGTTCTTTAAATGAAGAAGAAGAGCTTGCTTTAATGAAATATGTACAATCGAAAGGAATGATATTTATCAGTACGCCTTTTTCACGTGCAGCAGCAGAACGCTTGAAAAATTTTAATGTGCCTGCCTATAAAATCGGTTCCGGTGAATGTAATAATTATCCATTGCTCGAGCACATTGCAAATTTTGGTAAGCCCGTTATTTTAAGCACCGGTATGAATGATATTGAAAACATTAAAAAAGCAGTTGCTGTATTTCGTAAGCATAAAATACAATATGCTTTGCTTCATTGTACGAATATTTATCCTACACCGCCGCACCTTGTAAGGCTTGGAGCACTGCAACAACTGCAAAATGAATTTCCCGATGCTGTAATAGGCTTATCAGACCATACTACAGATAATCTTGCCTGCTTGGGTGCAGTCGCATTAGGCGCATCAATTTTAGAACGCCACTTTACTGATAGCATGCAAAGGTCTGGGCCTGATATAGTTTGTTCAATGGATCCGGATGCTTTAAAAGAACTGATTGGTGCATCAAAGATTCTGAAGGTTGAAAGAGGAGGCACAAAAGGTTTTATCAAAGAAGAGCAACCCACAATTGATTTTGCTTATGCTTCTGTGGTTTCTATAAAAGATATTAATGCAGGCGAAATCTTTTCAAAAGAAAATATATGGGTAAAAAGACCGGGAACAGGTGAAATACTTGCTGAACATTTTAATGATTTATTGGGGAAAAAAGCTATAACAGATATTGCAAGAGATGTACAACTTAAATGGAACGACGTAAATTAGTATGAAGAAAAAAATACTTTTTATAACCGGAACAAGAGCAGATTTTGGCAAACTTAAATCCTTAATAAGGGCAGTGCAGGCTGATGATAATTTTGACTATCTTGTTTTCGCCACAGGCATGCACATGCTTTCCAAATACGGAAATACAGTTGTTGAAATCCAACGTAGTGGCTTCGATAACCTTTTTATGTTCATAAACCAGATGGAAGGTGAGAGTATGGAGGTTATTTTAGCCAATACTATTTTAGGTTTAACGCGCTATTTACACGAACATAAAGTTGATATGATTGTGATTCATGGAGACAGGACTGAAGCCCTGGCAGGCGCTATTACGGGAGCACTAAGAAATGTACTTGTGGCACATATAGAAGGCGGGGAAATATCAGGCACAATAGATGAGTTGATACGCCACGCTACTTCAAAGCTGTCGCATATACATTTTGTTGCAAACGATGTAGCAGAAAAAAGACTGCAGCAATTAGGTGAACATGAAAAAACTATTTTTAAAATAGGATCGCCTGATATAGATGTAATGTTTTCTGATGAATTGCCGGATTTGAATGAGGCAAAAAATCACTACAAAATTCATTTTGATGAATATGCCCTGGCAATGGTGCACCCGGTTACAACAGAAGTTGATGATTTGTATAAGCAGACTGTAACTTTTATTGAAGCAATTATAAAAAGCGGCAGAAATTATATTGTGATTTATCCCAACAATGACATGGGTGCAGAACACATCCTGCGTGCATATAAAGAGAATCTAGAAAACAGCAAGCATATAAAGCTGTTTCCATCTTTAAGATTTGAATATTTCCTTGCTTTATTAAAGCACGCAGATTTTATTATTGGAAATTCAAGTGCCGGAATTTTTGAAGCACCGGCATATGGCGTTCCAACCATTAATCTTGGAAACCGGCAAAACAACAGGTTTAATTATGAATCTATTTTGAATGTAAACTTTAACAGGGATGATATTATTGAAGCGATAACAAATGCTTGTGAAATTAAACGTTTCGCTCCATGCAATTATTATGGAGATGGAAACAGTGCTCAAAAATTTTTGAGTGTTATTAAAACGAAAGAACTCTGGCAAATCTCTAAGCAGAAAAAATTTAAAGATTTGCAACTACAACAAATTCTCTGTTAATGAAATTTCTGATTATCGGCTTGGGCTCAATAGGAAGCAGGCACCTCAAAAATATTGTTGAACTGGGTTATAAAAATCTAACTGCAGTTACAACAAACAAAAAAATTGTTTTTGATTATCCTTTTTTAAAAATCTGTTCTTCAATAAAAGAAGCATTGGAATCCGCAGTTTTTGATGTCGCAATTTTGTGCGTACCTACTGCATTTCATATTAAAGCAATGGAAGAACTTTTAGAAGCAAAAATTAAAAAAATTTATATTGAGAAGCCTGTCAGCCATAATTTAAATGGAGTTGAAAAACTTTTACAAATAGCCTCTTCTTACTCAAATAAAATAATTGTTGGCTATGATCTTCATTTCGATCCGGGAATAGCTGAAGTTCGCAGGCTAATTCAATCAGCAGAAATAGGAAGTGTTATTTCTGCAAATGCAATTGTGGGTCAATATTTACCTCAATGGAGACCTAATGAAGATTACAGGAATGGCATGAGCGCAAAAACAGAGGCTGGCGGCGGCGTAATGCTTGATCTTATTCATGAATTTGATTATTTACACTGGTTATTTGGAAAGGTGAAACAGGTGGGATGCTTTTTTTCTCATTCAGGTGCATTAGAAATAGAAACGGAAGACGTAGCTGAAGTTATTATGAAGTTTGAAACGGGTATGCTTGCAAGTATTCATTTAGATTATTTACAGCAGGAATTGATACGAAATTGTTGTATAACCGGAAGCACGGGAACCATAACCTGGAACCTTGCAAAATCAAAAGTGACTTGGATAACAACCAAATCAAAACGCGAATATGATTATTCATGGTTTAACAGGAATGATCGTTTTTTGTCTATCTTAAAAGCTTTTATATCCAGCGATGAAGATGACAGGCTTACTTCGCTTGAACAGGGTATTGAAAGTCTTAAAATGGTTATGGCTGCAAAACACGCTTCAATAACAGATACAATCATTTCTATTCAATAACTTTTGTAAAAATGATTTTAGGAACAATTTGTTGCAGGGGGGGATCAAAAGGAGTACCGGGGAAAAATATTAAACAATTGCATAATCACCCGTTATTATATTATACCATTATTTCTGCAAAAGGCAGCAGGCTTTTGAATGATTTTATAATTTCTACTGACTCAGAAGAAATTGCCCATATCGGCAGTAATGAAGGCGTTAGTATTCCGTTTATGCGGCCGGCACAATTAGCAATGGATAATTCAAGTAAATGGGATGTATTCAGGCACGCAGTTGAAAACTATGAAAAGATTACCGGTGAGCAAATAACGTATCTTGTAGATATGGATGTTACTGTGCCGCTTAAAAAAAGTGAAGATATTGATGGCGCAATACAGCTTGCATTGGATAACCCCGATGCAGATGTTGTAATTACTGGTTATGAACCGGAAAGGAATCCATACTTTAATATGATGGAGGTAAGAAAAGATGGGTTTGCTGAGATTGTAAAAAAACCTTTAATACCTGTTACAAGAAGACAGGATGCCCCGCTTGTTTATAGTCTTACACCTGCGGCATACGTAGTAAAAAAAGAAGCATTATATAAATATGAACATTGGTCCAAAGCACCATGTAAAATTTACCCGATGCCAAGAAAAAGAGCGGTGGATATAGATACTGAATTTGATTTTGTTTTAGTAGAATTTTTAATGCAAAACAATGATACAAAATAAAGAGTTATTCAATTTACAAAATAAAGTAGCACTTATAACAGGTGGCGGCGGACTATTGGCTTCAGAGCATGCTGTTGCACTTACTGATTTTGGTGCAACCGTTATTTTATGTGATTTTAATATACAAAAATGCGAAGCTGCTGTTGCTGAACTCAAAAGCCAAGGCGTTGAAAACATTCATTCCATCTATGGAGATGTTACATCTAAAGATTCGTGGGAAGAAGTAAAGAAAAAGATTTTATTGCAATTTGGCAGTATTGATATTTTAATAAACAATGCAGGCTTTACTAATCAAAGTAAGTCAGCAAATTATAATGCCACTTTTGAAAATTTTCCGCTGGCTGACTGGAATGCAATTATGCAGGTAAATCTTACCGGAACTTTTTTAGGTTGCCAGGTAATTGGGGAACAAATGCTTAAGCAGCAGAAAGGCGCTATTATAAACATTGCATCTTTATATGGTGTTGTAAGCCCTAATCATAAAATATATCCGGGCACTGGTATTTTTCAGCCGGTAGCATATTCGGTAAGTAAACATGGTGTTGTAGCACTTACAAAATATTTAGCAACCCTTTGGGCAGAAAAGGGTGTACGCGTAAATGCTTTAACACCCGGCGGAATTTTTAATGATCACAAAGACCCATTTCTTGAAAGGTTTAAACAATTAAATCCAATCGGGCGAATGAGTGAAAAAAATGAATTGCGCGGGGGGATTGTATTTCTCGCCTCAGATGCAAGTTCGCATGTAGTTGGTCATAATCTTATTATTGATGGCGGGTGGACAGTTTGGTAGATTGAACTTTTTTGCTGAATAATGCAGCGATGAAATCCATATTTATGAAATCAAAATTTATTTTTATTGGTGGCGATTCCAGAAGCGGCGGTTCTCTTTTAGCCCGTTTGCTGGATCATCCGCCCCAATTTCTTTCTTTTCCTTTGGAACATGAATATTTTGCAAACCGTAACGGAGAGCTTTTTAATCTTACAAATTTTTTAAGCGAAAGAGATATTAAAAGCATACTGGATAAAGAAATTATCCAAAAGCTTTTAAAGTTTGCGGATGGTAAACTTACATCGAAACAATTTTATGATGATGACTCATTGTTTTTAAACAAAGGAAACTTTGAAAATCAACTGGTAAAGCACTTAAAAAATTTGGGTGAACATGCAAATGAATCAGACATATTTGAAGTAATTGCACTTGCTTTTTTTGAAGCGTTTTACAATACTTCTTTAAACCCGTTGCTGGTTACTAACCATTGCGCCAGAACTTTTCTGGCTGATCTTGACAGATTTTTTCAGGTATTTGACAAAGGATATTTTATACATACTATAAGAGAGCCATTATCACTAACTGCCTCATTGAAACACTATAGTTATGTTGTAACAAAAAAGCATAAACAATTAGCAGACAGCAATTTTGTAAATATGGCAATTGAAAGATGGATTTTAGGTTTATGGCATGCTTTGAATAACAAGAAAAAATATGGAGAAAAATATATACTTATAAGCTATGAAACGCTAATAAAGAATACGGAAGAAGTTATGAAAGGGCTTTGCGAAATGCTGAATATTCCTTTTCAGGAAGCGTTTAAAAATCCTACAATCGGTACAGAATTATGGAGCGGAAATTCTTCATTCGGCGCATTGCCGCAAAAAGTTTCCAGCGAGGGCTTGACACATTACAAGGAAACACTTTCAAAAGAAGAAATTGATTTTATAAATGAAAAAACCGGTGTTCAAAAGTTTGATCTGGAAAAATTTAATTTCAATGAGGGTGCAGATATTTATTTTGATGAGATTAATAAAATAACCTGTGAATTTTTTAAGAACACCTATGCCCAAAAAATAACCAGGGAATATTTTAATTTTCTCAACGATGAAATGTTTAAAATTCAAACAGGTTAATGGCAAATACAATTTTATTGATGGGAGCAGGTCAGATTGGAAGCAGGCATTTGCAGGGTTTAAAATATATTAAAACGCTTACAGATATTTTTGTTTATGACCCAAGTAATGCATCATTACAAACGGCAGAAAAAAGATGGCAGGAAATAAATAATGATTTTATGGGCAGGATTTTTTTTCTTGATAATATAAATTCCCTTCCTGAAAAAGCTGATCTTGTAATAATAGCAACGGATTCAAATGCAAGGTTATCAGCCCTGGAATTAGTGCTGAAAACGGTTAAGGTAAAATTTATTGTTTTAGAAAAATTTTTGTTTCCTGCTATAAAAGATTATACTTATGCATCTGCGCTTTTAAATAAACATAATATAACTGCCTATGTAAATTGCCCAAGAAGATTATACCCGCATTATCAGCAGATAAAGCAATTACTTTCACAGGATGAAGAACCGTTTAATTTTACTTTTGAAGGTTCTAATTTTGGCTTAGCCTCCAATGCAATACATAGTATTGATCTTTTTAATTACTTTTTAGATGGCAAAGGTTTTTCCCTTGATTTTTCATCTATAGATAACAAGCTTCTTCAAAGCAAACGCAAGAAATATTTTGAACTGGCGGGTAAGCTGATCGGTGTAAGTGAGCATGGCAGCTTAATGAATATTTGCAGCTATATTGACGGAACGGCAAAAAATCTTGTAACAGTTTCTAATTCTAAAAGAAGATATTATATCAGCGAGAAGGAAGGCTATTATATGTATGCAAATGACGATAGCAACTGGCAATGGCAAAGAATTGATTTTACAGTTCCTTTACAAAGCGTGTTAAGTTACAAATTTGCTGATGACATTTTACAAAACAGTAAATGCGATTTGATTGCTTATGAAACTTCAGCACAATTGCATTTACAATTTTTACATGGTGCTATTCCGGTGTTTGAAAAGTTAATGAACAAAAAACTTGATAGCTGCCCTGTTTCATAATTAAAAACTCCAAAGCAATTTATTCAACAGTAATTCAGAAAAAATGCATGTGGTAATAGTTGGTGCAGGAAAAATGGCAGTTGAATATGCAAAAGTGCTTAAAGCGCTTGATGTAAAATTTACAACAATTACACGTGGATTGGCAAAAGCAAAAATTTTTGAAAACGCCACAGGAAGTAAGGCGTTTTTAGGCGGAATGGAAAAGTTTTTCTCAGAATTTCATGATGCAGATTTTACGCATGCAATAATTGCTGTAAATATAGAATCGCTTATGTATTCCTGCATGTTTCTTCTAAATAAAGGTGTTAAAAATATTTTGCTTGAAAAGCCAGGCAGTAAAAACATTTCCGAATTATCTGTACTTGCTGAAACAGCAAAAAAAGAAAGCGCAAAGGTTTTTATTGCTTACAACCGCCGTTTTTACACGTCAGTTGCAGTGGCAAAGGAAATAATTCAGCAAGATAATGGCGTCCAATCTTTTCATTTTGAGTTTAACGAATTCAGTCATCAAATTGCCGCACTTGATAAACATACAGAAATAAAGCAAATGTGGTTTCTTGCTAACTCTACCCATGTGGCAGATATGGCTTTTTTTCTTGGTGGTAAACCAATTTTAATTAAAAGCTTTGTAAGCGGAAGTTTACCGTGGCATGATGCAGCAAGTATTTTTACAGGTACAGGTAAATCAGCAGCCGGGACTTTGTTTACATACAATGCCAACTGGAATGCGCCGGGAAGGTGGGGTATTGAAATAATGACTAACCGTCACCGGCTTATTTTTAGACCCTTGGAAAAATTGAGTATTCAAAGTGCAGGAAGCCTTCAAACAGAGCAGGTATCTTTAAACGATGAAAAAGATATTTCTTATAAACCTGGTTTATATATGCAGGTTAAAAGCTGGCTGCAAAAAGATTACGGAAATTTATGTACTATAAATGAACAGTTGAGCATGATGAAATGGTATTATCAAATCGCTAACTATAACATGCATGAAATTGCTATAAATGAATAGATTTTTTTCTGGTACTTGTTATTATTTTAATTTTTTAATAAAAATACATTGACGAAACTGCTCATTACCGGTGAAATGCGTTCCGGCACTACGTTTCTTGCGAATTTTTTGAATTCACAAAATGATATGTATGTGCATGCTGATATGCTGATCTCGCTTTTTATGGAAGGGCAGGCGTTAAAAATTAAAAACATAGATGAACAGCTTACAGATAAGCAAAAGAATATTTTATTCAGCAATTTTATACAGCAGGGAAAAATCCATGATTTGGATTTTTCAGGCATTAACAGAAAGAAGACCAATTCCTGGTGGGAAATTTTTAATGAAGCAATGTATGTTATGCAAACGCATCATCCTGCATCACTGATTGGTATCAAAAGAACCAATGAAGAAAAATATTTGAGACAGCTTCTGGATAAAGGTGTAAAAGTTATTTATTGTTACCGCGATCCAAGAGACGTTTTATATTCTGCAAGCAATCGCTTTAGTGGATTTAATTCTTTTAAGTCTGCAGATAACTTGAAAAAAAATATAAAATTTGCATTGACTTTAAAAAATAAGCCGGGTTTCTTTTTTTTAAAATATGAAGACCTGATACTCGAAAAAGAAAAAACTGCAGCAGCACTTTCTCAATTTGTTTCAATGCCGGTGCATACAGAACTTACAGAATTGAAATTTGGGTTATCAAAAAAATACCAGGATAATTCTTCTTTTGGTGACGTAAAGAAACTGTTTGATGAAACAGCAGTTTATAGATGGAAGAATAACACAGATGCCAAAGAAGTTTTATTAGCGGATGTACTTTTAAAACATGAAATTGAGGAATTGGGTTATGAAAAAAGTTATGCATTAAATAAAAAGAAATCAAAAGAAATTTTAAAACAATATCAATCTTATTCAATAAAAACCAAATTGAAGAATTTCGTGAAAAGCAAATTCAGTAAATTGATAAGTTGATCTTTTAACAGGTATGAAAAATGTTTAAATACACGAAAGCAAAATCTCTTGTATTTGAAAAGGAGTTAAACGCTTTACATCAATTGCCTATAGGATCTTATTTAGGACAAAGCCTTCAAATAATATCCAAATCTGAATCTTACTGGAAGCAAATAGTTGAAAGCTTAAAATTCTTGAAATTTTTATTTAGTAAAAAGATTGAAAATAATGAACCAAGAATCTATAAAAAACTTAATAGTTTCAAAAAATATATCCTTATTACCTTAATTGAAAATGACAATAGGTACAAGGGCTTTATTTTACCTGTCTGCAAAGCCTTGTTAGAGAAAAATGAAAGCGTAATTTTAATATGTCCTTCGGAATTTCTAAATGAAAAAGAACTTTCTGGAACGAATTTAATAAAAATCAGTTGGGATTCTTTTAAAGCAAAACCAATAAATAATCAATTTTCCAGGATCAGGTTATTTTTATTTTTTAGAACGTTTATCCAAAAAAAGTTTTCAGTTTTTACTGCTTTCCGATTATTTATGCTATGCAGACAACAAATGAATTGCTCTAATAATTTTTATTTACTATTCAATAAACTTAAAATAGATTTTGTATTAACAGAATATGACAGAAGTACTAAAGCTGCTCCTTTAATAGCTGTAGCTAATTTAAAGAAGATACCGACTTTCACTTTAATTCATGGTTCTGTTATTCCCCCCGATTCGTATTATCCTTTTATTGCTAAAAAAGTTTTAACATGGGGGAATAAACAAATTGAAATATTTAATTCTCTTGGATATAGTAAAGAAATTTTTACTAATGTAGGTAACAATAGAATTTATAAAATCAATTATACGGAACAAAACAATTTAAAAAGTGCTTTAAATATTGGTGGAAATGTTAAAGAAAAAGTGGTCACACTTATAACCAACAATTTGGATATTAAAGAAAGATTAAAACTTGCATCAGTGTTTATGAATGCGGTTATTAAAATCGGATGGATTGGAATTATTAAACTTCATCCTTCTGAAAAAAAAGGTGAATATCACACTTTCAATAATCACTTGACTTCCAGGTTTAAAATTTTAAGCTCAAATGAAATTGGAAATATTGATTTATCGGTGATCACAGATGTTTTTGTTAATCACAATAGTGTAATGGGAATAGAGCTTTTATTTCAGCAAAAGCCTGTGGTAATTCTTGATTGTATTAAATCAAATCTAGGAATAGGCCTAGAAATGGTTAATGAAGGCGCTTGTTTAATAGCTCACAATGAAGAAGAATTAGGTGGAGCTATTCTGAATGCGAAAACTAACTTTTCTATTAATAAAATGCAAACAAACACTTATGTTCATCAATATTTTTACAGTAATGGTGTTGAAGCGACGGAAAATATAATAAACACTATAAGCAGCAGTTTTCAGACTAAATTTATTTAAAAGTGAATGAAACCATAAGTATTGTAATTGTTAGCTGGAATGTTTCGCAATTATTAAGAAACTGTATCCGGTCAATATACGCTTCGAAAGGCGATTTTAATCTTGAAATAATTGTAGTAGATAATAATTCATCAGATGATACTACAGTAGTGATTAAAAAAGAGTTTCCGGATGTGGTGTTAATTTGTAACAAGACAAATCTTGGTTTTGCAAGAGCGAATAACCAGGGGTTTAAAATTGCAAAGGGTGAATATATTTTTATCTTGAATCCGGATACGGAGATTGATAAAAACTGTATTACATTTTTACTCAAAGCACTCCTGTCTTCGCCTGAAATAGGAATGACCGGCCCTAAATTACTTTATAAAGATGGTAATATACAGTATGCCTGTGCTCGAAAATTACCTAATTTAAAAAGCTTTTTATTTAATCAATCTTTGCGATTGAATAGGCTGTTTAGAAATAATGAAAAAGAATATAATCGTTCAGTTCCTGGGTTTGTACAGGCTATTTCAGGTGCAGCTATGTTTATAAAAAAGGATTTTCTTGTTAGCATAGGAATGTTTAATGATGAATATATACATTGCGGTGAAGACCTTGAACTATGTTTTAGAGTAATCAATCAAAACAAAAAAATATTATATGTGCCTGATGCACGTGTTATACATTATGAAGGTAAAAGCAGTAAACAAAACTATGTTCGCACAGGTGTGAATATGAATATAAGTGTTCAGAAATACTATTTGCATACACAGGGAAAACTTGCATCTATTGCATTTCGTAGCATAATCTGCTTTATACAAATTCCTGTTGATTTAACTACGGGTGGTATAAAATTTATGACAGGCAGAATAAGTAAAAAAGATTTTATTGCAAGGCTTAGACTTGCTTGGAAAACTTTAAAATGGGAGCCTTTATAAAAAGTGTAAAGAAGTACATAATCTATGAGGTTTAAATTTGGAAAGAACTGGAAGCAGTACATAAAAACCATTAATGAAAGCAAAATTGAAGCGGCTTTTATATCTCTAAGTAAGAGTATTGGGCTAACTGATCTAACAAACAAATCATTTATAGATATTGGTTGTGGCAGCGGTTTAATGAGTTTAGTTGCTCAAAAAATGGGCGCCAGCGTTTTTTCTTTTGATTATGATAAAGACAGTGTGGAGGCTTCAAAATTTATAAGAGATAAATTTGCTTCTTCAAGCAACTGGCAAATTGAAAGAGGTTCAGTATTAGATTGTGACTATCTTAATTCATTGGGAAAATATGACATAGTATATTCCTGGGGTGTCTTGCATCATACGGGAAACATGTGGCAGGCTTTTAAAAATATTCTTTCCCTCACAAAACAAAACGGTATTATTTTTATTGCTATTTACAACGACCAGGGATTTACTTCAAAATTCTGGAAGGGTGTAAAGTATATATACAATTCAAATGTTTTTGGTAAGTTATTAGTGTCAGCAATATTTATCCCTTATTTTTATTTAGTTGGTTCAATAATGCGTTTAATAAAATATACAAATCAGTCTTCTGAAATTAAAGGCTATAAAAAAAACAGGGGAATGAATATCTATCATGATATAATAGATTGGATAGGTGGCTATCCTTTTGAAGTTGCAAAGCCTGATGAGATATTTAACTTCTTTTCAAATAAAGGGTATAGTCTTAAATACTTAAAGACTACTACTTCAGTAGGTTGCAATGAATATGTTTTTGTAAAAAATAATGCATTATATGTAGATTAAATCTAAACCATAAAAATGAAGGTTAGAATAATAAAAATATTAATATTCTTTTTTCTTATTGCTTTTTTATTTCTAAATAAAGATGAAGAACTAAATCAATATTATTGGATAATTAGTTTTATGATGTATGCTACATTTCTTGTTGATTTTAAGATTCAATCATATCCTTTAATGAAGCAAAATATTTATGGAAACAGAATGATTTTCTTAACTATATTAGGGTTTCTTTCACTCCTTTGGGCTCCGGATTTTTCTGTTACACTTATTCATGTTATTATTTTATCAATAGTTGTGTTGAATAGTTATGTTTTATATTATTTTATTACTAAGTATGATTTGAGTCTTTACATAGTAAGCGCTATGCTTGTTTATTCATTTATTAATTATTCGCTTGTATTCAAAATGCCGTTATTTAATTTTTTACTGAATAAAGATGAAGAAGGAACGCAACGTTTTGTGGGCACGGAATTAAATCCTAATGATCTCGGAGTAATGCTAATTTTCTCCATTTTTTTAAGTTTATCAACTTTCACTTTTTTTCGTAACCAACCTAAGTTCTTGTATATAATTCATATAATTAATGTTCTTTTAGGCTTATACACCATTGTGTTAAGTGAATCCCGTACGGCAATGCTTTGTTCTATATCTCTTATTTTATTTTTTTTATTTTTAAATGCCTTCAAATGGATGTTTTCATTCAAAACAATTATTTCTTTTATTATTGTTGTTCTCTTTTGTTTTTCTTTTTTTAACTGGAGTTCTATAATTCAAAACTTTAGCCCTTCAGTTGAGAGATTTTACGGAATGTTCTCAACTATAAGCGGTTCAGGAACTGATAATAGTACTGCTGTGAGACTTTCATATATAAAAAAAGGATGGGAGGAGTTTACTCAAAATCCATGGACAGGTTATGGAATGAATAGTTTTCAATACTATCACCGGCAATATGCTCACAATAATTATATTGAATTACTATTTGCACTGGGATTTATGGGTCCCCTAATATATTACAGTATTCATTTTTCAATTGCCCGGAGATTATTTAAGTATAATAAGAAAAGATTTATTATCGGGTTTTTAATTGCACTTTTGGTTATGGATGGTGGCGTTGTTTCTTATTATTCAAAACAGCACATGTTAATGTTTGTAACCATACTTATTTTTTTGAATAAAATGCCCGTTAAAGAAAATTCTCCAAAGCTATCAGCTATTCCGGAATAATTTAGAAATTATCTGTTCACTATAAGAAAAATTAATGTCGCATAAAATCAAATATGCCTATCTCATTGGAGATTTAGGTGCGGGGGGACAAGAAGCC
>Ga0206932_1012_pt1 | contig 57313 bp, 48 predicted proteins | sample Alteio_BWOrgHeat_18_FD_153244 | JGI IMG/M metagenome (GOLD analysis project Ga0206932, IMG submission 153244) | Enriched cells from forest soil in Barre Woods Harvard Forest LTER site, Petersham, Massachusetts, United States -... | ecosystem: Environmental > Terrestrial > Soil > Temperate forest >...
GCACATCACTGGCAAATGCCGGTTATGATGTTTTGCTTATTGGAAGAAAGATGAAAAATTCTGTTGTATTAAAAGAAGAATCTTATAAACAAAAAAGATTGCACTGTTTTTTCACAAAAAATTTCTTGTTTTATGCTGAATATAATTTTCGCCTGTTTTTTTACTTATTATTTATAAAGATGGACGCAGTTTGCGCAATAGACCTTGATACAATTTTACCCTGTTATTTTATTTCTGTTTTACGCAGGAAAAAAAGAGTGTACGATGCACATGAATTGTTTACTGAAATGAAGGAAATAGTTACAAGACCCACGATAAAAAAAATATGGATGAAGATTGAAAAATTTGCTGTACAGAAATTCAAGTTAGGATATACAGTTAGTTATTCAATTGCTGAAGAATTTAAAAAGCGCTATAATGTTTTATATGAAGTGATAAGAAATATGCCGGTACCAAAAAAAGATCATGTTACACTAGAACCACGTCAGGAGACTGCGCAAAGCGCTAAATCAATACAAAAAGAAAAAGTTATTTTATACCAGGGTGCAGTAAATGAAGCACGCGGATTAGAAAATCTCGTTGCTGCTATGCATTACGTAGATGCAACATTGCATATTTATGGAGACGGAAATATGTATAAAAAAATCGAAAGCCTGATCCAAAAAAATAATCTTCAACATAAAATAATATTAAAAGGAAAGGTTGTGCCGGAAGTATTGCAGGTAATAACGCAGCAAGCTTATATTGGAATTAATTTAGTTGAACCAACCGGCTTAAATCAAATCTATTCTCTTGCCAATAAGTTTTTTGATTACATACATGCAGGTGTACCGCAGATAACTATGAATTTTCCTGAATACAAAAAAATAAATGATGAGTTTGAGGTTGCTGTTTTAATTGATTCAATTAGTGAAACTGAAATTGTAAAAGCAATTAACCTGTTATTAAATAATGAAATGGTATACAAAAAATTAAAAAACACCTGCATTACTGCACGTAAAATATTTAACTGGCAGCAGGAAGAAACAAAACTTACCTCATTTTATAAAAAGGTATTCATTTACTGATGTTATTAATTTATACGCCGTATACAACCAATCGCATTAAATATATAATGCAATATGTTTTTGAAGAAAGGCTCGGCGTAGAATATTCAATTATAAATAATAAAGAAGAATTTGCCGGTAATGTAAGTGCCATAAAAATAGTATATGCAACTAATGATAGTGTAACCGGAGCTTTTTTTTATGCGCATGAATTATTGTTTGAAAACGATGTAAAAGAAATTGAATTGAATGAAGGAGTTCACAACAATATACCGGTTTTATTTTTTCATAATAACCCGAATGCTGTATTAAATTTTGATGTATTTGCTGCTGTATTTTATTTACTAAGCCGCTATGAAGAATATTTGAATGAGGCTTTAGATAAACATGGAAATTATAATTATAAAAACAGTATTTTATTCAAACTTAAAATTCTGGATACGCCGGTTGTTGAACAATGGATTGAGCTATTGAAAAAAACTTTATTAAAAAATTTCCCCGGTCTTCAGTTTAAACCACATAAAGCAAAGTTTGGTTTAAGTTTCGACATAGATGTTGCATATGCTTATACAAACCGCAACGCTGTAAGGATGATCGGCGGCTTATCAAAAAAAATTCTTCAGCTTAATTTCAGCGAAGCAAAAAATCAACTGCTTACTTTATTGAATAAAAAAGAAGATATGTTTGATACATACGATTATATTTCTATTTCACTAAAAACAAAAAAGCCGGTTTTCTTTTTTAATATGGGTTTGTATGGAAAATTTGATAAGAATCCATCTTTCAGGAATAAAAAATTCAGGCAGTTAATACAACAAATTTCAAAAAAAGCAGTAGTGGGCCTGCATCCTTCTTATGCATCAAACAGAAATAAAAATTTAATCGCTATCGAAAAAAATAAATTAGAACAAATAATTGATCGTCCTGTTACAGCAAGCCGTCAGCATTATCTTAAACTGAAATTTCCTGTTACTTATAACAATTTACTCAGTAATGATTTTACTACTGATTTTACAATGGGTTATTCTGCTGATTATGGGTTTCGTGCCGGCACCTGCAATTCTTTTTTATTCTTCGATCTTTTTAAAGATGAATCAACAAAACTCAGGCTTTATCCGTTTGCATACATGGATGTGAGCTTAAATACTTATTTAAAACTGGATGTTGAAGATGCAAAAAAAATTGTTTCAAAACTTATAGATATCACCTATAAATACAATGGGGTTTTTATTCCTCTCTGGCATAATTCTACATTGTGCAATTGTAAAGAATGGAAGGGCTGGCGCGAAGTATTTGAGCATACATTAAGGGAAATTGACAATAAAAATTTTGAAAATTTATTTGATTAGCCATTGGAAAAACATCTCCATATAATTTGCCTTAATGTGCCCTACCCAGTTGACTATGGTGGTGTGTATGATTTATTTTACAAGCTGCCTGCGTTACAGCAACAAGGTGTAAAAATTCATTTGCATTGTTTTACTAAGAACCGCACTGAACAACCTGAACTGAATAAATATTGTGAAGAAGTTTTTTATTATCAGCGTACCACCGGGCGCAAAGGTTTATCATCCTATTTGCCATACATTGTTGCAAGCCGCAGCAATGAAGATTTAATACAACGCCTGCTGCAAAATAATTTTCCGGTTTTAATGGAAGGCGTTCATTGCACTTATATTACAAATGACGAAAGGTTTAAAAACAGAAAATTATTTGTACGCATTCATAATGTGGAGAATGAATATTATAAACAGCTTTACCAATTTTCCCATAACATAAAAAAATCTTTATTCTATTGGTTTGAAGCGAAGCGGCTATACAAATATGAAAAAAAGTTAACCGGAGAGGCTACCGCATTTTGGGCCGTTGCAAAACAAGACATAGATTATTACCGGCAGGAATTTAATTGCCGGATTGCAAATTACCTGCCGTTGTTTATTCCTGAATGGAAAATGAATGCACGTGAAGGGATGGGAACGTATTGTTTATATCATGGCAATTTGGAAATATAAGAAAATGAATACGCTGCTGTTTGGTTATTAAAATATATTTTTAAAAAACTGGAAATACCTATTGTTATTGCAGGCAAAAATCCTTCAAAAAAATTTATTGCACTGACTAAAAAATATAAACATGCCAGCCTTATTGCAAATCCAGATGAAAAACAAATGGGTGAAATTATTTCAAAAGCGCATATTCATGTGCTGCCTTCATTTAATAATACAGGCATAAAAATAAAATTGTTGAATGCTTTGTATAATGGAAAACATTGTGTGGCAAATGATGCGATGGTTGCAGGAACAGCAGTAAAAGAATTATGCCACGTTGTGAATAGTACCGGTGAATTTAAAGAACGCATCCAGCTATTATACCATCAGCCATTTACTTTAGACGAAAAAAATTTAAGAAAAAAAATATTGCAGGCAGAATATTCAAATGAAACAAATGCAAGGAAAATTATTGAATGGGTTTGGACAGATTATGTTTAGGCGTTTCAAAGTTTCATTGTTTCAAAGTTCTCTGAGTTAATAATTTATACTCTTGCAAAACTCCCATTAAAATTTGGGTTTAAACTTCCGCCACAGCGCTATCAAACACTTTACCTCTTTCTGTTTTCAACATGCGCGAAGGATATTTGCTTATTACAATAAAATCATGTGTTGCCATAATTATTGATGTGCCATAATCTTTACAGATATTAAACAATAACTGCATTATTTCATCACTTGTTTCAGGATCAAGATTGCCGGTTGGTTCATCAGCAAGAATGAGTTTGGGAGAATTGAGTAACGCTCTTGCAATATCTACACGCTGCTGTTCGCCGCCGCTTAATTCATAAGTCATTTTAAAGCCTTTGCTTTTTAAGCCAACCTTATCCAGCACATCGGCAATTTTTTCTTCCACGAGTTTTTCGTCTTTCCAGCCTGTTGCTTTTAATACAAAGCGCAAATTTTCGTTTACATTCCTATCAGTAAGCAATTGAAAATCCTGGAAAACAACGCCAAGATTACGGCGCAAAAAAGGAACTTTTTTCCAGTCCATTTTGCGCAAGTCATACCCGGCAACAAAACCATCACCTTCTTTTAGTGTAAGTTCTCCATATAAAGTTTTTAAAAGACTGCTTTTGCCCGTTCCTGTTTTACCAACAAGATAAACAAACTCACCACGCTCGACAGTAAAATTTACATCACTTAAAATAAGATTGCTACCCTGGTATATGTTTACATTTCTTACGGTTACTATTGGTTCAAACATGCAATAATGATTTTTAAATTCAAAAATATTAAAGTAATTGTTTACAGCATTATAAGCAAAGAGAAAACAGTAAAGATTTTAGCTAACTGCTTTTATTTCGTGTAAATATTTCGCTTTCTTATTTCATAATCACCGTTCCAAGCTGCTGCGTAATTTCCATTTCTATACCTTTTAAATGCTTGTGTATTTCCATTAGCTGAAGCATTTCATTCCAGTTTTTTGATTGCTGAAGATCATGTTGATTCTGCTCAAACATTTTTTTTATTTTACGCAGCTTAAAATAATTCAGACTCATTGTTACGTCGCGCATGCTGTTGTCAACATTTAAAACCTGTATGTTTTCCAATACTTCATCCCAACGCTGACTTAACTCAAACGGGAACAACGTAACATTTACCACAAGGCTTCTTATTTTCTCGTCCTCATGATATAATAAAGTTTTTGCTGAAGGATTTAAACCTTCCTCATATTGTTTGCGATACGTTTCAAAAAGTTTTTCCATATCAGTATCATCAAAACGGAATTGCTGCAGTTCTTCAAAAATATGCTCAGCAATAGTTTGCTTATTATTCCATTTGTTCACGCCATACTCAAGCAATACACGCAATACATTTTTTTCCTGCGCTTCATCCGGATGAAAAAATAAATTATCTTTTACAGTTTCAGTATTGTTGGTTTCAATCTTATCATGCTGCTGTTTGTCATCTTTATTTGCCCTTTCACTTATGTATTTATTTACAAGATTGATCAGCCCGTCTTCATCAATTTTTAGTATGGCGGCACATTCATGAGTGTAAGCCTGCCTGCGTGTAAAATCCTCTGCCTTGTTTATCCTGCTTAAGCTTTCTGCAATTTGATTTACCGCATCACTTTTCTTTGTAATATCATTGCCGGCTTCTTTTAATAAAATTTCCAACTGAAAAAGAATGAAATCTTTTTTGTTTTCATCAATAAATTTTTTGAAAGATGAAGTGCCAACTTTTTTTACATAACTATCAGGATCTTCTTTATCAGGAATTAAAACAAGCTTTACATTCAATCCTTCTTCCAAAGCCATATCAAGTCCACGCATTGCAGCTTTTATCCCTGCGGCATCTCCATCATAAATTATAGTAAGATTGTTTGTATATTTTTTTATGATGCGCAATTGGTCTGCAGTAAGTGATGTGCCGCCGCTGGCAACAACATTTTCAATACCTGCCTGGTGCAAACTGATTACATCCGTGTAGCCTTCAACCAATAAACATTCATTGCTTTTATCAATAGCATGACGCGCAAAATAAGCGCCGTATAAAATTTTGCTTTTTATATAAATCTCATTTTCCGGCGTATTGATATATTTTGGCGCTTTATCTGCACTGCCAATTATACGTGCACCAAAGCCAATAATTTTTCCTGTTGTATTATGAATAGGAAAAATTATTCTGCCGCGATAGTTATCAATTAGCTCATCATTACGGTTAACAACCAACCCGCTTTTTAATAAAATATCATGATTGAATTGTTGTTTTATTGCTGCGGTTGCAAATACATTTTTTATTTGCGGGTTATAGCCTAACTGAAATTTTTCAATCGTAGTTATATTATAACCGCGTTCTTCCAAATAAGTTAATGCATTGCTTTGGCCTTCTTCAGTATGCAGTAGTTGTTCGGTAAAAAATTTCTGTGCAAAATTGTTTACTGCATGAAGGCTCTCTGCTGCCTGCTGCACAATACGCGTTTCATCACTTACTTCTGTTTCCTGTATTTCTATATTGTAACGTTGTGCCAGCCATTTAAGCGCTTCAGCATAACTATACTTTTCATGTTCCATAAGAAAAGTAATAGTGTTGCCGCTTTTACCGCAACCAAAACATTTATAAATTTCTTTTGAAGGAGAAACTGTAAACGATGGTGTTTTTTCATTATGAAAAGGACAAAGCCCCAGGTAATTTGCGCCACGTTTTTTCAGCTTTACAAATTCACTAACTACATCAATTATATCAATTCGGTTGGTAATTTGTTCTATGGTTTGCGGAGAGATCATTGCTATGGGAAAGATTCAAAAGTAAAATTATTTGCACGTTGCCTCAAAACATTAACTTAAGCCATAAGTTTTTAAAATTTTTAGCAGCACGCCATTTGTCCATCCAAAGCCATCCTGTGATGGATATTCGCCGCCGCCTGCTGTAAGATTTGTATCTATAACATTGTATTTTTCCATCAGTTTGCCCGTGTTGCGGTATACTTTAATATTAAGCTTTGCCCAGCGGTGCGCAAGCTCTGCAGCCAATTCTTTTTGATTATAATTTTCAAGCCCTTTTATAGCGATCCATTGTAAAGGTGCCCAGCCATTTGGCCAATCCCATTGCTGTTCTGTATTGATGAGTGTAGTAACAACGCCGCCATCTTTCAAAAATTCATTTTGCAATATTGCGGCTGCTTTTGTAATATAGTTTTCGGGTGGAATATTAAAGAAGAATGGCGTAATACCGGCAATAGTTTTTTGATTGTTTAATTTTTTTTCACTGATGTCATAATCATAATACCAGCCATCGGTTTCATCATAAAAATATTGATTTATGGCTGCCTTGCGCTGCCGCGCTTTTGCATTATAATCATCTGACAGCTTTATAAAATTATTTAGTGCAGCTGCTTTACCAAGCGATAACTCAAGATGATACAACAGGCAATTCAGATCAACAGGAATAAGATTAGTTGTTTGTATGGTTTCAAAAGTTTTACCATCTTTAAACCAACGCCCACTAAAATCCCAGCCGCTTTCGCAGGCTGCACGCAAGTGAGCATAAAGCATGCAGGGATCACCTTTGCATTCATTACTTAAAGTTGAATCCTGCCAGTATGCTTCTTCTCTCGGTTTATCTAACTGGTCATAATACCGGTTAAGAATAGTTTCATTATCTAAATGAACAACATGTTTTGTTGCATGTGTTTTATCCATCCAGTAATCATATTCTTTTTGCAAAGCAGATTGATATTTTGAATAAGTTTCATTGCCTTTATATGTTGCCAGCAATTCAATCATGCATGAAAAATACGGCGGCTGCGAACGGCTTAAAAAATAACTTCTGTTACCATTTGGAATAAAGCCAAATTCATTAATGAGATAGGCAAAATTTTCAATCATATTTTCAATAATATCCCATTGCTTACTTTCAGCAAGACCAAGCATTGTAAAATAAGAATCCCAATAAAAAACTTCGCGAAACCTGCCGCCGGGAACAATGTATGGATAAGGCAATGCAATTAATGAACTGCCTTCAACAGGTTTATCGGCACTGCGTTTAAGCACAGGCCATAATTCTTCAATATGTTCAATAACGTTATCTTTTATATCTGTATGATAACCCGGTGCAGATTCTGGCGGCATGATAAAATTCTCTTCTACAAACTTTTTAATGTCTTCGTTTGAGGGATTTTCTAAACGCTCATAATCTGCAACAATAGATTCCGGTTTTCTTTTTGGGGTGCAATCAACAAAGGTTTTATTATCGGGAAATATTTTTTTAAGCTGAACATCAACAAATAAATCTTTGTATAATTCGTCTGGTGTTTGCATGATAAATGTTTTAATGCAAAATACTTCAAACAAAACTTTGCTGAAAAAGAGATTTAATAAATAAAAACACATAACACGTCAAGTCCAACTTGATTGGGCATCTGATACCAACGATTTACGATGTTTAAATAAGTTATGCTTTATTATAAGAGTAGATTCCCGCCTTGCGGGAAAGACGTGCAAAACGGTTGAGTTATTATTGATAAGACTAACTGTAATACAGTAATAAAAAAGGGAACAATTGCTCATTCCCTTTTGCGTTTAACATTGAAAAAAAATTTATCCTAAAGCCACTCTTTTAAATTCAATTACTTTAAGATCTTTATCTGTTTCTTTTAAATAATCTGCGACTGATTTATTTCCTTCTCCTTTTACAAAAGTTTGGGCTAATAATGTTTGCTCTTTGAAAAAAGCATTCAGTTTTCCCTGCGCAATCTTGCCAAGCATTTCATCTGTTTTGCCGGCCATTTTAGGGTCCTGTTTCATTTGCTCGATAGCAATATTTCTTTCGCGCTCTATTGTTTCTGCAGGAACTGAATCTGCATCAACAGCAACAGGATTCATTGCTGCAATTTGCATAGCAACATCTTTACCTGCATCAGCAGATTCTTTATTCAAACCAACTAAAACCCCCATGCGGTTTGCACCATGAATATAAGAAGCAACATAAGGTGCATCAACCCGCTCAAATTTTGTAACACCTATCTTCTCACCTATTGAAGCTAGTTTATCGTTTACTAAATCTGCAACTGTTGAATCGTTTACTTTAGCTGCATTTAATTCATCAAGTGTTTTTACATTGTTTTTAATTGCAGCGTCTGCAATGCTTTGTGCAAAAGCAACAAAGTCAGTATTTTTTGAAACAAAATCAGTTTCACAACTTACGCAAACAATAATTCCTGATGTATGGTCATCAGTTGTTTTTGCAATTATAGCACCTTCTTTTGCTTCACGGTCGCTGCGTTTTGCTGCAACTTTTTGTCCTTGTTTACGCAACCAGTCAATAGCTGCTTCAAAATCACCGTTTGTTTCTGTTAATGCTTTACGGCAATCCATCATACCTGCACCTGTTGCCTGGCGCAACTTATTTATTTCTGCTGCTGATATAGTTGTTGTAGTACTCATATCTTATCCTCCCAATCTTAAAAGATTTATTTATTGCTGCAAAAAAAGCAGCTTGAAAATTAATTTGGAAATTATCTTGGCCCGCCACCACCACCTGCAGGCCTTCTGTTTGGTATACGGCGTTTAGTAGGCCCGCCACCACCGCCACGATTTCTATCTCCGCCGCCACCTTCACCTCTTCTGCGGCCACCTTCAGATTCTGCCTCTGCCTGTAACCGTGCAGCCCGTTTTTCTGCATCGTTATCTACTTCTTCTGAACCGGTTTCTTCATCTTTAGCAGCCTGGCGTTCTGCAAGACCTTCAGCAATTACTGAAACAACATAATTGGTAATGATTGCTATTGATTTGGTAGCATCATCATTTGCAGGAATAGGGAAATCAACTTTGTTAGGATCAGAATTGGTATCTACCATACCAAAAGTTGTAATGCCTAGGCGCTTTGCCTCAGCTAATGCAATATGTTCATGACCAATATCAACGATAAATAATGCTGCGGGAAGGCGGCCGAGTTGTGCAATACCACCTAATACCTTTTCCATTTTTTCTTTATCACGCGTTAAAGTAAGGCGTTCTTTTTTGGTAAGACTTTCTGCACTGCCATCATTCAGCATTTTATCAATGCTCTGCATTTTCTTAACGCTCTTGCGCACTGTATTAAAGTTAGTAAGCATTCCGCCTAACCACCTTTCAGTTGCAAAGGGCATATTTACGCGATGGGCACATTCGCTTACAATTTCTTTTGCCTGTTTTTTTGTAGCAACAAACATGATCTTTTTTCCGCTTTTTGCGATTTGCTTTAAAGCAGCAGAAGCTTCCTGCAGAGCATCAACTGTTTTATTAAGATCTATAATATGAATGCCTTTCTTTTCAGCAAAAATGTAAGGCAGCATTTTAGGATTCCACTTCTTACGCAGATGACCAAAATGTACACCTGCATCGAGTAATTGCTGTTGTAACGAAGTGTTTTGTTCCATTGTAATTTATAGTTGTAATTGTTTTGAATAATTTTTTAAGCTTCGGGCTTTGAGCGACGAGCAGGAATTGCTCATAGCTCGTAGTTGATAGCTCAAAGCTGTTTTAACGCTTACTGAACTGGTAGCTTCGTCTTGCCTTTTTATGACCAAACTTTTTGCGTTCTACACCACGCGGATCACGCTTTAAATATCCGGCTGCTTTTAAAGCAGGACGATACTCAGCATTAAGCTCGATCAATACACGGGCAATACCCAGTTTTGCAGCTTCTGCCTGGCCTTTTACACCACCACCGCTTGCATTAATAACCACATCGAATTTATCAAGCGATTCAATAGTCTTTAACGGAGCTTCTACCTGGTTTTGCAGGTATTCAAGCGAGAAATATTCTTTATAATTTTTATCATTTACTGTAATATTACCATTGCCTTTTGAAATAAAAACACGGGTAACGGCTTCTTTACGACGGCCTACAGCATTTTTTTGTTTTTCCATTTTTAATTTGGCTTTTAGCCTTTGGCAATCCCGCCCAGCGGGACAGCCAATAGCTATTTTAGAATTTAAATTCTTTAGGTTGTTGTGCAGTGTGCGGATGCTCTGCTCCAGCATACACAAACAATTTTTTATACATTTTTCTTCCAAGGCGATTTTTAGGTAACATGCCTTTTACAGCACGTTCTATCACCGCTTCCGGCCTGCGTTTCAAAAGATCTTTTGCAGATTCTTCTCTTAAACCACCTGGGTACCCGCTGAAATTCTGGTACACTTTGTCTTCCAGTTTATTACCAGTAAATTTTACTTTGCCCGCATTCAATACAATAACGAAATCGCCGCAATCAACATGGGGCGTGTAATAGGGTTTGTTCTTTCCACGCAGTACTGCTGCAATTTTAGAACTCATGCGACCAACGGTTTGATTGGTGCCGTCAACAACGTACCAGTTACGCTGTACGGTAGCCTCGTTCGCATGTTTTGTTGTGAAATGTAATTTGCTCATTTATTTTTTGTTTTAATTAGCCCGCCATCCCAGGCTTTAATTTTTAGGAGCGCGAAGATGAAGAAAACAATTGTAATAAACAAGAGATTTTTAAATGCACCTTCATAATTAATTGATTTTTAGTAAAATTTTTGCTATAAATTTAATAATAGGATCGGAAGCGCCTAATTAAACATTGATTTATTAATATACCTTGAAGCGGCTTGAAATTTGGAAATAGTGATGTGATGAAATTATATTTAATAATGTCTTGTATGCTGATTTCAGTTTTACTGAATCAAATATTTCCTCAGAACATAAACCTGCATGATAGCCTTTATTATAAAACATTTCCCAATGCATTAACGGTAAGAGTTTATTCGGTTAAAGATTATGCTAATTTTTATTTACGTTCCATTGATAAAAATTTCACACTTAAATACAAATCGAACACAACATTAAATCTCGGAGCAGGCGTTACTTATAAAAACCTTTCCGGAAACTTTAGTGCAGGTTTTGGATTTATAAATAAAGACATAGAAAATCGTGGTAAAACAAAATTTCTTGACTTCCAGGTTCATTTTTTTCCAAGAAAGTGGACATCTGATATTCTTTACCAGTATTATAAAGGCTTTTATACATCGCCGGAAATATTTGCTTCTTCTGTTCATCAAAAGTATTATTACAGACCAGATATTATTTTAAACCTTATTGCATTATCCACATATCGCCTTCAAAATTTTAAACAATTTTCTTTCAGGTCTGCTTTCAATCAAAATGAATGGATTAGAAAATCTTCAGGAACTTTTTTATATGGTGGTAACATTTCCTATGAAAATATTTCTTCAAAAGACAGCAGTTTTATACCTGCGGAAGTGGCTGATTTATTTCCCAATGCAATAGCGAATAAATATCATTTTATAAGTTTGGGACCTGGAGCCGGTTATGCACAAGCTGTTGTTTTTAAAAAACATTTTTATGTTTTAGGTTCCATTATTTTAAATAGCAATTTAAATTTTGCAATTGTTAAAAGCGATTCGATAACCAACAACCAAACAAGTTTTGAGCCGGGAATAATTTTTAAAACGGCTGCCGGCTATGGCGGAAATGTATGGGATGTGAGCTTGAGCTGGGCAGGAAATTTATTGCTAATTAAACAGGCAGGTTTATCAAGTGCTAATAATTTTTACAGTGGCGAATTAAGATTAACGCTTGCACGGCAAATAGCGTTAAAGAAACCAATACCTGTGGTTAGTAATACAATTGATAAATTGTTTGGAAAAGAAGATTAGTCTTTGTTTCTACGATTGAACCAAAAAGCAAAACACTTCTTTCGGACCATGAACTCCTGTTACCAGGGTTTTTTCTATATCCGCCGTGCGGCTTGGGCCTGAAGCAAAAGTTATCGAAGAAGGGAAGCCTGAAATGTATTTCTTTTTTAATAATTCAATTCCATCATTTATATCAAAAACCAATTGGTTTGTGTATGCTATACAAATATGCACCGGGGCATAAACGCTTGCGGAACGGCTATTTTGCATACTGCTTAAAATAATACTTCCGGTTCTTGCAACGAGGTATTCGCAGGATGTAATAGCTGCGTCACATTCAGCTAAATTTGTTTCAATCGTTATCTTCAATCCCTGGCTTGTAAGCGATTTCAGAAGCTGTGGCTCATTTAAAAAGATCTTAGCCCATTGTCTTGCAGTAAACAAAGTTTCAAGTTGACCAACAAGTTCTTTATCATTCGAACAAAAAGAAAATCGCCCTTGCAATGTTGAAAAGTTTTCAGCAAACTGCACATCAAGATCATTCTTATTGTTTACAAAAAAGTTTGGGTTGAATTCTGCTTGTTTAAATGGCAAAGGCACCGGTTTATCCAGTGCCTGTTTAATTTTTTTTAAAATATTTTTTTTTGCTGATGTTGTTTTCATAATCATGAAGCAGGCTGCTTTGCAACAGGCGTAGTAATGCTGCTGTCATAAGGCGGAACGCCTGCACTTATAGTACCATTGTGATGATTTTCTCCAAGCTCTTCATCTTTATCTTCCTCGTGTTTTTTATCATCAAAAGGTCTTTTGCCTATTAAAACTTCTACATCACTTTGAAACAAAACTTCTTTTACAAGGAGTTCTTTGGCAAGTATTTCTACCTGGTTTCTTTTTTCAACAAGCAATGCTTTTGTTTTTACATAAGCAACCTCTATTAATTTTCTTACTTCTTCATCAATTATTTCGCCTGTCTTTTCACTGTAGGGCTTGGTGAAAGTATTGTCTTGTGACGGATCATAATAACTGATATTTCCAATTTTATCATTCATACCATATACAGTGATCATGGCATAAGCTGTTTTTGTTATTTGCTGGAGATCATTGGAAGCACCGGTAGAAATTTTGCCAAAGAAAATTTCTTCAGAAGCTCTTCCGCCAAGCGTCATACAAAGCTGATCCATCAATTGATCGGTGTTATATAAATATTGTTCTTTCGGTGTGTATTGCGCATAACCTAAAGCTGCAGTACCGCGGGGAACTATCGTAACTTTTAATAAAGGATATGCATGTTCAAGATACCAGCCGCAAATCGCATGGCCGGCTTCATGGTAGGCAATAATTTCTTTTTCTTCAGGAGAAATGATTTTGTTTTTCTTTTCAAGCCCGCCTATAACCCTGTCAATGGCATCCTGGAAATCATTCATCTCAACCATTTCCTTGCCCTTACGTGCAGCTATTAATGCAGCTTCATTACAAACGTTGGCAATATCTGCACCGGCAAAGCCTGGTGTTTGTTCTGCGAGTTTATGTATGTTTAGTGTTTGAGATACTTTTATCGGTTTTAAATGCACGCGGAAAATATCTTCTCTTCCTTTCACATCCGGGCGGTCAATTGATATCTGTCTGTCGAAACGGCCGGGACGCAATAAAGCAGTATCCAACACATCAGGACGATTTGTGGCTGCAAGAATTATAATTCCGCTTTCACCGCTAAAGCCATCCATTTCAACCAGTAATTGATTTAATGTATTTTCTCTTTCATCGTTACTTACAATAGCGTTTCTGCCGCGGGCACGTCCAATAGCATCAATTTCATCAATAAAAATTATACAAGGTGATTTTTCTCTTGCCTGTTTAAACAAATCACGTACGCGGCTTGCGCCAACACCTACAAATAATTCAACAAAATCAGAGCCGCTCATACTAAAAAATGGAACCTGTGCTTCGCCTGCCATAGCTTTTGCGAGCAAGGTTTTACCAGTGCCCGGAGGGCCAATTAATAAAGCACCTTTTGGAATTTTTCCACCAAGAGCAGTATATTTTTTTGGATTTTTGAGAAAGTCAACAATCTCCATCACTTCAACTTTTGCTTCATCCAAACCGGCAACATCAGTAAAAGTTATATTTACTTTTGCGCCTTTATCAAACAACTGTGCCCTTGATTTTCCTATATTAAATATTCCGCCCGGACCTCCGGAGCCGCCCCCCCCACCCACTTTTCGCATCAGTAGCACCCATAATCCCACAAATAATAAAACGGTTATGATGGTGTTGGCAAAAGGACCAAACCATTCGCCTTCATCATAAACTGTTTCAGGAACTTCAGGAATATTTGTGTCTTTATAAAACTGGTCAAGACTTCTGTTGAAACTTTCCCAATCGCTTACACGAAATTCAAATAAAGGTGTAGTGGAAGGATCCTTTGTGATAGGATCTTTAAACTTTGAGCGATAAAAATCTTTATTAAGGCTTCCTTTTTTAATATATACCCGAACAAGCTCTTTGTTTCTTACTTTATCTATTTTATCAACATCGCCATTTTTAAGCATTACTTCTTTAAACTCCTGTTCGGTTGTTGTTTGAACATCCGGTTTATTAATGTTAAAAACGTTGTAAGCAATGAGAATAATTGCTACCAAAGCATATATCCAGTATATACTAAAACGTGGTCCGCGGCGGGGATTTTTATCGCCGCTACCTTTTTCATATAAATCGGGTTTGATCTTATTGTTTTCCTGTGCCATATTTAAATCTCTGCAATGTTATAGTTTACCTTTTAATTTATTAGTTAATGCTCCTGCAAAATTGCGTCAGCCCACATTTCTTCTAATTTATAAAATTTTCTCGTAGCAGGCAGCATAATATGCACTACTAAATTTATATAATCAATCAAAACCCATTGCAATGCATTATAGCCTTCATGCCTGTAAGGACGCTCGCCTGTTTCTTTTTTTATTGTTTCTTCTGCAAAATCAGCAATTGCTCTTACCTGCGTTGTACTTGTTGCTTCACAAATAATAAAATAATCGCTCACAGCTTCCGGTATTTTTCTAAGGTCAAGAGAAACAATGTTCTCTCCCTTTTTTTCCTGGAGTGCCTTAATGATGAGTTTAAAAATTCGGGAATTTGCATTAAGTCTTGTGATTGTATTTTTTTTGCGGGAAGATAAAGCTGTAAGTGGTTCCAAAAAAGCAACTATTTTAAATGAATAAATTTTATAGGCATTAGCGTTTTTTTCGAAAATAACCTATTTATCAAAAATGTAGTTTCGCCAAAATTACTAATTTCTTTGCCAGAAGCTTCAATAAATAATGTAATCGGACAACGCTTTATAGAATTATTAAGTGTTGAAAGTACCAACAACTATGCCATGCAACAAGCACAAAATAATATTGCAGAACATGGCGACTTTTATTTTGCCTTTGAGCAAACAGCAGGTAAAGGCCAGTTTAATAAGCAATGGCTTTCAGCAAAAAATGAAAATATTATTATGTCTGTAATGCTTGATACCACTGCATTACAGCTTTCTAAACAGTTTAGTTTAAACATGTGTGCAGCTTTAAGTGCAAGGCAATTATTTAACAAATACACAACTGAACAAACAAAAATTAAATGGCCAAACGATATTTATTGCAGTGACAGAAAGGCAGCAGGCATACTTATCGAAAACATCATTCGCGGCAAAAACTGGCAATATGCTATTGCGGGTTTTGGAATTAATATTAATCAAATCAATTTTCCTGATGAATTAAAAAACCCGATTTCTTTAAAACAAATTACCGGCAAAAATTATAATGCTGTTGAACTTGCAAAAGACCTTTGCGCCGTGCTTGATAAAAATATTAAGCTATTATTTTCGGGCCGTGAAGATGTGATTTTAAAAAATTATAATGATGCATTGTATAAGCGGAATGAAATTGTAAAATTCAAACAGGGCACTAAAGTTTTTTCAGGCGCCATAAAGGAAGTAGATAATTTTGGAAGGTTGGTTATTGAAAGCGGAATTGAACAGGCTTTTGAAACCGGCCAAGTTGAATGGATTCTTTAAGTTGCATTCTGCTATATGAAGTTTGTATCTTTCACCAGATAATTATGATTTATTCGTTCAAAAATTTTATTCCCGTAATTCATGAATCTGCTTTTATTCATCCGCAGGCTTGTATAACCGGCAATGTAATTATTGGTAAAGATGTGTATGTTGGTCCGGGCGCAGCCATTCGCGGAGATTGGGGGAAAATTATTATTGAAGATGGATGTAATGTGCAGGAAAATTGCATCATACACATGTTTCCGGGCGTTTCAGTTTTGCTGAAAGAATCAGCACATATTGGGCATGGTGCAATTATTCATGGTGCAACAATTGGTAAAAATTGTTTGGTGGGAATGAACAGTGTAATTATGGATAATGTTGATTTAGGCGATGAATGTATCGTTGGCGCATTAAGTTTTATTAAAGCAGATGAGAAAATTGAAAGCAGAAGTTTAGTTGCAGGTAATCCTGCAAAGATTTTAAAGAAAGTTACTGATGAAATGATGGAATGGAAAACGCAGGGAACAAAATTGTATCAGCTATTGCCGGCAGATATGAAAACATTTTGGAAAGAATGTGAACCGTTAAGAGAAGTTCCCGACGTTGAACCTGTGCAGGAATTTTTATATAAAACATGGAATGAAATCAGGCGCAATAAAATTATTTGACCATGCAAATTTTCTGCTTACATCTAAAACGAAAATAAGTCCAATGATAAAAAACTGTTTTAAAATTATACTTGTGATAGCATTAATGAATCTTGGCTGTAGTGCGCAAAAAAATTCGCTGGTTAGCAATATAGAAACCTTTGGTAATAAACAACCCATTGAAGATTCAATATTACAAAAACTGCAAACAGAAAATGATTTAGTGATAAGTTATGCCGTTGAAAATTTTGCATGGGTACGTTCTATGGATTTTCATATCATCACGCAAAAAAACAACGAATGGACAGGATATATCTACCATAAAAATTTAATGACAAATGCTGCAGGTTCGCCAACATCCATAACTGCAAATAATGTAGATAAAACAGCTTGTGATTCTTTATTAAATTATATTACCGATAATAAAGCATGGACAATTAAAGGCGATTCAGGAAATGGTTTTTTGTATGGATGGCAACAAGAATTGCAATATCAATGATGCAGCAGGTTTGCGCCTTTGGATCATTTCAAAAAATGCTGCCATTAGTCCATATTATTATGCACCGGATTTTTACGAAAAATGTTGTCCGGATAAACAGCGCGGTTTATTTCTTTCCATCACAAAAAAAATTGCAGCAGTTTTTGGCGATGCATCTGAAACAGAATAAAGTTTAAACTAAAAATTTATCAGCACTTCATGTACACAATAAGCCAGGTTGCATCATTACTAAAGGCTGAATCAAAACTTGTAAATACTAATGCTGTTATTGAACAGTTGCTTACTGATAGCCGGCGCCTTATTTTTCCTGAAACAACTTTATTTTTTGCTATAATTTCTCAAAGAAGAAACGCGCATGCTTTTATAAGCGAGTTGTATGAAAGAGGCGTTCGCAATTTTGTTGTGCATAAAACTTATGAGGTTTCAGCTTTTGAAAATGCCAATTTTATTTTTGTTGATGATACACTTGCCGCATTACAATCACTATGCGCTTATCACCGCAAACAATTTAATTATCCTGTTATTGCAATTACCGGCAGTAATGGAAAAACAATTGTAAAAGAATGGCTGTATCAATTGCTATCGCCTGAGTATAATATTGTAAGAAGTCCGCGAAGTTATAACTCACAACTTGGCGTTCCATTAAGTGTCTGGCAAATGAATGATGATTTTAATCTTGCCATTTTTGAAGCCGGAATTTCTATGCCGGGCGAAATGCAAAAGCTTGCTGATATACTTCAACCAAACACAGGCATTTTTACAAACATTGGAAATGCACATGATGAGAATTTTGCTTCACTGCAACAAAAAACAGAAGAAAAATGTAAGCTGTTTGCAACATGCGAAACAGTTATTGTGAATGGTGACGATGATTTAATTCTTAAAATATTATCGCAGCAATCAAAAGCAGAATTTATTACCTGGGGAAATGATAAAAGCAATTCAATTCAAATATTATCCCAACAAAAAAAAGAACACGAAACAATTATTGAATTGCAATATCAAAATAAAAAGGATAAACTAGTTATTCCTTTTACTGATGAAGCTTCTGTTCAAAATAGTATCTCATGCACAGTCACTTTATTGTATTTCAAAATTCCTGTTGAAGTAATTAATGAAAGATTGCAAAGCCTGCAATCAATTGATATGCGGCTGCAATTAATTCCGGCAATAAATAATTGTGCATTGATAAATGACAGCTACAGTTTTGATATAGTTTCTTTTTCTGTTGCACTTGATTTTATGCAGCAGCAAAATCAATACACAGAAAAAACAGTAATTCTTTCAGATATGCCCGGCGCTGATAATAAAGGCGCGTATGCTGAAATAATTTTTATGCTTAAAGCAAGAAGCATTCAAAAAGTAATTGTAATTGGCGAGCAATGGAACACCTATTTTCCTTTTTTAAAAGATGCAATAATTGATGTTGCTTATTTTTCTTCTACAATAGAATTCCTGAATAAATTTTTGGCCAATCATTTTCGCAACCAGCTTATTTTATTAAAAGGCGCAAGAAGATTTCATTTTGAAAATATTGCTTCTGTCCTGCAGCAAAAAGTGCATCGCACCGTAATGGAAATAAATCTTACTGCAATTACAAATAACCTGAATGCTTATAGAAAAATTTTAAATCCCGGCGTAAAAATTATGGCAATGGTAAAAGCTTCCGGCTATGGAAGTGGCAGCGCAGAAATTGCGAATGTGCTGCAATACCATAAAGCAGATTATTTAGCTGTTGCTTATGCTGATGAGGGTGTTGACCTGCGCAAGGCAAATATCCGCTTACCAATAATGGTGATGAATATGGATGAAGATGCTTTTGAAGCAGTGATTCAATATAATCTTGAACCTGAAATATATTCAGTAAATATTTTTAAAAGCTTTGATGCTTTTCTTGATAAGCAAGGCTTGCAGTTGTATCCTGTTCACATAAAATTAGATACAGGCATGCATCGTCTTGGTTTTGGAATGAATGAAATAAATGAATTGATTGATCTGCTGAAAAATAGTAATCGCCTTGTTGTGAAATCTGTGTTCAGCCATTTAGCTGCAGGAGAAGATGCAGATGAAGATGCTTTTACTTTATTACAGGCCGAAAAATTTAAAGATGCCTGCAACAAAATTGAATCGGCAATAAGTTATCCTTTCACCAAACATCTTTCTAATTCGGCAGCAAGTTTTCGCTTACCTCAATTGCAGTTTGATATGGTACGGCTTGGCATTGGTTTATACGGAATTGACAGCAGCAACAGCAAAAAACTTTTATTGCAACCCGCAGCAACACTTAAAACAACTATTGCGCAAATAAGAAAGGTGGAAAGTGGCGACACAGTTGGTTATAACCGCCGCGGAAAAATTGATGCAGATGCAATGATTGCTACACTGCGTATTGGTTACGCAGATGGCTTGCGGCGCAGTTTAAGTAATGGCATTGGTAAGGTTTTTATACGTGGGAAATTTGCGCCTGTTGTTGGCGCCATTGCTATGGACATGACGATGGTGGATGTAACAAATATTCCCGGTGCTGAAGAAAAAGATGAAGCAGAAATTTTTGGAAATAATATTAGCGTAACTGAAGTGGCAAAAAATTGCGGCACCATCCCTTATGAAATATTAACAGCAATAAGCCAGCGCGTAAAACGTATTTATATTGAAGAATAAAATGGCGAATTGACAATAGTGAATGTTGTTAACTCAATTTAAACTTATCCTTCAAAAACTCTTAACCAATCACTCACATCTTTAAATATTATATTTGCGGCTTAAATTTTTCCCAAATAAATAACAAATGAAATGAATTCCGCAAAAAACGGGACGAATTCCATCTGGCAAATAAAAACCAAAAGATACACAGATGAAAGGTAAAAGTGTAGCGCTCTTAATTATTCTTATACTTGTTGCAGACCAGGCGCTGAAATTTTATATTAAAACACATTATACTTTAGGTGAAGAACATAATGTAGCCGGTTCGTGGTTTCGTTTGCATTTTGTAGAAAATGAAGGCATGGCCTGGGGTTTAAAATTTGGTGGCGGCGTGGGAAAAATACTGCTTACACTTTTCCGCCTGGTTGCTGTTATTCTTGGTACATTTTATTTAAACCAGATAATTAAAAAGAAATATCACACTGGTTTTATTGTTTGCGCTGCTTTAATTTATGCCGGTGCTTTTGGTAATTTAATTGACAGTATGTTTTACGGTTTAATATACAGCAGCAGCAATCCTTTGACAGTTGCAACATTATTTCCCGCAGGTGGTGGCTACGCATCTTTCTTTCACGGGCAGGTTGTTGATATGCTTTATTTCCCTATTATTCATACAACTTATCCTTCGTGGTTTCCTATAACAAGCTGGCGCGGACAGGAGTTTGAATTTTTTAGCCCGGTATTTAATCTTGCAGATTCATCAATTTCAATTGGCGTAATTGCTTTGCTGCTATGGCAAAAGAAATTCTTTCCCAAAAAACATATTGAACCAGTTGTAAAAACATCTGCGGAAATAAATGATGAAGTGAGAGCAGTTTAATTTATGGTGTTACTGTTGCTGTAAAACTGCCATTCGTTACATTTACTACCGCATTTCCTGATGCATCTTCTGAAACACCAGAAAACGTTCCTGTTGCAATATGTGTGGTATTATCGTATGCAGTAATATTTACTGTAACATTAGTTCCATTTGTAGTTGCGGGCAATGCTTCATAAATAGGCACTCCATTTCCGGTGATTATATCAAAATCAATAAAAGCAAACAAACTCGCATTTGCGGGTGGCATGGATTGAGTAGTGTAAGAACCAGGTACAACAGCGCCGGTTGGCAAATAAAGATATAAATTGATTGCGGTATCAATTGAAGCATTATTAAACCCTTCTAAATATAACATTTGGCCACCGGTACCCCAAATTGCCGAGTCTTTTATTATAACAGCAGTGTCAAATGTTCCTTGAAAAGTTCCGTCGGCTGTGGTAAACTGCCACTGACCATTCGTGTCACCTCCTGTTCCTGTTGTATCCTGCGCACCGCCTAAACCAGTACCGGTGCTATCCTGTATGTTTACAGAAAAAGAACAAACTGAACTATCAAAACTTATATTAAAATTTGCGGTTGTTGGAATGATGGGTGTACCGATAGGTTTAAGCCGAACAGTATTTATCCCGGTATTGCCGAAAAAACCGGAATCAGCAAAAACAAAACCGTCCTGCTGATCGCTGGTAATATTATATGAACCTGTTTGCGTTACATTCACCTGTATTTCTACGTAAGCTGTGTCGCTTCCCGGAGTAACGCCGCCATAAAAAGTGCCATGAACAGAATCTGGCAGGCAGGTGCCGGTTGAATCCCATAAACTGCCAGTCGCAACTAACGTGGAATTCGTTTCCACACTTACTTCTTTTTGACACGAAAAAACAACAGAGATACAGCATACTAAAAATAAGTAGGAAAAAATTTTCGTCATGATAGGTAACTTGTTCGCTTTATATAACGTGCAGCAGTTTCATAAATTGTTTGGCGCCTTAAGCATTAATTTTTATTTCACCCACCATATTTGCAGGCACCACCCATTCATCAAATTGCTCGGGTGTTACGTAACCAAGTTTCACAGCCATTTCTTTTAAAGTAGTATTTTCCTTATGCGCTTTTTGCGCAATCTCTGCAGCTTTATAATAACCAATTTTTGTATTGAGCGCTGTTACCAGCATTAAACTGTTATCAAGATGCTTTTTAATATTTGCTTCAATCGGTTCAATGCCAACAGCGCATTTATCATTAAATGAAATACATCCTTCGCCAATCAATCTTGCACTGTGCAGAAAATTATAAATGATAACAGGTTTAAAAACATTTAATTCAAAATGACCAGTTGCGCCGCCGATATTGATTGCCACATCATTGCCCATCACCTGTGCTGCGATCATGGTTAATGCTTCGCATTGTGTTGGATTTACTTTGCCCGGCATAATAGATGAACCTGGTTCATTATCCGGAATAAGAATTTCACCAATGCCGCTGCGCGGACCTGATGATAACATACGTATATCATTTGCAATTTTCATTAAACTAACCGCAATGGTTTTTAATGCACCATGCGCTTCAACAATAGCATCATGCGCAGCTAAACTCTCAAATTTATTTTCTGCGGTGATGAAAGGAAGGCCTGTTAATTCAGCAATTTTTTTTGCAACCAATTCAGCATAACCTTTAGGTGCATTCAGTCCTGTGCCAACTGCGGTTCCTCCTAATGCCAGCTCACTTAAATGCGGCAAAGTATTTTTTATTGCCTTTAATCCATGCTCTAACTGGGAAGCATAACCGCTGAATTCCTGGCCAAGCGTAAGCGGCGTTGCATCCATAAAATGTGTGCGGCCAATTTTTACAACCTGCATGAATGCCTTGCTTTTTTCTTTCAACGTATTACGCAGTTTTTCAATACCGGGAATAGTTGTTTCCACTAATATTTTATAAGCAGCTATATGCATGGCTGTTGGAAAAGTATCATTTGATGATTGCGATTTATTTACCACATCATTCGGATTGATTAATTTTTTTTCATCCTGCAGGTTTCCGCCGTTGATGACATGAGCACGGTTTGCAATCACTTCATTCAAATTCATGTTGCTTTGCGTGCCGCTGCCCGTTTGCCACACAACCAATGGAAACTGATCGTCTAATTTGCCTTCCAGAATTTCGTCGCAGGCAATGGAAATCAGCTCAAGGATATTCTGAGGAAGTAACCCGGAATCCATGTTGGCAAGCGCCGCTGCTTTTTTCAAATATGCAAATGCATAAATAACTTGCTTTGGCATTTTATTAATGTCTTGTGCAATCTTAAAATTCTCAATACTGCGTTGCGTTTGTGCGCCCCAATACACATCGGCAGGCACTTTTACTTCACCCATTGTATCTTTTTCTATGCGGTAATCCATAACTTATTATTAAGCTGCAAATTTAATTGTGAATAGTGAATGGTCAATAGTGAATAATACCAGGAGGATAAGCCGACATTCGACCAATCTACATATCATTAACAATAATTTTTTTAGCCTGATACAACCTTTATGCAGTAAACTGCATTTCTAATTTAAACCAACTGGCAATCGCAGTAATTTATGGATGTATTAAAACTGGTTAAAGAAGCTAAACAAGAAATTGCTGCCTCGCAAAAATGCCTGTTTGACCAGTTTAGTGACAGGCTGATGCTTGTATGCTGCAGGTATTTAAAAAGCAGGGAAGATGCAGAAGAAGTATTACTGGATGGTTTTTATAAGTTCTTTAAAAATATTGGTTCATTTCATTATTACAGCGAGGCGCAATTATATGCGTGGCTAAAAAAAATAATGATCAATGAATGTTTAATGATGCTTCGTAAAAAAAATGTATTCACTATTGTTACAGAAGATGCAGCAGAAGATATAATGCTCGAAGAAGAAACGTTAAACAGTTTATCGGCAAAGGAAATATTTGAATTGATTGTTCAGTTGCCTGTTGGTTATCGTACCATTTTTAACCTGCATGTAATCGAAGGAATGAACCACAAAGAAATTGCAGCATTAACCGGAATTGCGGAAGGCACATCCAAATCTCAGTTAAGCAAAGCGAAATCTTTATTGCAAAAAAAATTACTACAAAACCAGGCAGTATATGATACAAGAAAAATTAAATAACGGCAACTGGAAAGAAGGGCTTGAAGATGTAAATAATCTGCCGGATTATATTTTACAAAATAAACATGCAGCCTGGGAAAATTTACATAACCGCCTGCATGAAAAACAACGCCGCACTGGCTTTGCATGGTATTGGATGGCAGCTGCATGTTTAATCATTGCATCATCAATTATTCTTATAACAACTAATAAAAAGAATGATGTTGCTTTAATAAATGCACCGATAAAAATTCAGAGAGGAAAAATTATTTCACCGCAGCCGTTAAACAAAATAAATATAGATACAAAAAGTACAGCATTAAATACTATAAAAAAGAACGCGCTTGCCGGCAGCAATAAAAAGCATTCAATTAATATTATCAACGTAAAAGAAAAAACAGCAAATGACAGCATAGTGCAAATAAATGTTATTGATCATGAAATACAAATTGCATTACCCGTTTTAAAAGATAGCATAAAGCAAAACATAACCGCAGTAATTCCTATGCAGAAAAAAATGAAAGTAGTTCACATTAATGAACTGGATAACAGTAACAACTTAAATATGACACAAAGCACCGGGCATTTGCCTTTACGCATAAAATTTCTTAACCGGGATATTTATACAGATTATACCATTCAGCCTGCTACTACAGGTTTTAATATTTTAAAACTGAATTCTTCTCCATCAAACTAAAACAGAAATGAAAAAAACAATTTGTTTATTGATGCTTTTAACAGGCATCACGGCAAACCTTTGCGCTCAATCAACTGATAAGTCTGACAAAGCATTTGAAGCGCCTGGTAATATCGTTTTTTCGCGGAGGTTTTATATTGATCTTGGCAACAGCAATAAAATGATAATTGAATTAACTGATATGACAGACCTTAACAAGGTTGAAAACATTGATTCATTGCTGCAGGTGTTTTTAAATGATATTGCATCATTAAAAGATTCGCTTGCTGATGCACTTACCGCAAAGCGGATTGATTATATTACTGACGCGCAAAACAGGAAGAAAATAAGATTTCAACAATTTCAGCCAAAAGGAACAAACCTGCTTATTGACAAAGGCGAAACTGCATCTTTAAAAACAATGCAGGATACAATTAATATCGTTGGCGTTATATTAAACCCTCCCAAACCAACAACCAAGATAAGCTTAACAAATCCGCGTTATTTTCATTTTGCTTTCTATCTGAATAACATATCAGAGTTAGCTGATTATATGCATGGTGTTTTAGCAGAAAAAATTGCAACTATACAAACAGATGTAAAAAATAAATGGCAGCATGTTTTAGGTACAGGTTCATGGTATCTTATAAAGGATGCTTCAATAACCGCGGATAAACCTGCAGGATATATTGAAGGTACTGCATTTGACCAGTTAACAGGATTTGTAACTATAAACGTTCAGAATTATAAAAATTATTTTGTGCCTTCTGCAAGCGTGGGCGTTAAATTAACTATAGTAAACCGCGAACGCACCTATAAATGGGAACCAACAATTTTATGGGAACCAAATTTTTTGTTTGCGAAAGACAGCAGCGGAAAGCTGCAAACCTACAGAAACGATTTTCTAACCTTAATGTATGAACAGGGCGGCGTAAAAGATCATAATTCAATAAAAGGATTTTCTTATAGCACCGCTGTTTCTGTAGGTTATTTGATAAACAGGAATGGAGATTTTTTTGAGAAGAACAGTTTCAGGCTAGGCGCAGGTAAAATACAATTGCAAAAAACATCAATTGAACCAGGTATTTATTTTAATAATTTTTTCAAAGGCGTTACTCCTTCCATAAAAATTACACAGGCATTTTAATGCTTAAACCTATAGTGTTCCTAACTTCAAAAAGTTGCCAACCCTTACAGAACATTTAATTTACCGATGGAAATATTGAATTAATATCTATCCTCCATAAGCTTTACCGATTATTTCTTTGTATCATATTCAACAGCCATTTACATTTGGCATCAAAAAAATTCGATGAACGATCAGCAGGGTTTTATTTTAGATGTTGATAACCTTAACATTTATTATGGTTCTTTCCAGGCAGTGAATGATGTTTCTTTTCATGTAAAAGCGGGGGAAATTTTTGGCTTGCTTGGCCCGAATGGTGCAGGCAAAACAAGTACGTTAAGTGCAATAGAAGGTTTGCTTAAACCGCAATCAGGAAGCATTGTCGTGGCAGGTTACAATATAAAAGATAAGCCTTTATATGTACGTGCATCCATGGGTGTGCAACTGCAATCAACCAACTTTCAGCCTGAATTAACCGTTACAGAAATATTGCAGTTGTTTGCCGGCATTTATGGTGTTGATCTTACAAATGATAAACTTGAAAAGCTTATAGCAGATAACAACCTGCAGGAATCAAGAGATAAAAAATTCGGGCAACTTTCCGGCGGCCAGCAGCAACGTGTTTCTTTAAGTTTATGTGTATTGCATGATCCGAAATTATTATTGCTGGATGAGCCAACCACCGGTCTTGATCCGCAATCGCGCAGACAGCTTTGGGAAAGGATGGAAGCCATGCGTGAAAAAGGGCATGGCATTTTATTAACTACGCATTCAATGGAAGAAGCAGAGGCTGTTTGCGATCGTATTGCCATTATAGATCATGGAAAAATTATTGCGGTTGATGCACCACAAACTATAGTGGAAATGCATCGCAACGATGCTGAAGTGATCGCTGTTTCAAGAAAAGGCAAGATAACATTAGAAGATGTATTTATTGGTTTAACAGGGCGTGCAGTACGCTCATAAAAAATATTTATGGAAACAATAGTTCCGGCAACATCAACAGTATTTAAAGCGTTATTGCGTGCTGATCTTAAAACGCAATGGCGTAATCGCAGAGCGGTAATTCTTAGTTTAATTGTGCCTGTCGTTATTCTTTATACATGGAAACCATTGGTAACAAACCATGCAATTAGCGGCGCTGCTGCATTAGCTTCCTGTACCACCATTGGGCTTATGGCAATTGGGTTAATGGGTTATTCAAATTCAATTGCAAGAGACAGAGATAAAGGCATTTTTATGCGTTTGCGGGTTGCTCCGTTACCGGCATGGACCATAATGATAAGCAGGTTATTTGTGCAGTTGATGATGATTTTACTGGTTACTGTTTTTGTATTGGTAGCCGGTTATTCTCTTGACGGCATTACCATACCCGCCGAAGGTTATGTTCTGGCGTTTGCAGCGGCTATTGTTGGTGCTGCAGTTTATCTCGCCATCGGACAGCTTATTGTTGGGCTTATAAAAAACCCTGAAATAGTAAACGCAACAACGAGATTAGTATACTTCATTTTTATTATGACTGGCATGCTTGGTCAATTTGGAGCTCTGGGGGATGTCGTAGGAAATTGTATCAAATGGTCTCCTTATGGTACTGTGCAAAACCTGCTTTCAGCCAGCATGGATCCTTCAAAATGGACAAGCACAACTACTGAGGCATTACTGGTTACAATTGGTTATGCTGTTGTTTTATCAACAATAGGTATAAGAAAATTTCAATGGAGTAATAAATAAGCTGAACTTAAAAATTTACATCAATTCAACTAAATTTTTTTTCGTATACGGTTTAATGTTTCGCGGCTTGTACCAAGATATGATGCTAAATACTTAAGCGGAATGCGTTGAATATATTCAGGGTAATTAGTAACAAGATAATTATAACGTTCTTCAGGAGAAAACAATTTAAAAATAGCAGCGTGCTTATCTTTTTCAAGAAATAAGTGCTGGAAGAAACGGAATAAATAATTGAGCCATGGTTCATCATTTGAAAATATCGGCACGACATCTTTTTTATTAGAATATAAAACTGTGCAATTTTCCGTTGCAACCATGTAAAACAGTGAAGGCTTCTCCGAACGAAAGCTATCAAAATCACATGCGAGATCTTCTTCCAAAAAGAAGGTGAGGTTTATCTCTTTATGATCTTTAATTCGAAAATTTCTTATGCAACCACTTAGTATAAAATAAAACTGTCTGCAAACCTGGTGCGGTTTTAAAATAACCTCGCCTTTTTTAAAATGCTTTTCATGCATTACATGTTTTAGCTTCTCAAACTCATTGGGAGGTATGACTGCAAATGATTGCATTTTTTTGTACAGCCTGTCAAGGGCTTCAGATTTGTTAATCACTGGCATATTAAAAAGATTACCAAGCTAAGGTTAGCTTAACAAAAGTAATTAATGAAAACTGATAAGTAAAATTGATATAGTGTTATAAAAAAATAGGCCCACCCTGGAAAGGGCCGGCCGTTGCTAACCTATGAAAAACACCTTCTTAAATGTTTTTAAAAAATTTGATTATTATTTTATTGCTGCTTTAAAATTATTCTGATTATTTGGCTACGGCATTGACTGCTATAAATATTCAAAGGCGCTTATCTTACAATTTTATTTCACTGCAAAAATATGCAAGTGCAAGATAACTTCTTGTGTCAAATGACACAAAACAATTTTTACAGTAGTTTCTTGTGTTAATTTTTTATAAATAGAAAATACTGCAGGTTGTAACCCTTTTATTGAAGTGAGAATAGCAGAAAATTTCTTACTGACAATAAATTGGCGGGTATGCTTGTATTTTTGCTTGCATAATATATTATCTGAATTAAATTTTAAGTTAAGAAGTTTTTAGCCAATCAATACATAGCCCGCCTTTAATACAACATTTCTGCTTTTATATTTGATTGTGTTTTCAAGATTTGATGAACAGCATTTACCAAAAAGCTATTGTTTATTTTATCATAGAAAAACAACAATATGAAATTCTCTTTTAGTTTGATTTTATTTTCTGTTATCATCATACATAATGTTTATGCACAGAACGATTCATCAATGAATATAAATCATGATATGCATATGAACATACATGATACGATGCCTGGAAATAACATGCAGATGAATGATTCAAACATGAACATGAATAGTATGGATATGCACATGCCAATGGGCAATATGTCTCATTCATTCTCCCTCAATCTTCCTATGAGCCGCAATGGCTCCGGCACGAGCTGGAGTCCTGATGCTGCGCCAATGTACGGTCAAATGTATCATTCAAAAAACTGGATGTATATGTTGCATTACAATCTTTTTATTCGTTATAACAAACAGGATTTAAGTGATAAAGGAACACGCGGCGATGAAATGGTTGATGCACCCAACTGGTTAATGTTTATGGGTCAAACACAAGTTGGCGAAAAAGGTTTGTTTCATTTTTCAACAATGTTTTCAATGGATGCTGTTATTACCGGGCAGGAAGGTTATCCTTTATTATTCCAAAGTGGTGAAAGTGCACATGGTGTTCCGCTGGTTGACCACCAGCATCCGCATGATCTTTTTTCTGAATTATCTGTTGCTTATTCTTATGCAATATCAAAAAATACAGATGTATTTGCTTATGTAGGTTATCCGGGTGAACCTGCTTTAGGCCCGGTTGCATTTATGCATCGTGCATCTGCATTGGATAATCCTGATGCACCCATCTCCCATCACTGGATTGACGCAACACATATAACTTTTGGCGTTGCAACTTTAGGTGTGCGTTTTGGAGATTTTAAATTAGAAGGCTCATCATTCACAGGAAGAGAACCCGATGAAAACCGTTATAATTTTGATCCGCCACAATTTGATTCATGGAGCGGCAGGCTTTCATTTAATCCATCAAAAAACTGGGCGCTGCAGGTTTCTCATGCATATATAAAAAGCCCAGAAGCTTTACATCCTGATGAAAATGTTTACAGAACAACAGCATCTGCAGAATATTCACGTGAATTAAAAAACAATAATTCGTTTAATGCAACTGCAGTGTGGGGAATGAACAAACAGAAAAACGAAAATGGTGAAAATGCTGCATTGCTTGAAGCGTCTTATCATTTTAAAAAACTGGCTTTGTATGGCAAATATGAGTATGTTCAGAAATCAACGGAAGAATTAAATCTTGATGAAAGTTTTTACGGCAATAATTTATTTAATGTAAATGCATTCACGCTTGGCGCTAATTATGATTTGTTGCAGCTAAATAAAACAAAAATTGCAATTGGCACTCATTTTACTTTTTATAATGAAGCGCAGAAATTGTATAGCTTATATGGAAAGAACCCAACCGCTTTGGAAATATATCTGCGTATATACCCGGCAAAAATGAAAATGTAAGGAAGGATGCAGGAAGATATAAGCTGCAACTTTTTTAACTTATAATGTTTCAAACTTTTTTAACCTGAAGTATGTATCAGGTTATTTTTGTGTCAGCACATCATTCACATGCAAACTGCAAATTGGTCTTATCAAAAAAAAGTTTTAATTCTTATTGCTGCAATTTGTTTGCTAAGATTGATCCTTGCGTTTACGGTTCAGTTGGGTAATGATGAATCTTATTACTGGTTATACAGCCAGCATATTAAATCAAATTATTTTGATCATCCCCCAATGGTTGCATTATGGATACGGGCAACTACATTAAACCTATGGTTGCAAAATTATCCCGGGTTTATAAGATTGGGCAGTGTAATAAGTTGCGCCCTTGCAACATGGTTTATGTATAAATGTGTTGCGCAGCTAAGTAATGAAAGAGCCGGATTTATTGCTGCCTGTTTATATAATGCATCATTTTATGCCGGTATAACAGCCGGTATTTTTATTTTGCCTGATTCTCCTCAAATGGTTTTTTGGACATGGAGTTTATACATGATGGTACTTATAATAAAGGAGGAAAATAATTGGAAATACTGGTTACTGTTTGGTATTGCCAGCGGCCTTTGCATTATGAGCAAAGTACACGGGCTATTTATATGGATCGGCTTTGGGTGTTATATATTATTTTATAAGCGAAGCTGGCTGATGAATGCAAAATTATACGCTGCGCTGGCTATAAGTATCACTATTTGTTTGCCGATATTATTCTGGAACATCAAATACAATTTTATTACTTACAAATTTGATGGTGCAAGAATTGATATTAAAGGAGCAGTACATAACTGGAAATATTTGTTTACCGAGATATGTGCACAGATATTCATTAATAATCCTGTAAATTTTGTGCTTATAGTGATTGCTTTGTTTGCTTTAAAAAAGCGTTTTATTCAACGTTTGCCCGCATTAACTATTTTTAATTTTGCCGGCATATTGCTTGCATCAATTTTACTTATTATTTCAGCATACAGGCAAACATTACCGCATTGGAGCGGCCCTGCTTACATTACGCTTCTGCCTTTGGCAGCAATTTATCTTGATAAGAAAACAAAAAATAATTTCCCTGTTGCAGCGCGTTTAAGTTTGGGTTTACATGTTTTTGTGTTGCTTGCTTTCGCATGGATCATTTATTTTTTTCCAAAAAATCTTGGGGTGCCTTCGGGAACGTTTACAGGTTATGGCGATATGAGCCTTGATATGTATGGATGGAAACAATCAGGAGAAAAGTTTGACAGCATCTATCAGGATCAAGTTGAAAAAAAAATTATTCCGCCAAACACACCGGTAGTTTGTTATAAATGGTGGGGCGCACATATTGAATATTATTTCTGCCGGCCGCAGCATATAAAAATGATTGGGCTGGGAAATATTATGGATCTGCATGAATATATATGGATGAATACTTTGAGAAAAGATTCAGTGAATATGCAACAGGCTTTTTGCATTGTTCCTTCCGATGAATTTTATAATGTAAAAAATGCTTGCAAAAATTATTATAGTTATGTTGACAGTGTTACAAGTATTCAAATATTCCGCGCCAATAAACCTGCACATAATTTTTATGTATATCATTTATCAGGATGGAAGGAAAGCTGCCTTTACGCTAAATAATGAAACTTCTGTTTTGTTTTGATATTTTTACACATATCCTTAAGATACTATGTGCCAAAAACTTAAACATATTTTGCTAAAGCAAGTTGCGCTGATCATTTTATCATGCAGTTTTTTTTATACGGATGCACAGGTGGCGGGATGTCCTGATCCTGCCGCAAATAATTATAATGATTCTGCTGCTGTAAATGATGGTTCCTGTCTTTATAACAATGCCTCAATTGCACCAATATTTAATAGCAATTTAAGCACAACTGTAAATGAATCATCCGGGCTTATCTGGTGGGACAAACATGTATGGACACACAACGACAGTGGCGGAGATCCTTTCTTATATGAGATAGATGATTCATCCGGCAATGTTTTAAAAACTGTACAAATTACGAATGCAACAAATAAAGATTGGGAAGATATTGCACAGGATGATAAATTTATTTATATCGGCGATTTTGGAAACAATACAAATGGCAACAGAACTGATTTGAAAATTTATCGCGTAAAGAAATCAGATGTAAAAAATAAAGTGGTTGCCAGAGCATCTGTCATTAATTTTTCTTATAATGATCAAACTGATTTTACAGCAACCGGAAGCAATAAAACAAATTTTGATTGCGAGGCTTTGATCGCTTACGGCGACAGTCTTTTTTTATTTAGTAAAGATTGGGTGGATAATAAAACACGCTTATACAAATTGCCAAAACTTCCCGGAACATACACTGCCATAAATATTGGCGAGCTTAATGTGCAGGGATTGATTACCGGTGCTGAAATTGTTCCCGATAAAAGAGTGATCGTGTTAACAGGTTATAATGGGGTGCTTGCTCCGTTTATTTATTTGTTGTATGATTTTACAGGCAATTATTTTTTTAATGCCAATAAAAGAAAAGTAAGCATAAATCAGGGCCTTCTGCAAATGGAAGGCATTTGCTCAATTAGTGATAAAAAGTTTTACATCAGTAATGAAAGAATTGAGAAAGTTTTTGTAACGCCTGCAAAACTTCAAACTATAAATCTTGCTGCTTTATTAAATCCTTACTATTCGCATCACACACCCCGAAATGCTAATGCAAAATCAATTACTGTAATGGCCGCCGAGTATTAATTTAACTTCTATAAAAGCTAAAACTGTTATGTATTGTTCAAGCCAAAAAGCTTGACATTTATGTTAATCAGAATGGCATAATGTTAGCAGCTTGAATATAAACTTATTTTATGGCTAATCAAAAAGACCGCCACCTTGATGCACTCGGCGAAGCAAACCGCGATAAGCACATTAATTTTTTAGCAGAAGAAAACGGAGATGCTGATCCCGCTTCCGAAAACTTTAATGATAAAAATGGTGATAGTAACGATGAATCAGGAGATGATAATGGCTTTTTTACTGATGACGATAACCGCCTGCAAACAAAAGAAGAATATGAAGAGACTAACAGAAATCATCCCGGCAGAAATGAAAAAGTAACACCCCTTGAACCGGATACAACAACATCAACGCTTTGGCGATAAAATAACTGTAAACGCTAACAATGAAGATTTGGTTACGCTGGTAAAAGATGATGATACGGAGTCTTACATAAATGAAGACGACCAGGCGCATTAATTATTTTACGCCATTATTATCATCCCACCATCCTTTCATTTTTCTGATGTAAATTATTTGTCCGGTATGATACGCATTGTGCGTTCCTACATGTGCGATTGTAGAATACCATGTCGCTAATTTTTTGTCATCAGCATTTTGCACAGCCACTTCTAATGCTGTTAAAACACTGTCTAACCTTTGTACGGTTTCATTCCAGCTTTTTTCATCAACAGGCGAAAATGTTTCTTTATTATCACCATTAAATGCATCTGGCTTTATACCATTGAATTTATCAAGTAATTGTTTATTCCAGAAAATAAGATGTGTTGTAAGCTGCGCGACTGAATGATTTTCGCTGCTGTCTTTCCAGTTTGCCTGTTCGGCAGTTAAGCCGGCAACAGCAAGTGTTGGCGGCACAAACCAGTCTTTTACATTATGCGTTGTTTTAAGTTGCTCAAGCAAAATAGATTTTAATGTTGGAGTGGAATCAGTTTGTGCATTTGCGGTAAAAATAATCAACGCCAATGCCATGCTTAAAAAATATTTCATGTGCAGTATTTTATAATTGATAAACTTATAAAATACTTATTGAATAGCATAAATTGTTTACATAAACGGCATTAAGTAATATTGAGCCCTTCATAAAATTGAAAAAGCTATCCACAAACCTGGGCTGCCTTAAAATAAAAACCGTATGTTTTCGTATTAAGCTCAATAATAAACTAAGTTGTATCTTGTCCGCCTGTAAAGACTACTATTGCGCAATGAAAACCCGTGGAAGGTTGTTTCTGGTGATGTTTTTATCCTGCTGCGCAGTTTGCGGTTCTGCCCAGTTTCGAAAATACTCTAATGAATTTTTAAACATAGGTGCCGGTGCCCGTGGGCTTGCAATGGGCGGTGCACAGGTTGCCAGCGCCGAAGATGGCAATGCAGGTTACTGGAATCCTGCGGGTTTGGTAAATGTGATTGACAACCCGAACATTTCTTTTATGCATGCAGAATATTTTGCAGGCATAGGCAAATACGATTATATATCCGCCGCAATTCCTGTGGCAAGCAGTTACCGCACATTGGGTTTTTCTTTATTAAGATTTGGCGTTGATGATATCCCTAACACACTATTTTTGGTTGAACCCGATGGCTCGCTTAATTATAACAACATCCAAAGTTTTTCTTCAGCCGATTACGCGTTTTTAATTTCGTATGCACAGGTTATGAAAGATAATGATGCAGTACAGGTAAGCTGGGGCGCTAATACAAAAATTATTTACCGCAGCGTAGGACATTTTGCACAAGCGTGGGGTTTTGGTTTCGATGCAGGTTTTTTGTACCGCACTTCAACACTGCGGTTTGGTATTGCTGCACGGGACATAACAACCACATTTAACGCATGGAGCTTTTCTTTTACAGATGAAGAAAAACAGGTATTGTATTTAACGAATAATGATATTCCCGTAAAATCAACAGAACTTACATCGCCGAGATTAGTGCCTGCTGTTGGTTATAATTTCAAGCTAGCAGAAAAACTGCATTTGCTTGCAGAAGCAGATTTTGATGTAACGTTTGATGGCAAGCGCAACACGCTCATTAGTTCAGACCCAATTAGTATTGATCCTAAATTTGGTATGGAAGCAAATATTGCCAATGTAGTTTTTGTAAGAGTTGGTGTGCAAAATTTTCAAAGGGCATTAGCGGATGGTGATACATTAAATCAAAAACGTGTTTGGATATTCCAGCCCTCGCTTGGTGCAGGTTTCAGAGTGGGTAATGTTGCTATTGATTATGCGTTTACCAATCTTGCCAATCAAAGCAACCCATTGTATACAAACGTGTTTTCATTAACTATTGATTTAGGTAAAAGAGAAGCAAAAGAAACAAGCGGCAAAGGAAAATTTCCTGCGCTGGATAAACCGGACAAACCAAAAAAAGAAAAAGGCAGTTATCCTGTACCATGAGGAAGTATTTTTTAATATGGATAAGTTGTATCATTTGTTACAGTGCTGTTGCGCAACAGTATTATAACGAGTGGATAGATTATTCTAAAACCTATTATAAATTTAAGATTGGCACAACCGGTTTATATCGCATCAATCAAAATAATTTACCTGCTGCTTTGCAAACTGTGCCTGCAGAACAATTCCAGTTATGGCGCAACGGAAAAGAAATTGCTTTATATACAAGTGTTGCAACAGGTGTGTTACCTGCAACAGGGTACATAGAATTTTGGGGCGAAAAAAATGATGGCCTGCCAGACAGGAATTTATATAAAGATCCAAACAACCAGCTTTCAACAAACCTGAGTTTAGAAACAGATACTGCCGCTTATTTCTTAACTATAAACGCCGGCATTAATCAGCGCATTATTGATGATGCAAATAATGTAAATGGCAACAGTTTGCCAGCAGAGCCTTATTTCATTTATCATTACCGTTACAATTATCAAAAAACGATCAACCCCGGTCGGGCAGTATATTATGGCACTAATGTTTATTCTTCTACTTATGACATTGGTGAATGGTGGTGCAGCGGTGACTTTTATCCGAATAAACCTTTAATATTAAATGCTGGAAATTTATATGCAGCCAATGCATCATCTGTAACGCCACAATTAAATGTTTCTGTTGCCGGAACTTCAATAGTAAACGGCAGCAGCAGAACCATTACTGTTGCTATTAACGGCTCTACAGTTATAACAACCAATTCTATCACGAATATGAACGCCGGGATAATTAACGGCACTGTAAATAATTCATCGATCAATACAACAAATACAACTTTTACAATTTCTGATATCAACAATTTAATAAACGATCATATTGTTGTTGGCTTTATTGATCTAAGCTATGCAAGGCAATTTGATTTTGGCGGCACTTCGCAATTTGCATTTTCATTGCCGGCAACAACACAAGGCAATTATTTAAAGATCACAAATTTTGCCACCAGCAATGCCATGTTGTATGATTTGACAAATAACAAACGTTATGCTGCCAACACAAACATTGCTGGCACATTGCAGTTTGTATTGCCGCCATCTGCCTTAGACAGAAATTTAGTATTGGTAAGTGAGGATGTTTCGACCATTCATTTTGCAACAAATTTTATACAACGCAATTTTTTAAATTTTGCCACTGCTTCCAATCAAGGCAGCTATCTTATCATTTCAAACAAAATATTAATTGGCACTGATGCAAACGGGCCGGTGCAACAATATGCTGCCTATAGAAACAGTACAACCGGCGGTGTTAATAATGTAAAAATTTATGATATAGATGACCTTGTTGACGAATTTGCTTATGGCATTAAACAACATCCACTTGCCGTAAAAAATTTTTTACGCTATGCTCGAAACACATTTTCTGCCGCACCAAAATTTGCTTTCCTGATTGGTAAAGCTGTAACGTATGATGAATCCCGGATGAACCAGTCATCTGTATATGCAGATAAACTTAATCTTGTTCCAACATTTGGCTGGCCGGCATCAGATAATTTGCTTGCATCAAATGATCTGAATCCTGTACCTGCAACACCAATTGGAAGATTATCTGCAGTAACACAAAATGAAGTAGCGCTTTATCTTTCTAAAGTAAAAGAATACGAAGCAGCACAGCAGGATAATACGCAAACGGTTGCCAATAAAGCCTGGATGAAAACGATTGTACATGTAACCGGCGCAGATGATCCAAATTTAAATGCATCTCTTACTGCAGATTTAAATAGTTATAAAGCTATTGCGCAGGACACTTTGTTTGGCGCTAATGTGTACAGCTTTAATAAAACCACAAGCTCATCCGGAACAACCGTGTTAGATGCGTTGATGACTCAATTATTTACAAACGGTATTACATTGCTCAATTATTTCGGGCATTCCTCTGCTAGCATACTGGATTATAATTTAAACAAGCCGCAGGATTATAACAACCCCGGCAAGTATCCTGTGTTTATAGTAAATGGTTGTGATGCGGGTAATATTTTTTCTTTTGATACCACGCGTTTTACTACATATAACTCTTTATCTGAAGCCTGGGTATTTGCACAAAACCGCGGGAGCATTGCATACATTGCCAGCACGCATTTTGGTATAGAATCTTATCTTGATGTATATAATACCGGCTTTTATAATTCTTTCGGCAGAACCAATTACTATGCACCTGTTTCTTATAATTTAAAAGATGCCACTGCTTATCTTATGGCTAAAGCCGGTGATTTTACAGGCACATTGCATGGAGAAGAAAGCGTATTGCATGGTGATCCTGCTATAAAAATAAACGCATCTGCCAAACCTGATTTTGATATTGAAGCGCAAAATGTAGTTATTAACCCAACCTTTGTTTCTGTAGCTGATAACAGCTTTAACGTAAAATGTTATTTCTATAATTTGGGCAAGGCAACCGGTGATTCTGTTTCCGTTTTAATACAAAGAAAATATCCTGATGGAACAACAACTACTTTGTTTTCCAAAAAAATAAAATCAGTTCGCTATTTAGATTCTGTTCAGCTAACTGTACCAATAATTGCAAGCCGTGATAAGGGTCAGAATTCTTTAACAGTTACCATTGATAATGCTGCGCAATATGATGAACTGAGTGAATTGAATAATACAGTTACAACCCAGTTTTTTATTTATGAAGATGAACTAAAGCCGGTTTATCCTTATAATTTTTCCATTGTAAATAAAAGCAATATCAAATTATATGCTTCAACAGCAAATCCTGTTATACCCATGCGTTCTTATACAATGGAAATGGATACAACAGAACTGTTTAATTCTTCTCTTAAAACAACGCAGACAATAGCTTCAGTTGGCGGCGCGCTTGAATTCAATTCAACCATTCCGTTTACTGACAGTACTGTTTATTACTGGCGTGTTGCACCGGTTCCATCCAGCGGCGAATATCACTGGAACACATCAAGCTTTGTGTATTTGCCCAACACTGGTTTTGGTTACAACCAATCGCATTTATACCAGCATTTAAAATCTGTCGGTGACAGAATTTATATTGATAGCTTCAGCCGCAGGTGGACATATACTAATATTTCTTCTGTATTAAATATTTACAATGCTATATTTCCCAATTTTACTTTTGATGCAAACTTCCAGGTGCAGGTAAATAATTATACGATAACATCAGGCTGGTGCCTCGGCCATTCTGTTATTTTTAATTTGTTTGATCCTGTTACATTAAAACCGTATTACAACCAGGCAAACCCTTCAATAATTGGCAGCGGAACTTACGGCGGATTTATGGGCAGCAATGGCAGTTGCAGCAAAACAGGCAATTCATATAATTTTGAATTCTCTTATCTTGATACAACCAGCCGCCGCAAGATGCGTGATTTTATGGATTGGATTCCAAACGGTTTGTTGGTTACTGTGCGTTTAATCTATACTCAGCCTTATAATCAAACAGCGGCTTTATGGAAATCAGATCAAAACATTTATGGTATCGGAAATACTTTTTATGACAGGCTTAAGCAAGCGGGTTTTATTCAGCTTGATTCTTTCAGTTATCCAAGAACATGGGTTTTTGATTATGAAAAAAATAATTCATTATACGTTCCCGGATGGCAATTCTCACAAGGACTTTCCGATCAGTTATCATATAAACGCTATGTTACATCAGCAGATACTTTAGGCTTTATTACTTCACCCACATTTGGCCCGGCAAAAGCATGGCATAAAGTTTTATGGAATGGTTACAGCCTTGACTCAAAAGCCGGCGATAATCCAACAGTGGATGTGATTGGCGTAGATACGCTGAACAACGAAACTGTTTTATATACTTTGAATACTTCACAACAAAACTTTGATATCAGCAGCGTAAGCGTTTCAAAATATCCTTATTTAAAATTAAGAATGCGCAATGTAGATAGCGTTAATCTTACGCCGTATCAATTGCGCTGGTGGAGAATTTTGTATGATCCTGTACCTGAAGGTGCGCTTGCGCCAAACATCTTATACAACTTTAAAGATACTGTTGCATTAGGTGAAGCAGATAGTTTGGCAATTGCATTTAAGAATGTAAGCGAAGTTCCGTTTGCTGATAGTATTTTAGTAAACCTGACCGTTTATGATGCAAATAATACTGCGAATAATATTATAGTAAAAAAACTGAAAGCATTAAACGCCGGAGATACTGCGGTTATTACAGCAAACATTGCAACTTCATCTTTAAGCGGCTTAAATAATTTATATCTTGATGTAAATCCCAATAACAATCAGCCTGAGCAAACGCATTTCAATAATTTTCTCTACCACAATTTTGAGGTTAATGTTGACAATTACAAACCAACGCTTGATGTAACATTTGATGGCATTCATATTTTAAACAATGATATTGTTGCAGCAAGGCCACATGTGCTTATAAAGATGAAAGATGAATCAGGGTATTTATTGTTAGATGATACTTCACTGGTAACTGTTCAGCTTCGTTATCCGGATGGCACGCTAAGACAATTTTATTTTAATACAGATACATTGATATTTACGCCGCCAACATCCGGGGCCAATAATGTTGCATCGGTTGATTTTACGCCTTATCTTACTGATGACGGAACATATCAATTGATCATTCATGGAAAAGATAAAACGGGAAATACCGCAGGTAATGTTGATTACATGGTTTCATTTGAAGTGTACAATAAACCGATGATCACAAATATGTTTAATTACCCAAATCCGTTTACTACTTCAACAGCATTTGTATTTACGATAACAGGAAGTGAAGTGCCGCAAAACATTCGCATAGAAATTCTCACCATAACAGGAAAAATTGTAAGAGAAATTAAGAAAGAAGAATTAGGGCCGCTGCATATTGGCAGAAATATCACAGATTATAAATGGGATGGAAAAGATGATTATGGGCAAAAGCTTGCCAATGGTGTTTATTTGTATCGTGTGCTTACCAATTTGAATGGAAAATCTTTGGATAAATTTCCAACTTACGGGCCGGATGGTTATGAAGTGAACACAGATAAATATTTCAACAAAGGTTATGGAAAGATGTATTTGATGCGGTAATCTTGCATCATGAATAAAGCCGGCTTCGGCACACGTGTGCTTAATTTTATTGTTGACACTTTACTCATCTTTGGCATAACTTATGGCTTTAACAGCTGGTGGGATTTCCAGGTAATGAACTGGCATTATACATACATTCCATTCTATGTTTTTTTCTGGGCAATCATGTTTGTGTATTATACTTTTTTTGAAGCGATTTTTAAACGCTCTCCTGCAAAATGGTTGTCAATAACCAGGGTCGTTAATAAAAATGGCGCACGACCTGCGTTTTGGCAAATACTTGTACGCAGCTTAATAAGGCTTACCATAATTGATTGTTTTTTTATTCCTTTTCTTGATAAGCCTTTGCATGATTATATGAGCAAGACAGAAGTGGTAGAAGCGTAGTCAGCTTTTTAAATCACAACCATTAAGCAATGAGAGAATTTTTTTCAGATAAAAACTTTATTAAGTCAAAGCTCTTACTGCTTGCAAAAATTATATTAGCAATCACTTCGCTTATTTTCTTTTTACCATTAATTCTATTGCCATTTTTTAATCATCCTTTTGCAGATGATTATTTCAATGGTTACCAGCTTAACATACATGGATTTGTAAACTATCAATCCTTTATGTATTTAAACTGGACAGGCAGGTTTGCCACAACTTTTGTGTGGTCGTTGTTTGAACATAAAAATTTTTTATACACACATTATTATTCATACAGTTTATTGTTATTGCTTCTGAATTTCATTTCAATTTTTTTTATTGTTAGTGCAATAAATAAATATGCTGTAAAAAAATTAGAGTTAACAAAGACACTCTTATTTTCCCTGGTTTTTCTTGCCGTTGAAATTTGCTGTTTGCCTGAATGTGCTACTTTTTTGTTTTGGTTTAGTAGCGCTATAACCTATTGTTTACCGGTAATATTAGCTCAAACTGAAATAGCATTACTTATTGTTTTCTTTAATTCAAAGAATAAATTGTTGAAGAATATTTGCGTTGTTGTATTACCATTACTCGTGTTTTTAACTATTGGATTTAATGAAGTTTTTATATTAATACAATTATTGTTGTTTGGGATTTTATTCTACTTTAAGCTATATATAAAATGCTCAGGGATTTTTATTTTACTCATGCTGCTTGCGTTTGTAATAAGCAGCGCACTATTAGTATTTGCCCCTGGCAACGGGGTAAGATCAAGCCTTATACATTCAAAACCTGTTTTTACCGGCCTGGCTGCAATTGTTTATCATAGCCTTGAAACATTATGGAATATTTTTAAAAATATTTTATTCTGGTTTATTGCAGCTTTGGTTTTTATTTACGCAGGCAAAATAAAATTCAGAAATAATTACATACACAAACTATCCCGGAAAACGTGGTTCATATTGCCTGGGATTTTTATTTTTTTAGTGGTTTCTGTTGCAATGCCGGTTGCTGCTTTAAAAGGCGGTATTATTCCTGAGCGGTATTTGAATACAGTAGCTTGTTTTATGCTATTATTGTTATTATCGTATCTTTTCATTTCAGGCATAAATAACAATTCAATAATCTTATTCAAACAATCTTCAACAAAAAAAATATTGATATACTTTTCTCTTATCACCGGCTTGCTTTGCAATACATATATTGCAGATGCTTATAAAAGCCTGTTGATAGCGCCAACGTATAATATTATTCTTACTGAAAGAGAAGCTGCATTAAAACAAGCAGCGCAGGAAAATAAAATTGCTGTAGTTAAAGATTATAATACTGCTTTATCAGAATTTCTTAAAACAAAAAACAGCTCAGGCTCTGCAGCATTTCAGCAACTTGTACAGCAAAAACCACCTTTGCTTTTTTTTGAAGATGATCTTGCAACAGATTATTCTATTAACGTTTTAATAAAATATTATGGCCTGGATAATATTGTTGTTGAAAGAAAATAATCTATCACTGGCTGAAAGCAGCCTAAACTCATTTCAAAATCTTTATAAACTCCGGTGCAAGCAATGCCGCCCATTCTGCATATTCTTTTCCTGAAGGATGCAAACCATCATAAGCAATTAATGATGCGTCATTTTTCATTTCACGTGTAAGCGGCGTAATATCTGTATAAGAAATGCCAAAGGATAATGTTATAGTCTTATTGATCGCATTGAATTCGTCAATCTCCTTACTTATTTGTGCAGTATCGCTGTTTTGTGCAAAAGGCGTAACACTGTAATCAGGAATAGACAATACAAACACATGATCTTTTTTATTACCTGCCAACGCAATTGCATTTAGCAAGCATTGATTAAAATGAACTCTGTAACCGGCCGTATCAAAATGCTGGTATTGATCGTTCACGCCAATTAATAATGTTACAATATCAAAAGGGCCTTTTGGTTGTTGAGCTGCAATTGCATCAAGCAAATTCAAAGTTGTCCAACCGGTTGTAGCAATGTATTGAGGCGCTTTAATAAATATGCTGTCATTCTTTAATAACGAAATTATTTGGGCAGGAAAACGTTCATTTTCATTAACAGATTGCCCAATGGTATAAGAGTCGCCTAATGCTAGCCAGGTAAAATTGCCGGCGTTTGCAGATGTATCAATATTACCCGTTGTATCAATATTTGTTGTTGTATCTGTCATCGTTGTATCAGTGTTTGTTGAATCGTCTTGGTTATTGATTGTTGTATCTGAATTATTCGGAATAATATTGATTGATGGTTTGGTGCAGCTTATTGTCAAACAAAATAAGAATGATTGCAACCCTAAAAACATAAAAATATTTTTTGAACGCATGATACATCTACGAATAAAAAAGAAAGATTGTTTTATAATGCTTTCTAAAAATAATCAAAAAGCTATTTTTGCGCAAACTAAAAATCAATAACGATGCCCGAAAAAATTAAAGTAGCAAATCCGGTAGTTGAACTGGATGGCGATGAAATGACACGTATCATCTGGAAATTTATTAAAGATAAACTGATACTTCCTTATATAGATGTTGATCTGAAATATTATGATCTTGGCATTGAATACCGCGATGAAACCAACGACCAGGTTACTATTGATGCAGCCAATGCAATAAGGCAATATGGTGTTGGCATTAAATGCGCAACCATAACACCTGACGAAGCCCGCGTGAAAGAATTTAATTTGAAACAAATGTGGAAGAGCCCGAACGGAACTATCAGGAATATTTTAGATGGAACTGTTTTTCGTGAACCAATTGTTTGCGAAAATGTACCGCGCCTTGTTCCAAACTGGACTGCCCCGATTTGTATCGGCCGCCATGCTTTTGGTGACCAGTATCGTGCAACAGATTTTTTGACCAAAGGCAAAGGAAAACTTACAATAAAGTTTGAAGGCGAAGATGGCAATGTGATTGAGCATGAAGTATATAATTTTAAAGGCGATGGTGTTGCATTGGCCATGTATAATACAGATGAAAGCATCCGCGGCTTTGCCCGTGCCTGTTTCAACCAGGCAATCATGAAGGAATGGCCTTTATATCTTTCCACAAAAAATACTATTCTTAAAAAATATGATGGGAGATTTAAAGACATTTTTGAGGAAGTGTATGAAAATGAGTTTAAAGAAAAAATGGAAGAACTGGATGTTGTATATGAACATCGTTTAATTGATGATATGGTTGCAAGCGCTTTAAAATGGCATGGTAATTTTGTTTGGGCATGTAAAAATTATGATGGCGATGTACAAAGCGATACGGTGGCGCAAGGCTTTGGCAGCCTGGGTTTGATGACTTCAACATTAGTTACGCCTGATGGAAAAACAATGGAAGCAGAAGCAGCACACGGAACAGTTACAAGACATTACCGCGAACATCAGAAAGGCAAGCCAACATCAACCAATCCGATCGCATCCATCTTTGCATGGACGCGTGGTTTGGAGTTTCGCGGCAAGCTGGATAATAACCAGCCGTTGATTGATTTTTGTCATGCATTGGAAGAAGTTTGTATAGCAACTGTTGAAAGCGGAAAGATGACAAAAGATCTTGCCATAACCATAAAAGCAAAAGTGGAGCATGGAAAAGATTATTTATATACAGAAGAATTTTTAGATGAACTGGATAAAGCGCTTCAGCAGAAATTAGAAAAATAATTTTGGTTGAAATAGGCACTTATGCAAAAGCATATAGCAATAATAAGTGTGCTCTGCGAAGCCTCTGACTTCGCAGTTCTTATGCGCAAAGTCTTCTGGCTTTTTTAAGAACTTTGCTTCTATTTTTCTCCTTTAGTTTTGCATGCATGAGCAACTACGATGTTTTTATTATTGGCGGCGGGCCAATTGGTTTGGCTTGCGGTATTGCAGCACAAAAAGCGAACTTAAATTATATCATTGTTGAAAAAGGTTGTTTGGTAAACAGCCTGTATAATTATCCTGTGAATATGACCTTTTTTTCAACTTCGGAAAGGCTTGAAATTGGCGGCGTTCCTTTTATGAGTTTGAATCCAAAACCTAAACGGGCCGAAGCTTTGGAATATTACAGGCGGGTTGCAAAAGATCATAATTTAAATATTCATCTTTTTGAAACCATTGAAAATGTTGAACGCATAAATAGCAATGAATTTGAAATTAAAACTTCAAAAAGAAATTATTCTGCGCGAAATATAATTGTTGCAACAGGTTTTTACGACCTGCCGCAAATGCTGCATGTGCCCGGCGAGAACTTATCTAAAGTAAAACACTATTATAACGATCCGCATTATTATGCATTTCAGAAAGTACTGGTTGTTGGCGCAAGCAATTCTTCAGTTGATGCAGCTTTGGAAACATGGCGCAAAGGTGCAGACGTTACAATGGTTGTAAGAAAAGATGCGATTGGTAAAAGCGTAAAATATTGGGTGAAACCGGATATTGAAAACCGTATTAAAGAAGGAAGTATTAAGGCTTATTTCAATTCAAATATTACAGCAATTCATGAACGTATTGTTGATATTAAAACACCGGATGGAATAATAACAATTGAAAATGATTTTGTTTTGGCGCTTACGGGTTATCATCCCGATTTTAATTTACTAAAACATCTGCAGGTTACATTATCTAATGATGAAAAACAATGCCCGTTGTATAATGGTGAAACTATGGAAACTAATCAAAAAGGAATTTATTTAGCCGGTGTTGTTTGCGGCGGTTATGATACGCATAAATTGTTCATAGAAAATTCAAGAGAACATGCTGATAAAATCATTAACGCGATTGTAAGTTAAGCGAATTCACTTAACTCAAGCCAGCGCATTTCTTTTTGTTCAAGCATTGAATTGATTAATAATAATCTTTCGCTTACAGAGGTTATTTCTTCATAACTAATATTATTGCTTAATTTTTCTGTAAGATTTTTTTTCTCTTCTTCCAGTTCAGGAATTTCTTTTTCAAGCTGCTCAAATTCGCGCTTCTCTTTATAGCTGAATTTTCGGTTAACAATTGGCGATTGATTACTAATATTATCAGGTTTAATTTCTTCAGTTAACTGTTGACGGTTTATGGTTGACTGTTGCCCTTCTTCAATTCTATATTGCGTATAATTTCCAGGGAAATCTTTTATTATACCCTCACCTTCAAAAACAAATAAATGATCAACGAGTTTATCCATAAAATAACGATCATGCGAAACTATTAAAACGCATCCCGGAAAATCAGTTAAGAAATTTTCAAGCACACTTAACGTTGGCAGATCAAGATCATTTGTCGGTTCATCAAGAATTAAAAAATTGGGATTGCGAAATAAAATAGTAAGTAATTGCAACCGCTTTTTTTCACCGCCGCTTAATGATGATAAATAGGTGTATTGCTTTTCTGGTGTAAATAAAAACAACTCTAAAAACTGTGCAGCACTTAAACTTCCTCCTTTTGCTAATGGAAAATTTTCGGCAAAAGCTTTTACATATTCAATCACACGCATATCTTCTTTAAACACTAAACCTTGCTGAGAAAAATTTCCAAACACAACCGTATCACCAACATTTATTTTACCGCTGTCTGGCTGTTCAATACCCTGCAAAATATTTATAAAGGTTGATTTGCCAACACCATTTTTTCCTATTACACCTATACGTTCGCCTTTATTAAAACTATAATCAAACCCTTTTAAAATAATTGTATCGCCGTAAGCTTTATATACCTTTTTCATCTCAGCGATCTTACCACCGAGCCTGCTCATTTTTATTTGCAATTGCATTTGCGCATCAACAATTTTTTGTTTTGCCTTTTGTTCTGTTTCAGCAAAAGCATCAATACGGCTTTTAGATTTTGTAGTACGCGCTTTGGGCTGCTTGCGCATCCATTCCAGTTCTCTTCTGTATATGTTTTTTGCTTTATCAATATTAGCCAGTTCGTTTTCTATACGTGCAGCTTTCTTTTCCAAATAATTTGCATAATCACCTTTATATGTATAGAGTTTTTCATTGTCAATTTCCCATATTTCATTACAAACATTATCTAAAAAATATCTGTCATGTGTTACAAGCAATAATGTTACATGTTGCGCACTTAAATAATGTTCAAGCCATTCCACCATTGATATATCCAAATGATTTGTTGGCTCATCCATTATCAGCAAAGTATGTTGATGCTCAAACCCAATATCAATAAGTGTTTGCGCAAGTGCAATGCGCTTTCTTTGGCCGCCGCTTAATTCATTTATTTTAGACTGTAGATGATGAATATTCAACTTGCCTAAAATTTGTTTTACGTTACTCTCAAATTCCCAGGCATTCAGTTCATCCATTTTTATTAATGACGATGAAAGCCCTTTCTCATCATTTAATTCAATTGCATTTTCGTATTCTTTTATTGCTGCAATTACGGGATGATTGATATGAAAAATATTTTCTAAAACTGTTTTATGCTCTTCAAATTTTGGGTCCTGTTCAAACAATGCAACTGTAACATTTTTATGAACCCATACTTCTCCTTCATCAACGGTTTCTTTACCAGCAAGAATTTTAAGCAATGTGCTTTTGCCAAAACCATTGCGTGCGATCAAAGCAATTTTATCACCTTCAGAAATATGAAATGAAATATTTTTAAATAGAGGTTCAGCACCAAAACTTTTTGTTAACTCCTCCGCAGATACATAATGCATGCTGCAAAAATACTTTGCAGTTTTGGGTTTACCGGTGTATTAACATTAATACATTATAGTTTAGGTAAAAGCATTTACAGGGCATTATTTTTTATGCAAAAGAAAACCGGCCTGCAAGCCGTAATTAATAAAATGGAAGCTGGAATTGCCTGGGTTTTTTATAAGATTAGAAAGGCTGTAAGTAAATTGCGGACCTATAAAAAATGAATTATTTTTCCCGGTATTCATTTCAAAGCTTAGCCCTGCCGCAACCTGAAATTGTGTTTTGCGCAACAGTTCCTCTTTTGAAAAATAAATATTATTTATTTGATTATAAATAAGCGAAGATGAAGATATGAGCTGCCTTACAGAAAACCCTGCATTATAAGAAAGTGAAGTTTTTTTTGAATGAAAGAAATTCTGCTGAAAAAGTACAGGCAATTCAATAAAATTATACTTGCTCGTATTGGTTTTTACAAACCCTGGTTGTGCATATCCTCTCACAAAGTAAGTGTATGCAGGGCTTGGAATAACTATAACGGAATCTACTGTTTTGCCAATATCAGCTTTTACAGAAAGATGAATAAAATTTAAGCCTGAAGAAAGATATCCATTCTTAAAAATTTTCTTTTTAACTACAGTGCCAAATGCATAAGCGGCGGATGGAGAAAAAGCATGTGTGGTTTTAAAAGCTGTATCATAATTACCACTGGTTAATGGATCATTTGAGTATTGCGCAGAAGGAATATTTAAATTAGTAAGGTTTTCGATCAAATTGCTTTTTGCATACAATCCTGTAACTCCCCATTGCCAGTTTGATGTTTTATTAATTGTAACAGGTGTTTTGGTGGTTGATTTTTTTAAACTGTTTCCAGGTTGGTTTGCTAAGCCGGAGATTGAATCTTTTTTTAGTGCCAAATTGTTATCCTGCACTTCATCTTTCAATAAAGTATTTTCTGCATCAGCAGGAGTTACCGGCTGCTTTATTGTAATAGAATTTTTAAAAAGAGTTTCATTATTAGAAACGATTGCGTTATTATTTTCGTTAATGATTTGCCCATTCAAATGTTGCTTGTTGTTACCCGCATTATCATTTTCTAATTCAGATGAATTGTCTTTAAGCGCAGTTGAATTTTTTACAGTTATTAATTTATTATTCAATTCATTTTTAAATATTTTTTGTTGTGTACCAGGCAATGTGTTACTGACTGAAGCTTTTTCTTCTTTTTTAATACCCGGCTTTTGTGTAGATAATTTAGCTGAATCTTTTAATAAATAATTACCGGCTTTATCAGCGTTTTTACCTGTATAGCTTATTGCAGCAGTTGAATTTTGTTTATATTTTTCAGAAACATGGTAAGTAAAATAGCCTGCGGTTATTAAGCCCGCGGCCAATAAAAAAAAGAAAGGTATTTTTCTCCTGCGCTTTTCATGTAACCTGCGGCTCACGTTTTCCCAAACAGAAGTTGATGGAGGAAGATGAAAATCATCCATCATCTTTTTGAGTTTTTTTTCAAATTCATTTTCCGGCATACCGTCGTTGTTTTATATTCTCATTTCTTTTTTCAATCCAGCCAACCATAATAGATCTTGCTCTTGCATACTGCGATCTCGAAGTGCCTTCATGAATGCCAAGCATTTCCCCGATCTCTACATGCGTGTACCCTTCTACTGCATGCAGGTTAAAAATTGTTTGGCAGCCAGTTGGCAACTGCCTTATAAGATCAGCCAATTCTTTTGCCTGCAAAGTGATTACAGGGTTTTCTGAAGACACAGGATGAAGATTAATTTCTTCGTAGGAAAGCTCACTGCTGTAATGTTTATTTTGTTTAAGATAAGTAAGTGCAGTATTTACCATTATGCGGCGCATCCATGCCTGTAGCTCGCCTTCGTGCCGGTAGCGATGCAGGTTATTAAATACTTTTATAAAACCTTCCTGCAATACATCTTCCGCATCTGTTACAGATTTTGTGTACCGGTAACAAACACCAAACATAGAAGCTGCAAAATGATTATATAAATATTTTTGCGCTTCTGCGTTTCCTTTCAGGCAATTTCTTACAAGATTTTTATAATCCATCCGGATATATAGGCTGACAACAGATAATGATAAAGCGTTGCAACAAGCAAAAAAATTTTAATGATAATTTTCAAAAAGTAGCAGACATTCCTTTCTGGAATTGAGTGCTTATTTATCGTATTTAGGCTGATATAATTGTATCCAGAAATTTCCCGGTGCTAAAAAATGCGTTACCAAACCATAACTATGATCCTGTATGTCTTCTTTGAACTCCACTCCCTTTACTTTTAGTTCATTAACGGTTTGTATAATATCATCACAATAAAAAGAAACATCTGCTGTGCCTGAAGAAGCACCTTTTGCTTCATCAGACGGATGGCAACCCAAATCAGCTTCAGGCAAATCAAATATCAGCCAGCCGCCGCCAATATCCGTTGCTTTTAAATTTAATTTATCCCTGAAAAAATTTCGCAGGCCTGCAGCATCTGAGCTGTAAAACATAGTATGAACTCCTTTAATCATAACAATTTTATTTTAAAGCTACTATATGTTTTTAAAACAGAAACGGCGCCACCATTCCTGATAACGCCGCCTTCTTTGGGGATCTTTATTTTATTGCTTTACAACTTTGTCTTTTTGAATAATTTGTCCATTTTCATCTGCAACAGAAATATAATAAATGCCGTGAGCCAGGTTGGGCAACAACAATTTTACATCGCTGCCATCTGCATTAATTATGTTGCTTAAAATATTTTTTCCTTTGTTATCAGTGATCCTAATTAAATATTTTCCTTCATCAGCGTTCATCGTTACATAATCTTTAAAAGGATTCGGATAAAAATTAATATTGATGAGTTTATTATTTACCAATAATACTGTGTTTGAAACCGATTGCTTCCCATCATTATCAATAATATTTAACCGGTAAAAATTATTTCCCTTCAAAGGAGCTGCATCAGTATAAATATGTGCTCCATTTATTGCTGGCCATTTTGCACTTATATTACTTAAGACTGTAAAATGAATACCGTCGCTGCTTCTTTCAAGAAGTATAGATTTTATGTTTTCACTTTGTGCAATTTCTATATGCAAAATGTTTTGCCTGTTTTGCTGCTCGCCGGAAAATTTGGAAATTATAACCGGCAACACGGATTGATTTTCTGCAGTAAATGCAGCATCCCATGCCACAGACGGTAATGAAATTGTAAGCGTTCCGGTTGTTACAGTTGAGTTTATAGTGTTTGTTATCAATCCTGTTGAGCAACTGTACAGGTTAATAGTATAATTGCCATTTGCTAAACCCGGAATTACAACACTGCTTCCCGTTACAGGCGAAGGCGTTGAGCCGTTATCATGCAAATATTGCCAGTTGTATTTTTTATTTAACAGCCACCCGGCAGCATGATTATTATCAGCAGATCTCAACACAAAATTTTCCAATGCCGGTGCAATATTGGTGAATGTATAATTTGAAATCTGCGCCCAGTCAATACCAAGATTATCAACTTTAATAACATGTGCGCCTGCTGTAATGTTTACTGAATAAGTTGTATTAATTGCTGCGCTTTGATCTAATACCAGCACGCCATCCACATAAATATCTATTTTAGTTGATGATCCGGAAATACTGCCTGCAGTTATTACTTTAAACTGCCCGTTAACTGAATAATTAACATGGAAAGTTGGCGGATTTCTGTACTGTGTATTGTATGTGCTGCCGAATAAATACTGGCTAAGATTGCTGGCATCAGGTGTTATATTTCCGGTGGCATCAATTGTAAAATCCGAAGCTGTTGCTTTTACAAAACCTTCAGCAGGGGAAACAATAAGATCAGATGCGCCGCCACCGCTGATTGTTGCTGTAACATTTTTATAGTTATCATCTTTCAGCTTAATATTTGAAAGAAAAGATGATAAAGGTTTATAATGATAATACAGATTCTGCGGATCAATATAATTATCCCACCACCAACTCATTGCACTGCCCATTGCACCGCCCAAAGAACTTCCCCAAATTGAATTGTGAATATAAACTCCATCAGGATCAAGCGTTGCCAGCGTTGAATCGCCACTTAAACCAAACTCGCCATTTAATGTTGGCTTATTATAGGATGATAAATATTTCTGCGCTCCGTTTGCTAAAATTGTTTCAAGGTTTGGTGCACTTACATAATAATGTGTTTGTGTGAAATCAATGTTTGGCAATTTCCATGTATCAGGATCATTGGTATCATAAGCATAGCTTGTTGTTACAAGATGTTTGTATACATCTTTTGATTTTATGTAGGTTGACATTTCGTTATGCCAGCTTGTAACATCTGATTGCCTGTTATCAAAATCATCTGTCAAGTCAACTTCATTAAACAATTCCCAGCTTTGAATATTTTTGGAATATCCATAGCGCGCAACTATATAACGCTGCCTGTTTTTATAATAAGATTTTGCAGTTGCGTTTGTAAAAAAATCCCATGTGTTTGTGCAAGGGCCGCCATTTGCAGCATTATATGGATTATCGCTCCACTCAGGATTTACGCTGGTTGAAAGCTGCCCATGATGATTTAAGCAAAGCATCATGTACACATTTGAACTGCTGCATTTATCCAGCAACCAGTCTAAATAATAAGCGCTGGTTTGTTTATATTTTTCAAGACCTGAATAACCGTTGTAACCATTTTTCCATTCCAACGCAAAAGCCCAGTCACTCATCCAAACACGAATAAAATTGCCGCCATTGGATGATAATTTTCCAAGCCAGTTTGTATAGTCAGTTACAACATTATTATCCTGCCAGCCCATGTCTTCTCCAACAGGTATATATTGCGTACCGTCATCAAAATTTAAATAGTTAGAATTATTTTTTTTGATGAAGCCATGTAGTGATGAAGAAGTGCATTGAAATGTTGAGGCAGATCGTGTAGTAGTGCCTGAAGAATTTTTTGCTGATAAAACATAACTCCAGTTTCCTGTTTCGTTGGGTGCATAACGCACTTTAAAATTATGCGTGCCTAAATCAGTTAATGCGCCTGTTGATGTGTTGAGTGAATAGTTTTCCATATAAAAACCATCCACGGTATCTTTTCTTCCAGAAGGTGCAGTAAAGATGGATTGCGTTGATATCTCATCATAATTATATGGATTTGTATAAGCAGAAGTAAGATCAATCGTTAATTCAAATTTATCATATTTAACAATGCTTGCTGCGTTTGCGGCAACAGAATTAAATACGGGTGCCTGGGCTTGCACATTTACTGCACAAACAATGCTTGCAACCAAAAGCAAAAGTTTATTTTTTTTCATGGTTGAATTTTTTATTGTTTTATTAATCGCAGCATAATTACATCATGAGGCTGCACGGCCGCATTAAATGGTTTTGCTGTTGTTGATGAAGTTTTCTTCGTCCATACATCAGCAATTTTATACGTTGTAGTTGCAGCATTTAACTGCAGCGAAGAAAGTGTGTCATTCACATTTTCATTCTTCCAGTTAAAATTTATTTGTTGAGGTTGAGATGAGCGGTTAACAAAACACACAGCCCAGTCGCCACCATTCAGAGGCTTAAACCATGTTGCCAAACTATCTTTAGTTGAATACCTGAAACCCTGCACACCAAGCGGATCCTGGTCAATGGCAATTACATCTTTATTAGTTAAGATTGATCTTGTTTCAGCGCTCATTTTTCTTATATCATTGCCTGCAATTAAAGGCGCAGCCATCATACACCACAAAGAAAAATGTGTTCTGTTTTCGCCGTCGCTTAATCCATTTCCAACCTCAAGCATATCCGGATCATCCCAATGTCCCGGGCCAGCATACTTGCGCAAGGGTTCATTCATATCAACAATATGCATTAGGCAATTTGCTTTCCATGTTCCCATATCTTTTTGTCCTTCATAACAGGCATAAATATCTCCGGTTGTGCGCCACAATTCACCAACATTTGCGGCCCATGTCCAGGCATGATTACTTCCCCATTCGCACAAACTAAATACTATTGGTCTGCCTGCTGTTTTTAATGCTTTGCTCATAGTTGTATATGCTTCCACCGCATTAAGACTATCGCTATAGCACCAGTCAAATTTTAAATAGTCTATATCCTGCGATGCGTAAAAGCGTGCATCCTGGTATTCATAACCGCGGGTGCCGGGGTAACCTGCACATGTTTTTGTTCCGGCACAATTGTATAACCCAAACTTTAAACCTTTTGAATGTATATAATCGGCAAGCGCTTTAACTCCATGCGGAAATTTTTTTGGATCAGGAATTAAATTACCTGTTATGCTGTCACGCTGCATACTCATCCATCCATCATCTAAAACAATGTAAGTGTATCCGGCATCTTTCATTCCAGATGAAACTAAACTGTCGACGATACCTTTTACCAGATCTTCAGAAATATTTGTTTGAAAAGTATTCCAGCTATTCCAACCCATTGGCGGCGTTAATGCAAGACCTGGAAATTTTTGTGCAAATGAGTTTATTGTTATGATAATTAAAATTGAAATAATAAGCTTTTTCATATTGGCAGTTTTGAATTTTGACTTTTTAATTTTGAATTCTTTTTATGATTTCCAAACAAGCCCTTGAGTTGTGATATGGGCATTTCCATATTCCTGCTTTATCCTGGTTTTGCATAATGCTGTGATCTTCGTTTACTCCCCAAAACCACTCTCCTTTTTCATGGTCAATAATGTAATGTTTGATGAATTGCCAGCTATTAAGCGAGCGGTGCAAATAACTTTCATCATTCGTTATTTGCCAGGCATTAAAAAAACCAATCATTGCTTCTGCCTGAGGCCAGGAATGTTTTTCTTTTATTAAGGTTTGATGCGATGGATAATATTCATACCACATGCCACCATCTTTATCTAAACCTTCAGTGGCAGCATCAGCAATTTTTATTGCATGATCTTTATAAATATTTATCCATTCTTCGTGCTGAATTATCTCAGCACATTGCTGCAATAACCATGCAGCTTCAATATCATGGCCATAAGAAATTACGCCGGGCTTTTCCTTCCATGTTTCATTAAAAAATAATTTTAAATGAAATGTTTTATAGTTGATAAAATAGGTATCAAACAATTCAAGCAATTCAATTATTTTATCACGCAGGTTTTTGTTGTTATAAACTTTATACAAATTTGCATAGGCTTCAATAATATGCAGATGTGTATTCATCGTTTTTTTTTCGTTGGCATCTTTTGCACTTAAGCGCAAATCAGATGCTGTTTTCCATTCTCTTGTAAATGCTTCAAAATATCCCCTGTCAACTGCATCCCAGCTATATTCTTCAATTGAAATATATAAGCTCAGCGCAATATCAAGCGCTTCTTTATTGTTTGAAGCCATGTAATATTCACTTAAACCATAGATACAAAATGCAAGTGCATAAACCTGCTTTTTCTCATCCCGCATATTTCCATCTGCATCCACTGTCCAATAAACACCGCCATAATCTTTATCAACAAAATGATCTCTTATATATTCAAATGCACGTTTAGCAATTACAAGGTATTTTTCATCACTACAAAAATTATATGCAGCCGAAAAAGCCCATAAAATTCTTCCATGCATTACAGCACCTTTAGCAGCATTTTCGTCAGCTTTATTATCATTATTTACTTTACCGTAAAAGCCGCCTTTTGTATAATTAATGGTATGTTCCATCCAATAATCAAGTATTGAAAACAATTCTTTGTTTACTTCTTTTTTATATGTATAAAGGCTATTCAGAATTACACTGTCAGCGGGTAACATTTTTTACGGGTTGGGGATTATGATCTTTTAAGTATGATTTATTTTTATCGATAAGTAACATTAATGTTTCTACTGATGCAGCAGAACGCAATCCATCTTCAGGTGTGTTCATTACATAATCCAGCAATTGTTCAATTGAACTAACTGCAACATGCACTCTTGTATCAGATGAAGCATAATAGATAAACACTTTTCCATCATCATCCGCAATCCATCCATTACTAAAAACAACGTTGGATACATCGCCCACTCTTTCTTCTCCTTCCGGTGCAATAAAATAACCTGCGGGCTTATAAATTATTTTTGAAAGGTCATTTAAATCTGTCATAAACAGGTACAGCACATAGCGCAGGCCCGCTGCAGTATTTCGTACGCCATGTGCAAGATGCAACCAGCCGTATTGTGTTTTAAGAGGTGCAGGGCCTTGCCCGTTTTTTAATTCATTTATTGTATGATATACTTTCGGCTCAATAATTATTTCTTCATCTACCATTGCTCCCACTATTTTATCTGACAAGCCAAGACCAATACCGCCGCCTTTACCAGCTTCTATAAAATTATCCTGCGGCCTTGTATAAAAAGCATATTTGCCATTTACAAATTCAGGATGCAATACAACATTTCTTTGTTGGGGTGATTTTGTTTTCAAATCAGGAAGGCGCTCCCAATCAATCATATCTTTTGTACGTACAATGCCGCATTGTGCAATGGCTGCACTTTGATCGCCTGCAGGTGCAGAAAAGTCTCTTCTTTCTGTGCAAAACAAACCATATATCCAACCGTCTTCATGTTGTATAAGACGCATGTCATACACATTTGTATCAGGCTCATCGGTTTCAGGAATTACAACAGGATAATCACGAAATTCAAAATGATCAATTCCATTATCGCTTTCAGCAATTGCAAAAAAAGATTTGCGATCAGCACCTTCAACACGCGCTATCAATAAATATTTATCATTCCATTTAATAGCGCCGGCATTTAAAACGGCATTAATACCAAAGCGTTCCATTAAAAAAGGATTTGCGTCTGCATTAAAATCATAACGCCAGAATAAAGGTGTATGTTCAGCAGTAAGAACAGGAAGGCGATAACGGTTATATACGCCGTTGCTTTCATTTAAAGGCTCATTTTTCAATGCAATTAATTTTGCATGATTTTTTTCCAGTTGTTCTAAACGCTGATAAAAATTTTTTTTCATGTGTTCATATCATTTTTTATTTGTCACATGTAATTACTTACATGTTTTTTATTTTTTATGGCGTTCGTGAACTGTCGTTTCACCATAAAGTTTTGGTGATTATTGCGCAAAAATTGCATGGCTCATTTCATAAAATTTCTTGCTTTTAATCTTCCAATTTATTCCACCAGGTTTTTTTAAGTATGAAGATGATTATTATAAGAATTAAAACGGTTACTAATAAAGGAAGCTTCATCCACAACACAACATACATTGGCAATATAGTAAGGCAGCATTGTGCAATTATTCCTATTACCACGTTAAACATGTCCAGCTTAAATCTTTTATTGGGTATGAACGATGCGTCTTCTGCAATTACCATTTGATGAATTGGTTTCCAAAAACCCCACGGCCTTACTGTTTTATAAAAGCTTATTAATGTTTCTGTTTCAGTGGCAGGTGCTGTAAAAGTTCCGATAAAACATCCCGCCAATGATATTAAAAACAATACAGGGAAATAATATAAAAATTGTATGCCTGAAAAAAAATGAGAGAATATTAAAGCACCGGCAGTGCCTGTAAACATTCCCCAAAAAAACCCATTTCATATTGCGCCGGAATATGTGGCCCATTTTTACGGAATAATTTTTACGCTCTTCGCTGTATTTTATTCAGTGCTTGGCGGCATGCATAGTATTGTTTTAGGCGATCTGATCAAATACATCATCATGACGATTGGCTGCATTGCTGTTGCAGTAATTGCTATTCAGCATTTGCATGGTGATGCTTCCAGGTTAAATGTGCCGGCGGGTTGGGGCAATCCTTTTTTCGGATGGCATTTAAATTTAGACTGGACAAAATACATAGCTGCAGCCAATCAAAAAATTGCTG
>Ga0206932_1013_pt1 | contig 53137 bp, 46 predicted proteins | sample Alteio_BWOrgHeat_18_FD_153244 | JGI IMG/M metagenome (GOLD analysis project Ga0206932, IMG submission 153244) | Enriched cells from forest soil in Barre Woods Harvard Forest LTER site, Petersham, Massachusetts, United States -... | ecosystem: Environmental > Terrestrial > Soil > Temperate forest >...
TCGCCTTTCTCGCGCCAATTCATTAATTCGGCATATAATTTTCCAAATTCTTTTGATATTATACCCGGGCTGTACTAAATGCAAATTAAATTGGGTTTTTAAACCGGTATGTGTTTTTGAAGAAACGCCTTTTTTTAATAACAGAGCAGATGCAGCATAAAAGCACGAATAATATAACCTGTTCATACAAGAATTCCAGCCCGAGTGTTCCGCTAATAGCTTTGCATCAGTAATTGCTTCATGAGCTTTAGCAATTCGGTATTCAACATAATCTTTTCGGTAGTCACTCACAATGCGATGCCTTCTTTTTTTATAGATTGATGCAATGGAGTAACTGATAATTTAGTGTTCCAATCCTGCATTGAATAAACAAAGGTTGAAATAGGCTCTCCGGTTTCTAATTCCAGGTCATATAAATTATGCATAAAAACCCGCTCCTCATTTATCGAAACCGTAGGTTTATCCACCAAAATCAAAACGTCCCAATCGGAATCTTTTTTTGCTTTCCCGGTTGCTCTTGAACCATACAATATGGCTACAGCAGTTGGGTCTGTTTGCTGAACTACCTTTTTTATCTGGTTAGCAATTTTATGCGTGTATTGATTCATTTATGCAAAAATAAATAATAAATGTGATAGTAAGCATTTGAACAAGGAACGGCGTTCCCTGTTTTTTTGTAACATTGCACAAAAACATTCGCCGTTGACCAAAGCCGCAAAAAAAACACTTTCCTATCTGTTTAAAGCCACCATACTGGTTTTGGCCTTTTTATATATTTATCACCAATATTTAGAAAAGCGGGATAGTTTAAAACAGTTTGAAATTTCGATAGCTCGCCTTGATCATACGCAGGTGGCCGTTATTATGTCGGCAGTGGTGATTTTGATGTTTTTTAATTGGATGACAGAAGCGTTAAAATGGCAGTACTTAACCCGTAAACTGGCGCCAATATCAGTTTGGAAGGCTATAGAAGGGGTTTTTAGCGGGTTAACCTGGGCCATATTTACCCCTAACCGCATTGGCGAATATGGGGGCAGGGTAATGTTTTTACCACCCCGCAAGCGTATTCATGGAGTTTTTGCTATGGCCGTAGGTTCGTTCGGGCAAAATGTAATTACCAATGTATTGGGGGCGGGTGCGTTGGTTTGGTTCGCTTTTACTTTTTTACATTTAAGCTTTTGGGTGCTTTTGGCTATCACAGTTATAGCTACCTCCCACATAAGTTTGTTCCTGGTATTTTACTTTAATATCAAATGGCTGGTGTGGTTGTTAAACAGGATCGCGTTCCTAAAAAAATATCACCGGTTTTTTGATATAATGGGTACTTATAAATTTGGCGAACTGTTAAATATCATGTGTTTTTGTTTGACACGTTTTTTCATTTTTTCATTCCAATATTACCTGGTGGTACATTTGTTGGTTCCTGCCATACCATTTCATGAAGTAATATTATTGGTATTTATTTTTTTCTTTGTCCAATCAGCGATCCCTTCGCTCGACTTGCTGGACGTACCGGTGCGCGCCACCGTCGCCGTCACCTTATTTGCCTACGTAACGCATCAGCACGTAGCTATAATTACAGCATTTGCATCCATGTCGCTTATAAACTTAATTATTCCGGCTATTTTAGGTTCAGTGTTTACTTTTAATCTCAAATTCTTTGATCGTAATTTATAGTATTATTTGCCTGGCGTTTACAGGGGTGTACCTGATGGTGCTGACCTACCTTATTAAAGGGTGGGCCAGTTTAAAACAACCCAAAACCCTGATAACCAAACCCGCCACCAAGGTTACCATACTGATAGCTGCGCGTAATGAAGAAGAAAGGATACATTATACCATTGAGGACATTTTAGCACAGGACTATCCGAAACACCTAACCGAAATAATTATTGTAGACGACCACTCTACCGACGGTACATCGGCTATAATAAGCAGCTATGCCGACAGGGGCGTAAAACTGATACAACTAAATGAAGATAAGCCCTTAAATTCCTACAAGAAAAAAGCTATATCAAGGGCAATAGATTTTTCATCGGGCGAGCTCATGGTTGCTACCGACGCTGATTGCCGTATGGGAACATCATGGTTATCCTCCATCGTAAATTATTATGTGACAGAGCACCCGGTAATGATATCGTCACCGTTAGCTTATTTTGAAGAAAGGTCGTTATTTGAACGGATGCAAAGCCTGGAGTTTTGTTACCTAATAGGGATAGGCGCCGCATTTATTGGCAACAAGCGGGCATCAACCTGTAACGGCGCTAACCTGGCTTACCGAAAAGATGTATTTTACGAGGTTGGCGGCTTTAAAGGCATTGACGACCTGGCATCGGGCGATGACGAGTTACTGTTGCAAAAAGTGGCGAAACGTTTCCCCGATCAGATCGGTTTTTTAAAATTGCGCGAAGCCATTGTTTATACCCATGCCAAACATACCCTGCAGGAGTTTTTACAGCAACGCAAACGGTGGGCATCAAAATCAACAAAGTATAAAGATAAAAAAGTGGTAGCGTTTGTGGTTTCTATATGGCTATTCAACGCGTCGCTGTTATTGAATGCTTGTTTAGGGTTTTATGATGTTTACTTTTTTAAACTTTTTGCTGTGCAATTTATATTAAAGCATTTGTTCGAAAACATTTTTTTATATCCTATAACCGTTTTCTTCAAACGGTTAAGCCTTCTTCCTTTATTAATACTTATATCGCCTTTACATATTTTATACTTTGTATTTGTGGGCCTGATGGGCAATGCAGGCAAATATGTTTGGAAAGGACGGGAGGTTAGGTAGTCTGAACCATGATTCGCAGCATTACAGGATTGCCTTGAATTTATAAACCAGCCGCCAAATAATCATGGTAATCTAACAATCCTAAGAATCAAGGTTCAAAAAATTGATAATCCCCCATAATTAAGCGATATTTAGCCAAAGGAACTGCATACACTTGGCCGAACTTACACCCGCACAGCGCACCTGGAAAATATTTAAACGCAATAAATTTGCTGTTGGGGGCCTCTTGTTTATCATGGTTACCCTAATAATAGCGCTGCTGGGATATTTAATAATGCCCGATCCCACGCCAATGGCCAATAACCAAACCATTCAATTAAGTATAAAAAAACCGGGCGCAAAATTCATGATGCTGCGAATAAAAAAAGCAGAACATATAGATACCATTAACCTGTTTACCAAAATGCTGTTTGGCCAGCCGTCATTTTACCGGGATATCCCCATAACAGGCTACAGAATTTTAAAAGATTCGGTACAGGTTAGCGAGTATATTGGGGATGAGGACAAGCCCGAAAAGAAAACCTATAAACTACCCGCATCTGTATTAGCCGAGGGGCCATCTGCCTTTATTATTTATAAAACTTTTTGGCTGGGTACTGATGTTTATGGGCGCGACCTGCTTAGCCGGTTAATATTAGGGGCACGGGTATCGCTTTCGGTTGGTTTAATGGCGGTTATTATCAGCCTGCTTATCGGTGTAACCGTTGGGGCAATAGCCGGTTATTTTGGCGGATGGATAGACGCCTCGTTAAGCTGGCTCATGAATATATTGTGGGCATTACCCGCCCTGCTGCTGGTTATTGCTATATCATTCGCTTTAGGAAAAGGTTTATGGCAAATATTTATAGCGGTAGGTTTATCTATGTGGGTTGAGGTGGCCCGCCTGGTGCGGGGCCAGGTATTAAGCGTAAAGCAAACAGAATATATTGAAGCGGCACGGTCATTAGGTTATAATAATGCGCGGATAATCCGCAGGCATATTTTACCAAATATAGCCGGATCAATATTGGTAATGGCCTCATCCAATTTCGCGTCAGCCATATTACTGGAGGCCGGGCTGAGTTTTTTAGGTTTCGGCGCGCAGCCGCCAATGCCCACATGGGGGAGTATGATCAAGGAACATTATGGATATATTGTTATGGATTCGGCCTATTTGTCTATTATTCCCGGGTTGGCTATTATGCTGATCGTATACGCGTTTAACCTGGTAACAGTAGGGCTTAGGGATGCTTTTGACATAAAATCGCAAAGTAATCTCATTTAAATTATATTTTTTCTCTAATTTTAACTCACTACACCCCAAAATGCAAAATATAGGACAACCCTCCGGCGAGGATGAATTAATTAGATTGCTGTTAAAAAGGCAGTCCGAGCTAAATTCCTTGTTGGAGGTAACAAGGGCTATCAATAAAAATACCCCAACGTCTATATTAATACAAATGCTTGAAGTGATCCTTCAAAATTATCTCCAGGTTGGCAAGTTCAGGTTTTTAATAGAAAAAGAAAACAGCTACATCTGTATCTCCAAATATGGCGGCGACATTGAGCCCGTAGGCCTATTAAACCGCGCATGCTTAACATTAAGCAAAATAAGGGTTCCGGAGGCTTTGGCGGGAAATACCGACCCTATTCTTAAAAAGTACGATTATTTTATACCGATATATCATAAAAGCAAGGCGCTGGCATTTGCCCTGGTAGGCGATTTTAATACCACCGGCGAAATGCTGAACAATGACCTGAATTTTATTCAAACCATGATAAATGTGGTGGTGGTGGCATTGGAGAATAAAAAATTGTTTCGTGAAAGGTTGCAGACCGAACGTTTCCAGCGCGAAATGGAATTGGCCGCAGAAGTGCAAAATATGCTGATCCCGTTAAGGATGCATAAGGATGAAAGCGTTGAAATTGGCGCCAAATATCTGCCCCATCAAAACATCGGCGGCGATTATTATGATTTTATACGGTTAAATGACCATGAGTTTTTATGGTGCGTTGCCGATGTATCGGGCAAAGGTATATCAGCGGCTTTGCTCATGGCCAATTTCCAGGCAAGCCTTCATGCGTGGGCGGCTGTGGAAGATGACCTCACCAATATTGTTGACCGCCTTAATCAGAAAGTGATTTCTAATACCCAGGGCGAAAGGTTCATCACATTATTTATTGCAAAATATAACGAGCAAACACGCAGGCTCAATTATATTAATGCCGGGCATAATGCAACCATATTATATTCGGATGGCGAGGCAATTTCACTTAAATTAGGCACTACCATGATAGGCGCCTTTGAGCAGCTCCCTTTTTTAAACGAGGGGGAAATAGATATAGAGCCGGGCAGCCTGCTGGTAAACTATACCGATGGCTTGCTCGATTTTGAACCTTACGGCGATAAAACCTGGAACGAAGAGGCACTAATAGATTTTGTATTGAAAAATGGTGAATTATCGCCCGATAATTTTAACCAGTCCCTGATGGATCATTTAAATATAGGCGTAAGGGGTAAACGTATTGACGATATTACCCTGCTTACTTTGCGCATTTTTTAAACGGACATATTTCCGGATAAAAGTGTCATTGAATTAAATTGTTTTTTATTTTACAGGTAATAATAATTTTGCATTTATCGTTTAAAGCGGATGTTATCAGCAAGGTATCAGCATGAATTTATAGAGGCCGGGTGTGACGAGGCCGGGCGCGGGTGCCTGGCGGGCCCTGTTTTTGCCGCTGCTGTGATATTGCCGCATGATTTTGACCATGCCTTACTTAACGACTCAAAACAACTGCCCGAAAATGTGCGCTGTGAGTTGCGGATAGAAATAGAGCAAAGGGCCATTGCCCACGCAGTAGGGATAGTTGATAATATAGAGATCGATGAAATAAATATTTTGAATGCTTCGTTCCTGGCCATGCACAGGGCCATAGCCAAGCTGGCTTTAAAGCCCGGGTTTTTAATTATTGATGGTAACCGCTTTACCCCGTTTGAAACTATCCCGCATCAGTGTATAGTTAAGGGCGATTGCAAATATTTCAGTATCGCGGCAGCCTCTATACTGGCAAAAACTTACCGCGACGATTATATGAAACAAATAGCCGCCGCGCATCCCGAATATGGCTGGCATACCAATAAAGGTTACCCCACCAACAAACACCGCGAAACTATTTTAAAGATCGGCTTTACCCCTTACCACCGCCGTACCTTCCGCGTATCGGCAGAACAGGATGAAATTGGATTATAGTTATTATTTTACTTTAAACTGATGGTAAGTTGCGGAGTAGTGCGGTTTGCACCTTGATAGGATACTTTAATTAAAGTATTTTTGTTAAAAACCTAACTCATTGAAAATATTAATACTAACCCATCGTGTGCCATTTCCGCAAAATGGCGGCTACGCAATTGTGGTATCCAATACTATTAAGGGGCTGGTTAATTTGGGCCATGAGGTTTCGTTAGTGGCCCTTAACGCGAAAAAAAACAATCATGAAAATCATCTGCCTGATGATGACCTGGTGCCGAAAATAAAATACCGGGCCTATGATATTGATACTACGGTTACGCTGTTCGGTGTTGCGATAAATTTATTCAGTAAAACATCCTTTAATATTGACCGCTATTACGACCCGGGTTTTGAACGCCTGTTAATAAGCGAGGTGAGAAATACCGCGTATGATATTATACAGTTTGAAGGTTTGCTGGTTTCCTTATATCTTCCTGCAGTGCGAAAATACTCCCGGGCAAAACTTGTTTACCGGGCGCATAACATCGAGAACCAGATATGGGAAAGGCTGTCGCAGCAAAAGGTCGACCCGTTTAAAAAATCATATCTAAGGATGCACTCCCGGCGCATAAAAAACTATGAGCTGGAACAGTTAACCAAATTTGACGCGATAGCGGTATTTACCCAACAGGATAAAACCACTATACAAGGCTACGGCATTAAGGCCCCGGTAGAAATAATACCGGTAGGGCTGCGGCTGGAAAAATATGTGCCCGATTACAGCAAAACCGAATTCCCCAGCCTGTTTTTTTTGGGTTCGCTGGATTGGCTGCCTAACCGCGAGGGCATAGAATGGTTCCTGGACAATTTTTTTAAAGACCTGACCGATGGCGACCTCCCGGTAAGGTTGTACGTAGCCGGCAACGACATCCCCGACCGTTTTGATGATTATGAGGCATTAGGCAAAATATTTATACAGGGCGAGGTTGATGACGCGTTGGAATTTGTAAACAGCAAAGCCATCATGATCGTCCCTTTATTATCAGCCGGGGGTATGCGGGTTAAAATTGTGGAGGGTATGGCCATGCAAAAGTGCATTATCTCTACCTCGCTTGGTGCCGAAGGGATCAACTTTAAGAATGGCAGTAATATACTCATAGCCAATAACCGGGAAGAGTTTTTCGATGCCATGCAACGCTGCATAACCGACGAGGAATACTGCAAACATGTAGGCCGCAACGCGCGCCGGTTAATAGAAAAAGAACATGATATAAAGGTAGTAACCGAACATTTGGTGCGCTTTTATGAGGGTTGTTTGTGATATATTGGTCGAAGCCCTTTAACCTGCTTTTCTTCCGTGGTCTGTGTACGTCACAGATAACTTTACCGCTTGTTTGTGCTTCAAACAGCGGAGAAAACCACCCTGTCATTCTGAGCGTAGCGAAGAATCTTATACGTGCGATAAGTAGTGCACTTGCCTGTCATTTTTATAAGATCCTTCGCTATCGCTCAGGATGACAATTAGAGATGAAAACTACCCCTTAACCCTCCTGTATATCCCCTCCAAATTCCTGCCTAACTCCATATAATCCAGGCCATAACCTACTACAAACTCATTGGGTATCTGGAAGGCTACATGGGTTAATTCTTCAATAGGGTATTCAATAGCGTCAGGTTTTAGCAGCAGTGCGCATACGGTTATAGAGGCCGGATTACGTTCCTTTAACTTGTCAACCAAATAATCGAGGGTGTTGCCCGTATCAACAATATCTTCGGCAATAATAATGTGCCGGTTGGCAATATCAACCAACAGCTCCAGGTCGTGGCTTATTTTACGCGAGCTGGTTATGCCGCCGTGATACGATGATAGCCTGGTAAAAGCCACCTCGCAGGGTATATTGGTATGCCGTACCAGGTCGGCCATAAACATAAAGCAACCGTTGAGCACCCCTACAAAAATGGGGATTTTACCGGCATACTCTGCGTTAAGTTCAGCAGCAATTTCTTTAATACGGGCTTGTATAGCTTCCGTGGAGATAAGCGGCTCAAATTCAAGATCGGCAATTTTTATGTTCATACAACGAAGATAACAGGAATACCCAAACCACCAAAGCAATAGCCCGGTTATAATCATCCCGAAAAAACCCTTTTACCTTTCGCCTTTTACCCCCTGCTTGCCGGCAGGCAGGTTTAACCTCTTAGACTCACCCGGCTCTTTTCAATCACCTCTATATAGTAATTTTCATACAAAGGGAGTATCCTGGCCAGGTCAAATTCTTTGGCGCGGGCAAGGGCGTTTTCTTTGAAGGTTGCCAGTCTTTTTTCATCTTCCAGGATATAAATGGCGCTGTCGGCCATACCCTGTATATCGCCAACGTCTTTCAGGAAACCCGTTACGCCGTCAACATTCAGTTCGGGCAGGCCGCCAACGTTCGAGCTTACTACCGGCACTTTGCAGGCCATAGCCTCCAATGCCGCCAACCCAAAACTTTCCGACTCTGAAGGCATCAAAAACATATCGGATACCGACAGTATTTCTTCTATCGCGTCCTGTTTGCCTAAAAAGCGGGTATCATCGCCAACGCCCAGATCGCGGCATAGCTGCTCACAGTCACTCCGCTCACCACCATCGCCTACCATTAACAGTTTTGATGGTATTTTTTCGCGCACTCTGGCAAATATCCGCACCACATCTTCCGTACGTTTTACCTTGCGGAAATTGGATGTATGTATCAATATTTTTTCGCCTTGCGGGGCTATGGCCTTTTTAAAATGGTCCTTCGCCTGCAGGTTAAAACGTTTCAGGTCTATAAAGTTGGGTATAACCCTGATGTCGTTCTCAATTTCAAAAAACTCGTAGGTATCGTGCCTTAAATTTTCAGATACCGCGGTAACCCCGTCTGATTTATTGATAGAGAAGGTTACCACAGGCTTATAAGTGCGGTCCTTCCCTACCAGCGTAATATCGGTACCGTGTAAAGTGGTTACCACAGGGATGTATATGCCGTAGGTCAGTAATATCTGCTTTGCCATAAACGCTGCTGAAGCATGGGGGATAGCATAATGCACGTGCAAAATATCCAGCTTTTCAAAACGCACCACATCAACCAGGCGGCTGGCCAGGGCCAGCTCATAAGGCGGATAATCAAACAGCGGGTATTTTGATACAGAAACTTCGTGGTAAAAAAGGTTTTCAGAAAAAAAATCTAACCGGGCCGGCTGGTTATAGGTTATAAAATGAACCTGGTGGCCATTATCGGCAAGGGCCTTGCCCAATTCGGTGGCCACAACCCCGCTTCCGCCAAAGGTTGGATAACAAACTATTCCGATTTTCATTGTTGCGGGTTAACTTTTCAAAATGCAAGTTTAACAGCAATTTATGGGAATAGTGTTAAGGCTGTGTAATTTCTTTGAATGCGGAGTCCGGAATGCCGATTGCGGAATGGGTTTAATTAATTAAACATTTATGCCGTCATTTGTCATTACACAATTAATTACTGCTATGGAAAGCGCTATTAATATAAATATTAAAGCTATACAGCATATTGGCATCCCGGTAACCAATATCGCAGCTTCCGAATCATTTTACAGCAAGTTAGAGTTCACTAACGTGATGGAGGCGCCCTTTCAACTTAATGGCGAAACCGGCACCTGCATTATGATGCAGCGCGATGAAATGATCATAGAGCTATACCAAATGCCCGCCGGCCTATTGCCCGAAATACGGTTAAGAAAACACGGGCATATTGACCATGTTGCTTTTGATGTGGCTGATATTAATGAAGCATACGCTATTGTTAAACAAGGCGGCTTTAATATTATTGAACCCGAACCGGTATTCCTCCCGGAGTTCTGGAAAAACGGGTGCAAATATTTCAATATCACCGGCCCTGATGGAGAGAAGCTGGAGTTTAACCAGGTGCTTTAGCCCCTCCCAACCCTCCCCGGAAGGGAGGGCTTTAAAAACGCCAAATTAAAAGTCTCCCCTACCGGGGGAGATTATTCACTATCGTTTGTTTTAAAGGTGTTCATGAAGGCTTCGCCATTTAGAGGGGGCTTATAGCCCTTTCGTTATCGCTTTATAAACCACATCCTGTATGCGCGGACGTATATTTAAGCTGGATAACTTGCCGCCAGCATTGGGGTAGGTGCGGTTTGATAAAAATATATACACCAGGTTATATTTGGGGTCAACCCAAACGCAGGTGCCGGTATACCCGGTATGCCCGTAACTGGCCGGCGATGCCAGTTCAGACGGGTAATGATGATCCAGGAGGGGGTCCCATTTATCAAAACCCAACCCGCGGCGGCTCACGTCCGATTGTTTAGCGGTAAACAAATCAATGGTTTCGGGCCTGAAATACTGGTCGCCGCCATAAATGCCGCGGTTCAGCAGCATCTGGTATAATATAGCCAGGTCATTGGCGCTGGCAAACACACCGGCATGGCCCGCAACCCCGCCCATTAAAGCCGCGGTGGGGTCGTTCACGTAACCATCCAGCACCGAATGACGATACTCTTCCTCGTCCTGCGAAGGCACTACCTGGTCGGGTGTAAAGCGGTAAAGCGGCAAAAAACCCGCCGTCTGCAAGCATAACGGGTCATAAAATTGCTGTTGTACATACGTGTTAAGCGGCAGGGAGGTAATGGTTTCTGCAATTTGCTGCATAAAGCACATGCTCAGGTCGCTGTAAACATATTGCCCCCTTGTTCGCAGGGGCGAGTTCAGCATTTCGGGCCATAGTACATTTTTAAAGTAATCTTTCTTTAAATAGTACCCGTTATTCACTTTAGTGGGATATAATGCCGATGAATCCATACTATGATCGGCAGGGTGTATGGCTTCGAAAGTAGGAACGTCGGCAACCAGGCCTGCCTGGTGCGTGAGGAGTTCGCGTATATGAATATCGTTTTTATCAGTGTTGCGTGCCTGCGCCAAATACTTCCCTACAGTTGAATCCAAACCCATTTTCTGCTGCTCATATAGCCGCATGGCCGCAAGCGTAGTTGCGGATACTTTGGTCATCGAGGCGATGTCGAAAATGTCAGTTATTTTATCGGGCAGATCAGGCGCGTAGGTATGGTAACCGTAGGCCTTATTAAATATCACTTTGCCATCCCTGGCCACCAGCACAACGCAGCCCGGCGTAGCATGGGCCAGCATGGCTTCGTGGGCTATTTTGTCAATATCCTGCAAATTAGCCGAATTAATATCCGCGTCTTCCGGCACGGTATATTGCAGGCGTATCTTATCCGTAAAATAACCCATGCCAAACCGGTAACGCTGTGTAATAGTACCGGTTAGCTTTTGGGTAATGGCCACACCGCCCATTATAGCCTGCGCACTAAAGTAGGCCGCAACAGGCGATACCCGTTCTGCGTAAAGAATAGGGGCTGTAACCGCATTCAGTCTGGCTACAGCCTCTCCTCTGCCAAAATAGGCTACCACCACATTTTTCAGGCCCTGGTTATCCGTAATAAAACTTACTATTTGCGGGTTGTTCAGATCGGCCTCATTTAGCTGGACTATGAGGGTATTATATAATTTAACGTCGGCGGCGAGGTTATTGATGTTTTTCCCGCCCAGGTAATCGGCGATGCTGAACGATTGCACTTTGGTGTACTTATTAAGCAAACTGTCAAACCCCTTCGCGTATTTGTTAGAAAAATGGATGCTTGCAATTTTTAGTTTGCTAAGTCCCCGCAACGGGATGAAGTAGTTTTCATTATTTAATAATACGGTTGATTTTTCGACCAGCCTTTCTTCTTTAACATAAGCCTGGCCGGCGTTTTGCGCACAAGCCGAATGAAACAAAGTAAACGTTAACAGGATAAAAAAAGAACAGTTATACTTATTTCTTCTCATATACTTTTTCTCCGTTTATAAAGGTTTTTAATACACTGATCTTTGGCAGTTTGCTTGGCCCAACTTTCATAAGGTCCTCGTCAGTAATTACAAAATCAGCATATTTTCCGGGTTCAATGCTGCCTTTTTCCTTTTCCTCGAAATTAGCTTTTGCCGCCCAGATGGTCATGCCTCTCAGCGCTTCAATCCTTGTCAGCGCGTTTTCTGTTTGAAAGCCGTTTGCCGGGAACCCTTTCAAGTCCTTACGCACCACGGCGGCATAAAAGGTATAAACCGGGTTAATGTTCTCCACCGGGAAATCAGTGCCCAGGGCTATCCAGCCATTTTGCTGTAACAGTTGTTTATACGCGTAAGCCGATTTTAAACGCTTGCTGCCCAGCCGCTGCCCGGCCCAATACATATCAGATGTAGCATGGGTAGGCTGTACCGATGGAATAATACTATAGTTTCCAAAATAACTAATATCATCAGGCGATAGTACCTGTGCGTGCTCGATCCGCCAGCGACGGTCGTTCTTTCCTTTTAACACTCCCGCGTATATTTTCAGCATTACCCGGTTAGCCGAATCGCCAATAGCATGGGTTGATAACTGGAAACCTTTAGCGGCCAGTATCTTTGCCACTTCCTCCAGATGTTTCTGGTTGCTCAGTAAAAATCCCTTCCAGTTTTTTTGATCGGCATAGGGTTGCAGCAGGCATGCCCCCCTTGAGCCTAAGGCGCCATCGGCATAAACTTTAAACCCGCGCACATCTAACCGCGGGGTTTTGTATACGCCGCGTTTAAACAGGTAATCGTAATTTTCCTGCCTGTCGGCCAGCATTACATATAGCCGCATTTTTAAGTCGCCTTTATGCTGTAGTTCGGCAATGGTGCCCACCATGGTATAGGGGAGCCCGCAATCGTCAACCGTTGTTAAGCCTACGGCAAAACAGTTGCTTTGCGCACTTAAAAACGCGCTTTGTATCATTTGCTCGGTTGGGTCAGGTATCTTTCTTAAAACAAAGCCTTTGGCATTGTCAACCAGCATACCGGTTAGTTTCCCGTTTACGGTTTCAACTTCCCCTCCGGCAATGGTTTGGCCGGGCTTAATGCCTGCTATATTTAAAGCTGCCTGGTTGGCTATAATGGCATGGCCGTCTACCCGGGTCAATACAACCGGCCTTACCGGGAACAATGAATCCAGTTTGGCCTTATCCGGAAATTTCTTTCCCTCCCATAAATTCTGGTCCCATCCGTTGCCTATTATCCAGCCATCGGGGTTCTTTTCCGCATAGGCTTTTACGGTATCAACAACCCCTGCCCAACTTTTAATACCTTTTAAATTAACCTGCTGCAGGCCCATCCCGTATTCGTAAAAATGGGCATGGGCGTCAATAAAGCCGGGGTACACCGCCATACCTTCCGCGTCAATAACTTCGCGGGCCTGGTATTTTTCTTCCAGGCTGTCCGTCTTCCCCACGGCTATAATTTTTCCGCTGTTTACAATAAATGCTTCCGCTGTGGTAAAAGCGCTATCGACCGTATATACTACCGCGTTCTTAACTAAAAGGTCGGCGTTGTACTCTTTTTGTTTACAGGCTACCAGTAAAAGTAGCAGGATGGGCCATAATTTTCTCATACAGGTAAAGTATAGTTGTAAATATATTACACTTAAAAGTATATACAACTATGTAATCATAAAGTTATGGTATCAAATAATTAATTTAGCGCAGAAAAATGATCCGTCGCATGGCGGGCAGAGGGGAAAATATAAATGTCAGATATAATTCAGCTTTTACCGGATTCGGTTGCTAACCAGATCGCCGCAGGCGAGGTGGTGCAGCGCCCTGCATCCGCCGTAAAAGAACTGGTTGAGAATGCTATTGATGCCGGGGCCGATAAAATTCAGCTCATAATAAAAGACGCCGGCAAATCATTGATACAGGTTATTGATAATGGCTGCGGTATGAGCCTTACCGACGCGCGCATGAGCTTTGAGCGCCATGCCACCTCGAAAATAAAACGGGCCGAGGACCTGTTTGCCATCCGCACTATGGGTTTCAGGGGCGAGGCAATGGCATCCATAGCCGCTATAGCGCAGGTGGAACTGAAAACCCGCCGCCATGAGGATGAATTGGGTACACAAATATTTATTGAAGCATCGGATGTATTAAAGCAGGAGGCCTGCTCGGCCAACGCGGGGACATCCATATCAGTTAAAAACCTGTTTTATAATATCCCAGCCCGACGCAACTTTTTAAAAAGCAACCCGGTAGAGATGCGCCATATTATTGATGAGTTTCAGCGGGTGGCGCTGGCCCATCCCGAAGTGTTTTTTACACTGCATCATGACGGGCAGGAGGTTTATCATTTACCGGCTACCACGCTAAAGCAGCGCGTTATACACTTGTTCGGTAATAATTATAACCAGCGTTTGGTGCCGGTTGAGGAAGATACCACCATTATTAACCTGCGCGGCTTTGTTGGCAAGCCCGAGTTTGCCCGTAAAACCCGCGGCGAACAGTTTTTTTTTGTAAACAACCGGTTTATACGCGATGCTTATTTAAACCACGCCGTATTAACGGCTTTCGAGGAGTTGCTGCCTGATGATACCTACCCGTTGTATGTGTTGTTTATTGATATTGACCCCTCAAAAATTGATATCAACGTTCATCCAACCAAAACCGAAATTAAGTACCAGGATGAAAAAGCTATTTATGCCATTGTACGTTCGGCGGTAAAACGGTCGTTGGGGCGGTATAATATTACGCCCAGCCTCGACTTTGACCAGGAGAACAGCATTGAGCATTTAATAACCCCCAAGCCTTTTGAGCAAATTGTAGCGCCGGTTATTGCCTTTAATGCCGATTTTAACCCCTTTACCGATAAAAAAACAGAGCGGGAACTGCCTTTTTTGCGCGATACCGGCGAACGCCACAACAAAGCTATCCCGCAAAATTGGGATACTTTGTATGAGATCAGCAAAAGAGAGGCTACGCTTCAGCAGGAGATGCCAGGAGGAAAAACAATAGCTGTTGATGACCAGGAAATAGCAAAATCGAGCGACAGGCAGTTTTTCCAGGTGCATAACCGGTTTATACTGTCGCAAATTAAATCGGGGTTTATGCTTATCAGCCAGCAGGCCGCGCATGAGCGTATTTTGTATGAACGTTTTTTGCAGCAGCTGCAAAACCATTCGGGTGTGAGCCAGCAAAGTTTGTTCCCGCAATCGCTCACCTTAAACAGCAGCGATTTTGAACTGTTAAAAGAATTATTGCCCGATATACGCGCCCTGGGTTTTGACATACGCGAATTTGGCAAAAATACCGTAGTAGTTGAAGGCATACCCGCCGACCTGAACAATGTAGGCGAACATGAGTTATTAGAGCATTTGCTGGAAGGGTTTAAAAATAACCTGGCGATATTAAAACTGGATAAGCGCGACAATCTGGCGCGGTCGTTAGCCCGCAACGCAGCTATAAAGGCAGGCACCAAGCTATCGGCAGAAGAAATGAACCTGTTAACCGACCAGCTTTTTGCCTGCCAGATGCCAAATTTAGGCCTGAATGGAAAGCCTGTAATTACTACCTTTACATTAAATGAATTATTAGAACGATTTGAAAAATGATCGTAAAATTTGAACTATACTAACTATGCAATCTCCTTTCGCTAATATACCACCGGTTGTAAAAAACCTGTTGATCATCAATATCATTGTCTTTCTTCCGTCATTGTTTTACAGCCATGGTTTTGCCGGTAACGGCGACCCTGTTGCCGAGCATTTTGGGGTATATTATTTTGATTCTCCATTATTCAGGCCATGGCAAGTAATTACGCACATGTTTGTGCATGGTGGTTGGTTTCACATTATATTTAATATGTTCGCTTTATATTCATTTGGCGCTATTGTTGAATATGTAATGACCTCGCAGCGTTTCCTTGCCTTTTATTTTATTTGCGGGTTAGGCGCTATTGCATTGCAAATGTGTGTGCAAGCTTATGAGGTTCACGCCATAACCGGACAATTAAGCCTTGCGTCGCCTGAGTTGAATTCTTCTTATGAGGCATACGGCAATAATGCTCAAAAACTATATGATATTTATCATGTGGATATGGTGGGCGCGTCAGGTGCCATATTTGGCTTGTTAATAGCTTTTGGCATGCTTTATCCCAATGCCGAATTAATGATAATGCTTATACCGGTACCCGTTAAAGCAAAATATATTATACCGGTTTATGTGTTGGTTGAGCTATCTTTAGGCGTAGGGCAGTTCGGTGGCGATAACGTAGCGCATTTTGCCCATCTCGGTGGTGCCTTATTAGGTTTTATATTGGTAAAAGCATGGCACTTACAGGGGCCCAGGGATTTTCGAAGTTAAACGCATACAACAGGCAACATGACGTTTTTAGAAAACATATATTATAAAATGTTCCGTACAGGCAGTAAGTTATACCTGCTTATAGGTATTAATGTTATTGTTTTTTTAGCGATAAATATTCCCGGTCAGCTTGAAAAGTTGATGTTTCGCAGTGATCTGATAAGCACTTATACTACCGATTACCTGTGGCTGCCTTCCTACCTGCCTAAACTGCTCACCCGTTTCTGGACGCCCGTTACCTATATGTTTATGCACAGCGGTATTTTTCATATCCTGTTCAATATGTTATGGCTGTATTGGATTGGGCAGATATTTGAAGAATTTTTAGGAGAAAAACGTACCGTAGGCTTGTATTTATTAGGCGGGTTAGCCGGTGCGTTATTATTTGTTGCCAGCTACAATATATTCCCGGCGTTTACCCAAAGCGGCCTGGTATTGATAAGCGCGGCTGTTGGGTCATCGGCGGCTGTTATGGCTATTATTGCAGGGGCGGCCACCATTGCGCCAAACTATACCATAATGCTGTTTGGAGTAATACCAATAAAATTAAAATGGATAGCATTGTTTTATGTCGCTACAGGCTTTTTAGGTATTTCGGGCGCTAATGCAGGCGGCGAAATATCCCATATTGGGGGAGCCCTGTTCGGGTTTATTTATGTAAAACAATTGCAACGCGGGCGCGATATGGTGGGCGCCATAAGCAGTTTATTTAAATCAAGGTCCAAACTTAAAGTAGTATCAAACAATAAGGATAAAAGTTCGGCAGATACCCCCCGCCAGGATGAAATTGACCGTATATTAGATAAAATTTCAAAAAACGGCTATGATAGCCTGAGCAAGCAGGAAAAGGAAATATTATTTCGCGCAAGCAAAAAATGAAGGCAAAAAAAAAATTACCTTTTATTGATAAGGTGTTTTTGTGGATAAACTACGGTTTATGCGCGGCCCTGCTTATCAGCTATCTTGCCCCCATAACCGATCCGCAAAAATTCTGGCCCGTAGCTTTTTTCGGATTGGCCTATCCGCTGCTATTATTGGCCAACGCGCTAATGGTCGTTTATTGGCTGATGCGTAAAAGCACCCGGGTATTGCTGCCTGTTATTTGTATCGGTATCGGATGGAATATATTGCTTAATAATATCGGGTTTACTTTACCCGCTCATGAAAGCATAGCCCCCCAATCTAATAATGTACGCATAATGACCTACAACGTGCATAGTTTTAAAAAATACGGCGCTAATAAAGACATATCTACCAAGCATGAAATATTAGCTATTATCGGGGACACGCATCCGGATATTATAGGGTTCCAGGAATATTATACACGAAATAGAGGGCAATATGATATGACCGATTCGATAAAAAGTATCACCGGGGCATCTAATTGCTATTTTGAGCAATTGGAGTCGAACAAGGGTGAAGCCCTCGGGATGGCTATTTTTTCTAAGTTCCCTATTTTAGCAAAAGGGTTTATCCATTTATCTACCCCCCAAAGCGGCAATCAATGTTTATATATTGATGTACAAAAGGATGGCCGTCCTTTCAGGTTCTATAGTGTGCATTTGCAATCTATAAAATTCGATCCGGAAGATTATAGATATGTAGATACGGTATCAAGAAGCGGTAAAGCCGACCTGGCTTCCAGCATGCGTTTGGGTGGGAAATTAAAACGGGCTTTTTTAAAACGCAGCGAACAGGTGGCTAAAGTAAAAGAACACGCCCGGCAATGTCCGTATCCTTATATTATATCAGGCGATTTTAATGATACCCCCACGTCATACGCGGTTAACCAAATGGCAAAAGGGCTTAAAAATGCTTTTCGTGAAAAAGGTTTCGGTTTGGGGCGCACCTATAATGGCAATTTTCCTAATTACCAGATAGATTATGTGATGACGGATAAGAGATTTGATATAGAAAATTATCATATAACAGAAAAAAAATTATCAGACCATTACCCGGTTTATGTGGATATGGTGTTGAGGTGAGGTTGGTTATTGGTGTATTAAGTTATTGGTTCTTGAGTTATTATAAATTTCTATTATTTAAAAAAATAACTTAATACACTTAATAACCAGTAACTAATAACTCAATACACCCAATAACTTAATACACTTAATACACCAAAATCGTAAGTTTGCGCCCATGAAACAAAATTTATTTGTTTACAATACTTTAGTACGCAAAAAGGAAGAATTTAAACCGCTTAACGCGCCGCATGTAGGCATGTATGTATGCGGCCCCACGGTTTACAGCGATGTGCACCTGGGTAATTGCCGCACCTATATTTCATTCGATCTGATGTTCAGGTATCTAACCCATATCGGGTATAAAGTACGTTATGTGCGCAATATTACCGACGCGGGGCACCTGGAGGGCGATGGCGGCGACGAGGGTGAAGACAAGATTTCAAAAAAAGCGAAAATAGCCCAGTTGGAACCCATGGAAATTGTACAAAAATACACCGTTGGCTTTCATGAGGTATTGCAGCTATTAAATACGCTGCCGCCAAGCATTGAACCTGCCGCGACCGGGCATATTATTGAGCAGATAGAATTAGTACAGGCCATACTGGAAAAAGGCTATGCCTACGAAGTAAACGGCACCGTATACTTTGATGTTGAAAAATATAACAAAACCCAGGATTATGGTATACTTAACGGGCGCAATTTAGAAGATATGCTAAACAATACCCGTAACCTGGGCGGGCAGGATGAAAAGCGCGGCAAACTTGATTTTGCCTTATGGATAAAAGCCAAACCAGAACATTTAATGAAATGGCCTTCGCCCTGGAGCATCGGGTTCCCGGGCTGGCACCTCGAATGTTCGGCCATGAGCAATAAATACCTGGGCGCGCAATTTGATATTCACGGGGGCGGCATTGACCTTATGCCTACCCACCACACCAACGAGATAGCCCAAAATGTTGCCTGCTGCGGTAAAACCCCCGCCACCTACTGGATACATACCAACATGCTTACGGTTAACGGCCAAAAAATGTCGAAATCATTAGGTAATAGTTTTTTGCCACATGAACTTTTTACCGGCCGGCATTCCCTTTTAGATAAGGCCTACAGCCCCATGACCGTGAAGTTTTTTATGCTGCAGGCGCATTACCGCAGCACACTTGATTTTGGCAATGAGGCTATGGAAGCCTCTGAAAAAGGGTTTAAGCGTTTAATGAATGCCGTTACTTTATTAGATACGTTAAAAACAGCCGACAGTACCGAAGTAGATATAGCGCCGCTAATGCAACGTTGCTTTGATGCCATGAATGATGATTTTAACAGCCCGGTACTAATTGCCGAGCTATTTGAGGCTGCGCACATCATAAATTCCGTACATGACGGAAAATTGAAAATAAACGCGGCCAATTTGCAGCTTTTAAAAAACCTGACTGATACATTTGTGTTTGATATTTTAGGATTGAAAAATGAGCAGGCCGCTAATGATGACCTCCCGAAAATACTTGACCTTATAGTTAAACTACGCAACGAAGCTAAAAGCAACCAGGATTATGCAACATCGGATAAAATAAGGGACGGGTTGCAAAAAATAGGCTTTCAGTTAAAGGATAGTAAAGAAGGGACCAACTGGAGTAAAATTTAATGCGATAATTAACGTTAAATCAAAAAAATAAAAGAATATGCCTGGTCCGGACCGGGTTTGCTGAATAGAATTAATTAGTAAATTGCCCTAAATACATCAAAATGAAAAAAATCGCACTAACTGTTATTACGCTTATAGGTTGTGCCGCGTTGGCTGCAGCCCAGGTGCCTGCCACGGTGAGCAAAGTAATCAGCGCCGAAGATAACTTTAACAAATTAGTTGCACGTAAAGGCATAAAAGAAGCGTTTTTAACGGTTGCCGATCCGGAAGGTATTACGTTTAAACCGAAAGCCGTAAAGATCATTGATTTTTACAGCAGCATTGATAAGCAGCCCGGTACGTTACAATGGCAGCCAAAATTTGCCCGCATATCTTATAATGGCGATCTGGCTTTTACGGCGGGCCCTTATATCTATCAAAACGGAGTAAGTGATGATGATAAAGTTTACGGCGATTATGTTTCTATATGGCGCGCTGACGCTGATAATAAATTAAAATTATTATTTGACGTTGCCATACAGCACCCCGAAGCCGAACAGCCGGCCACGATTGATTTTAAAGAGCCAGACGCGTCAAAAAAACCAGCTGAAAATAAGGACCCCTTTGGCGGCAAAAACATTATACTGGCCACTGATAAAATTTTAAACCAGGCTTTACCTCTGTCGTCGTTAGCAGCTTATAAAGAATTTTTAAGCCCTGAAGGGCGCTATTATTTCCCTGGTTTTGAACCCATAACCGGTACAGATAAGATATTAAAATTTTTAAACAACGAAGCCATCAGCATAACTGCCGAAAACCAGGGCGGAGGGCGTTCAACCAGTAACGATCTGGCCTATAGTTATGGCCGCGCGCGCATTACCAAAGGCACTATTGTAAGCAACTACAACTATGTACGTATATGGGAATTAGACAACACCAATCATAAATGGAATATTTTGCTGGAAGTGTTTTCGGCGATTGAGAATTAGGTGGTTAGAGATTAGAGATTGGTTAATTAGAGATTAGGGCCTATCATTTCATAACATAATAAAAGAGGCTGACCCGAATAAGTTAGCCTCTTTTATTTTACCTTAATTTAGTTTAGGTAATAACTAATCTCTAATCTCCAACCTCTAATCTTTAACTCAAAACAACTGCTCAATAATATCATCGGTTGACAAGCCCTCTGCTTCTGCGTGGTAACTGCGCACTATACGGTGGCTTAATATAGGTTTTGCTATAGCCTGCACATCTTCAATATCAGGCGAGTATTTGCCATTAATAACCGCGTGGCATTTTGCGCCCAGAATTAAAAATTGCGACGCGCGGGGGCCGGCGCCCCAGTTTAACAAACGTTTAACCTGCGGCGCGGCAAATTCTCCGCCGGGGCGTGTTTTCGCTACCAGTTTTACAGCATATTCCAATACATTATCCGTAACCGGTATATTTCTTACCAATTGCTGAAAATAAATTATCTGTTCGGCGTTTAACAGCTTTTTAACGGTGGCCTGCGTGGCGCTGGTTGTATTTTTAACAATTAGCAATTCCTCATTAAACGAAGGATAATCTAATGATATTTTAAACATAAAGCGGTCAAGCTGTGCTTCAGGTAAAGGATAGGTGCCTTCCTGTTCAATAGGGTTCTGTGTAGCCAAAACAAAAAATGGCTGCGAAAGCTTATGGGTAATACCTGCCGCGGTAACCGCTTTTTCCTGCATGGCTTCTAACAGCGCTGCTTGTGTTTTAGGCGGGGTGCGGTTTATCTCATCGGCCAGGATAATGTTTGAAAAAACCGGGCCGGGAATAAATTTAAAATTCCTGTCCTCGCCCAATATTTCGGAGCCGATTATGTCTGACGGCATCAGGTCGGGCGTAAATTGTATGCGGCTAAAATCAAGGTCTAATACCTGTGCAACGGTTTGTACCAATAAGGTTTTTGCCAGCCCGGGTACGCCAACCAGTAAACAATGCCCGTTGCTGAAAATAGAGATCAGCACAAATTTTACCACTTCATCCTGCCCAACAATAACATTCCCAATTTCATCACGTATTTGCTGGTAAGCAAGTTTTAAAGCATCTGCTGCTTCTACATCAGAGTGGTGTTGCATAATTTTAAGGATTGATAGTGGCCGTGGTTGAAGGCGTTGACCAGTCTTTTAAAGCCGGACACGCCTGGTATTGAGGATCTATTTTAATAAATGTTTCTTTTCTTCTTTTTGCAAACCATTGGCTTACGGTACGGTTTATTTTATCATCGGCCGCCAGCAGCTTTAGTTTAGGAAAATCTTGCGCCAGGTTAGCTTTATGCGCGTCGGTTACTGATTTTAAGTAGAATATGCGGTAACTCTTTTTTTGCATCGCGTCTGTAAATATTGTCGGTTTTGACACTTCCCCAACTTTCATCGTATCAACAACAAGGGCTATCTGAGCGTCAAGTTTATCAGTAGGGATATGGGTACTGCGCACGTCAACATTCTCAGGGTTTAATATCATTCCGCCGGTATATTTGGTTTCCTTATCATCCGAATACAAAGAAGCCGTTGCTGCAAAAACTTCGGCCTTATCTTTCTTTGCTGCCAGTAAATTATAAACTGTATCAGCCTTCCCTTTAGCTCTATCGAGGCTCTGAGGTGTAATTGCGGGAGTAATTAAAATATGGCGCACATGCACCTGCTCACCGCGCCGCTCAATTACCTGTAAAAAAAAGTACCCGTAGTCTGCTTCAAACACAGGCGAATATTCGCCTGCTTTTAACTTAAATGCCCAGGCCATATATTGTGTAACAAACGGGGTATTGCGGTCAATAAATCCCACATCCCCGCCTTGCGGGGCCGAGCCGGGGTCCTGCGAGTAGGCAATGGCCAGCGGGGCAAAGTCATCACCTTTTTTTATCCTGTCCAGTAAATCTTGTGCTTTTTGGCGGTAATATTCTTTTTCGTCCTTATTCAGCTTTGGTTCAAAAACAATTTCAGCTACCTCCACCTCTTTATTAAAAGTCGGCAAACTATCTTTAGGCATTTTGTTAAAGTAATCTTTAACATCCTGCGGTGTTGTGTTTAGCTTTTCGGTAATATGTTGCCTCATTTTTTCGGCAACAAGCATCTCTTTTACATCAGGGCGCGTATCATCCTTATACTGTATTAACGATTTGCCCAAAAATTGCTCCAGCTTGTCCTGCCCGCCTGCCTGTTGCGTCATCCTGCGCATTCTGCGGTCAATTTCCGCGTCAACATCGTCATCCTTTACTTCAATACTATCTATAGCCGCCTGTTGAACCAGTAGTTTTTGTGTAATTAAACTTTGTGCCAGCAGGCATTTATCGGGGTGCGCGCCTTGTACCACGTATTGCGCGTTAAGCAGCTCAATGTCCGATTGCAGTATTACGCTTCCGCCAACTACAGCTGCAATTTTGTCTAATGTAAATTTTTGCGCGTTTGCCGCAAATGCAAATAAAATAATACTTAAAACTACTATCCCAAACTTTCTCATGTATGTTACTTAAAATATGCCGCGGATAAGTATCCGCAAAAACGTCCGAATTTCGGTAAAATTTATTAATTATAACTGCCTAATTCAAGGTCTTTTTACTATTGCAGGTTTATAATTATGCGAATATGCCAATAAAGCTTCAAACACTTTAACTATTTTTGGTTAAAATTTGTTAAAGTGAAAGCAGAAAGCCCCGCCGCCTTACGGTTTATACTACAGGATGATATTTATTTGCTGCAAAATGATAAAACCTATACGGATGAAAAATCTCCCCGGCCTGTTGAAGAAACGCCCGCAGTTAAATTAAATTACTTAGGTAAATATAAAAAAGCGTTCCTGGTAATGGTGCATTATCCGGGCCATGAATTTATTGACGGCGTTCACTTAACTGCGCTCGAAAGCATACTTAAGCGTAAAGATTATACTATTGATGATGTAGCGATAGTAAATATGGCTACAGCTGCCATTACGAAAACGGATGAACTGCTCGCATATTTTAACCCCCAAAAACTATTGCTGCTGGGCCAAGGCGCGTTGCCTGCAAATATGGTAGCCCTTACGCTTAATGAACCCAAACAAATAGCAGGCTGCATGGCCCTGTACAGTTTCAGTTTTGATGATATGATGGACAGTACCGAAAATAAAAGGGCTTTTTGGGATCAGATGAAAAACTTTTAATACATGCGGCAATTAGTATTTGCAACCAATAATGCCCATAAGCTGGAAGAAGTTGCTGCCAAAACAGAGGGGCGCATACAATTGTTTAGCCTTAATGACATTAATTGCCCTGATTATATTGCCGAAACGGGGTTAACTTTCAGGGAAAATGCGTCTATAAAAAGCAATTACATTTATAATAAATACCGGTTGAATTGCTTTGGTGACGACAGCGGCCTGGAGATTGACGCCCTTAATGGCGAACCCGGCGTTTACTCGGCGCGTTATGCCGGGGCGCATGGCAACCATGCGGCCAATATAGCCAAAGTGTTAGAAAATATGCGTTGGGCAACTAACCGTAAGGCACGTTTCCGTACCGTGATCTCCCTGATATGGAACGGTCACGAGCACTTTTTTGAAGGTACGGTTGAAGGTTCCATTCGCACGGCAGCAAGCGGAACGGCCGGGTTTGGATATGACCCTATATTTCAGCCGGATGGCTATAGCCTTACCTTTGCCGAAATGAGCCTGGCCGAAAAAAACATGATCAGCCACCGTGCAAAAGCTGTGGGGAAACTGATTGATTTTTTAGATAGCGTTTAATTTAAACAATCCTGTCACTATGGTTTTATAGCCAGGGGCTTTTTCACTACAGCCGTATCCTTAACCATACTATCCTTTTTCATTTTTAGTACGGCAGGTTTGGCTGTTGTATCCCTGCCCGGTTTACTGCCGGCAACTTTTTTAAGCACCGGCCTATCGGTTTTTTTGGCAACCGGCGCTGTTTTGCCGGCGGGCGCTTTTGCAGCGGCAGGTTTTTTATTATTGGCAAACAGGATGGATTCTTTTGACAGCGGCCTCTCTTTTGGCTTCCAGATAAAACCTTTTAATGTCCTGTCATCTTGTTTTGTTTTGGCAAGCGGGATCGCCGTGCTAACTTCTTTTTCTATCAACGAGAATTTATTGATTTGCCCGTTTTTAAAAGTAGCGCTAAATTTGCCGCTTACGGTTCGCGACATATCGGTTACTACATTTTTTACTGTATCGCGCTTAAAATAGATGGTTTCGGCATTGCCGGTAATTAAAAAGGCATTTAATTTATTGTTTTTAAAGGTGCCGTGCATCATTTTACCACCGGCCTGGTTAAAATGGATGGAGTCTTTCTTTTCAATATTCACAATAAAGGCTGATGGGAACATATCAAGGTTATCAAGCTTTTTATTCTTCATCTGTAAATTAATAGTATCGCCTGATAGCTGCGAACCCTGTGTCCATATCATCGGGTTCACATAAAGGCGTATGGTCGAGTCGCTGCTGCTGAAAAACATCGAATCGGCTTTTGCCTGCAGGTCAGATTTAAATATCCGGGCATTATGGTACCCATATATAATGCGCACCCTTGCGGTATCGCTCAAAACCTTAGGCGCATGTAAAGCCAGCGAATCAGCCTTTCGCTTATCCCTGACCGAGTCGGCTGCCGTTTTCTTTGGAATAACCTTCACAACTTTAGGGGGTGCCTTATGCGCAGGGGCATTGGGTTTGCCAAAAAAATCGTGATGCAAAAGGCTGGTATCTTTTGGCCATCGCTCTGGAGGGTTGATGGTTAAAAACTTCGGGGGTTTGGTATAAACAATAGGGGCGGCCTTTTTAACAACTTTAACAGAGGTGTCGGGGTGGCTTGCCTGGTACTGTTTTTCCTGTAAAATTTTAAGGTCTTTAAACATCAAAACCCGGGTTTGCAAAGTATCGGCGCCAAAAAACAGGGAATCCTCCTTAACCTTTTTAATGGTTTTCGCGGTATCCTTTATATCCGTTAATGTAGTTTGCTTTTGCACCGGGGGTTTAACATTTACCTGGCCCGAAGACACATTCTGCGGCGACGCCGGTTTTTTTGCAACCGGGTTTGGTTTGCCTATGGATGTTAAAGCCGGCTGTTTGGCGGGTGTATTGGCCCCGGTATTCGGAAGCTTTTTAGTAACAGAATCAGTTATACCCTGTAAGGTTAATTTTGGGGCGCCGGGTTTAACAATCGGGACAATTTTTTTTGTTACGGTATCGGCACCCGCCGGCTTCCTGCTTTTAAATAATGAATCGGCTGCCGTTTTTTTATCGCCGGGTTTATTAGCTGTTGTATCCTCGGTAACAATTATCATATACGGGTTCTGGGTCATCACCATTATTTCGTAGGGTTGTTTATAATATTCGCCCAGATCGCCTTTTATGGTTGTTTTTTGTTCGGTATCATAAAACGTTACATTTTTGGTGGCGCGGCCATAGCCCTTTAACCGGTCATAAAATAAACTATCGCCAGTCAGTGTCTTGGTAGCCTGGGTATATAAATTCTTTTTTCCGAAATAAGCCTGCTCTGTAGTAGTGTTATAGGTTCCGTTCTCGGTATAAAGTACGTCTTTATCCTTCCCATAAATATGTGTGGGCCCGTAAAAGTACGATATCCGGGTTTCCGAATTATAACGCAGGGTATCGGTTTTTATAACTGCGTCGGGTGTGGTGCAAACCACATTATACCTAAAGTATTCATCGCGTGTTTTAGCAAAATAATAGCCGTTTTTACTGGTCAGGGTGTTGTCTTTATTTACCAGCTTGCCGTTGTTGGTATAAATGCCTATGCGCGTAGCGGTGTTGTAAGTAAAGTAATTGGTGGTTAAGGTGGCGTCCTTATCAACCATTTTAACATGGTCGGTTAAAATGGCCACCTTGGTATTACCGTTATAATTAAGTTTATCCGAATATACGTGCAGCGTATCGCCCTGGTCAATAACTACATGGCCAAAAGCTTCAACCATGTTTAGGTCGCGGTAAAATATAGCGCTATCAGATGTTAGCGTAGAAAAATCTTGTTGAAAAACGCCATTATGCACCTTCCATATATTTTTGCCAATACCCTGCGCAGTTGTTGAGCTGACCAGGTTTACCTTTGACTTTTTTTGGCCAAAAACCGATACTACCGGGAGTAAAAACAAGAAAATTAAACCATATTTATTCACTGCCGCAAAATTAGTTTTTTGTTGGGGTTATTAAATTAATAATTTTGATGATGCTCCCGGTTAAAAAATTCACTGATTTTATTGAACAAAATAATTTGTTTACGCCTGGTAGCGCTTTACTGGCCGCTGTAAGCGGTGGCATGGATTCGGTATTGATGGTTCATTTATTAAAATCATCAGGTTATAATTTTAGCATTGCGCATTGCAATTTTCAGCTCCGCGGCCATGAGGCCAATAGCGACCAGGAATTTTGCCGGCAGCTTGCACATCAAAATAACGTTCCGTTCCATACCATAAACTTTGATACGCTAAACTATGCCGCGGATAAAAAAATATCCATCCAGATGGCGGCCCGTGAGCTTAGGTATCAATGGTTTGAACAGTTAAAACTTCAATATAACTATTCGGCCATCGCACTTGCCCACCACCAAAACGACGCGATTGAAACAATATTGTTAAACCTTGTACGCGGCACCGGCATAGCGGGCCTGCACGGCATACTGCCTAAAAACGGTTCGCTGGTGCGGCCATTATTATTTTTAAGCAGGGACGGGATAGCCGAAATTATAAAAAAAAATAAAATAGGTTATGTGGAGGATAGCTCGAACGCATCAGTAAAATATGCCCGTAACAAGCTGCGGCACGAGGTGATCCCTAAATTAAGGGAATTGAACCCCGCCCTGGAAAGCACCTTTGAAAAAAACCTGGAACATTTCAGGGAAATGGAAACATTGCTTGAACTGCGCCTGGCTGAATTGAAAAATGAATTACTTACCATTAAAGGCGATGAAATTCATTTGCAAACAGACGCCTTAAAAAAATTAAAGCCGCAGCGATTATTGCTGTTTAAGTTATTGCAGGAATATGGCTTTAACGAAACTACTGTTGAAGATCTGATAAGCGCATTAGACAAACACTCCGGAAAAATATTTGAAGCGGCTTATTTTACGCTAATTCTTGACAGGGATAAACTTATCCTTGCCAAAAAAAATAACAAAAAACAGGAAGAAATAAGTATTACCGCCACCGATCATACTATAACTTACGGTAATTATAAGCTAACTTTATTACATGATGATACGCCGCTTATTATAAAGGATAACCCCATGGCGGCCTCGGTTGATGCTGAAAAGATAATTTATCCGTTAAGTATGCGGGCCTGGCGGCAAAGTGATAGTTTTTACCCGCTGGGGATGAAAACACGTAAAAAGTTAAGCGATTTTTTTATCAGCCTTAAAATACCGTTGCATAAAAAAAACGAGGTCCCGTTACTGATAAATGGCAACGGCGACATTATATGGATAGGCGGCTACCGCCTTGACGAACGTTATAAGGTAAATAATAACACCAAAAAAGTAACTATATTCGAATTGTATTTAATTTGATAATTTGAATATGTGTTAATTTGATAATGATCATTTTCAAATTTTCAAATTGCCAAATTTTCAAATTCAAATTAAACTATGAGCGACAAATCGGTTTTTACAGAAAAACAATATCTCGGCAGGGAATTTATACCGCTTACCATACGTTTGGTTTTAGCTATGTTTTGCTTCGCAGTTTATGCCCTTACGCCCGAGGGTGATAAAAATGGCGACCTGCTTGCTGTTGTGGGCTTCGCCATCATGATCATCTCCATCATAATGGGTTTCCTGCTGCATTTTCGCACACGCGTACAAAATAAAAGTATTTTACTGAATGGCTTATGGACCACCCGCCTTGTAAAAATAGACCTGAACAGCATAGTAAAAGTTGAAAAAGCCCCATACAGCCGTTATTTATTCAACAACCCCGTATATAACCTGCATAGTAAAGGAACCATTCGTTTTTTTGCGGCAGGCAAGGAAGCCATTTACCTGACCGACAGGGATGGCCTGGTATACATCATCGGCTCGGAACAGCCCAATGAGTTTTTAAGGGCGATACAAGCGGAGATGAAGTAGTTTTTTAGTTTGCAGTTATGAGTTTGCAGTGGGCAGTTGTAAACGGTTTAGCTGCAAACTGCCCACTGCAAACTGCTAACTTATTTCTTCAACCCAATTTCCCGCAACCGTTCATCCAAATATTCTCCGGCAGTAATATCAGTATATAGTTTAGGGTGCTGCACATCAACAGTTGATGGCAGCGAGGTAAGGTCCATATCTGATACCGGGTGCAAAAAGAAAGGTACCGAATAACGGGAGTTCTTCATCAGTTCGCGTGGCGGGTTAACTACCCTATGGGTGGTTGATTTGAGTTTATTGTTGGTTAAACGCTGCAGCATATCGCCAACGTTAACCACCAGGTCTTCGCCATACGCTTTAACCGGGAACCATGTACCTTCACGGGTAAGCACCTCCAAACCGTCGGCGCTGGCGCCTATAAGCAGGGTTATCAGGTTAATATCTTCATGTGCGCCCGCGCGCACCGCATCTGGTGGCAGCGCATCAGGGTTTTCTATCGGGAAGTAATGTAAGGTGCGCAATATGGAATTCCCGTTATGTACCTTATCGTCAAAATAATTTTCAGATAAGCCTAAATACACCGCTATAGCACGCAACAAATAGGTGCCGGTTTCTTCCAGTTTCGAATATGTTTCGCGTGTTGTAGAATTAAACACGGGTAATTCTTTAACTACCAGGTTATCCGGGTATTCTTCTTTAAGCACGGCGTTATCAGTAACGGTCTGGCCAATTTGCCAGAACTCTTTCAGGTCGGGGGTGCTAAATCCTTTGGCGGTTTCTTTCCCTTTGCCGGTATAACCGCGCTGGCCCGCAAGTTCAGGTATCTCATAACTTGACTTAACACTATCAGGCAGGGCAAAAAGCGCTTTAACCTGCGCGTAAAGCTCATCGATTAATTGTTTGCTTAAGCCATGATTGGTAATGGTAACAAAACCTGTTTCATTAAAAGCCTTGCCAATATCGTCCGAAAACTGTTTGCGTTCGGCAGCGCTGCCGTTAATATAGGTAGCCAGGTCAAGGCGCGGAATGTTTACTGTGCTCATAATGCTATAAAATAAATAATAGGTAAAAATATCAATTTTAATATATAAATACAGCTTAAGCGCTTGTTAGTATAAATATATTAAAACAATTATCCGGCTAAACGTTTTATTGTATATGCCGTCAAAAAAATAAACCAATAATAAACGGGATTTAATATTAATAAAATTATGAAAACTTTAAACAAAATATGGGGCATCAGCCTGTTAGCCTTGTTGCTGATAGTAGCGGCCCCGCGTAAAAGTGTGGCGCAGAATATTTCTGAGCAGGATTTTTACGATGCTTTACAACCTTACGGTACCTGGGTTAGCGACCCCCAATACGGCGATGTATGGGTACCTGATGTGCAAGACGATTTCAGGCCCTATGCCACCAACGGGCACTGGGTTTTAACAGAATATGGAAATACCTGGGTTTCAGAATATCCGTGGGGATGGGCAACTTTTCACTATGGCCGCTGGAGGTATGATGATTATTATGGATGGGAATGGATACCCGGCTATAAATGGGCCCCGGCATGGGTAAGCTGGCGCCATGGCGGCGGTTATTACGGGTGGGCGCCATTAACACCGGGGATAAGCATTAGCTTAGTATTCGGTGGCGGCGGATATAATATACCCGATAATTATTGGGTATGCGCCCGCGAGGGTTATATTAACCGTCCGGATATTTATAATTATTACGCGCCGCCTTCAAGATCGGTAATTATTATACATAACACTACTTTTGTTAATAATACTTATACCAGTAATGGCCAGCGGTACATTGCCGGACCGCGTGCTGAAGAAATACAGCAATATACCCACCAGCGCCCGCAGGTATATGCCATCAATAATGCAAGCAGGCCCGGTGCTGTTAATGTTCAAAATAATACAGTGAATATATTCAGGCCGGCAGTTACGAAGGCACCCGACGCGCACCCCGACCGTGTAGTTGATGCCAACGCCTATAAACAGCAAAACCCCGGCCAGGCCATAGCCCGCCGCGGACAGGGAGGCGCGCCTGCCTTTGATCATGCCAATGCCTCTAAACTGGCTACAGTAGCCCGCACCGCCAGTACTGATAATAATGTGGTGCATGTAAATGCCGCCCGCGAGGCAAACAGGCCAAACCAGCAACAACCCGCTAATAATGGCGGACGCCCGGAAAACCGGCCAAATATAGCGCCGCAGCAACAAGTTCAGCAACAAGTTCAGCAACAACAGCGTATGCAGCGTCAGCAAGCACAGCAGCAACAGGCTCCGCAGCAGCAAGTGCATCAACAACAAGCTCAACAGGCACAGCAGCAGCAAGCTCCGCAGCAGCAACAAGTGCATCAACAACAAGCTCAACAGGCACAGCAGCAGCAAGCTCCGCAGCAGCAGCAAGTGCATCAACAACAAGCTCAACAGGCACAGCAGCAACAAGTACAGCGCGATCAGCAGCGTATGCAACGCCAGCAGGCACAGCAGCAGGGTCAGCAACAGCAAGCACAGCGTGATCAGCAGCGTATGCAACGTCAACAGGGACAGCAACAGCAGGTTCAACAGCAGCAGGTACAGCAACAACAGGCCCAACAGGCACAGCAGCAGCAAGCCCAGCGCGATCAGCAGCGTATGCAACGTCAACAGGGACAGCAACAGCAGGTTCAACAGCAGCAAGCGCAGCAACAACAAAACCAACAGGCGCAACAGCAACAGGCACAGCGCGATCAGCAGCGCATGCAACGTCAGCAGGCGCAGCAACAACAAGCTCCGCAGCAACAGCAGGCTCAACAAGCCCAGCAACAACAGCGTATGCAGCGTCAGCAACAGGCTCCTCAGCAACAGCAACAACAAGCTCCGCAACAACAGCGTCAGCAACAGCAGCAGAAACAACAACCGCCTCCGCAACAGCAACAGGCGCCGCAACAGCAACGACAGGCCCCTCCGCAACAGCAGCAACAGCCTCCGCAAGAGCAAAAACAGCAACGCGAGGATAAAAAGCCGCCGGGAAACTAAGCAATAAATAAAAAAGCCCGCACCTGGCAAACAGGACGCGGGCTTTCACATTTAACCGTTCAACAACAAACGATTAAAGCTCTTTGCAGTACTTAATACTGCTGTAATAAATCTTTATTACCTGGTAGCGTTTTTATTCTTTATTTTCTATGTGTACTTTCTCCAGTTCTCCATCCTCATTAACTCCGTATTCAGAACGTATAATAGTTTCACCCATGCGGTAGCCCTAGGCTTCCTTCCTTTTGGATGGCCCCCTTAGAGGAATTATCAAAATGCAAAGCAAAACAACCACCTTTAATAGGGTTATTACCATAAAACCTCCTTTTTTAATTGGCGTTAAGCCAAGAACAATTTTTTAAAAAGCAGATAGTTTTAATAGGATATAAAGGCAATTCTTGCCGGGTATAATTGGCTGTATATAAAATGCTTGTCAGGAATATCAGATCAACAATGATATAAAAAAAGATGATCAACCCGATAGCCACGAAATAGTTCTGTGTATATTGGTTTATGTTGTGTACTGGTTTGGTTTTATATTTTTTTTCTCAAAAATTCAACAACAACATAACCTATAATTGCCGCGCCGAATGCGATTTCAAAATTGATTAGTGTGAAAATGTCATTTAACGCCCACAAAAAACCGTTCTTGTGCCCGTTGCCTGTTTTATTATATTCACCCATTAACAGGTTAGAGTAAAATAAAAAAATTATAAAGCCTGTTTCTATAAAGGCCCTTTGAATACGGGCATATAAAAGTTTTTTTAGTTTACTATGGCTCATTATGGGTGTAAAATAAACAAGGTATTTCCGGCTGTTTCCTATACAATACTACTAAAACCATCCGAAATAACTTTCGAATGGTTTTAGTAGTTATCAGGCTGATAGCATCGTATTAATCTACGTAGCCTAATACACCCACTTCAGGCATATCCAGGCCGCCTATTTCTTCAGCCTCGCTCACGCGTATACCCATTGTCTTTTTAAGAATGGTGAAGAAGATATACATAGCGCCGCCTACAAAAACAAAGCAGGTAACAGCGCCTATCGCTTCGGCTACGAATTGACCGCTGTCGCCATAAAACAAGCCGGTTACAGTGCCTTTAACGCCGTTCCAGCCATCGCCATACGTGCCATCGGCAAAAAGGCCCAATGCCAATACGCCCCAGGCGCCGTTAGCGCCGTGAACCGCGAATGCACCCACCGGATCGTCAATTTTTAATTTTCTTTCAACAAAGTAGGCGGTAATAACGCATATTATACCCGAAAGAAACCCAATCAACATTGCAGACGGAGCTGTTACAAACGCGCAAGGCGCAGTAATAGCAACCAGCCCCGAAAGCAAACCGTTACACATCATACCTATGTCCATCTTGCCTTTCTCGGTAATATACTGATATACTAAAACACCCAAAGCGCCGGCTGCGCTGGCCAGCATGGTATTAGTGGCAATAACACCAATACGTAAGTCGGTGCCGGCCAATGTTGAGCCGGGGTTAAACCCAAACCATCCGAACGCCAAAATAAGGGTGCCCACAACGGCCATCGGGATATTATGCCCCGGAATCGTATTTGCCTTACCATCCTTACCATATTTGCCAATACGAGGGCCCAATACCCAGGCGCCAACCAAAGCTGCTACCCCGCCAACCTCGTGAACTACTGATGAACCGGCAAAATCAACATGGCCGTGGCCTAATCCGAAATTTGAGCCAAGCGCCGAAAGCCAGCCGCCGCCCCAAACCCAGTTGCCAAAAAGCGGGTAAACAAACATGGATATAAAAAACCCGTAAATTATAAAAGACTTAAATTTCCACCTTTCGGCCATGGCGCCGGTTGGGATGGTAGCGGCCGTATCCATAAATACAACCTGGAACAGGAACAGGGTGAAAATACCTACATCATATACTTTGCTATCCAGGAAATAGCCCACCGACCCCCAAAGGCCAAAATCGTGGCCAAAAAGGTGCACAATGTATTCATGGCTTGTTACTCCGGGGGCATTACCAAGGCTGGCAACATTAAGCCCGCCACCAAACATGATGGCAAAGCCGCAGATCCAGAAACCGGTTACACCGATAGCATAAACCAAAAAGTTCATGGCCATGGTATGGGCCGCATTTTTTTTCTGGGTAAACCCGGTTTCAACCATTGCGAAACCTACCTGCATAAACATTACAAGGAAACCGGTAATCAGCGTCCACATAATATTAGTAGCAATCCGGTTATGCCCTATAGCATCGCCCATTTCGCCGATAGTAGGCTTGCCGGCTTTTGCAGCCGGGATGTCGGATGTATTACCGATTTTTGTGCCGGCCGCATCTTGTGCCAAAGCATGATGTGGTTGAAAAACAACAAATAACAATACCAGTATCATGCCTACCAGCAGATACGGTTGGATTTTTTTTGGTAACTTTTTTAAAAGCATAGCTGAAAGTTTGAGTTAGTGAATATGTGTTTAGAATTAATTGCAGGAATTAATAGAAAAACATAAAAACCTAAATCATAAATACAGTATTGTTTGTTGATTTTGCTAAAATAATCATCTTTTTCAATTATCATAGAAAAATTGATAAAAAATTTTAAAAAAAATTATAAATATTTATTTTTAGCAATTTTTTATGCGAAAAATGGATTATTTTTCAATCAATTTCGATAAAACTCAATTTTTTTACTAAAATGTTATAATTTTTTTAGCTATAAACCAAAAACGACGCAATACAGTAGCTGAATTTTAGAGGAGGATAAAACGATAGGACTGTCTATTCTCCTGTTTGCAAACTCAACGGTTTTTCGGGTGTATTGAATTATTAATACAAGCCTTAAAGAAATATATAGATTGGTAAAAACAAAAAAAGCCGCTTCTTAGCGGCTCTAATATCTTTATATCCTATAAAATTTATTCTTCCACCATTTCATTGTTCGGCGCGTTTTCTTCAGGCACCTCGTGCTTAAAATAGTGTTTTTGAAATAGCAGTATCATGATAACGCCTACAGAGATGGAAGCGTCGGCCAGGTTAAATACCGGACGGAAGAAGATAAAATCCTGTCCGCCCCAAATGGGCACCCATTTAGGGAAATTGCCGGCTATAAGCGGGAAATAAAACATATCAACTACCTGTCCATGAAACAAGTGCGCGTATTTATAGATCACCCCGTAAAAGGTGGAGTCGATGATATTACCCATGGCACCCGCGAATATCAGCGACACGTTCATGATGAGGCCGCGATGGTATTTATGTTTAATTAAATAAACCATGCCATAACCAATAGCCAAAACAGCCACGATGCGGAACAGAGTTAAAACAAGTTTACCCCAGTCGCCGCCCAGCTCCATACCAAAGGCCATACCGTTATTTTCGGTATAATGCAGCATGCCGCGGTCGCCTAAAAATTTAATTTCCTCGCCCTGGAACATATGTGCCTTAACCCAGGTTTTGATCAGCTGGTCGGCAATGATAATGAGTATAGCAGTTAAAAAAGGTTTAATATAAGCAGCCTTCATTTATTGCTTCAGTTTAGCTTCCATGGTTAAAGTGGTGTGCGGTACTGCACGTAAGCGTTCCTTTGGTATGAGTTTACCGGTTTCGCGGCAAATGCCATACGTTTTATTTTCAATGCGCACTAACGCGGCTTCCAATTGCTCAATAAATTTTTTCTGGCGAGCGGCCAGCTGGTTTATCTGTTCTTTCTCCAAAGTGGCCGATCCGTCTTCCAGTGTTTTATAGGTACCGGCAGTATCATCCGTACCGTTAGCATTTGGCGAACTTAAAGAAGTTGCCAGCGCGTTTAATTCTTCTTTTGCACTACTCAGTTTATCTAACAGCAATTCTTTGAATTCTTTTAATTCACTGTCGCTGTACCTGGTTTTTTCTGTTTCTACTTTCATTTATATTTTATTAATAACAATTATTATTTCGTGTTCTTCGATAGTGGTTTTTTCACCATCATTTAGCTGATTATCAAACGTTATACCATCAGCTAAAATTTCGGCGCAAATATAGGATAAATTCTTATTCATTGCTCCCATTATATAAAGCGGACCTTTTATACGTACGGTAATCCTGTCGGTTACTTCAAAGCCTTTGGCTTTACGTAAATTCTGTATACGGTTTACCAGTTCGCGCGCTATACCTTCCTCTTTTAATTCGTCGGTAAGGGTAACATCCAGCGCCACGGTTAGTTTGCCTAAATTTGCAACCTGCCATCCGGGAACATCTTCGGCTATGATCTCTACATCAGTAGTGAGTAGTAAGTAGTGAGCCATGCCTGCCGGCAGGCTGGTAGTGAATGGTGAGTGGTGAATGGTGAGTTCAATGCTGCCTTCACTTTCCAGTTTTTCAATACCCTGCTGGGTTAAATTATTTATTTCATCAGCCACAGCTTTCATATCCTTGCCCACCTTCGCACCTAACGCTTTAAAGTTTGGTTTGATCTTCTTTTTAACAAAACCCGCCGTATCGGTAATGTATTCTATATTTTTTATGTTGGTTTCCGATAATATCAGCTCTTTTACCTGCTCTACCTGGTGTTTGAAACCTTTATCCAGTATGGGCAGCAATATTTTGCTTAACGGCTGCCGAACATTGATACCCACCTTTTTACGCAACGACAATACCAGCGACGATACATCCTGCGCTAATTGCATACGTTCTTCCAGTTTGGTACTTACCAGTTTAGCATCATACGCAGGGAAATAAGCCAGGTGAACCGATTCAAATTCTTCTTTTTTGGTGATGTTATTAAGGTCGGTATACAACCTGTCGGCAAAGAACGGCGCTATGGGCGACATCAGCTTGGCCACCGTAATTAAACAGGTGTACAAGGTTTGGTAGGCCGATAATTTATCCTCCGAATCATCCGACCGCCAGAAACGGCGGCGGCTCAGCCTTACATACCAGTTGCTTAAATGCGCGTCAACAAAATCCTGTATGGCGCGGGCGGCTTTGGTAGGCTCAAAATCGGCATAAAAACCGTCGACTTCCCTGCTTAATGTATTTAACAGCGATATGACCCACTGGTCAATTTCGGGGCGGTCTGTTAGGGCTATTTCCGCTTCGCTGTACTTAAATTTATCAATATTGGCATACAGCACAAAGAAAGTATACGTATTATAAAGCGTGCCAAAAAACTTACGGCGCACCTCATCAATCCCTTCCGTATTAAATTTCAGGTTATCCCAGAGCGCGGCATTGCTTATCATGTACCAGCGCGCGGCATCTGCGCCATACTGCTCTATCGTAGCAAACGGATCGGCGGCATTGCCCAGGCGCTTACTCATTTTGTTGCCGTTCTTATCCAGCACCAAACCGTTCGATATTACATTTTTAAACGCTATGCCTTTATTGCCAACTTCGGCATTTACCTTTTTAACCTCACCGCTGGCTTCGCTCAGCATTACCGCCAGGGCGTGCAGGGTAAAGAACCAGCCGCGGGTTTGGTCAACACCTTCGGCTATAAAATCGGCGGGGTAGGCATTTTTAAATTCGTCTTTATTTTCGAACGGGAAATGCCATTGCGCGTAAGGCATGGCGCCGCTGTCGAACCAAACATCAATCAGGTCAGGCTCACGGAAATAAAAAATTCGACTATCAGCATCTTTTCGCTTAATTATAACGATGTTATCTACATAAGGTCGATGGAGGTCTATTTCATTGTTTGAATAGTAATCTTTGAGATTGTCAGAGTATTTATCGAGAAATTTTTCAAAGGTCAACGAATGATAAATATTCCCCAACAGCATTTGTAATTCAGATGAAGTAAATTTATTCGTTGCTACCGCCTTGATTATTTGCTGTCTAAACGAATGCTCAATTGAAATTTGCTCTGGAACCTCCGGCCTAACTACATCATCTCCAAAAGACCAAGTATCATTGTTGCCGAAAAATGAATTGTACTTATTAAAAAAATCTTCGGGATAATTTTTAATATCTTCATTGATTTTATCCAAGTAGAAATAACGGGATTCATATTCGTCTCCCACGTTTAACAGTTCTTCAATACTTCCAATACATAGATCGATTTTATCTTTTCCGATTTCAGCCCAGTTGGCTCTCCATATAGGCAGCGGTGTACCCCAAAAGCGCGAACGCGAAAGGTTCCAGTCCACCAAATTTTCCAGCCAGTTGCCAAAACGCCCTGTTCCGGTCGATTCAGGTTTCCAGTTAATGGTTTTGTTCAACTCCACCATTTTATCCTTTACCGCCGTCGTGCGTATAAACCAGCTATCCAGCGGGTAATATAAAATAGGTTCGTCGCTGCGCCACGAGTGCGGGTAGCTGTGTTCGTATTTTTTTACGTCGAACGCTTTATTCTCTGTTTTTAGTTTGATGGAGATGAGTACATCAGTCGGTTTAAAATCCGGCTGTGCGCGTTCTTCGTCGCTGTAATATTCTTCCTTAACGTAGCGGCCTGCATAGTCCGTAACCTCGGCAACAAAGCGGCCCTGCTTATCAACCAGCGGCACGTCCTTGCCAAATTCATCCTTCACCAATACCGATGGCACATTGTTTTCCTTACAGGCCCTGAAATCGTCCGCGCCAAAAACAGAGGCGGTATGTACAATGCCGGTACCATCTTCGGTAGTCACAAAATCGGCGGGGATAACACGGAAAGCGTTTTTTTCTAAATCTTCGTTGGTTACGTAAGGTAGTAACTGATCATAGTGGATGCCCAACAATTTGGCGCCTTTGTAGGTGCCTTTGAGTTCCCAGGGGATCAATTTATCGCCGCCTTTATAATCGGCAAACGAAGCATTTTCGCCCTCGGCCTTAAAAAATTTACTGATAAGGTCCTTCGCCAATATCACCGTTACCGGCTCAAAAGTATAGGGATTAAAAGTGGCTATCTTAGCGTATTCTATCTTTTCTCCAACTGCCAGTGCGCAGTTTGCCGGGAGTGTCCACGGGGTGGTCGTCCAGGCTAATATATACAGGCCGGTGTTTATATTTTCAAACAAAAACTCCGAATCCTTATCCCTTTTTACCTTAAACTGCGCGGTTACGGTGGTATCCTTCACCATTTTATAGGTGCCCGGCTGGTTCAGCTCGTGCGAACTCAACCCCGTGCCCGATTTCGGCGAATAAGGCTGTACCGTATAGCCTTTATACAGCCATCCTTTTTTATACAGCTCGCTCAATATCCACCAAAGGGTTTCAATGTATTCGTTTTTATAAGTGATGTACGGGTTTTCCAGGTCGACCCAGTAGCCCATTTTTTCGGTCAGGTCGTTCCAAACATCGGTATAGCGCATCACCTCCTTGCGGCAGGCATCGTTATAATCTTTTACCGATATTTTTTTGCCGATATCGTCCTTCGTTATCCCTAACGATTTTTCAACAGCCAGTTCAATAGGCAGGCCGTGGGTGTCCCAGCCGCCCTTGCGCTCAACGCGGTAGCCTTTCAGGGTTTTATAACGGCAAAAAATATCCTTAATGGTCCGCGCCATTACGTGGTGAATACCTGGCATACCATTGGCGCTCGGCGGACCTTCGTAAAAAGTGTACGGATTACCAGCCGGGCGGCTATCAATGCTTTTTTGGAAGATGTTATTCTTCTTCCAAAACTCCAGCACATCCCTGCCCGTTTCCGATAAATTTAACTGCTTATATTCCTTGTACATTAATATAGTATGCCTCAATTTTAGAGGTTGCAAAAGTACGAAAAGTTTACCTTAATTTTTGCAGGGGGATGGTCATTTATATTACATTAAATTGGTTTAATTCCCTTGTTTTGTTGTGTGGAATTAGGGTTGGGGATGTTTGGGGGTTTTTGCTTTCGGTAACAGGGGAGTGCGGGGCATATTAGTCCGAAGTTAAAACTTCGGATAGTGGGAAGCTATTAGACAGAATTGATTGCTTATGCCGAACTGTTTTAGTTATTTTGTAAAGGTTACGATCTAAATCATCTTTTATTGATCGAAAAATCTGAATTTCCATGCGAGTAGTTAAAAAAATAGTTAATTTTAGGTAACCGAATGGTCGTCAATAAAAATAAAGCTTTTTGTTACCGTATTACACATCGTGATAACCTTGCCCATATTCTTAGTAATGGCTTAGTGAACAAAAACCATGCGAATGCAGATCCGAATTTTGTGGCAATAGGTAATCCGGAAATTATTGATGTACGAAGCACGACACCGGTCAATTTGAATGGTTATGGTTTCATAGGCGAATATGTGCCTTTTTATTTTACGCCGAGATCGATTATGTTATATAATATTGTTACCGGTTATTACGCACCGAAGGTACCACGACGCGCGAAAGATGAAATTGTTGTGATCCGTTGTCTTATAGAGGTACTTGTTCAGCAAGACAAATGGTTTTTTACCAATGGTCAGGCGAATGATGAGGAAACCATGCATTTCGCAGACTTGCGTCACATGGATAAAATAGATTGGAAATGTATACAAAATAGTGATTTTGCAAAATCCGATGGCGATTATGACAGACAGCGAAGATATCAGGCAGAGTTTTTGGTATATGATTCCGTATCCATATCTTGCATCGAATCTATTAGTGTCTATAGTGACAATATGAAAGCTTGGGCTCAAAAGCAAATTAATGCGGCGGGCAAAATGATACCGATACACGTTCACAAACCTTATTTTTTTGATTGAAATGATTGAATTTAAAATAGGCGATTTACTCAAATCTGATGCTCAGGCATTGGTGAATACTGTAAACACGGTAGGTGTTATGGGCAAAGGCATTGCCTTGCAGTTCAAAGATGCCTTTCGGCATAATAGCAAAGTTTATATGGACGTGTGTAAGAATAAAGGGCTGGAGCCTGGTAAATTACTCATCGTTTGGGACGAAAATATGTTGTATGGCAAAAAACTGATCATCAACTTCCCAACAAAAACTAACTGGCGACAACCATCTAAATATGAGTATATTCAAAAAGGACTTACGGCGCTTCGCGAAGAGATTATCAACAGGGATATCAAGAGCATCGCAATTCCACCGCTTGGCGCAGGTAACGGGGGATTGGACTGGACAGTTGTAAAGCCAATGATCGTCGAGGCTTTAAGCGATTTGCCAGTTGAAGTGCAGATATTTGAACCCAATGCAGCCATAAAGGAAATACTACAAAAACAGGAAACTATTAAAGAGGTTCAACTGACGCCTGCAAGGGCGGCACTGTTATACAGTCTTTTTGCTTTTGAAAGTTTCGGAGAATATAGCAGCCTTTTTGCTGCCAATAAACTGGCCTATTTCCTGCAAAGAATGGGACAGGACTTGCGACTCGATTTCAAACCTAATTTTTACGGCCCTTATGCGATCGGTGTGGAAAAAGTTCTGTATCATATGAATGGCACCTATCTTAGAGGACTGGAACAAGGTCAGGCAAAACCGTTCGAGCCCCTCAAACTAAATTATGAAAAATGGGACGATGTATATGCTTATGTGCAAAAGATGAAAGATTCAGATAGAAACAGATTGCAGCAGTTACTGGTTTTTTTAAAGAACTTCACATCAGAATTATCACTCGAAATATTGGCTTCAGTTGACTTTATACTAGCCAGTCACCCGGAGTATACTGTTGACCAGGTTGTTAAGTCGCTATGGACAAAACGTAAGAAAGAGCTATTTCGAATTGAGAGCATTGAAAAGGCTTACAATCATTTAGCAAAATATAAAACGTCATTGGAAATTTCATAATCTGCAACGGAGAATCAATTTCAATTGGTCGGGATATTCCATCCCGTCCCATAAGCTGGAGGATCTGCGATCCGTGTGCGGTGGCGTTCACGGAGCGTTCACGGAGTGTTCACGCTTAAAACCGTGAACGCTTTTATTTATTGATAATCAACAAGTTAACAAATTAGATATATCCAAATCCTGACGAATAAGTATGATTAGTGGTTAACTATTGTCAAGGAGGAATTTGCGAAACCTGCCCAACCTAACCTCTAATCTCTAATTAACTAATCACTATCTTTACCCCCATCCCCACTTTTTCATTATTTTTGATGCGATATGAAAAAACTCATCCGCAGCTTTGGCTTTGCTTTTAAGGGTTTGGGCCATGCCGCGGCAACCCAGCTTAATTTCAGGATACATTTGGTCGCTTCGGTTGTAGCGGCAGGTATGGGGTTTGCCCTGCATATTTCGGTTAGTGAATGGCTGTGGGTTATCCTCTGCATCGCCCTGGTATTGGTTGCCGAACTGTTTAATACCGCCATCGAACTGCTAACCGACCTGGTATCGCCCGAATACAATAAAATTGCCGGCCACGTTAAAGATATAAGCGCCGGGGCGGTAGTTGTTGCCGCGCTGTTTGCGTTAGTAACGGGCGTCCTAATTTTTTTACCCAAGCTGCTTTAGCTTATTAACCATGCTGCATAAAACCAGGGGCATCGTACTAAAAACCACCGATTATGGCGAAACCAGTGTTATTGTGCAGGTATTTACCGAGAAACTAGGGTTGCAATCGTACATCATCAACGGGGTAAAAAAACCGAAAGCAAAAATAAGCCGCAATATGCTGCAGCCCCTGCATTTGCTGGATATGGTAGTTTACCATAAAAATGCCGGCAACATACAGCGCGTAGCCGAGCTCAAAAATTCACCGGTATTGCAGTCAATCCCTTACGATGTGGTTAAAAGCAGCCTGGCAATGTTCTTAAATGAGGTGCTGTATAAATCAATCAGGCAGCAGTCGGCAGACGAAAACCTGTTCGGGTTCGTATTCAGCGCTATCGAGTGGCTCGATCATCAAACCGGTGGCCTCGCCAATTTTCATTTACTGTTCCTGGTACAGCTTACCCGATACCTCGGTTTTTATCCTGACCGCTACCAGGCCAATGAAGCCGATTACTTTGATCTGAAAAACGGCATATTCAGCAAATACAAACCCGATAGCGTTTTATACCTGTCGCCGCCGCATACGCAAAATTTTAGCCGCCTGCTGCAATGCAGCTTTGAAACACTTGCCGAACTGAAATTCACTAACGATGAACGCCGGTACTTAATAGCAAAGCTATTAGAATACTATTCGCTGCATATAGAAGGTTTTGGCAATATCCGTTCGCATGAGGTGTTGGAAGAAGTGTTAGATTAACAGCCCGACATAAAGTCTCCCCTACCGGGGGAGATTTAGAGGGGGCTGGAAGTTTTCTTTAGGAAAATAGAGTGCAAAAAAAAAGAGAGAACTTGGGGAGCTCTCTCATTTTTTATTAACTGACTCATTAACTTACCATAAAGAACAATTGGTTTAAACCGATAATAACAAGTTGCAAATATATATGCTTTATATTAAAAAAAGGTACTTTTTTGTCATTTTAACTAATTTTAACATATTTTTCTGAACAAATAACCCATAATTAACAGTTTTAATGCCAATTTGGGTTGAAATACACTGTTTATCCCCTTGTTTTTTCCAAACAGATACTTATTTGCATTAAACCGGTTAATTACCTAAAATTTTTAAGAAATAATGGACTTTTCCGGCTGATTTTACACCAAAAAAACCTACCTGATAATCGCTACATAACCACTAACCGGGAGCTTATTATTGCCAAGGTCAATTACATAATAATAGGCACCAACAGGTAATTTGCTCCCCTTGTATAAACCATCCCAGGGGTTATTATATCCTTTTGATCTGAATATCTCCGACCCGTAACGGGTATAAATGGTTACCAAACAATTAGGGTAGGCCGTAAGCGCCGGTATGCTCCAAACATCATTAATGCCGTCGCCGTTTGGCGTGAACGTATTGGGCGGTATCACTACAACCGGCGGTAAAATAGTTGCGGTTATTGGCGCACTGGTAACAGGCGCATTGCAGCCACCTGTGGTTTGCATAGTACAGGTAATTATATCGCCGTTAGCTAACGTAGCGGTGGTAAATGTTGAACTGTTAACACCCGCGTTTGCCCCGTTTACCTGCCACTGATAAGCCGGGTTGTTCACCGCGTTGACAGGGGTCGCGGTAAAGGTTATCGGGCTGCCCGCATACACATTATTAGCTGATGCGCTTATAGTAACCGATGGCGCGGGGTTAGATGGAGCAATTATGCTAACAGCAACAGCGTTTGAGGTTGCCGTTACGCTGCAGGGTATTGAATTATTTGTAAAAGAACAGGTAACTATATCGCCGTTAGCGAAACTACTGCTGCTGAATACCGGGTTATTGTTGCCGGCATTTACTCCGTTTACTTTCCATTGATAAACGGTGTTTGCCCCGGCTAAGTTTGGCGTGGCCGTAAACGTAACAGGCGTACCGCCGCAAACAGCACCGGAAGGAGATACTTGTATACTTACAGTTAAGGCGGTGAAAGGTATTGTGACTATATTGGTTACACTTACGCTCGCGCTTGACGGACATACATCGTTATTAGTTACTGTACATATAATTGCATCAGTACTGACTACGGGGGCGGTATAGGTATTATTTGTTCCAACGTTTGCCCCGTTAAGCTGCCATTGATAGGTAGGATTAACTACAGGAACCGCATTGCTTAATATTGCCGTAAACGTAACCGGCGCGCCAGTGCAAACGCCGGATGCATTATTGATAATAGCAAATAAAGGCGCAGCCGGCGCAACAACTGTTAATATTTGTGTTTGAGGCGGGGCAGCAATAAACAAATTGTTTCCGGGTTGATTTACCGATATAGTAGTGGTGCCAACACCTGTAATATGAATTATTCCAGAAGCCGAAATTGTGGCTACAGCCGTATTGCTGCTTGAATAAGTAAGGGGAAGAGCAGCATTTGAACTTGTGGCCCCTGCTGGAAAATCGACCTGGCAAATACTTTTGGCGATAATTGCAGCGAAACTGATGGTTTGGGTTTCTTTAATTGTATAGGTTTGTTGTACCGATGCTGCGCTGTAATCGGCCGTCGCGCCTTGCGAGGCGGTAATAGTAGTTATGCCGGGGGCAACTACGTGTATTGAATCGTCTGTACCAATATAAGCAACGCTGGGGTTACTGCTGGTATATACAATGGGCGTTTCGGTATTATTGCTGGTTGCCCCGGTATGTAAAATACCGTCAGGGCCTATGGTTGACGTAACCGGGGGCGGGAACCTAATAACAGAGGGTTTAAGATTAGGCGCCTGCCCCCAAGCCCTGCTAAATGCCAAAAAAATAAAAACAAACAGCAACAGCTTGCAGCTATTACCCGGCCTATAAAAAAACGCTGTTTGTTTAAACTTTATCATGAGGCAACGGAGCTACCAAAAATAAAGAAATTAGGCGAATAGGGGTCGCATTAAATTTATACCCGCTTGCCCAAATATATTCGGGCAAGCGGGTGTAATTATTTACCAAAAAATTAACGTAAGCAGTAAAGGTTATTGGCCAACTGTTATATATTTAGTGGGCATAGCAGCCAATGGAGCAGCGCTAGATGGCGGAACTACGCTAACAATAACCGGGTTTGAGGTTGCAGGTGCGCTGCAGGATAATGAATTATTTTTAAAAGTACAGGTAACCATATCGCCGTTAGCGAAATTGCTGCTGCTGAATACCGGGTTATTGCTGCCCACATTTATACCATTAACCTGCCATTGATAGGTGGCATTTTCCCCGCCTAAGTTTGGCGTAGCGGTAAATGTAACAGTTGTGCCGCTATAAATACTGCCATTAGCAGATGATTTAATACTCACAGTTAACGCGGTAACAGACGAAGCAGGCGAAGTAACCTTTAATATTCGCGCTTGAGGGCTGGCATCCATGAATGAATTATTTCCGGGCTGCTTTACCAATATGGTAGTGGTGCCGGCACCTGTAATATGAATTACTCCTGATTCCGAAATGGTAGCTACCGCTGTATTACTGCTTGAGTAAACAAGAGGAAGCGTAGCATTTGAACTTGTAGCCTTTACCGAAAAATCGCCCTGGCACATGCTTTTGGTACCAATTGAAGCAAAATTGATCTCCTGGCTTTCCTGAATAGTATAGGTTTGTGTAACCGGCGCTGCGGCGCTGAAATGAGCGCTGGCATCTTGCGAGGCTGTAATATTAGTTGTACCCGGGGCAACTACGTGTATTAGCCCGTCTGTACCAACATAGGCAACGCCCGGGTTACTGCTGGCATATACAATAGGTGTTTCGGCATTATTGCTTTTGGCCGAGGTAAGTAAAATATTGCTGGCGCCAATTGGTGTATTACCAGGGGCCGGCATAGAAATAACTGAAGGCACTGCCGCAAAAGCCGGAGCTGTAACCGCTATATTCACTATTGTGCTGCTGCTGCCGCCGCCGTTATAAGCTGTAATAATATAATCGGCTGCAGGCGAGGGAGCAGCAGGTGTACCTGTTATTTTCCCTGTTGTGCCATCGAAGGTTAATCCTTCGGGCAGGGCTTTATCAATAGTGTAACCTGATACAGTTATTTTTCGTACCCGGTTATTGGTGTTTTCGCCCACATATAGGTTTCCTTTGCCATCCAGCGCCAACCCTATAGGCCCGTTTAATGTTGCAGCGGTGCCAATACCGTTAGCAGAACCTTGTTGTCCGCTCCCTGCAATAGTTGTTATTACGCCTGTTGGCGATATTCTTTTTATTACATTATTGTTCTCGTCTGTTACATAACCGTTACCTGTACCGTCAAACTTTATTTCGCGCGGGAAATTAAATCCTTTTGCATAGGTGGTTACCACACCTGCGGGGGTTATTTTCCGTATAGCGTTATTTCTGGCGTCAGCCACGTATAAATTACCGGCGGCATCTATCGCTAAACCGGTAGGTGTATTAAACGTTGCCGAGGTTCCTGTGCCATTTGTAAAACCGGGGTTAATATCGCCAGCAACAGTGGTAACTACACCTGCGGGTGTTATCTTCCGGATCATGTTATTTGCCTGGTCGGCCACATATATATTGCCTGCTGCGTCTATTGCCAATCCCCTGGGGGTGTTAAAACTTGCGTTTTTACCTGTACCATTATTTGCGGCTGCGGCACCACTTCCGGCAAAAGTTGTTACAATGCCTTCCGGTGTAATTTTCCGGATCAAATTATTACCCTGATCACCTACGTATACGTTCCCTGCGGCATCCACCGCTATACCATCAGGTTCAAAAAAACTTGCCGCAGTACCTTTGCCGTTAGCAGCCCCCTGGCCACTGCCTGCAAATACGGACACTACACCTGCGGGAGTTTCTTTTTTTATCAGGTTATTACTCCAGTCATCTATATATAAATTCCCGGCAGCATCGGTTGCAACGCCTGTAACGGTATTAAACCCTCCGTTGGCATAAGTGCTCACCTGCCCGTAAATAGCAGCAGGTACTGCACCACCGGTATTGGCTGGAGCTAATGTTGAAATAGTAGTGTTCACTGTGTAAACCTGCGGCGTTATGTAGCTGATACTTGGCGCCTGTGCAAAAGCCAGGCTAAATGTTAAAAACATTAAAACAAACAGTAACAGCCTGCGGCTATTACCGGCCAAATAAAGAAACGCTGCTTGTTTAAACTTTTTCATAACATAACTACTAATATATATAAATCATCTGAACAGGGGGCCAATCAGCATTAAAAAAAGGCTTATCACCCTGTTTATACCTGCTCGAAGTGGTTTATACGAAGTTCATATTTTTAATGTTTCATATTAGTTACATTTTTTTTAAATTTTTATTTACATTTAAAACAGGCACCTCATTCCTCATTTTATCATTGGTATGACACTACTTCGGCTTGTTTTAGTAATTTTGTTAACTTAATGTATTGATGATGGTAACAAAAGAACAAGTTTTACAAGCCCTGAGCAATGTAGAAGAGCCCGATCTGAAAAAGGACCTGGTTACGCTTAACATGATACAGGATATTCATATTGATGGGAATAAGCTTAGTTTTTCGGTTATCCTCACCACTCCAGCCTGCCCGCTGAAAGCGCTGATAGAAAATGCCTGCCGCAACGCTATAGGTTACTTCATCAGCAAAGAAATTGAGGTAACCGTTAATATGACGTCGCGGGTTACGTCACAAAAAAACACAGGTGTGCCGGATGTTAAAAATATTATCGCCGTTGCATCGGGCAAGGGCGGGGTAGGTAAATCAACCGTGGCAGTTAACCTCGCGCTTGGCCTGGCCAAAAGCGGCGCGAAAGTGGGATTAATAGATGCCGATATATACGGACCCTCAATTCCCATTATGTTTGGCCTGGAGGGTGTGCGCCCAAAATCAACACAGGTTGATGGCAAAACACGCATAGAGCCTATATTTAAATATGGCATAAAGGTATTATCTATTGGCTTTTTTACCGATCCTAATCAACCGGTGCCATGGCGCGGGCCAATGATATCAACAGCCGTGAAACAATTATTTAACGATGCCGACTGGGGCGAGCTGGATTACCTTGTGGTAGACCTTCCGCCCGGAACAGGCGATATACATATTACCGTTACACAAAGTTTCCCCGTTACAGGGGCCGTTATTGTAACCACTCCGCAAAAGGTAGCCCTTGCCGATGCAAAAAAAGGCATAGGCATGTTTTTGATGGATTCCATCAATGTGCCGTTGCTGGGGATAGTAGAGAATATGTCGTACTTTACCCCTGCTGAATTGCCTGATAATAAGTATTATATATTCGGGCAAGGCGGCGGTAAAAAGCTGGCCGAGCAGTTAGAAGTACCTTTTTTGGGCGAAATACCCCTCATTAAAAGCATAAGCGATTCGGGCGATTCGGGTATGCCTATTGTGCTTATGGAGGAACACGGGTTGATGGTAACTGCATTTACCGAAATGGCTAACAGGGTAGCGCAGCAGGTATCCATTAATAATGCCGCGGTTTTAGAAAAAAATATTATAAATAATTAATAACTTTGCTTATTAAATTGGTAAAAATGAGTTTATTAGACCGGGTGGAAGCAGCGTTGGATACCATTCGCCCCTATTTGGAAACGGATGGCGGGAATGTGTTGGTAGAAGAGATCACCCCTGAAAATGTAGTAAGGATAAAGTTACTGGGTTCGTGCGGTTCATGCCCAATGAGCATCATGACGCTGAAAGCCGGTATTGAACAAGCCATACTAAAAGCGGTACCCGAAATTACCGCCATAGAGGCCATAAATTTAACAGATATAGACGACCCGGACGCAGTGCTGCCGGAAAACCTGCGATAAATAATGTTAAGTATTGTTAAATGCTTAAAGCATTGCAGCAATACTATGTTTGTTTTAAAAACTAAAAGTTATTTTTACCCGTTTATATTAATTATTGAAACTGGTTAACAGCACGATGAAATACCTGGTTGCCCTATTATTTTTATTTACTGCAGTAACGGCATTCGCCCAAAACAGCGAAAAGCCGTTGGTGCAGTTTACCGGCGTTACCCTTAATGCCGATAGCGCCAAAGTAATTGTGCCTTATGTAAACATTACCAATGTTACCCTGCATAAACAAGTATATATAGCCAATTACGAGGGCTATTTTTCGTTTGTGGCACATGAGCAGGATACCATACGTTTTAGCAGTGTGGGTTACAACCCTGTAACAGTAATTATACCCGCCAACGTAACCGGTAAAAGTTTGGTGATGCAGATAAAGTTAAAACCACAAATAATTAACCTCCCAGTATTCAGGGTGTTCCCATGGGCTACTACAGATGAGTTCAAAAAAGATTTTTTATCGATGAAAATTGCCGATGATGACCTGGAAATAGCCCGGAAAAATTTAAGCTCGGCATCTATTCGCGCTCTTGAAGCATCATTGCCGCATAGCGGGGCCGAAAGTTTTAGCGTACAGGATATGCACAATAGCCTTGTAAATTCCCATTCTATCACTAACCCGCTGTTTAATCCATTTGCATGGGGCAGCCTGATTAGAGAAATTGCCGCCGGCGATAAGGCAAATTCGAATTAATGATAATTACCGCTTTTTTTTAACAGCCGGGAACTTCATTTTATACTCTACATCTACTATACCCCTTGAAATATCATTCAGCTTTTTCTCCAACAGGCGCCTGCGTAACGGGCTAAGTTTATCGGTAAATAGCTTGCCTTCTATATGGTCATATTCATGCTGTATAATACGGGCCGCCATACCTGAAAAAGTTTCTTCATGGTGCTTCCAGTTTTCATCGTAGTAGGATAATTTAATAACAGGCTTGCGCATTACATCTTCCCGTATATCGGGTATGCTTAAGCAACCTTCGTTAAACGCCCATTCCTCCCCGGTTTCTTCCAGGATACAGGCATTGATAAATACCTTTTTAAAATCCTTTAACGCAGGCTCTTCTTCAGCAAAAACAGAGGCATCCAACACAAACAAACGCATAGACAAACCAACCTGCGGGGCGGCCAAACCCACGCCATGCGCGGCATACATCGTCTCGAACATATCGTCAATCAGTTGTTTGATGTGCGGATATTCGGCAGGTTCAATAGAAGTGGCTTTTCGTCGCAAAACCGGGTCGCCGTAGGCTACTATAGGAAATTTCATGCTGCAAAAGTACGGGTTATTTTTTTTCTGTTAAAATTTGGATCAACCTGGATTAAAACCTGTGTTATTGCTGAAATACCGAATAATAATTATACCGCCGCACTTGTCTTTCGTTTTAATATCAATGCTGTAATAACAGTTATAATAAGCCCTAAAGGCAGTATCTCCATGTAAGTTAACAGCACAACGCCTAAGGGGTTGTTGTACATTGCCTTCATGGTGTTTATGTTTTGGATTTTCGACGCAATTACAGCAGCTGTTGCGCCGCTTTTTTGAATTTGGCTGATAGCATGTGCTGCGTATTTATCCATAAAATCAGGAAGGAAAGCATAATAGGCCACAAGCCACGTTAACACATACATGGTTGATGCGATCAACGTAATATATAAGCCCAGCTTAAATGCCTGCCCAAAGCTTATTAGCCCGTTGTTTTGTTTATCGCGGTAGTTTTTAACGCCTGCAAATACCAGCGAAAAGGCCAATAACATGGAGGCATAGCCCACCCACATATTTCCGTTAAAATTACCGCTGGCATCACATATGGCTACGCTAACAGCCATCCAAACGGATACTATTGCTCCCGATATCAGTCCAAATACAATTACATTCTTTTTCATTTTTACCTGGTTTAGTATTTATATATACTCCAAAGTTGAGCAGTTATATTCTTTTTTCACTCATACTTTAGGATGATTTTAATAAAAAACAGCAAATTTACTACTAAAGTATGAAGCGTATCAGGGAATGAGGTTTAGCTTTTTTGCTTTATCAACGGCATGGGTACGGCGCTCAACTTCCAGTTTTCCGAACAGTTTTGATGAATGTGTTTTGATAGTATTTATTGATACAAATAAGCGTGAAGCGATTTGATGATTGCTTAAGCCATCAGCCATTAATTGCAATACTTCTATTTCGCGTTTGCTTAAACCAAGCCGTTCGCGTTCTTTCTCATTTAAAACAAAGTACGCGCCGTTAATAATTACTTCCTTTTCAATAATTACGGTTTTAGGCCGGCCGAGTTTAATTGCCAGCCAAATGCCCAGCGAGGTAAAAATTATGGCCAGCGCGCCTGCATAGAGCTCAAAGTCATGGTCAACTATAATAAAACGCCATTCGAGCCATTTCATTAAAAACAATAAAACAGCCAGGGATGCCCCATAAATTAAAACAGAACGGTTTCGGGCCAGGAAATTCAAAGTCATTTATGCTTTATTTATATCCTAAAATTAAAGCAATTTACAACGTTATTCCCAAAAAAGAGATAAGGATTATTTAAGTATGGCCAATCACTAATCTGCCATCCAAATCGTATCAACAAACCATTTTTTACTATCGAAGAAACGGTCAACCGGCCTGAAGCCGGTATTTTCTGCCATCTGGTCGGTTTGCATAATGGTAAACTTTTGCGATATCTCCATATAAATATATTCATCTTTTATAAAACGGATATTTTCCCTGCCGTCAACATTTACAACCTGGTCCTTAAGGCTTACCAGGTAGCTTTTACAAGCGCCGCTCTCCGGGTCGTACATAGGATAATGGTCAAACTGGCCCAGGTCAAAATCGGCATTCAGTTCGCGGTTTATTCTCTCTAATAAATTAAGGTTAAACTTTTTAGTAATACCGCCCTGATCGTTATAGGCCGCCAAAATGGTTTTAGGCGATTTTTTCAGGTCGAAACCTATGATCACCCTATCGCCGGGGGCTAAATGGTTACGTAACTCCCGGCAAAAACCAACCGCCTCATTTACGGGCATATTGCCAATATTCGAACCCAGGAACATGACCACTTTTCGCCTGCCGGATAGTGAAGCCGCTTTATTCAGCATTTCAAAATACTCGCCGTTTAAGCCTGTTACCTGCAATCCAGGTAAACTAAGCGGAAGCCCTACGGTAAGGTAGTTGATCACATTGCCTGATATATCAATAGGCAGGTAAGTGAAATCAATTTTTTGTTTCAACAAGTATTTAAGCAGCCAGGTTGATTTCATGGCATCGCCTGCGCCAAGCTCGATCAGGTCAAAAGCATCGCCATCCGCGATGACGGAAGCGGCCAGGTCGGCGGTTTTTTCCGCGAATATTTCCAGTTCGCATTTGGTTGGATAATATTCAGGGCATTCCATCAATTCCTGGAACAGCTTATCGCCATTGGCATCATAAAAATACTTGGAGTTAAGGCGCTTCGGGACCGATTGCAAGCCTTCAATAACATCATCATAAAACGTTTCCAATCTGTTTTCTGATGTGCCTTGTAATTCGGGTTGTTTAACAGGTTGATTCATAGGTTTGTTGTTTTTTGAATTAGTTTACTTAGCAAGCCTTATGCCGGTAAACTGCCATCGTAAATGTGTTTGAAAAAAATTGCGGTAAGTAATGCGGCTATGCCCCGGCGATGTAACTTCCGATGCCCCCCGCAACACTTTTTGGTTCACCATAAATTTGCCGTTATACTCGCCAATTGCCCCCGCCGCTTTTACAAAACCCGGGTAAGGCAAATACGAACTCTCTGTCCACTCCCAGCTTTTACCCCAGTTAAAGCGGGTTGCGGCTGCTTCCCATTCAAATTCTGTGGGCAGCCTTAGGCCTTTCCAGGCCGCATAGGCATAAGCCTCGAAATAGCTGATATGGCAAACAGGCTCTTTTAAATTAAGCGGCTCTAAACCATGATAGGTATAGTGGTGCCATTCGCCATCAATTAAATGCCAGTACAGGGGCGCTTCAATTTTATTTGTTTTTACCCAATCCCAGCCCTCGGCGTGCCAGTGGCGGAAATCGTGATAGCCATCAGCGTTTATAAATTCTAAATATCCGGCGTTAGTTACC
>Ga0206932_1015_pt1 | contig 51774 bp, 58 predicted proteins | sample Alteio_BWOrgHeat_18_FD_153244 | JGI IMG/M metagenome (GOLD analysis project Ga0206932, IMG submission 153244) | Enriched cells from forest soil in Barre Woods Harvard Forest LTER site, Petersham, Massachusetts, United States -... | ecosystem: Environmental > Terrestrial > Soil > Temperate forest >...
GTGCTTTTTCATCTTTAGTGGATTGAAATATTGGAACTACAACCACATTGTTGGCAATATAAAAATTTGCATACGAAGCAGGCAATCTTTGATCTTCATAAACAATTGCATCAGGCATTGGCAATTCAACAATATTTAGTTGTTTGCCATTTAACAAACGCATTGTTTTTAATTGCTTCAGATTATGTTGAAGCAATGCATAATTTTCATCTGATTTATTTTCTTCAATAACTGTTATTACTGTGTCTTCATTCACAAAACGAACAGTGTCATCAATATGACCATCGGTATCATCGCCAACAATGCCTTCATCTACCCACAATATTTGTTCAACACCATAATATTCGTGCAAATAATTTTCTATTTGTTGTTGATTTAATTGCGGATTACGATTTGGATTTAATAAACACGCAGTTGAAGTCATCAATGTTCCTTTACCATTAAATTCAACAGAACCACCCTCCATTACAATGTTTGGATAAAATACTTTTAAGCCAAATTGTTTTGCAATCAATGTTGGAATAACATCATCCAAATCATACGGCGGATATTTATTGCCCCATGCATTATAACCCCAATCAACAATTGCTTTTTCTTTTTTTTCAGTATTAATAACAAATGCAGGACCATGATCTCTGCACCATGCATCATTGGTTGGATGAAAGAAAAATTCAACCTGTTGCATGTTTACATTTTCTTTTTGTAAAGTGTGCTCTGCAAAAGATTTCATTGCTTCATCATTCACATTAATGCGCACCTTCTCTCCTGCTGCAACAGCTTTTATAAATTGTGCATACGGCTTATATATTGTTTGAATTTTTCCCGGCCATGATGCTTCTTTGTGCGGCCAACTTAACCACGTTGCTTCATGCGGTGCAAATTCGGCGGGAAAATGAAAGCCAAGTTGTGATGGAGTCCGAAAGTCTGAAAGACCGGAAGACCGGAAGTCAGGAAGATTTGCAGTTGGCATTATTAATCAAGAGATTTTTTAAGTGCGTTAATCATTACTAATATTTCTTCGCATGCTTTGTAAATTTTTTCAAAATCATCATTGCTAATAATGTTTCTTCTTTTAGCTAGATGAATACAACCAACAACTTCAACATCTGATCTCAAAGCAATACCAAGAAATCTTTTAAACTCAGGATTCGTTTGTCCTGTTGAGCCTTCAGCAATATTTAATGAAATAGAATCAGCAGCTCTTTTTATTTGTGATGATAAAACATATAATTCTTCTTTCGGAAATTTCTTAGAAATCTCATCAACTATTGTTGCAAGATCTAATGACTTCTGCCAAACAATTAATTTTTCAAATTTAAACGGCATATTATTTAGGATTGGTATTTACTTTCTGTCTTCCAGACTTTCTGACTTTCGGACTAATTCTCCTCATCAATGAATCTTTTTGTTATCTGTTGATAAGAATCAATTCTTCTATCGCGCATAAAAGGCCAGTGCGTTCTGTACTTATCAGTTTTTGCTGTATCGATATCAGCAAGAAAAACTTCTTCATTATCGTGCGAAGCTTTATAAATAAGATTACCAAACGGATTTGACACAAATGATCCGCCCCAGAATTTCATTCTTCCATCCTGCTCCAACCCTACTCTATTTATGCTTACCACATGTACACCATTTGCCACCGCATGGCTGCGTTGAATAGTTTGCCATGCATTGTATTGTTCATTATTTGTTTCTTCATCCTGGTCGGTTGCCCAACCAATTGCTGTGGGGTAAAATAAAATTTCTGCACCCATTAAAGAAGTTATGCGAGCAGCTTCAGGATACCATTGATTCCAACAGATCAACACACCAAGTTTCCCATATTTTGTATTCCAAACTTTATAACCAAGATCACCCGGCGTGAAATAAAATTTTTCATAGTAAGCAGGATCATCAGGAATATGCATCTTCCGGTACTTGCCCAAATATGTTCCATCTGCATCAATAATTGCTGTTGTATTGTGATAAATTCCCTGCGCTCTTTTTTCAAACAAAGAAGCAATGATAACAACGTTCAATTCTGCTGCAAGACTGCATAATTGTTCTGTTGTTTTGCCGGGAATAGATTCTGCTAATTTAAAATTGTCATAATTCTCTTCATCGCAGAAATACAGCGAAGTAAATAGTTCCTGCGTGCAAACAATTTTTGCACCTTTTGCCGCAGCTTCTTTTATGCGCTCAATTGTTTTAGAAAGATTTGCTTCTTTGTTTGCAGAACAACTCATTTGTATGCCGGCTACCTTTACTATATTCATTCAAAAAATTTAAGCTGCAAAAATAATCAATCGCAGACATGATTTATGAAGTGACGTTAACTTTACCTCCTAATATACATTTTATGAAAAAATATTTCACATTGATAGTATTGCTTTCAATCAGTTTTATTTCAACAAAAAGTTTTGCTAATGATATTTATGAAATAACTGTTTATCATTTTAAAGATGCGCAACAGGAAATTACGTTAGACACTTACCTGCAAACGGCTTTATTGCCTGCCTTACACAGAAATGATAAAAAAAGTATTGGCGTTTTTAAACCAATTGCAAACGATACAGCTACTGATAAAGTAATTTATGTGATCGTTCCGTATAAATCTTTTGAAGAAATACAGGCTTTGCAAAAATCATTAATGAATGATGCGATTTACAATGAAGCCGGGAAAACATATCTTACCGCTTCTTACCAAAACCCACCATATACAAGAATGGAAAAAATAATATTGACTGCATTTGAAACTTCGCCTTCAATGAACTTGCCAAAACTCAGCGCTGATAAAAAAGATCATGTGTATGAGTTAAGAAGTTATGAAAGTCCGACTGAAAATTACCACACAAACAAAGTGAAGATGTTTAACTCAGGTGAGATAAATATCTTTTCAAGAATAAATGCTAACGCAGTTTTTTATGCTGATGTTATTGCAGGAAGCAGAATGCCAAACCTGATGTATTTAACTTGCTATGAAAATATGGCTGACAGAGATACACATTGGAAAGCATTTGGAGATGATGCGCAAACAAAGCAAATGTTTGCAATGGATGAATACAAAAACAATGTATCAAAAGCTGATATTATTTTAATGAAGGCGGCCTCATATTCAGATTATTAAAACAAATAAAAAAACCTGTCAGGTTTTTAAACCCGGCAGGTTGAAAATAAGTTTGTATAAAATTACATCACCATAAAATCAAAGCTTACATTTCCCCATGCAAGCGTAACCTTGCCATCTTTATCAACCCAAAATGTCATCTTTTCACTCATTGATGTTGGTTTCATATTAGGCACATCAACACGCAAAATATCATCAGCTGCGTTATAATTAAATGCGCCCCATTGGTCAGAGGTTTTATTAAAGATAATTGTCCAGGTATCGCCATGCCAAATTGTAAAAAAACCATATTTACCTGCCGGTAAAGTTTTACCATTTATTGTTACATCTTTATTTATTTCAAAAGTGGTAGCTTCATTAGCACCGGTACGCCAAACGGTATCTTTTTTGGGTTCAACTGTTTTGCCAATTTCCCTTCCCTTTAAAGAAGGCTGGCTGTAATCAATTTTAATGGTTACACCTTTTGTTGTGGTAGCAGAAGCCATTGCCGGTGGACTTGGACGTTTGGATTTATCTTCCGGCGTTTTAGGATCAGTTTGCGCATGTGCATTTACGCTCATTAATAATATGCCTGAAAACAAGGCAAGCGATAAGAATTTTTTCATAATTAAAATTTTATTGAGTGATAATTGTAACGAAAAGTTATGCCGTAAATGAAAAACAGGTGCAAATGTTTTTACAAAATTTTTGAATGTGTTATTATTTAAGCATCACTTCCTTTATATATTTTACAGGTGCACTGCCATAGCTTAAAAACTTTTCGTGAAAATCTTTTAAACTGTAATTATTTCCAGTTTTAATTTTATAAGCTTCCCGCAAGGAAAGTATATCGCTCAACCCGTTAAAATAAGAACATAATTGCACCTGCGAAACTGTGGCACGATGATACTTTTCTTTTATCTGTGCATCTTCCTGGAATGTTTCATTCTTTAATAATTTATACACATCATCTTCAGAATAATTTAAGCATTGAATGCCATAATCAATCAACACATTACTGCATTCACGCAAACGCCATTTATACAACACAAGCCATAGTTCAGGAGTATTATTGCCCCAGCCATTTTCCATCATCATTTGCTCACAATACACAGCCCAGCCTTCAATCATTGCACCATTGCCAAAAACAGATTTTACAATGCTGCCGCTTTTATTATTGTACACACCCTGCATGCAATGGCCGGGCATCGCTTCATGCATAGAAAGAAATTGCAGCGAGTAAGTGTTGTATTCACGCAACTCACTTTCTGCATCTGCCGAAGGCATTTTAGAAAGATCCATTATGTTGTAATATGTAACGCCTGATTTTTGATATGCAGGCGTAGATTCAGCATTGGCCAGCGAAACACCAGCCATGTACGCAGGCATGATCCTGACTTTTAAAGGATAGCTTGTATCGTAGTTAAAAAGATCTTTTGCTTTAATAAAATATTCAAGATCGTGAACGAGTTTTGTTGCCGTGTCAACAACTGTTTGCGGCGATGCATGATTGAGTGAAAGTTTATCCAGCACCAGTTTAATAAGCGTTAGGGAATCTGCAGGTTTTTTTGACGTGCCATAATATTTCTCCCACAACGTATCCGCTATTGTAAACATTTGCCGGTGGTAATATTGCTTTGCAGAATCTGCTTTGGCAAACATTTGTTCCGGCGTATAATCTGTTACCAAATCATACTTAAATTTTTGAGCGAATAAAGATTTGCCAATCCTGAAATCGCTGAATGCATAATTCTTATCGGCAGTTATCTTTTTAAGAAACCCAACATAATTTTTTATGGCTGATACAGTTGCTTTAACGCGATTGTTTAACGTGTCTTTTTCAGCATCAGTTAATGAAGAGCCTTTTATAGAATCTGTAAGTGCTGCACCAAATATATCTATACTGCCTTCATTTTGTTTAATGGCTAAGTCAGTATATTCTTTTGTTGGATGATTAATGGTTTTCTGCGCAGCAGTATAATATTCGGTTGTATGCTGAATATGTTTTGATAATGTTTGCAAACGTTGTGTAAGCGGTGCATAGTTCTGTGTAAGCAGGTAATAACATTCACCACCTATATTATATGATGAAGGATCTCTTTGCTGCGATTTAAAAGTATCAATATACCACACGGCACTTTGCAATTGATTTTGAATGATATTATAATTGATCTTGTTATCGTCTGATAAATTATTGTAATTATAGCTGTGTAATGAATCAAGCCATTGCTTTGAAAATGCAACGCTCTGAACAAATGAATTGCTGTCCGGAATAATAAGTTCATCATAATATTTTCCATACCCAACAAAAATTGCGGAAGATGGGTTTTGTTCCCAGTACGCATCTAAAAAGCGTGGTTGAAAATCATTAAAAGAAATATCATCATTTTGAGAAGCCGCATTGTTTTGTTTGTTTGAAGAATTGCATGCAGCAAGCAACACAAAAAATAAGCAGTTAAAATATTTGGACATACACATTAATTAATTTTGATGAAAACTATCGCCTATAAAATGCAAAGCATCTGTAATGCCGGTGCGCCAGTACGTCCAGTTGTGTGCACCATCGCGTACACGAAATTCATGCGGCACATGCTTATCCGTTAATTCAATATGTAATAAACAATTGCCTTTGGTAAGAAAATCATCATCGCCGCAATCAATCCAGTAACGAACCTGTTTTAAGCTGTCTGCAGATTCGTTTGCAATAATATTTAATACTGAATTGGCATACCAAAAATTGTTTAAACGGCCAGCACCTTTTAAACCTCTGCCATACACGCGTGCAAGATTATTGTCATAGTGATCATCAGCCAGCGCTTTTATTTCATCATCGCTACGAACGCCGGCACTTAATGGGGCCGCAGCCACAAATAACTGCGGATATTTTAAAGAATAAATCAGCGCGCCATATCCTCCCATTGAAAGTCCTGCAATGCCGCGGTATTTTTTTTCTGCTTTAATGCGGTATTTTTTTTCAACAAAAGGCATAAATTCTTTAATGAAAAAATCTTCATAATTTTCTTTACCGTCGTAAGAATTAATATACCAGCTTGAATCGCCGTTGGGCATAATAATGATCATTGGCGGAATAGTTCCGTCAGCAATAGCTTTATCAGCATAACGATTTATTTCTCCAAACTGAAGCCAGCCGGTATTATCATCTGAAAAACCATGCAATAGGTATACAACGGGATAAGAACGTTCAGAGCTTTCATAATCCGGCGGCAGATAAACCGTATATTTTACATCGCGGTCGAGAATATTGCTTTTTATAATTTCCTGCTCAACCACTTTGCCTGTTGGCTGGCTAAAAACAGCAGCATGCAATGCGATTATTAAAAGACTTAATAAAAATTTGTGCTTAAATTTTTTCATAAACAATCGGTTCTCAGCATGAAGATAATTTTTTAGTAACAAACAATTTGTGATTTTAAAAATCATTGGTACGGGAATTGAATTTAAATATTAAAATACTTATATGCCGCAAAAAGATGAAATGAATACGCTTAGCCAGATACTGAATAAGTTTACAGTAAAAGGTTATGATCATGAATTCAGGTGGGTGAAAGAGGGTTTTAGTTATAACGACAAGATATACAAACCGGAAGATTTAACTATTGTGAAAACATATCGCTTTGAAGGCGCTTCTGACCCGTCAGACACATCAATACTTTATCTTATTAAAGCAAACGATGGCTTGATTGGATACAGTCTTGATGCTTACGGCGTTTACAGCAATCATGATGATGAGGAAGGCTATGATAATTTCATAAGGCAAATTCCTGTCAAGGATAATGAAGAGCAGTTGCTGTTTGAGTTGTAGTTAATGCCGCTTAAAATATTGAACAGCCTGTTCATGTTTTTTTGCTGCTTCCAAAGTTTCAAAGGTTCCTAAATTTCTTCGCTTATTGGTTTTGGGATTTTTCTTTTTTAAATACAGGCGATATTGACCAGATTTTAATTTACGTATCATAACTCTTTTTTTTAAAAATTTACAAGCGCCATGCCATATTAAAGATATTTGCTGATGGATTCAATAATTATAATTGGCGGTGGCGCCGCAGGTTTAATGACTGCTTACGAGTTATCAAAACATAAGCATACTGTAATTATTCTTGAAGCAAAAAACCGTTTAGGCGGAAGAATACACACCATAAACGATAGCTCTTTTTCACAGCCAATAGAAATGGGAGCTGAATTTATTCATGGCAATCTTCCGCTTACACTTTCATTGCTGAATGAAGCTGGTATTGCATATCATACTACTGCGGGTAATATGTTCCATCTTGAAAAAGGAAAATTTAAAAAACAAAAAGAATTTAATGAGGGCTGGGGTAAGTTAATGAAACAAATGCAGGAATTGAAACAAGATATTCCGTTAGCAGATTTTTTAAATAAATATTTCGGCGATGATAAATACCATGAACTGCGTGAATCAGTAAAAAATTTTGCAGGAGGATTTGACCTCGCTGACATTTCGGAGGCAAGTACAAAAGCTTTGTATAAAGAGTGGAATACAGAATGGGAACACCAATATAGAATTAATGGCGGTTATAAACTTTTAATAGATTACCTGGAAATCCTATGCAAAGAGAATGGCTGTGTAATTCATACAAATTGCTGTGTAAAAAAAATAAACTGGCAAAAAGATGAAGTAAATATTCTTACTATGTGCAGCCGTTTTTTTAAAAGCAACAAAGTTGTAATAACAGTTCCTGTAAGCGTATTAAAGGCGAATGCACACAGTGAAGATTATATTGAATTTTTGCCTTCCATTCCTCAACATATTGATGCGGCAAAAAATATTGGGTATGGTGATGTGATAAAGATTTTGCTTGAATTCAACGAGAACTTTTGGAACAGTGCAAAAAAAAATGTAGCCTTTATTCTTACGGATGAGGCAGTGCCAACGTGGTGGACGCAATTGCCGGCTGAAAGCGCAATACTAACTGGCTGGATTGGCGGAGAAAAAGCGAGTTCATTAAAAGATAATACGGACGATGAAATTCTTAAAGTAGCATTGCAATCTTTAGCAAACGCTTTTGCAATGAATATTGAAGATTTAAAAATAAAATTAAAAGCATTTAAAATAGCAAACTGGTGCAAAGAGGCAGATATTAACGGCGGCTATTCATTCAATACAATAAAAACAGTAGCGGCAAGAAAAACTTTACAGCAGCCTGTTAATGAAACCATATATTTTTCAGGTGAAGCATTATTTGAAGGCACACTTATGGGTACAGTTGAAGGCGCTTTGGAAAGCGGGAAAAAAACAGCGCTGCAGGTTCTTAAAAATTTATAACCGGCACAAAATTTTCTTTAAAAATATATTATGTCAAAATCAAAAACGGAAAATAAACAGGAAGAAAAACATGATCCGCCAATAAAAAATAATGATGAATTATTTGAAAAAAATTATAAAGAAGAAGATGAAATTGAATCAGACGGTTCAGCCAGTGCATTTGATGGAACCGAACGAGTGAATGAAGATAATTTTGATAACCTTTCTGAAAAATAATGTATGAAAAATGCGAAAACATCATCAGAAAAAGAAAACAGCAAAGTAAGAGCCGGGAAGCAGTTTAAAGATAACGAAGTACGTGAAGGGCAACCCAATTCAATTAATAATGAAGACATCAATAAATCAGCTTATCCCTATAAGAGTAAAGAAGATAAACAATATAAAACACAACCAGAATTTATTGACAGGAATAATGATTCAAAGGATAAAAGTTAAGCAAGTCATTTATCATGCTGTTTAATAAAATCTCTGAATGCCATTCCGTTTTCTCTTAAATCTCCTGACACATTTTGCAAAGCAACAGCTTTACCCACACCGCCATCCGAGCTATAAAAAATTGCATAGCCCAAGTTTGCATTATACACAGCCTGCAATAAACCTTTCACCAGCGAAGGCGATGTATTGAACACACCAAATTCATTCGTCATTACCGGTTTGCCGGTAGTTGTTTTAAGATAGTTAGCAACAAACTCAAAAATCTTAGTGTCAACAATCGTATCATTTTTATTTGTGCCGTTTGCACCTCGTGCTTTCACCGGTTCATACCAGTGAAAATTTACATAATCAAGATCCAATGTTTTATAAGCTGCAATAATTTTTCTTCCAAATTCAAGCTGATGTTTGATCTGCGGATTTGAAGTATTATTTATGCGCATTATCATTGCCGGCGGAAATACTTTCTGTGCAAATTCATTTGCTTCCTGCTGCTTTCCACGCTGCATCATATCATCATACATTATTAAGCAAACTTCTCTGTATGTAATGCCGCCATTGGTTACTTTCAATCCCTTTGAATGCGCAATCTCAATCCCTGTTTTTAATTCATTGATATAATCATCCGCATCTCCGCTATGATAGTTCGGATTGTCTTCTTCATTTTCAATTACTACAACTTCAGGTTTGTATTTATCAAGAATAGAATTTACCTGTTTGCTGTAAGCACTCATATCTGTGGGAAAAGGAATTGGGTCCTGGTCACTTGCTGCATTACGCGGAATGCCATAATTTATATTTAATAAAACTTTCAGGCCCGCAGCGGCATACGTATCGTACGCATCATTAGAACTGCCCCAGCTTCGTATATCTATTCTTGCGCGGATATAATTAACGCCTAAATCTTTTGCCACTTTTACCTGTTGCGAGGGCGGAACAAGCGTTCCTTCCGTTTTTGCAATCATTACTCCAAAATGCACAGATTTGCTTATCGTATCTTTTGCAGGATCGTTGGCGGATTGATCTAAACTTTCAGCTTTTAAAACCTCATTATTATTACAGTTTTTATTCAGCGGAAAAAACAAAATGGAAAACACCAATGCCTGCAATTTCATGTAAATTTTATTTTATTCTGTACGTTGACCGATGATTATAAAAATAAGTTTAAATGTTTCAACGCCAAACTTATGCTATCAGAAGCCACCGGCATTAAATAAGATCATCTTATTGCGATCTACGTAAAATTTCGTTAAAATGAATTTAAATGTATAGTTAGCGCATCTAAAAAAATTGCTGCATCGTTAAACAGTGGTTTATTTAGCACTTTAATCTTGTAACGCAAATTTTCTAACCATGACTAAACTTAGCGTAAACATCAACAAACTGGCTACGTTGCGCAACAGCCGCGGCGGCAATAATCCTGATGTTGTACAGGCTGCTATTGATGCGCAGAAATTTGGTGCAGATGGTATCACCGTTCATCCGCGACCTGATGAAAGACATATACGATATGATGATGTGCGTAAAATAAAAAAGATCATCACCACAGAATTTAATATTGAAGGCAACCCGCAGGAAGAAAAATTTATAGAGCTGGTTTTACAAACAAAACCAACGCAGGTAACATTGGTGCCCGATGCATTGAACCAGGTTACAAGCAATCACGGGTGGAATACAATTGAACATAAACAATACTTAACTGATATAATTGCTGTATTCAAAAAAGCGCATATCCGCACTTCTGTTTTTATTGATCCTGCCATTGAAATGATTGAAGCTGCAGCAGAAACAGGAACCGACCGTGTTGAATTATATACTGAAGCCTATGCACACAATTACGCAACAGATAAAGAGAGCGCCATTGCGCCTTATTTAGCGGCTGCAGTTGCTGCAAGAGAAATGAATATTGGTTTAAATGCCGGGCATGATCTTGATTTGAAAAACCTGAATTATTTTATAAAAAATATTTCATGGGTTGATGAAGTAAGCATTGGCCATGCGCTTATCTGCGATGCTATTTATTATGGTTTTGAAAACACAATTCAATTGTATAAAAGGCAGCTTGCATTGCCTGGGGATTTTTAATATTTTTTTCATTTGCTGTTACGTATTCAACATATAAAGAGTGAAACATCGGCCCGGGTAAATACTTGCGAATGGAATTGGACTTAATAATTAATACCTGCTGTTTATTTAAAAGAGGGATATATAAACCGCACAGTCCTTAGGCCAGCACACATAAAGCTATTGGACTGTGTGGAGAAGGGAGTTTGTATATTTATTTTTTAAGGGCTTAGGGTTGAAAAAAATCCTGCTATTCTTAGCGGGTTTTTTTTATAGCAACGGCTGCATAGTGTGTTGTAAGAGTATCAAAGCTAAATTCTGGATTGGTTTATTTTCTCCGTAGATATACTATAAAACCATCGTACAATTACGATGTGTGATATTGTCAACTATTTTTTAGTGGTATTTTGTAAATGCCCGTTTTTATTGCATACACAACAATCCCAGCAGTACCCCGTACATTTAATTTTTCCTGTATTCGTGAACGCCACGATTCAATGGTGCGATCACTTAAATGGACTTCGTTCGCAATCTCTTTGCTTGTTTTTTCTTCGCAGAGTAATCTAATTATTTGCAGTTCCTGTTCACTTAACAAAGGCTGCTTTATATTCATGGAAGAAATTAACCGGTTTCTTACAAGCTTTGCTAATTGGTTGGATGTATTCCGGCAATAGTATGTGCCTCTGTTGTGAACGGTTTGAATAGCAGTTAAAATTTCCTGCTTGTCTGAATTCTTTAATAAGTATCCTGAGGCGCCTGCTTCAAGCATATCAATAATGGAACTATCCTCATCTGAAACGGTTAACGCAATAATGCCGATTGCCGGAAATAGCTGATTGATTTCCCTGGTGGCTGCAATGCCATCTTTAATTGGCATTGTAATGTCAGTCAGAATAATATCCGGTTGTTTTATGGTAACTTTTTTTATTAATTCCGCGCCATTGTTGGCGCTATCAATTATTGATATATCATGATTATTATGAAAAATTGCATATAATCCTTCTACATACACTGAATGATCATCTGCAATAATTACAGTGATAGCTGTCTTCATGGTTTTGTGATTAAAGGAATTTCGATAGTATATGCCACGCCCCGTTCTTCTTCTGCATCTAAATATATATCGCCGTTTAGCATTTCAACCCTGCTTGAAATGGTATGCAAGCCTAATCCACTATGTTCTTTAATAACTTTTACCTGATTAAAGCCTTTGCCATTATCGCTAATATATATTTTCACGCAAACAGGATCTTGTTTTAAATTGAACTGTATATCTGACGCACCTGAATGTTTAAGCGCGTTATGAATAATCTCTTGCACAATCCTGTATACATGTATTTGCATGCCCTTTGGAAGATGGAGATCAATATTTGGGATTGTATAATGTATCTGTATTGTGTTCGTGTCATTGACCGTAATAAAAAATTCTTCCAATGCTGACAGCAAGCCTTTCCGTTCAAGCGTAACTGGCATCAGGTCTTTACCAATTTCTTTTATTTTCACTAATACATCGTCGATATGGCTGCATGCATCTGAAAAAAGTGGTTTGTGTTGTACTCCTTCAATTGAAGATAGTTTCAGTTTTGCAACTGAAAGCACTACCGCAACTTCATCATGCAAATCCCTGGCTACTCTTCGGCGCTCATTTTCTAATGTTTTAATTTCAGCATTGATTTTTTCCTGGTGGAGTTGCCTGTGTTTTTTTTGTTGGTAGAAAACTGAGAGGATAAACATAATCAAAATACAGCCCAGAACTCCTGCAGCAATTAGTAAGGCAATATAAATTTTTGCTTCTTCGGAATGCATAGTACAGCAAAGGCATACAAGATATTGCTAAATAAGTTTACAAACACAAAAATGGTGAAGAGCTGCACGTAAAAATTATTGCTCCATCCCACCTGTACCAGAAAAAAGATTTCAAACGTTGCCTTATAACTAAAATAGATTAGAAATGCTATACAAATAATAAACTGACTATTGTACACGATATTTTTTTCACTACTAAATATCAGTTTATTTATTTGCATAATACTTAAGTACACAAATAAAATTGCATAAAAAATTCTGAAAATTGAGTTTTGATGTTGCAAGCTATAGAGCAGCAGATTGTCTAAAACCCATACAGCGAAACCAATTACCAAGATGGTGTAATAAAATTTTTTGTCGGTATATATACTATTCCACTGTGCAAATAGCCACACGATAAGTAAAAACTCAATGAGTGTATAAATATTTGAGTTCACTTCTGTGCTGTGAAAAAACCTGATACAGATGTCATTAATTATTTCGCTGGCAAGCGCCGTCCATATAAAGAACAAGAATGGATGATAGAATCGCGTGGTGTGCTTAAAACGAATAACTGCAAAAATTCCGGCGATTGCAATTGAATAGCTAAGGATAATTGCAATGGTTAAGGTCATTGTTCATTAATTTAACCCGGCGTTTGCTTTGCATAACGGCGGACATCGAACTCCTTCTTCTATAATGATTGGAGGATTCGTTGCTAAGATATCGTTTCCATTACTATCAACACCAACTAAAATAGCATGCACATATAAGTCTTCAGACATGCCATAATACACGCGAAGCGAAACGCAAGTTTTTTGGTTAAGTAATTCTTCGATTTCGCTTTTGTCAAATGTTTCCGATAATGCGAGGATATCGGGGTCAATGTCCGATTTTAATGTCAATGATTTATTAGTTTCATATAGGCGAATCATTTGTTTCGCTTGAGCAGGTGAAATGTTTGGCATTGGAGTAGTTTTAGTACTTCTAAAAGTGTCAATAATGTATCAAATACAATAGCGTATAAATACGTTTGTTTAAAAGGGTTTTCACCATTTTAGTCTGTGCAGAAAAATCTAAAAGAATTTCAGGATATAGACGGGATTATGGTCAGGCTAAAACCCGCATAGTCCTCAGGCTAAATGCATAAATACCCTGGGAGAAGCTGTGCGGAGAAGGGAGCTTTATAAATATTATGTGAGCAGCGTAAGTTCTTCAAACTGTTTTTTAGGTAAGCCCATAATAAAAGTGGCCCCTTCATTCACTTTGCTTTGCGCACTTATAAAGCCTTTGTGATTTTCAACTATTTTTTTGCAGATTGAAAGTCCTACTCCAGTTCCCTTAAATTCATGATAGCTGTGAAGGCGCTTGAAAACGGTAAAAATTTCTTCAGAATATTCAGGCTCAAAGCCTATTCCATTATCAGATATACTGATTATATAATAATCACAATCATTGCGTAGTTTAATTGACGAATGATTATTAAGAGGCTTAAACAATTCTGAACTTACGTGTATAACCGGTGAAGTATCGGTTTTTCTAAACTTAATTGCATTACCGATAAGATTAAAAAATAACTGGCGCATCATGCTGGGAACTGCAGTAATAACCGGCAATTGAGATACATGAACATCCGCATTAGCTTTTTCAATTTCCACTTCCAGCTCTGCCATAGCTTCCTTAACAGAAATGTTTAAATCTGTTTCTTTAAAGTCTGATGATTTCAGCGATTGTCTTGAAAAACTTAAAAGATCATTTATTAAAGATTGCATCCTGCGTGAAGACTCAATCATTTTTTGAAGATATGTTTGCGTATCCTTATCCTGGCTTTGTTTAGCAGCTATCCTGTCACTAAACACCATTATTTTTCTCAAAGGTTCCTGCAAATCATGTGAAGCCACATAAGCAAAGCGATCCAGTTCTTCGTTGATATTTTTTAAATGTGTATTGTTGTCTATCAACTGTTCGTTAAGCCTGCAAATTTTTTCTTCCGAGAGTTTCCGGTCCTCAATTTCTTTTTGAAGAGATTGATTTGCAGATTCTAATTTTTGCTGATGAAGAATAAGCTGCTGATTTTTGCGGTATAATTCTACAAACACTGCTATTTTAGCACGCAGTAGTTGAGGATTTACGGGCTTATAAATATAATCAACGGCTCCCATTTTATATCCTTTGAAAACGTAGTCATCATCATGGTTTTGCGCTGTAATAAAAATTACCGGGATATCTTTTAATTTATCACGCTCATAAATAATCGTAGCGGTTTCAAAGCCGTTAAGATCGGGCATTTGCACATCCATGAGTATAAGAGAAAAATCATGTTGCTGTAATAATATTTTTAGGGCGGTACGGCCAGAGTTTGCTTTAACAATGGTATAATTATCTCTTTCAAGTATTGTTTCAATAGCAAATAAATTATCCTCCCGGTCGTCAACCACAAGAATCTTAATATCAGACTTTCTGTTTAAATCATGTCCGTTAATATTCTCCATTCGTTTTTATTTATATAACCATACTCTCATTAAAGACAGCAGTTGATCAATCTTTACAGGTTTTGTTATATAATCCGATGCGCCTGCTTCAATACATTTTTCCCTATCCCCCTTCATTGCTTTTGCGGTTACCGCGATTATAGGCAGCGTTGTGTTCTTATGCTCTCTTCTTATTTTTTGTGTGGTTTCATATCCATCCATTTCAGGCATCATAATATCCATGAGAACGATATTAACATTGTTGGTTTCACCTAAAATATTCATCGCCTCCCGACCGCTTTCTGCTGTAATTGTATTTATATTATATTTTTCGAAAGCTGTGGTAAGTGCAAACAGATTTCTTACATCATCATCTACAACTAAAACTGTTTTATTTGTTAATACATCTTTCTTTGTTCGCAGGTTTTCTATCAATGTCCTTTTTTCAGGTGACAAATCTTTATGATCAATATGCAATAGCATTATTGTTTCTTCCAGAAGCAGGTCAAAAGAATTTACATCTTTTAATAAAATACGATTTGCATACTGTTTTAATTTCGTTCTTTCTTTTAATGAAAAATCTTTAGCCGAATAAATCATTACAGGAGTAAGATGCATCTTTTTCATGGAATTTATTTCCATAACGAACTCTGTTCCTGCAATATCAGGCAACATATAGTCAACGATCAGACAATCATATACATTGTTTTGAATAAGTTCCAGAGCAGCTTTACCTGAACCGGTAATTTCTATTTCTATTAAGTTTTCGTACTCCAGCATTTTTGCAATCTGCGATGACTCAAGCTCATTATCTTCAACAATCAAAACCTTTTTAAGTTTCCTGCTATGATAGTTAATAATGTCATCAAACAAGACATTTAAGGCTTCTGATTTTAGCGGCTTTAAATGAAAACTTCTTGCTCCGCGGTGCATAGCAAGCAGCCTGTTCTCTTCACCTGAAATAAGATGCACAGGAATGTGGCGAAAATTGAGATCATTTTTAAACAAATCAAGAATGCGCCATCCACTTGCATCAGGCAGTTTCACATCAAGTGTAACAGCTATCGGATTGAATTTATTTTCAAGATCAAATACTTCCGCAAAGCCGGTAGCCACAACCAGTTTCAATCCCATTTCATGCGCTTTCTCTATCATGATCTTTGCAAAACGAATGTCATCTTCAATCACCAGAACAACTTTATCGGTTCCGATAATGTTGTTTCTGTCGTCGCCAACTTCGTTAATAATCTCATTAAGCGATTCAAGGTCTTTTGTTTCAGCAACTTTAATTGTGGGAACAGATTGAATAGTTAGATTATCATTTGATTCTGCAAGTTTATATTCCGTTACCGTAAGGCTTGATTGTTTTTCTTTTTTAACTACTGCCGCATTGTATTCAATAGGCAGGAAAAGCGTAAACGTGCTTCCTGAACCTGCTTCACTTTCAAGCTCTATTGAACCTCCTAAAAGCTCTGCCAGGCCACGGCTGATAGATAAACCTAATCCTGTACCTCCATACTTGCGGCTTGTTGAACCTTCTGCCTGCTGAAAGGCTTCGAAGATTATATTTTGCTTGTCTTTTGAAATGCCAATTCCTGTATCCTTTATTTCAAATGCTACAACACGTTTTGCATTATCAAGATTTGGATTTGATTGTTTCCAGTTACGAGCCGCTTCATACACTCTGAATTTCACCTCACCTTTTTCAGTGAATTTAAATGCATTTGAAAGCAGATTCTTTAAGATTTGGTTCAACCGTTGTACATCGGTTTCAAACCTGTCTGGCAAATGTTCATCTGTTTCAATATTAAACCGGAGATTTTTGTTTTCAGAAACATGTTTAAAGGTTGTTTCAACAAATGATGTTATTTCATTAAAGCGAACATTTATAAAGTCAGTTGATATATAGCCGGCTTCAATCTTTGAAAAATCTAAAATGTCATTGATCAGCTGAATGAGGTCATCACCACAACTATGAATTGTTTTTGCATATCGAACTTGTTTATCTGAAAGATTTCCTTCATGATTCTCATAAAGCTGCTGGGCTAATATCAACAATGAATTTAATGGAGTTCTTAATTCATGCGACATGTTTGCGAGGAACTCAGACTTATACTTTGATGTTAATTGTAATTGCCCTGCTTTTTCTTCCAAAGATCTTCTTGCTTCTTCTACTTCTTTATTCTTTGCTTCCACTTCTTCTTTTTGTTTAACAAGAAGATGCGCTTTATCCTGCAGCTCTTCATTCGTTCTTCTTAATTCATCTGCGAGTGATTGTGACTGCTGTAATAAGTCTTCTGTTCTTGAATTGGCTTCAATTGTATTCAATACTATACCGATACTTTCTGTCAACTGGCTTAAGAAGTCAAGATGCGTTTCGCTGAATGTGTCAAATGAAGCAAGTTCGATAACAGCTTTAATTTCTGTTTCAAATAATACAGGAAGAACGATAAGATTTACCGGAGATGCCTCACCCAAACCTGAACTTATTTTAATATAATTTTTCGGAACATTTGTTAACAGGATTCTTTCTTTTTGTAATGCACACTGACCCACCAACCCTTCGCCCAAAGAAAATTCTTTGGATATGTTTACCTCTTCACCGTAAGCGTAAGCAGCGAACAATTTTAATTTTTGATTTTGCAAGCTCTCATCTTGTTCCAAAATGTAGAACATGCCCTTTTGAGCATTTACAACCTGCGCTAATTCTGAAAGTATTCTTCGTGTAACTGTTTTCAGATCCTTTTGCCCCTGCAACATTTGGGTGAATTTTGCAAGGTTGGATTTCAACCAGTCCTGTTCCTGGTTTCTGAGTGTTGTTTGTTTAAGATTAATGATCATCTGGTTGATGGTATCTTTCAATTCTTCTACTTCTCCTTTTGCTTCTACACGTATCATTTGGGTAAGGTCACCTTTTGTTACTGAAGAAGCCACATCTGCAATTGCACGCACCTGCGTTGTTAAGTTTTCAGCAAGCTGGTTTACGTTTTCCGTTAAGTTTTTCCATATACCTGATGCGCCCGGCACACTTGCCTGACCACCCAATCTTCCTTCCACGCCTACTTCACGCGCAACAGTTGTTACCTGGTCTGCGAACACGGCGAGCGTATCAATCATCTCATTGATGGTATCAATCAGCTGCGCTACTTCACCACGGGACACGATTGATAATTTTTGTTTGAGGTTTCCTGTGGCTACGGCTGTTACAACCTTTGCAATACCACGCACCTGGTTGGTTAAGTTAGATGCCATCATGTTCACTGAATCAGTTAAATCTTTCCATGTACCGGCAACGCCTTGTACTTCTGCCTGACCACCGAGTTTGCCTTCTGTTCCTACTTCACGTGCCACACGTGTTACTTCAAATGCAAATGAGTTTAGCTGATCCACCATTGTATTAATGGTATTCTTTAAATCGAATATTTCACCTTTTACATCTATCGTTACTTTCTTGGTTAAATCGCCGGATGCAACGGCCTTAGTTACTTCAGCGATATTACGTACCTGCGATGTAAGATTACCGGTCATTTGATTTACTGAGTCTGTCAGATCTTTCCATGTACCGGCAACGCCTGGCACAAATGCCTGGCCACCTAACTTACCATCAGTACCTACTTCACGGGCTACGCGTGTTACTTCAGATGCAAATGCACGCAACTGATCCACCATTGTGTTAAGCGTTTCTTTCAATTGCAAAATTTCACCACGTACATCCACTGTAATCTTTCTCGACATATCTCCGTTTGCAACGGCGATAGCAACATCTGCAATATTTCTTACCTGTGCAGTAAGATTGCCTGCCATCTGGTTTACGGAGTCAGTTAAGTCTTTCCACGTACCACCAACACCCGGCACATTTGCCTGGCCGCCGAGTTTACCTTCTGTACCCACTTCCCGCGCAACACGTGTTACTTCAGAGGCAAATGCACGAAGTTGTTCCACCATCGTGTTGATAGTGTTTTTCAATTCAAGAATTTCACCTTTTACATCCACTTCAATTTTGCGTGAAAGGTCTCCATTAGCAACGGCCGTAGTTACTTCAGCAATGTTTCTTACCTGAGATGTAAGATTTGATGCCATTTTATTTACTGAATCCGTGAGATCTTTCCAAAGCCCTTCTACACCAGGAACATCAGCCTGACCGCCAAGCTTACCTTCAGAGCCTACTTCACGTGCCACACGGAATACTTCAGAACCAAAAGAGTTTAACTGGTCCACCATCGTGTTGATGGTATTTTTCAATTCCAGGATTTCACCTTTTACGTCAACGGTAATTTTTCTTGACAGGTCTCCTTTAGCAACGGCCGTTGTTACTTCCGCAATATTTCTCACCTGTGCCGTAAGATTTGAACCCATTTGATTCACTGAATCTGTCAAATCTTTCCAGGTACCACCAACACCTTGCACTTTAGCTTGTCCACCAAGCTTTCCTTGTGTACCTACTTCAAGCGCCACACGTGTTACTTCCGAAGCAAATGAGTTCAACTGATCCACCATTGTATTGATGGTATTCTTTAATTCCAGGATTTCACCTTCAACGTTTACCGTAATCTTTTTTGACAAGTCACCGTTTGCGACAGCGGTAGTAACCGCCGCAATATTTCTTACCTGTGCAGTAAGATTAGATGCCATTTGATTTACAGATTCAGTAAGGTCTTTCCACGTACCACCCACATCCTGCACCTTTGCCTGCCCTCCAAGCTTACCTTCAGTACCTACTTCAAGCGCCACACGTGTAACTTCTGAAGCAAATGAATTCAACTGGTCAACCATTGTATTAATGGTGTTCTTCAACTCCAATATTTCTCCCTCTACATCTACAGTTATTTTTTTCGAAAGGTCACCTTTTGCAACTGCAGTTGTTACTTCGGCAATGTTGCGCACCTGCGCAGTAAGATTTGAACCCATCTGGTTCACAGATTCTGTAAGGTCTTTCCACACGCCGCCAACACCTTTTACTGTTGCCTGGCCGCCCAATTTTCCTTCAGAGCCTACTTCTCTTGCTACACGGGTAACTTCTGCAGAGAAAGAATTTAATTGATCCACCATCGTATTGATAGTATTCTTCAGCTCAAGAATCTCACCTTTTACATCCACCGTAATTTTTCTTGAAAGATCACCTAACGCCACCGCCGTAGTTACTTCCGCAATGTTACGTACCTGGTCAGTCAGGTTTGATGCCATCTGGTTCACAGAATCTGTAAGATCTTTCCATGTACCGGCAACACCTTTAACTTCTGCCTGTCCGCCGAGTTTACCATCAGTACCTACTTCGCGTGCCACACGGGTTACTTCAGATGAAAATGAATTCAACTGGTCAACCATGGTATTAATGGTATTCTTCAATTCAAGAATTTCTCCCTGTACATCCACTGTAATTTTTTTCGAAAGATCACCCTTCGCCACTGCCGTTGTTACTTCTGCTATGTTGCGCACCTGTGCAGTAAGATTACCAGCCATTTGGTTCACAGAATCCGTAAGGTCTTTCCATACACCAGCCACGCCCTTTACTTTTGCCTGTCCGCCAAGTTTGCCTTCCGAACCTACTTCCCGGGCCACACGTGTAACTTCCATAGAGAAAAGATTCAATTGTTTCACCATGTCATTCACTTCAGTGGCGATTTTTGCAAACTCACCCAAGAGTATGTGGTCACCTATCTTAAGCGGCATTTCCTGGGAAAGATTTCCTTTCGCAACTGAACTTATAACATGTGCTATTTCTATAGTTGGATGAACAAGGTCTGATATAAGGCTGTTGATAGCATCTACACTATTTTGCCATGATCCCTGTGCAGTACGCGGTAATTCAACCCGGTGATTTAAATGCCCTTGTTTGCCGATTGTATTTCTTGCAAGCGTTAATTCCTGAACAAAGGTTTCATTGAGTGAAATAATATCATTTAATGTATCACATATTTTACCACTAACACCGATCTTATCAATTGGCATCCGAACACTGAAATCGCCGTTTTTTACTGCTGCCAAAATTGTAAGCAGTTCACGAATGTTAAGCTCATCTGCAAACTGGATATTGTCAGTACTGATTTTGTTCGTTGACTTGCCGATTGTTGGTTTCCCATTGGTTTTAGAAGTATGAGGTTTTACTGCAATCAGTTCAGTGTCTGAGACTGTAGCTAAAGAACTTTTGGTTTTTCTTTTCATTGTGCGCTAATTAAGTGAGTATGTCTTAAAAATTATTAAAAATGTGGAATATTTCGTACAGACATGAACGAATATCTTAGTGACTTATTATTGTAATTTGAATGCAAAATTCTTCACAGCATGAAATCATCAGATGGTTTTAACTATGAAATCCATTTAGCAGTCAATTTTCAATAAAGTAAAATCAATTATAAATACACACACAGCAAATTTCTCCGTTATAATTCAGCAAATTTCAGGCTAAATAAAAGCGATAGATTTATACGCATCTACTTTTACCTGATATTCCTGATATTGCCATCAGCCGGAAATCGTGTAAAAAATTTGAGAACAGAATAAATGTAAGACAAGGCCGCCGCTACATCGTTCCTGCATTTAATAGCTTTTTAATGTTCCAACATATTTTCCGGAAGCGGTTTTGCCATCAATTGAAAGGGAAAATTCAACAGTGTACTCCTGGCCCGATTTGGAAACGGTAACTGATCCTGTTCCGTATGCCGCGTCTCTAAATGAACCACTTATTGTATTTGTAATCTCGTTGCTAATGCCCATCTGCGCAAAAGCTATCATTGGTGAACCCGGTGTTGTTTGCGACGGCCATTTATAGGTTCCGGCGGAAATATCTGTGGGTATAGTTGAGTCTAATGTTAGTAAAAATCCGGCACCTGGTCCATCAGCATTAAGTACACCGGCAGATGCCATAACTGAAACGCCTGAAGAAAAAAAAGAAACGGAAAACCGTGTATTTACCTCGTTATTTATATACCCTTTTACAAGTGTATATTCTTTGCCATCGTACGTAAACTTACTGCTGGTTGTTACTGAACCCTGTTCACTATCTTTTTTACATGACATCAATAAAAGAATAATTACAATGGCCAAAAGCAAATTTTTCGTTTTCATGCGGAGCAGTTTTAATGATTGAATTAGAAATGTATCGCAGCTAATGTTGATGAATCGGAATCACTTGCAGCGTTCGTTAATATGTCCGGCCGGTTATAACTTAAGTTAGCAATGAACAATGAAGTTAAATAAAATCACAATACAAGATGTTTTGGTTTGCAGAACGACCAGCAGTGCCTGCTTTTTATTCATCATCCAAATGTAAAATATCTCTATTCTACACTTTGTCCAAAGGTGAGCAAATTGTTGTCCGGATCAAGCAGTGAAAATTCTTTTTGCCGCCAGGGTTTGGTTTGTAAATGCCCTGCCGGGTGTATGCCTACCTGATTGTCCAGCATTGTTTGGTAAAGCATATCAATGTCATCTGTTCTTATATACACCTGCCCATAATTTTCTTTTGGGTCAAGCGCTGCAAATTCAAAAAAGTGAATTTGTATATTGTCTTTCTGCACCATCAGGTAGCCATCATAATCATTTCCAAATTGCTGAAAACCCAGCTTTATATAAAAGTGCTTTGTCGCGGCTTTATCACGCATCGGCAGTTTTGGATTAATATCTGTAAGCATACCATTTGATTTTTAATAAAATAAAACCAAAGCTAAAGTAATGTTTTATTTGCTGATGATTATAACGCTATGCTGTATTTGCGTTGCTGAAGAAAACTTGCTGGTCAAGAACACCTGCATACGCGCCTTTACTTATCTGTTTGCTTGTGATGGGAAGATCACGGCGATTGGCGTCACCAAATTGTCTGTTAGGAATTCGTTGTTTTTCGTCAGTTACTTTTGCCCGTTATCTCAACCCCATCTTGTACTGCCGCCTGAAGGATATCAATGTTTATATCTTTTATAGTTTTGAACTTAATGCAATAGCCGGTCACACTCGCCTTGCCTAGTTTTTTTTCATACGTTTGGGCTAAGTATGTCTTATCTTTTATGCCAAGGATGTAGATAGATATCCCGGATGTGTTTGCGCTCAAACCAATTTGATAAAACTCCCTGGTTGTTCCATCAGCATATTTTATGGAGTAAGATCCATATCCTATATTAGGGTTAGAAACAATTTTGCCTTTATCGTCTTTGCCATCTAAGAACCATAATTTACATTTTGGCAACACTTGAAGTATGTGTTGGTGCAACTCCTGCATCTCGCTGCGTTTTGGTTCAGGCTGGCTGGTAATATATTGTTTGATTTGTTCTTTTACATTCATATAAATATAAAATTACAGGTTGTTTATTTTGGCTTTTTACTATTTGATATGCAGAGCCATTAAGTTATTTTAAAAAATCATTTAAGTAATTCAAGATCGTTGTTGTTTGCATCATCAGGCTGACATGTCCTTGTGAAGGAACAATAGCCAATTGCGATTTTGGCATTGGCTGCAAGTCAGCAGCAACACCACCTCCCAGCAATTGATACGTTTTCATCAACTCTACTTTATCCGTTCCATCATTGTCGCCCGATATGATCAGCACAGGCGCAGTAATTTTTGAAATATTGGAGTCACCGACGTTGAATGGCACCTTGGCGAAAGCAAACATCTGCTCTAAGAACTTTCTCCATTTTGTTGTATCAGGTGCCACTGCATCGTATGCGGTTTTTATTGGTGTATTATCAAAAAATTCAGGCTTAAAATCTTTAAACGCACCGTTTACTATCGGTAGCCAACCACTGGTTTTATAAGTAGAAGAAATGATCACTAATTTTCTTAACCGTTTAGGACTTTGCACAGCAAACTGGTAAGCCACAGAGCCGCCCATACTATATCCCGCTACATCTGCACTGTCTATTTTCAGGTAATCCATCACTTTTTCTACATCGCTTGCTAAATTAGTAATTGATAATGCTCTATCTGAAAAAGGTGAGTGCCCATGTCCCTGCATTTCAATTGCAATTACTTTCCTGGTTTTTGATAGCCCGGGTATCAATTCTCCCCAGTTCATATCAATTGTATAAAAAGCACCATGCAGTAAAACCAAGGGCCTGCCCTCACCATATACTTCGTAATAAACTTTAATTCCATTAACAGGCGCGTAACCGCTGTTGGAAGGCTTGATCTGTTGCCCGCTTGATGAAGATTCTATAAGCATAATTGCAATTAAAAGTATTAATCTAAAAAGGTTATATGTTTTGAGTAAATTTTTCATAACGCTATTTAAATTTTAATTTATTGATAATAGAAAGCCGCCAATTACTTGTCCTTATTTTTTGGGTCAAAGTTCACTATCCACTCAATACCGTATTTGTCTCTGAACATCCCAAAATATGTACCCCAGGGGCTGTCCCCGATAGGTCCTTCAATCGTTCCGCCTGCTGATAGCCCGTTAAATATTTTGTCGGCTTCTTCACGGCTTTCTGCATGAATAAATATTTTAGACCTGTTTTCATTCTCATTTGTTTTCCCCATAAATTCCGGAACATCATTGGCCATTAAAAAGTTTTTGCCAACAGGCAATTCAATGTGCATTATTTTATTTGCATCATTTTCTGCTATTGGAAATTCAGGATTTGAGAGGTCTTTGAAACGCATGATCTTTGTGAATTCTCCGCCAAATACTGATTTGTAAAAATTGAATGCTTCTTCTGCATTTCCGTTGAAGTTGATGTGTGGATTGATGTTTGCCATGATTTTTTATTTTTTAGATTATTAAATTGGTTTATAAAAATTTTATTTAAAGCTTTTGAATGAAAATTATTTTTTGGATAAAGTGGCTAATAAGTTTTCAAGGTTGCTTAATGACATTTTCATTCCTTGTGTGAAGCCATCCAATACTCTTTCCATTCTTTCAAGCGATTCATTGTAAATAACGATGTTCACTTTTGTTGTTCCGTTTTCTTCGCTGAAAGTATGATCCCATTCAGAGCCCGGCAATTCAGGATTTTCATTTTCGTCTGCGAAAGCATTGTACATTTTAAAGTTGGTCTTCGGAGTGATGGAAGTATACTCCTGTATTGCCCAACGTTCTTGTCCATCAGGACTAATCATTGCATAAAATCTTTTGCCGCCAACTTTAAAATCCTGGTATTTTGTTTTAGCTGTCATGGGTGAAGGTGCAATCCATTGATCTATCAATTCTGCTTTGGTGAAAGCATCCCATACCAGCGGAAGTTCAGCATCAAATTCCCTGGTTATATATACCTTTTTAGCCGGCTTGTCAACGGTGAAATCAAATAACAAATTATTGTTCATTCTTTTTGTTTTTTAAATTTTTTAATAATATTTCCAGTTCATTCAATGTCATTGTAAATCCACCTTCAAAGCCCATTTGAATTATTTGCTCGAGGGATGCAAGTGATTTATGCTTTATAACAATTTTTACTGTTGTGGTATCAGCTTGTTCAATAAAGTTTAAATCCCATTCTGAACCTGGAAACTCAGTATTGATGACTTCATCTTTGTCTGCAAATGCATCAATGAATTTGAAGTTGGTTGTTGGACTTATTGAAGTAAAATCCTGGATGCTCCAATGTTCTTGTCCTTCCGGACTCACCATAGCATAAAATCTTCGTCCGCCAACTTTGAAATCCATAATTTTTGTTTTTGATTTCCAGGGTTTAGGTGCCCACCATTGATCAAGAATTTCTTTTTTGGTGAAAGCATCCCATACCAGCGGAAGTGCAGCATCAAACTCCCTGTTTACATATACCGTTTTTGTTTCCTTGTCAACGGTAAAATCGAATAACAAATTGGTGTTCATTTTTTTTGTTTTTTCATTGTTGATAATACCTGGTCTAATTGATTAAATCTTTTTTCCCATATTTTTCTGAATTGTTCTAACCACTTATCTATTTCTTTCATTTTTTTTATTTCAAGCTGATAATAAATTTCCCTGCCTTGTTGCTCCTGTTTTACAAGTTCGCATTCTGTCAATATTTTAATATGTTTTGAGACAGCTTGCCTGCTTGTGTGAAAATGTTCAGCAAGGGCATTTGGTGTCATTGCCTGTAATGCGATAAGTGCTATGATAGCTCGTCTTGTCGGGTCGGCTATGGCTTGAAAGACATCACGTCTCATTTTGTTGGTTGTTTTAATTGTGAAACTAATCGGTTGCAAATATATATGCAACTATTCGGTTTCGCAAAATATTTTGCAAAATATTTTTTTTCAAAGAGAGAAAGTTTAAAGTCGCGGGGTTTTGCTGTGCGATTTTTTAAACATGCGGTGGGTAAATACAAGAGGCATGAAGCAGGCAAATAAATGTATGCTGATGGCAGTGGATTATAACCTTAAAAAAATAATGAAGTTTACAGCAGGAAAAGTGCAGGGCAGATGTAACAGCAATGCAGCAAGCCTTTATTTATTCTCAATCCAATCAACGAAAAGTTTTCTCTCGGCAAATAACCATTTTTCGGATTGTTTTACAAATTTGTCGTGGTATCTTATTGCGGCAATCATAAATTTTTGTTTTCCCTCAACAAGGTTTAAATGATGTGCTAAACAATAAGTAATTCCAAAAGCACTGTTCCCGTCCATTGTCAAAATACTTTGTCCGTTAAAGTGCATTGTTGTGTCATAAGAATTTAAGTTATCGAAAATGGGAAGCAAATCTTCATTTTTAGTTATTACCTGGGTGGGCTTTTCCGATTTCGGGTCGTAATACACTTCAAAGTTCGTGTCTTGTGTAAACAATGCCATTTGTCCTTTTGCATCTCTTGTGTCTGCACAAATTGCATATTTATCAATTAGCTCACGAATTAAAACTCTGTCTGTATTTTCCTGTAATTGTTGTTCAATAGTCATAAGTTATTATTTAAATTAAGTTGTTGTTCTATTTTTTTAAGTACGTCGCTTTTAAAAGTGACGCACAACGATTCAGCATTGCTTAAGGAGTGATATTAGCATTTCTGTCGGCCGATAATTGAAGCCGAATTAAAAAACGAAAGTTGAAGATAAAAATAAATGTTCAATAGCGTTACGTCGCACTAAATATGGAGCTTATAAACATACAAATGTTGAAGTATGCTCTTCCGTCCAGGTCTGCTAAAAATTCCCAGATAAGTAAGGAGAATAACCAACCGAAATTGTCAGGGAGGATGATTACATTCGTTTCCTCATTCCGGCTTTGAATAAAATGACCTAACTAATCTTGCGCTATGGAGATCAAAAAGGAATTCCTGAAAATTGAAAAGGAACGGTTCGTTACATTCATGGATGCGCTCATGGCCATTATCATGACGATTATGGTTTTGGAAATCAAAATACCCGCTGTTGAAACTTTCACCGATGAAACGCTCCGGCAGGAGCTGCACAAAGCCATCACTCCTCTCATTGGGTTTCTTGTTTCATTCGGCACGCTTACCAGCATCTGGATATCTCATAATGATTTGATGAAAGACATCCATGGCATAACCAAACAATTTGCCCTTCTTAATTTCTTATTGATCCTCGTTAGCGCCCTTGTGCCATTTTCTACCGCCCTGGCGTGGGGCTATTCAACAACTTCTCTTGCTGTGTTCATTTATGCGCTCAACATCTTCCTGCTTAGTGCAGCCTTTGCCGTCTTATATGGGTTCGCTATGAGTAAAAAGCTGATACCTGTCACCACTTCTCAATACATGAGGGTAAAAAGAATTATTGGGGTTTCAGGTCTTGTTTTATTGGTGATCGCCATGTTCTTCTCCTTTCTCAATCCCGGCTTTTCACTTTTTTTAACCGCTTTAATTCCGTTGTCACACACCATCCCCATCGTTTTTGCTTATAAGTTTAAGAGCTGAAAAATTGATAACGTAATCCTGTTTTATTGGAATATTATTTCGCCGTATAAATCTCATAACAAGCACTGGGATTTTATTTCGCATTACGAGGGATATGCCGTTGGTGCGGAACATCAACGAGGGCGGAAGTAAGGAAAGCTACAGATTCTTTTGTAAAAATGAACTTAGTTGAGTAGGTTCAATATTTTTCATGATTATCTTTCCATTGCTATCCAAAAGAAAATTTGATGGAAATAAAAGTATTGATAATTTTTTTGCTTCTTTACCATTCGCATCTAAATATTGCTTCCAGGAAAGCTTATACTTTGTGATAACACTTTTCCAATTATTAATGTCGCTTTTGTTATCTGTGGAAATACCAATGATTTCAAATCCTCTTACATTATACGTATCAACTATATTTTTTAATTGTTCAAATTGACTTATACAGGGTTCACAACTGCTAAACCAAAAATCAATAAATATATATTTAGAGTTGCTTTTAAAAGAAGGGATTGAGATTGCCTGGTTCTGTTGATCTAAAAGCATAAGTTTAGGAAACTGCTTTCCAACAGCCACAACACCTGATTGAGATAACTCTTTCAACAAAGCTTGCCCTGTAAAAGTTGCTTTAATTGAGTCTGAAAACTGATTATAAATAGAGTCAAAAACTCTTTCGTATCCGTTGTTGTTGAATTGCTTAATCAAATTCCAAAGGGCTACGTACGAATCAGGATGTTGCTGTACATAATGCAATAAAATACTATTCCTTTCATCGTGCAGTTTGCTTTTTTCGTTCGACAATAACAATTGAAGACTGTCTGGAATTTTGTTATCATATATGTTTAGTAAACTGTCGTAACTTTTGTAATCCTTGTCAAACTCAAGTTCAACAGGTTTAAACACATCCGCAAAATCCGTTTTTAATTCTATCATACCTCTATTTATAATTGATGGAACTTCCCTTTGCGAATCTATATTACAGACAATGTTTTGTATTCCCGTATCTACTATAAAAAAGTCAGAGATATATCGTAACGTGTCCTTTATTTTTACGACTAAACGAAATTCATAAGGGTAAGCAATAGAATCTGTAAATCTGAATTTACCATTTACAATTTGAGAATTATATGTTGCATGGTTATGGGGATAATAAGACTCCTTACTTACTGGCATTAATAACGCTAAACCTGTATCAGTATTAAATGTGCCATTAAGTATAAATTTAAAATTGTTAGTTTGAGCAACTATGTCATCTGCAAACGTTAATATAATGAAGGCAAAAATGAAATTTCTGAGCATAAAATTTTCTACGTACAGCGGCGTCCTGGTTACACGCGTATGTGCATGGCTACCAGGTCCTGTGTGTTGTAATTGTAAATATATATAATCCGCAGGGCCTCATCCCAAATACAATGCTAAGCTATGAAGACCTTACTACGACTAAAAAGCCCTGTTTTCACGGATGACATTAGTATATTTTTTAAAATTTAAAGTCTTCTGAAATAAACTTTGTATAATTATTGCTACCTGGTTATGGTAATTTGATAAACAATAAATTAATCTATGCAATGTTTGCTGGTAGATGATGACCTGGATGACCAGGAAGTGTTTTTAATGACACTTGAAAAAATCAATAAAAATATTAAATGTTTAACAGCCAATAATGGTGTAGAAGCATTGTCGTTACTTTCAACGCAGAACTCTTTTGTACCTGATTACATTTTTTTAGATGTTAACATGCCCAAAATGAATGGCATTGAATGCCTGAAAAATATAAAGAATCTTTCGCACTTAAACGACTGCAAAATTTTTATGTACTCTACTACTTCCGAAACATCTGTATTGGAAAAAAGTAAAAACCTAGGAGCAACTGATTTTATTGTTAAACCGTCCAGTCCTGCCACACTTAAAGCTACCTTATCGGTAATCTTAGACAATTAACGCTTCATCTCATGACTGAAATACAAAGCCCGGAAAATGTAAGAAAGAGGAACTATAAACATAAAAATAATAATGATATCTATCATAAAATGATAGAAGAAATAGAGGATTATGCTATTATTCTCCTGGACAAAAATGGTTTTATCAGGGATTGGAATAAAGGCGCTGAAAAAATTAAATTGTATAATGAAGGCGAAATTCTCGGAAAACATTTCAGTATATTTTATTTGCAGGAAGATATTGATGCAAACCTTCCCCAAAAGTTGTTAACTCAAGCAGAAGAAACCGGCAAAGCAGTACATGAAGGATGGAGAAAAAGAAAAGATGGTTCAAAATTCTGGGGCAGTATAACCATTACGGCAATACATGATGAAAAGCACAATGTAATTGGCTTTTCAAAGGTTACAAGAGATCTTACTGAAAAAAAGAGAACAGAGGATGAACTGAGAATGAGTGAAGAACGCTACCATCGTATGATTGCAGAAGTGCAGGATTATGCAATTATACTGCTGGATGAAAACGGGTTTATTCAAAACTGGAACATAGGCGCCGAAAAAATAAAAGGATATAAAGCAGATGAAATTGTTGGTAAGCACTTTAGCATTTTTTATCCCGCAGAAGATCAGCAGAATAAACTTCCCGACCAATTACTTGAACGTGCAAGAGCAGAAGGAAAAGCTTTACATGAAGGATGGCGTATAAGAAAAGATGGTTCACGTTTTTGGGGCACTATTGTAATTACGGCTTTACATGGAAAGGATAACACAATTATCGGCTTTTCAAAAGTTACCCGCGACCTGACTGAAAAAAAGATAGCTGATGAAAAACTACTTTCTTATACTGCGGAACTTGAAATACAAAATGGTGAACTGGAACAGTTTGCCTATGTTGCTTCTCATGATCTGCAGGAACCTTTGAGAAAGATTCAAACCTTTACAGAACTGATTAAGGATAATTATAATGATGAGCAGTTTGTTGACAGGTATTTTGAAAAACTGGATACATCTGCAAAAAGAATGGCGTTACTGGTAAAATCACTTTTAAATTACAGTCGCCTTAGCAATGACAAGTCTGAAAAAACAAAAGTTGACCTTAATACCGTGCTCGCAGAAACAAAACAGGATTTTGAATTGCTGATAGAAGAAAAAAAGGCTACCATAAAAAGCACAAACCTTCCCACTGTATTTGGCAACTACACACAGTTAGGACAACTATTTTCAAATCTTATCAGCAACGCCTTAAAATTTTCAAACGGTGATCCGCTTATTGAAATTACTGCGAAAACCGTAAGCAGGCAGGATATACAGGAAGCACCGGTTTCGTTACTGCATAAGCATTTTTACGAGATAAGTTTCAGAGACAACGGAATTGGATTTGAGCAACAGTATGATAAATTGATTTTCTCTTTATTTCAACGGTTACATGGCAAACATGAATATAATGGAACAGGCATTGGTTTGGCACTGTGTAAAAAAATTGCAGAAAACCATGGTGGTTGTATAAAAGCTGAAGGAGAACCTGGTAAGGGAGCAACATTTACGGCTTATTTACCTGCGGATGTATAATGCTTAACAGCGCGGTGAACCATCATCTCATTTACCTGATTGGATGGTACGAGCAATCCCAATAAAGCGTAACTGCGGTTATTATTTCTTTTATTCCCTTCATGGTAGAAGGTTTTATAAAAAAGCCCTGTATGTTTAATGCATAGGCCTTGTTTATCAAATTTCCACTGCCGCTGGTTGACCAAAAAAGAAAGGGAATGGCCCTGGGACGCAGTTCATTATTTTCATTAATTTTTTTACGAAGTTCAAGTCCGTCAATCACTGGCATATTTACATCACAAATAATAAAAAACGGCTGCGTCGTCATTGAAAGTAAATAATCAAATGCTTTCTTAGACTCATTGAACACCAACACTTCATTGGGTATATTCAATTCTGCACAGGCGGTTATAAATAACTCACAATCTTCTTCATCATCATCAATAAGAATTATTCGGTTAGACTTCATTTGCTAATGCATTTTAAATAAAAAAACCTGCAATATTCCGGCCTTAAATGTAGTGATAAGTTTTAAAATTATTTACCTGCCTGCTTTAGGTAATACCTGCGTTGTTTCTTTGTATTGTGTTGTGCTGCAAGGATGTTACGATTAAACGTCGGACATTGTCTCGCCTGAGCGGGCGATGCCCGACAGTGAAATCATGAAGGATTTTTCATACGTGCTCTGCAATTCTCGTAATCCTTTGTCAATTGATCCTTGTCGTACCAAATTCTGTTGTTAGTAGAAACAAAGGTGTTAACAAAGCGTATTATCTCGCCAATCTCGTTTTGGTAATAATTTCCCACATATATAGTTTTCTTAAGGGCATCTTTTTCAATTAAGATGTCAAACGCTAGCCCATCATCAATGCAAGAGTTAGAATAAGAATCCTCCAATTTTTTAAAATCAATTTCGGAAATTTGCTTCAACTCATCAGAATAACTTAAAGCGTTGAAAAAGATGATGGAGCTTTTTCTTGAAATGCTAATAATTTTAAGCGAATCAGCTGTAAGATCAATTGACATTGAATTAACAGTCGGATAATAATGAATAGTCATAGATACTTTAAAAGGGGAAATACTGGCTTTTGAATTTTCCGAAGGTTGTTTACAGGATAATAACTGGTTAAATACAAGGAATAGCAACGAGGTAATTAGAAATATGGGAGACCGATGGAATTTCACTTTAAAGTTGATTACTGGTTCGTTAACCTTGCAGCCAACGAATGTATTTATGATATTATCCACAATGATATAAAGAAAATTTTAAACGTCAGGCATCATCTCGCCTGAGCGGACGATGCCCGACAGTAAAAGTGAATGTTACGTGGGAGCAGTAATTTAAGTTCTCATCGCTGAAAGTAAATTTCGACAGTAAATGTCAGGTAATTGAAAAAGGCCGCCTTCGCTAATAATTTGATAGTTTGGGTTTGGTTGATAGCTGTCAGCGATAACTTCTCCATCCACAACCTGAAAGGCGCCGATAATGTCACAAGGCTTTGTGTCAGGATAATGTTTGTCCCGCTGATCTATTACGTAGATATACCCTTGTTTCTGCCTTTGAGCTGATAACTTGAATGACTCTTCAGTTAAAGAAGTCTCTCTTATTATTTTATGAAATAGTTTAATAAAGTTTGGATTTAAGTAGACGTTGTCGGGCGATAAGGTATTCAGCGGATTGGTGACATACCCAATAATTCCTTTATTCGGCAGGCCGTTCTTAAAAACTTCCTCATGAGGTATAAGTGAAAGAACATTTCTTTCAATATTGTCGATAAGGATTTTATAAATTTCAGGTTCCATATTATTGCGCCCAACGTTCAAGGCTTGGTGAATTGCGGATATTAGCATTTGGCCTGCCCGAACTGCTGTTGATTTTTTATTTAAAGTTCAAGATAAATTTTTTGCTGAGTAAAGTTTCGTCGCCCTGATAACTGCAGCACAATAGCAAAGCAAAAGTTGATGATGCGATATGTCTGCCAACATTTTGCCAAACTACTGTTGGCTACTGTTAAGTCAATAGTAAAAGCCCAATTACAGTCAATACAAAAGCAATGCACCAAATTATTATTCTCTTTTTTGTCCACCAATCATCATTTTGATTTTGTTTATACAATAAAAAAGCAAAAAAGAAAATGAAAGCAGGAGGAATAAGAACATCTCGTTTAATACTTCCTTTTGTTATTTCATTCATCTTTTTAATGTCAACATATTTTGTGTTGCCAATTTGTATTTGGTAGATGCGAATAAAAATTGGATAAGAATATGTTTTAAATTTTTTAAAATTTTCTTTGTTAGTATAAACTGTAAACTTTAAATCATCGTTCATTAAAGTATCTTCTAATTTTTTTTTGTCAATTACAGCTTCGTAAATGTATTTGTCAATTGCAAATGAATAACCATTTGTCGATTGAAAGACAAGTTTCGGATATGAATGAGAAAATCTTCCACTATAGTTATCCGATGTTTTATAAGCTCTGTTGTATAAGCGAAAAGTGTCAACCTTATAAAGTTTTGATTCTTCAACATAATATGATTTTGCAATAAGTTGGTAGAGATTAATAAAATATAAAAGTGTAAGTCCTATCACTATGAACCAAACTATAATTAAAGGAAACTTTTTACGCATGAATTTTTAATAGCAGCTAACGAATCAGCATTGCTGAAGGCGTGATATTAGCATTCCTGTCAGCCCGAACTGCGGTTAAATTTATAATTAAAAGTTCATTGTGATTGATGTCGACGGATTTATAATGTCGAGCTGATAACTTAAGCTGAATAACAAACCAAAAGTTGTATGCAGTTTTACTATGCAAAGCAATATCTGAGTAAGAAGAACGAGAGTATACCAATTCCAAGCCACATAATAATTTTTCCATATTGTCTTGTCTGTTCATTATAAGCATAGTATTCTTCTCCATCAACGTCTTTCATTTTGGATTGACTGTAGATATAACCAGCATAAATACCCAACAGTCCACCAAATAAAGCAAGTAGAAAACATATAAAAATATAAAAAGGACTTCCACTTTTACCAGCTTGCAACTGCTGTTTATTTGTTATTGTTTTTTTCTCCTTAATTTGTTTTGATGAGTCAAGATTGATATTTCTGGATTGTAGTTCTTCTTCTGCCAGTCTTACAAATTCTGGATTATAATCCTTCGCATTAATAAATACTTCAGTCAGCTCTTGGTCAGTCTTCTGTTTGATTTGTTGAATAAAGTCAAATTTCATGAAATGCTTTTTGGGCTTAAGTCAAGTAATAATGTAAAATTTAAACAATTAGTATGGTCAAAACGAATTGCAGCTAACGTTCAGTGCTTGGCGAAGAATTGGTACTAGCATTCCTGTCAGCCCGGAACCGCTGCTAAATTTATAATTAAAAGTTCATTGTTGTTGATGTAGACAAATTTATGCATGAATAATTTACATGGAAAAGTTGGTTGCAATTATACAATCATCCATATAATTTTATCATGAGATTATCTCGTAATAATTATTTTCTAAGGCCTCGATGAATGCTTCGCATTTCCCGCCTTCGCGGGAATGACGGCGGAGAGGCTTATTAATTTTAAATTATTAATAAACTAAGAGTAATACATAACCATTTGCCCGTCATGCCCAACACCGATTGGGCATCCGCTTTCGCAATAAATCGTTTCTACATAAGTACAAGACGTTAGTTATTCTTTCCAATGCTGAAGTTCAATTATGTTTCCATCAATATCTCTTGCATAAACAAAGGTTATGCTACCTGCATTTTTAATTTCTGTTGCTACCATTTCGCCAACCTGCGAACCTCCATGAAATAGAAGTCTGTCTAATATTTCCTGCACATTATCAACTTTAAAAGCAATATGCCCAAACCCTTTTCGATTTGGCAAAGCATCGGGGTTATTTTCATTTTTGTCATATTGAAAAATTTCAAGGGTCGGGAGATTTTCTTCATAACCCGGAAGCGCTAAATGTATACCTGTTAAATGTGCATTTGAGATTGAAGTTGCTTTGTCTAACCAATTGCCACTTAAATCTCTTTCCGGATAAAGCGGTTTGCAATCAAATACTTTGATATAAAAATCTGCAAGTATTTTCCAATTGTCAGTTATAATGTTTGTATGAACAAATTTTATCATTATGTATGAACTTTATTAAATGACGCACAACGTGCAGCTTGAACATTAAGCGTCAAATTCAGCATAGTAAATTATCCTGTCAATCAGTTGTTCTAAAGATTTAAAGCCGACAGTGTTCTTTAAATCTTCCATTATGCCTTTCACTAAGAATACCTCTAAAAAATAGTCAAAGTCAGGGCAATGCTTTTCCGCAATGTCAGTTATCTGTGAACCCATTTCTTCATTGTCCAACTCTACTAACAACGCTTCGGAAGAAGGTGAAAACTTTCCATCTACCTTTTTGGCGAATATTATTGCTTCTTCATTTTGGTCGTCAATGTTAGAAATTATCTCGCTTAATGTCATGCGCCCCTTGTTGATTGTAATTTAAGAATGTTCAATGCCGCTAACGTTAAAGCATGTGTAAAGGCATTGCAATAGCGATTGGTCAGCTTGGTGCAAATGCTTAATTGAAAAACTGAAGTTGAAGATAAAAACAAATGTTGAATAGCGTAATGTCTGCCGATAACAAAAGATGATAAGAATTACTGCCGCACAAATTCGGCTTGTCCACCATGCTTTTCACAAATGCCTTTGTTGTGTGCAGTTTACTGCTTTATGATTGGTTTATTGCAAAGGACTTTCCAACTATTAACGATACCCATATTTATAAACCCTAAATATTTTAGGTCGTCAAAACCTTTTTCCAAATCGTCGACATTTGAATAGAAGAAATTGTCAATTTTTTTGAAAACTTTTCCATCTTTGATTAAACACAATGTTTTATTTTGATTAAATTGTTTATGCCATAATCTTGTTGCGATATACCCGTTAAACTCGTCAAATAAATAAGTTTTACTCTGCCTTGTAAACAAATTCTTAAAAGAAATGGCTTTTGAATTTGGGTACTCACAGTGAATAGTTATTGAACTTGCTCTTAATGAAAGAACTGTTCCCCAGAATAGTAAATTGAATAAAAAGAGAATTATAAAACCATAAAAAGCCTTTTGATTGGGAATGTCCATATTAAGAATACGGAAATTGTAATAATATTGAGTCATGCAACAAATAATAAAAAAGATAGAAGCCGCAATCGCCGCGATACCAAACCAAAATCCAAATGTTTTGTGTTCAGATTGTATCATAAATTTCCTTTCATGTCGCTAACTAAAGTGATTGATTAAGTCTTACAATAAACGATCTACTCCTTGTATTTCTCATTTTTAAGTTCACTTGCTCTTCTATTAAGTTCGTCCGTTAGGTCAACGCTTTTTAATTTTTCATTTTCAATTTTGTAAGCAGCGTTACCAATGTCACTACTAAATAAAATTATTGTGTCTTTTATTCTGTCCCAACCGGCAGCCCATTTATTAGAGTCTCCAGCACCTGTATTAAAGTCTGATAATAATTTTCCCTTTGAATTGTAGAGATGAATAATTACATCTGCAAAGTCATCTTTTTTATTATTAGTACGATTTACGGTTGTCGTTATGTAATATTTTGTTGTGGGAGAAACAGTCTTGTCACTTTTGTCATCAGTAAAATATCTGCTACCGCTTAAACGGCAACTTGTCAAGCATAATAATAAGATAAAAGTCAGTATAGTTTGTTGCACTTTCAAGCTGTCAAATAAGGTTGCATACAACTCAAATATAGTCGCAATAATCGCAGTTTGCCAAATATTGTATGCTGCATTTCAATACATTAAATAGGTTGCTGTGTACTCTTCCTTTGTTATAAAGTCATCATCTTTACAATAAAAGAAACCTATTTTCCTCTAAAAGAACCCTCTTTTGTTATAAAAGAAACCTCTTTTGCTCCAAAAGAAACCTCTTTTGCTCTAAAAGAAACCTCTTTTGCTCTAAAAGAAACCTCTTTTGCTCCAAAAGAAACCCATTTTACTCCAAAAGAAACCCATTTTACTCCAAAAGAAACCCATTTTACTCCAAAAGAAACCCATTTTACTCCAAAAGATACCCACTTTACTCTAAAAGATACACCCAATGCACGATAATCACTTTGCCGGTGTTCCTTACCAGCCAATAATTTATACGTCTTTTGCCATTGGTAAAGAACACCGCTGATAGAAAAAATGGCTGCCTGTTTTAACAACGCAGGCAACCATTTCTATGCTTAGTTTTTTGGTGTAGTCATTTCCCGCATCACTTCATCCAGGTTAAAACTTGCCGGTTTTGCCCGTGGTGGAAATTCTTTGAACGACTGAAGCCATTTGGCAACCATAGCTGTTGCTCCATACATCATATAAGCATGGTGTACAAACCACTGGTCGTATAGCAACGACTTGTCACCACGTTCAAACGGGTCCTCGTACAGGTCGAAAAGTTTGCCCATCCGGAGCTTATCGAATCCTTCTCTCCATACATCCAAGCCTTCATTATTATTCTCAATAAACACCATTTTCCAGCGATTATAGCGGATACCAAAAACATCCCCATCATCACTCCAGTAAATAAACTCTTTTCGCGGTGACTCTTTTACATCGCCTTTCAAAAAAGGCAATAGATTATAACCGTCGAGATGAACCTTATAGGTTGTTTTACCGATCGTATAACCCTTCATACATTTTGATACCACACTTGTATCGCCTGCCGCAGCACAGAAGGTTGGGATAAAATCTTCATGTGCACATATATCATTAACAATAGTTCCTGGCTTGATAACTCCGGGCCAACGCATGAGTGTTGGAACTCTGTATGCTCCTTCCCAATTGGTTGCTTTTTCTCCGCGAAATGGTGTACTTCCTCCATCGGGCCAGGTCATTAATTCTGCACCGTTATCGGTAGTGAATACAACGATCGTATTGTTGGCAATACCCAGGTCATCCAGTTCCTTTAACAACTTGCCTACATTATCATCCAACTCAGACATACCATCCGCCTGCAGGCCGAGGCCTGTCTTGCCCTCATAGTCCTTGCCCAGGTGTGTCCAGATATGCATTCTCGTTGAATTATAATAACAGAAGAATGGTTTGTTCGCTTTATTTTGCCTGTCCATAAAATCTATGGCCGCACTGGTGAATTCTTCATCTACCGTTTTCATGCGTTCAATGGTGAGCGGACCTGTATCTTCAATTTTCTGCGTTCCATCCGGATTGGCCCAGCAGTGCAATACGCCGCGTGGCCCGAACATCTTTTTGTATTCAGGATTCTTTGGATAATCAGGATCTTCCGGTTCTTCTTCTGCATTGAGGTGATAGAGATTTCCGAAGAACTCATCAAAACCGTGCATAGTAGGAAGAAACTCATCTTTATCACCGAGGTGATTTTTGCCAAATTGCCCTGTGGCATACCCGTATGCTTTTAGAAAATTAGCTACAGAAGGATCTTCTGCGCGAAGACCAGCATCTGCTCCCGGTAAGCCAACCTTTGTTAACCCTGTGCGGATGGGTGACTGGCCGGTTATAAAAGCAGCACGGCCAGCGGTACAACTTTGCTGTCCATACCAGGTCATGAACATCGCTCCTTCATTCGCAATGCGATCAATGTTGGGCGTTTTAAAACCCATCATGCCACGGTTGTAGCAACTTGGATTGAACCAACCAATATCATCACCCATAATGACGAGGATGTTTGGCTTTTGCTGGGCTTGCAGCAAAACTGCCAGGAAAAGGCAGATGAGCATAATTGATGTTTTTTTCATAGTAGCTATTTATTGTTTACAATATGGTTTTAAAAATGTATGTTACCTGTTACCAAAAGGAAATACTTGTTTCCAGTCTTGCTTCATATCCACCAATACCCACCCATATTTTGGCGCATCATCCAGGCCTTTTTTCAATTTGCCGATGGATGAAGTGCTGTCATAAGCCCATTCTCTTACTGAATCTGTATGATGCACGATGACCTCCATGTGTGGTTCTGTGTTGGTACTTGTCCATTGTAGCATCTGGTAATCGCCATCTGAATTGCCTGCAGCAAAAACAGGTTTTTTACCTATGTGTTGATAAATACCAACAGGCTTGCCGGGACCGTCATTCATAAATTCAAAATCGGGCAAACGACGGATACCGGATGAATCATATTTTACTTTAAAAGAACTGCCAATTACCTGCTGTGGCGGAATACCATAGACTTTTTCCGCGAATGCACGCATAAAAGATATATCACCACCGGAAACAATAAATGTTTGAAAACCGTTACCGCGCAGGTATTGCAATAGTTCCAGCATTGGCTGGTAGATCATTTCTGTATATCTTTTTTTTGTAACGGGGTTAGTGGCTGTATCTGCCCATTCCCTTACCGATCTGTCAAATTCATCGCCGGACATACCACCATAAGTAACACTCATTATGGCGAGCAAACCTTTTTCACCGGAAGCCAAAGCACCCTTAATATTCCCTTCCAGTACGGATTTAAATGGCTCTTCCGTTTTCCACCCGGGATGCTGTGGCGCCATTTGATGTATTTTGTCAAAAGAATAGAAGAGCTGGAAATATAATGGTTGCTCGCTCCATAGCGTTCCGTCATTGTCAAAAACAGCAATGCGGTCATTAACGGGAATAAAACCTGTGCTGCCTTCTTTGGTTGCATTGGTTACAAAACCAATAATAGCTTTTTTTACATCGCCATCATTCCATGAAGACAGAGGATCATCCTGCAAAACGGCATGCGAAGTTATTTGAGTTTCCGGGCCAGTATGTTTTGTACTATATCCACCGGCAGTAAGTAAAATAAAACCACAGGTTAACCATTGCAGCAGGTTATGTTTCATACGTTAGCCTTTACTTTATTGATCAGTGTTCTGACAGTTTATTCCATGCTACCCATGTGAAGCATGGAGGCAGCGCTCATTTTGACATACACGACCGGCCTAATGGATTTAACCATTGGGATGCATTTAATGCATGAACTGCAATACTAATGACAACATTAATTTTATAGCGGAGCTTTTCTTTTAAATAGCCGCATAATGGTAGTATGCAGTTATCAACGACCGGAAGTATTTTCACGTTACGCTTATTTAGTAGTAATCCATCTCTGCATTATCACTAAAAGCCAGCTAACTGTCGACAGTTCAAAATAAGTTATTTAAGCTATGATTATGAATAACTGTTTGTATTTTACCGTAAAATGAATGATGTGAAGATGAGCAGTGAGAGAAAGAATTTTATGCCTTTGCCGGCGGTCCTCACCAGCAAATAATTTGTACGTCTTTTGCCGTTGGTGAAGCATTATTCAAACAGCAGATTCCCGCCTTCGCGGGAATGACGGGCAAGAGGTTGATTTAATTAATAATCGTTTATAGGCAGGAATAAAACATAACCACTTGCCCGTCATTGCCAACTTGATTGGCAATCTGATGATGAAGTTTTATTCAATTATTAATTATAAGGTTTTCGCTTCGCGGGAATAACGTGTAGTTTGTTGATTGGTTTTATAAAAGTTTACGCCTTTGCCGGTGTTCCTCACCAGCAAATAATTTGTACGTCTTTTGTCGTTGGGGAAGAACACGACGGCGGCGGCTAAATTATTAGCATTATAAAAAATTGTTTGGAGCAGAACAATGTTTCCAGTAATCCAATATTACTTTAATTTGTTCTTTTAAATCTGCATAGCTGCTGGGCTTTGTAAAAAATCCCTGGATGGATGTACTGTACGCTTCTATAACAGCCTTGTGATTGGCACTAGTTGTAAAGAATAAATAAGGAATACATTTAAGATGCAGATCAGCATTCTCTTTTAATTTTAGCCTTAATTCAATACCGCTAAGTTTGGGTAAGTTAATGTCTGAAAGAATAAGAAACAGGCTTTTATCATTGATAGTTAAAAATTCCAGTGCAGAATGTCCGTCTTCAAAGAAAATAATTTCGTTTGCACAGTTTAATTCTCTAAAAATTTCTTTAAGAAGAAATTGATCATCTAAATCATCTTCGATAACGAGAATAGCGCCTGCTTTGTTCATGTAATAAATTTGGCCAGCTTTTTTAAGTACAACGGTTCGTGTTATTTGCACCCGAATATCTTTCTAATACTAAAAACAACAACAAGGTATTCTTTTTATATTGGGTTGTATGTTTTTAATTGAAGTAAATCTATTTATGCTTTTGTTGGTGTACGTGACTAACAAATAATTTATACGTCTTTTGCCGTGGGTGAGGAACACGACGGCGGCGGAAACCTATTGTTGTGCGCTGCCTTGCTTTTCTCCACCTGATTTTACTTGTTTATTTGATTCTTCAACTTTTATTATCATTGTTTTTCTCCATGAGTTCCATTTATAAAATTGCTTTATCACAATGCCTATAACTCCTACTCTGAAAACGAAGACAAGCCATGGCATAATTTTATCGTCATAAGTATAAGGCACTTGCCATTGCAATGGTTCACTAATTTTTATTCCAGGTATCAAATCGAATAACTGCCAAAAGTAGAAACCGTTTAATGCGCCTAATTCATTTTGAGGCGGAGTCGGTTTTAGTGAAATATATTTTTGATCAGATAAGAAGTATGTTAGTTCTCCAAAACAAACAATTGACAAAAGAATGATTAGAATCAAAATAGAAAATGGAATTACAATTCCATACTGTTTACTTTCTTCAAATCTTGTGTAAAACGCCTTTCTGCTTACAAACCAGACACAGGAAAATAGAAAAATGAAACTTAGGATAATAGCGATAACAAAAGCGATAAAATTAAGACCATGTAATAAATGTAAAATACCTTCGAGCACACCCGAAAACACGATTGCCGTATACGAATAATTCCAAAATATCAGAATCATTCCCTTTGAGGACTTCCACCAATTTATAGCGTTGCTGAAAATCTTTTTCATTTTCAAAATAGCGTTGACACCTGTTTATTTCATGCACTAAAGTTGATAGTTGCACTGTCATCATGAGGTTGTGCACAACGGCCAGATGAAGATAAATAAATAATTGAGCTTAATAACAGAGCAATGTCCCCTGGCTAACACACATAGCTATTTAGGAAACATTACGGGAAAGGAAAATGTTGTTGCTGAAACCAGAGATGTAAATGAGTTGTTTTGGACGCTCATTTCCTTCTTGATAATTCTACCTGTATCTGTATTGATATTTCTAAAGGTAATAGACAAAATAAAGAAAGCTACTAAAAAGAAATAAATAAAATTACTTTTATTGCTGCATGAGCGACTACAGTATACTTGGTCTTGTTGGTATATTAATGACGATTATTTGGTTCATAATTCCCTCTTTTTCTAAGAGAATCATAAGAAGATTTGAACTAAGCAATGAAACTGTAGCCGTTCTTTTCATTCTATGGATTATATGGGGAGTAATAGCCGGAATCATTTTAGCAAATTAAAGCGCAGCATTTTAATAACAGGCCTTGATATTAATTTTTGTTTATGGCAAACGTTTTTGGTGTTGGTTGTTTGCCCAATTTAATATCCACTGGCTAACATACATAGCTATTCAGGAGGCATTACGGGAAAGGCAATTAATTAATGTAGCAATAAATCATCTTTAATTGTTTTAGTTGAACAAGCTATACCTTATTATTATTCTGCACGCTCTTTGTAAAGTATGTTGTATTAAAACCGATTCTTAAAAAATATTTATGCAACAACAAAACAGCAACCCGAAGTATGTAGAAGTAGCCAATAATGTATGGGGAATGAAAGATGTTTTCGTAAACCTGTACATGGTTAAAAGCACACAAAACGACAACTGGTTTTTAGTAGATGCAGGTTTAAAAATGTCTTTTCCGAAAATAAAAAAGATGGCTGCGGCATTGTTTGGAGATAAAAAGCCACAGGCTGTTATTTTAACGCACGGACATTTTGATCATGTGGGTTCATTACAGAAATTACTGGAAGCATGGCACGTGCCCGTGTATGCGCATTATCTTGAATTGCCTTACTTAACAGGTAAATCTCATTATCCTCCTGCAGACCCAACCGTTGGCGGTGGTATGATGGCTTACATGGCTTCATTGTATCCTACAGATCCTATTGATCTGGGAGTACATGTAAACCCCTTGCCTGATGATGGAATAATTCCCGGTTTTAAAGAATGGCGTTTTATACATACACCGGGCCATGCATTTGGACATATAAGTTTGTTCAGAGAGGAAGATAAAGTGCTGATTGCAGGCGATGCTTTTGTTACAACAAAAAATGAATCAGCGGTGAATTCCCTGCTACTGCAAACAAAAAAGGTGTCAAGGCCACCGGCATATTTTACACCTGACTGGGAAGCAGCAAATGAGTCAATAAAAAAGTTATTACTGCTGGCGCCTGAAGTTGTTGCCACAGGTCATGGCAAGCCAATGTATGGAAAAGAAATGCGCCGCCAGTTGCATTATTTACATGATCATTTTTATGATGAGTTTGTTCCGCATCATGGGCGTTATGTGTATGAACCGGCTATTGCAGATGCCAATGGTGTTTTATATGTGCCACCGGCTGCCTATAATCCGTATACCAAATGGTTTATTACCGGCGCTGTTGCTTTAGTTACCGCCGTTGCAGTTTCTGCAGTTATGAAAAAGAAAAAATCGCTGTTTCATTTTTAGTAAGGCAATTGCGGCAATACAGGCGAAGTATTATGTAAGCGCTTTTTATTTGTATGGTGAACAACCAATCAGGAGCAACAAGAAAAGCAATAAGCGTGTAGGTTTTGTCATCGGCAAAAATTGTTTAGACGAAAAAAATTATTGTCGTCCATAGTGCCTCGCGCCTGAACCGACGGTTCCTATTAAGTCGTAAGTAAAAAATAATGAGTCATTGTTGTATTGCAATGTATAATAAGCAACAGAATCTGTAACCCGGGAATTTGTATAATAAATACCTGGAACGTTTTGTCCACTTAAGCTCTTTGCATTGGATAAGTGATATGTGCCGGCGTTTGCAGTGATGCCATTTTGTGTTATAGCGTAATTACCATTACTGTTGAAAGTGAGTATTTCATTAACGCCTGTGCTTTGAGGTGTTGAATTATAGGCTGGATTACCTGCATAATTTATAGTCCAAATCCATTGTCCTGTCACATTGTTTTTTGGTGTTGATTCTTTTTTGCAGGAAAAGTACAACATGGTTAAAAAAGTGAGTAGTAAGAGTTGTCGCATGAATGGAGTTTTATGTCTGACATCAATTTCAGTAAAAACGTTGCCCGAAATTCGTCCAGCCAAAACCGAAGTTAAATTTATAATTAAAAGTTTATTGTTATTTCCGTTGCCAAATGTATACATGAATAATTTACATAGAAAAGTTGGTTGCAATTATACAATCATTAATATAATTTATCAGCAGGTTCCCGCCTTCGCGGGAATGACGGCGAAGAGGTTTATTGATTTTAAATTATTAATAAACTAAAAGCAAAATACAACCACCTGCCCGTCATGCCCAACACCGATTGGGCATCTGCTTTAGCAATAAATCGTTTTTACATAAGTACAAGATGGTGGTTGCAATTATACAATCATCCATATAATTTTATCAGCAGGTTCCCGCCTTCGCGGGAATGACGGCGGAGAGGCTTATTGATTTTAAAATTATTAATAAACTAAGAGCAAACACAACCACTTGCCCGTCATGCCCAACACCGATTGGGCATCTGCTCTTGCAATAAACCGTTTCTACATAAGTAGAAGACGTTGATTGCAGTTATACAATCATCCATATAATTTATCACCAGGTTCCCGCCTTCGCGGGAATGACGGCGAAGAGGCGTATTGATCTTAAAATTATTAATAAACTACGAGCAAACACAACCACTTGCCTGTCATGCCCAACACCGATTGGGCATCTGCTTTAGCAACAAATCGTTTATTGAATAATCAAAGACTTTACTTTTTATAAATCATATAGGTTTTCAGTGATTCGGGAATACCCGGATAAAGGTTTTCTATTTGAAATGAAGTTTCGTCAATTTTTTTGAAATCAAATTGCTGCGATGACAATTGATTTGTCCAGGTTGGTGTAAGTATTATTTTGTTTGTTGAAAAAGAGTAAATGAAAGTGTCTTTATAATTGCTTCCCGGCTCACTTTTAACCATAAGGTCACTGCTTATAAAGTTTAGTTGTGAACGTCCGGGTATCGGGCTATTTTCTGAGTAAAGCCCATGTAAGGCGCTTTCTGTTGTATCCTTTTTACAGGAACCGAAAATTATTAAAACCAGTCCACCGAGAAATAAAATCTGTTTCATAATAAAGAGTTTATTGTATTGTTTGACATTTGAAAGGTTGAAAACGTTGCACCCTATGGCACACAACGTTCCGGCATTAAACGTCGGGCATCGTCTGTCTGGGCGGACAATGCCCGACAGTAAAGAGTAGAACTAAAGTCTGAAAGTTAAAAGAGCATCTGTTTTTTTGTCAATGCTGATTTTCATAATTGTCAATTGCTTTTTTTATCTCAATACTAATTAAGTCATCAGGTGTAACTTGAAATCCGCCATCATCTTGTGAAGTCCAATTCCCTTCTTTAGTTTTAAGCAGACGATATTCTTTTTGGTCTTTAGATGCAGGTTCAATTTTTATGATGTAACCCTTTTTCACTTCATTATCCAATCTGGTTTTTTTAAATAAACCTAAAAAAAGAGACTTTTTTCTTATAGTTCCCCATCTTACGTCTCCTTTTTGATTGTTTGATAGAGTTATTGTGAAGTGTCCCATATACAAGTGTTTTAATTATCCAATAATAAATTAACTAAGAAAAGAAGATTGACAAACGGTGAGGAGTGCCTGCATGTGCTTTTGAAATTAAATTACTTCCAAATTAAAATAAGCATTCCTGTTAAAATAAAAGCTGCACCGGTTAATACTTTTGCTGTCAATGGTTCTTTTAAAATAATGAAAGAAAGCAACAGCGATACAACAATGCTTGCTTTGTCAATGCTTACAACATAAGATACTTGCCCTTCTTTCATTGCCCGGTAATAAAAAATCCATGACAAAGAAGTTGTGATACCTGAAATAGCCAAAAATATTAAATTGCTTTTAGGTGCGTTTCTAATTTCTGTCAGTGCATTGTTTAAGAAAAAAGCATTTGTCAAAACGATTGCAAACACAACCATTGTCCTAATACTCAATGCTACGTCGCTGCTTAAATTTTTCATCCCGAATTTTGCAATCACGGAAGTCATGCCCGCAAAAAGCATTGAAATAACTGCAAATATTTTCCATCTTTCCATTTATAGATTGTGTTAAAAATTTCAGTTTTAAAGTTAGCGAAAAAAAGCAGTCTCAATTTATGAATAGCAAGATGATTACGTCTTTGCTGATGTTCCTCACGAGCAAATAATTTATACATCTTTTGCCGTTGGTGAAGAACACCAACGACGGCGGAAGAAATGAAAGCGTTTGTTATCGAAGATTTGCGCTAGAGAAGCTTACCTAACTCGGTAGCAATTTCTGCAACACTATGGATTGCGGTATTCAAAGCAAGTTTGTCAGCCAAGGTTGGACTAAATGAAAGAACTTCATCTCTTGTAACATTGTGCCAAATTGGAAGTATTACTTTTACCCCGTTCATTTCTTTTGCTACCAGGCCATTAAGTTCATATTCGGGCCAATTTTTTTTAAAGAAATCTCTGGATAAAACTACGATTCCATATTTCGAAGATTTTAATCCTTCATCAATTTTTTTACGAAGACTATCGCCAACTTGCATTTTTAATTCATCAAGCCAAACATTATGACCATTTTTTATAAGGAGGTCAGCAAGTGGTCGAACAAAACTCTCTTTATCTTCATGAGCATGAGAAATAAAAAAATCATGTTCCTTAATTTCTATGTTTTCATTATTCACATTAGCAGTGTGTATCTGTTGTACTAATGTATTTAAAATTCCCTTTTGATTTGCAATATCATTTTGCAATTTCCTTTGAAGATCTTCTTGTTCTCGTTGATAGCTTTCTTGCTCTTGCCAATAAGCTTCTTGCTTTCTCTGAAATTCCATTTGTTCCTTTTGGAATTTCTCCTGTTCCTTTTTTTGTTTTTCTCGTTCCTTAGCCTCCTCTTTTTGAAGGTCTTGTTTTTTTCTTGTCAGCTCACTGGTCTTATCAGAAATCTTTCTTTGAATATCTGATTTGGTAGATTGAATTCTGATAAGTTCACTTTGATAACCTTGAATTTGTCCCTGTTTGCTTTGTAAAGCCGAAGCCGAAGTTGAGCTGCTAATTGATCGATTTACAGAATCGATTTGCTTTTGCTTGTCCAGTTCCTTTTTTGTTTCATCAGATACTTTTTTCTGTAAATCTGCTAACTCTCTTTCGAGCCGAGCTACTAGCTCATATTGATAATTGAGACTCATAATGTCCATTTAAGTACAGCCAACGTTTCAATATTTGTGAAGGCATGGCAATAGCGAATTGTCAGCCCATGCAAATGCTTTTGAAAAACTTCTGTCTTAGCACTATCTTCATTCCCTCGCCTTGTGCTGAAGGATGTGACCTCGCGTAAAATTAAGGCAGGGTCGCTCCACTGACCCTGCTACGACAGAGTTTGCTGATTAAATAAAATGAAACGCCTTTCTACCAAACCAAAGTAATTCATTCCAAGTCGAATTTTATTGATGTCAATCTTTATGCTTTCCCCAATTGGTTCTTCCCAATCACCTTCCCAGCAACAATAAAATTCTATTGTTTCTTTTTTCGTTAAGTCGTCAATTAATGAAAGTAAAGAGTTGCAAGATTTAATTGCATTACTTTTTTCTTTTTTATCATAGTCGTCATCTTCATCAAATTGTGTCGGATCATGTGTAAAGCCACAAGAACAGCCTTGATAAGAACCAACATAATAAATATATATTTTATTGAACTTACTTCTTAAACCAATTATTTCTTTTTCTTGGGTTAAATCTTCAAGATAAAGGAAAGTTTGGTCAGCTATAAATTTTCTAACCAATTGTTTATTGTCTGTTCCAATATATGCAGCGTAACACATAAATTTAATTCACAAGTTTGAAGTCGGTCGAAACTTACAGCTAACGACCGCAGCTTTGCGTTCGGCAGAGCATTTGAATAGAATTCTTATAAAGTTTTGATTGTATTTGAGGCGTTACAGCATTACTATTTTGCCCGCATTTTATTTCCTTTCGCATCATGTGTCACTTCTGCAAATCCAAGCTTTTCCATTAGCGGAGGAACGTACATTCCAAAACGACCACGAAGGCCTTTCTTTAAACCATACCAACCACCAATAGGATTTTTTTCTGACCTGCCCCAGGCTTCAACTGTCCCTTCCTTTGCAAGCTTCTGTTCATCTGCACTTCCAAGTTCCATCCAGTCGCCATGTTCCTTGAGCATTGATTGAAGATCTGACAGACACCTATAGTCGTAATTTAAAATCGTCTTGCCCACAGTGCACACTAAAATATCCTTTCCATCTTTAGTGTCTTTGTACATGGTAAAGTCAGACGATAAAGGAGGTGTCTTAAGTATCCATGGATTTTCTTTTGTTCCTTGTTCTTTTGTCATACCTGTTTTATTATAAAGGTAAAATTTCTTTATTAGCCTTAAGTTTAATGGATGAAACCTCGTGTAAATTAACGCAGGGTCGCTTTGCAGACCCTGCTACGACAGAGTGTTGAAGAAAATTATGAATGCCATAAAAATTAAAGCAATTCCAATATAAAAAATATGCATCTTACTACCTTTCCCATAAAGCGGTAAATTATTCTTTTTTAAAACTATGTCTTGTGACGTTTGTCGCTTTAAGGAAATTCGTATGCATAAAAATCCTATGAAAACAAAAGCAGGCGCAACTAAATATTTAATTACAAATGGTGGCAGCATTTATTGTTTTACATTTTTAAGCATTTCTTTTATTCATCTTTCTGCTCTTTTCTGTCTTTGCAAAGTCTTCATTGCCTGGCCATGTGCTGAAGGATGAGACCTGGCGTAAAAATTAACGCAGGAGTCGCTTCGCAAACCCCCGCTACGACAGAAAGGAATAGGATATTTATTCGGGCGTGAAATCAGGAGCTTCACACTCTTGCCAATATTCTACTATTTTTTTTATAGTGTTCTCCAACTTGCTAAAATTGTTTGGTTTTACAAAAAAACCCTGCACAGATTGTGAGTATGCATTAATAACAGCCTTTTTATTTGATGTAGTTGTAAAAAATAGATAGGGGATACATTTTAAGTTCAAACTTTCATTTACATAGATCTTTTCTCTCAATTCAAAGCCACTTAATTTAGGCATATTTATGTCAGACAATATTAGAAAAGGCTTAATTTCTGTATAAATCAGATATTGCAAAGCAGCTTCTCCATCAGAAAAGTAAATGATTGGATTTTTGTAATCCAGGTTCTTAAATATTTCTTTTAAAATTTCCTGGTCATCGCAATCATCTTCAATTACAACGATAGGTCCGGTCTTATTCATTTTCGTCAAGCAGTTTAAAATTCAAATTTAGGTATTTTGACCGAAAGGCTTTCTGTCTTAGCGAGGTCTTCATTGCCTGGCCTTGTGCCGAAGGATGAGACCTCACGTAAAATTAATGCAGGGGTCGCTTTGTAGACCCTGCTACGACAGAATTGCAGCAATACTCATGTTGGGTGTAGTTTTTTATGCTTTACTGCGATTTAAATGAAGGGAGGGTTTTAATTTCCGGGAGATAACTGCTATTAAAATAACAACTTTTCAAAGAGCGTTTGAAAATAATTGGTATATCGAACTTTTCAATCTCTTTTCTGCCTTCTCTTATATAAATGACGCTATCTAAAAAATTATAGGCTTTTTGAAAGTCAGTTGTCATAAAAGGTGGAATTATGCACAAAGAGTCAACGTTTCCGTCAGCATAAGTAACGCGAAAAAAATCATATGCCCCAGCGTAAAGACTATTTTCATCGAGATTGGTGCTTCCCAAATACGATTTCATTTTATGAGTTTGAGCGAATATGGAATGTAACTTTTTCAACTCTTCTTGTGTCAACTGAAATGAATAATAAGTATGTGTGTTATGATAGTCATCTTGATTATTAATAACCATGAGGCCTTTGTTAGAAATTAAATAGTATACACCGACGTATGCAGTGTCTTTCGTTTTTGTTCGGTATGAGTTAACATCAAACGAAGCATATTCAATTTTCTGAAAGGGATTAGTCTGAGAGTTCACACAACTTACAAATTCAAAGATTATACACAAGCAGCAAAGAAAAATTTTCATAATTGATTTTAGAAATGAAGCCTCTTATAAATTACCGCGCAACTCAAATATAGTCGCAGTAATCGCAGTTTGCCAAAAATATTGTAATGTCAGGCTACCGGTTTGTGCCTGGAAGTGTTGTGCTTATTTATATGCAGCGGGTTCGCTTTAGGTATGCAAGCCTTGTCACTTCGCTGCAAATTCCGGGCGTGCATACGACTCCAGGAAACCACACACCGAACAACGGAAGGTACCCACCGGAATGCACTTTTCCGCTGGAGCTGGAACACACGTACCAAACCAGGTGGGCTTACCCGGTGCTCCCTCCACCCAGTTGCTGACGCGACTAAACTTTGTCCCATGAAAGTCGATAATGAACCCCTGCACCATCACGCCGTTGCACCTGGGGCACTGAATGGCTTTCGTACTCATGCCCGAACCTCCTGAAAAGGAATTGGAAGAAGTTGTCATATGTTGAATATATTATTCTACTGCCAATAGCTGCATTAAGGCAAATTTACAATGAATTACACCAGTTATTTAGTGAAGAAAAATTGGATAACAGGCAATTTGAACACATATCACCTATCATACTTCTCTCCTACCAAAGTCTTCATTGCCTGGCCTTGTGCTGAAGGATGAAACATCGCGTAAATTAACGCAGGGCACTCCGCAGACCCTGCTACGACAGAGTTTCAATGTCTGGCCCTGACTTTTGGCAATGCATTATTGGTGGCAGTTTTATTTTCTCCAAAAACCAGAGATTAGGTTTTGCTTTTTTATTACCAGGCTATCTTTATCAATTTTGATAATATCATAAGCGATTGTGTCAATTGATGATGCATGATTTCCGATACTCTCTGAAACTAAATAGAGTTGTTTATTCTTTAGCCACCAATTTTTATACACCAGCGTAGCCATATTTATTGATTTTGCCTTTCCTCCGGAAATCAGTTCAAACCCCTGAACTTCTTTTTTATTAATGCCGGAATTATTGCATCCGAGTGATACAAATAATAGAAAAATTCCGCATGCTAATTTACTTTTCATAATTCTGCCTTTGTTGGTGTTCTTCACCTCAGCCTTTGTTGGTGTTCTTCACCAACAAAATCTAATTCTTATTAAAGCCGGATAAATTTAAAGATATAATTATTGAAAGCTTACAATTTCTTACGA
>Ga0206932_1014_pt2 | contig 51377 bp, 37 predicted proteins | sample Alteio_BWOrgHeat_18_FD_153244 | JGI IMG/M metagenome (GOLD analysis project Ga0206932, IMG submission 153244) | Enriched cells from forest soil in Barre Woods Harvard Forest LTER site, Petersham, Massachusetts, United States -... | ecosystem: Environmental > Terrestrial > Soil > Temperate forest >...
TCATTGATTGATGATGGAACTGCTCCGGTGCCACCTTCAACACTTATTGCCAATAGTACCGGTAGTGGCGTGCAGTTATCATGGAAAGATATGGCATATAATGAAGATAGCTTCCAGGTTTACCGTTCCACAACACAGGCTTCAGGTTATACACGGCTAAGTACACTTGGAATAAATGCAACAAGCTATCTTGATACAGTAGCTAATAGTAATACCCAGTATTATTATAAAGTACTTGCTTCAAATTCAAATGGTAATTCTGCTTATTCCAATATTGCAGGCATTTTAACTACCAACAGAATACCTGTACTCAATCCAATTGGTAGTATTGTATTGAAGGGCGGTACACAATTAACCGTTCCGGTTGTTGCAAAAGATGATGCTACAGATCATGTTACATTAACAGCTTCAGGATTTCCGTCTTTTGTTACGTTTACAGATAATGGCAATGGCACCGGTTCATTCCTGATTAAACCAACAACAGGCGGCGCAGGTTATTACCGGGGTATTACTGTAACTGCAAAAGATAATAGTGATTCTACTTCCACAACAAGCTTTACTATTACAGTTACTGATGCAAATTCGTCTTCTGTTTATCTTAATTTTTCTGATGGAAGCTTAGCTGATAAACCGTGGAATAATCTTTCAGGATGGCCATTCCCCGGAACTGTATTTAATAATATCAGCGATGATGATAATAATGTTACAGGTATATCAGTTACGCTTGTTGACGGATTCCAGGGTATTGCCGCCGAAGGCATGAGACCAGGAAATAATAAAGGTGTTTATCCGGATGTAGTGATGCGTACTGCAGAGTTTGATAGCTCTACATCTGCAAAAAAGATAAAAATTTCCGGGTTATCTACAACCAAAAAATACAATTTCATTTTCTTTAATAGCCACCAGGATGGATTAAAAGGAACAACCATTTTTACAATCAACGGACAAAATGTAACATTGGATGCTGCATATAATATCAGCAATACTGTTCAGATTAATGGCATTGCTCCTGATGCAAGCGGAGTGGTAACTGTTTCTGTTGCTAAAGCAAGTGGTGCAGATTATGCTTACATAAGCTCAATGATAATTCAGGGATATAGCAATACTGCTTCTTTATTAACTCCAACAGGGTTAACTGTAACAGATCATAAACGCACATCAGTAAGTTTAAGCTGGACTGATAAATCCTTTGATGAAACCGGCTTTGAAATATGGAGAGCAGATAGCACTACAGGTGCCTATAAGTTAGTTAAAACAGTAACTGCAAATACCACGTCTTATACTGATCCGGGTTTGACACAAAATAAAACATATTATTACATGGTGCGTGCTATTAATAATAGCGGTCATTCAGATTATTCAAATGCAGTAACAGCTTATACATTAGCCTATGCAGTGTATATCAATTTTACTACAGATTATATTGCATCTGCTCCGTGGAATAATACACTGGTTCCACCACAAACCGGATACGTATGGAATAATTTTGTTGATGAAGCCGGTTACAAATCTGGCATGAGCTTAACAGAATTAAATGAGTTTGCGGGCATCATCGGAAGTGGAGCTGTTACGGGTAATAATTCGGGTGTGGTTCCTGATGCAGTAATTGCACAAAGTTTTGGTTTGTTCCCTGGGCAAACAGGAAATCTTAAATTAAGTGGCCTAAATCTTACCATGAGTTATGATCTTACATTTTTTGCAAGTCATTTAGCCTGGGGTGATGTAAATGTGGGTTACACCGTAAACGGTAAAACAGTGCTGCTTGATGCTTCACTTAATAACAAAGGCACAGTAACATTGTATGGCGTTGTTCCGGATGCAAATGGTGAAATAGTAATAAGTGTAGCTCCGGGTACACCTACTTCGCAGTTTGGTTTAATAAACGGATTAATTGTGCAAGGCTATACCGAGTCTGCCTCGGCAGTGCCTGGTTTATCTCAATCTGCCGGTTTAACTCAGAAATCGCAAAAAGCTCAGTTACCGGCGCAAAAAGCCACTGCAGAAATTCAAGCGTATCCTAATCCATTTAGCAGCAGTTTTAATCTGTCAATAGTTTCTCCACAAGCAGATAATATCAATATGCAGATGTACAATGTAAGTGGAAGGCTGGTATATCAAAACAAATTTGATAATATAGTACAGGGGGCCAATACCTTAAAAATCCAGATAAATAATAATCCTTTAGCACCGGGAGTTTATATAATTAAAATCATTTTCCATAATCAAAACTTGTATAAAACTTTAAAAATTATTAAAGAGTAACAAAGGTTTTTTAGGGTTAATGAGCCGGATAATTTAAAATTTTAAATTATCCGGCTTTCTGCTTTAACGGTTTCCCCCGATTTTTTTTGCATTCACGAACAAAATTCATCGTTTTACCAATTCACTTACTGCGTTCCACACTCTCCAGTTTATTTTTAGGAAAATTTTTAACTCATTTCTCAGTTTCAAAGCAAAAAAATGCAAAAAATTTACTTTCTACTAATTGCCTTAACTATTTTTGTTACGTCAATCAACTCAACTGCTGCACAGTCAGTTTTGAACCCAAATGATCCGGTAATTACTTACAATTCAGCTGCCCCGCCAACCCAACCGCCGTTCGGGCAAATTGGCAAATGGGTTAGAACGGTAAGACTTAACTGGAATACTACCGCATATAAGGCATATATTTATAAGGGATGTGCTTTCCGTCTTAAATTCCCAAAAAGCTATAATCCGACAGCTATTGACGGAAAGAAATACCCTATGCTGGTTTTCTTTCATGGCTTAGGCGAAACAGGTACCATTTATGATAATGAATACCAGCTTTATCATGGAGGAGATGTTTTTTCAGCTGCTGTAGACAATGGAACTTTTGATGGATATGTTTTGGTTATGCAAAGCCAGGGTTTTTGGGGTCCTGGACAATACCAGTATATAAAAGAGCTCATAGACTACATGGTTGCTAACAATAAATTAGATCCTTTCCAGATAAGCGATAACGGGCTTTCCGCTGGTGGCCAGGGAACCTGGGAAATGTTATTGGCATATCCTACTTATATTTCTGCATCCTTACCAATGTCCAGTAATTCGGTTGGCTATAAAGATCCAAGTGTTGTTAATAAAGTGAAATATACACCAATGTGGAATTTTCAAGGTGGACTTGACGGAGCACCGGCGCCTTCTACCTCACAACAGGTAAGAGATGCAATGCTCGCTGGAGGTGGCAACTACAGGTATACAGAGTATCCTGATTTAGGGCATGGAACCTGGGATAGAGCATGGAGTGAACCTGACTTTTTCCCTTTTCTTTTAAGAGCATATGCCTCAAATCCATGGACACTTACCGGGAGAACAGAATTTTGCTCTTTATCTGAAGTAAACGTTACTATTGGAGTAGCTCCTGGTTTTGATGCTTATGAATGGCGTAAAAACGGAACGTTAATTAATGGTGCAAGCTCAAATTCAATAAATGTAACTGATACTGCAACGTATGATGTGCATGTGAAAAGAGGAAGTATATGGTCTGATTGGTCACATATTCCTGTACACATAAAATTAAAAGATCCAACAGTTTCTCCTTCAATACAGGTAAGTGGTTTAGCAAGCAAAGTAGTACCCGCACCTGACGGAAGTACAAGCGTAAAACTTGAAGTACCGGATGGTTACGCAAGCTATGTATGGCAACAGGTTGGTGGAAGTAATGTACTTAGTACTACAAGATTTTTAACTGTAAGCGCTGGTGATTATAAAGTGAAAGTTACTGAACAATATGGATGTTCAAGTGATTTCTCAAGTCCTTTTTCTGTTATCAATGCAAACGGAGCTAATAAGCCTGATCCGGCAGCCAGCTTAAGTACAGTAACACTATCTAATACATCAATTCAGCTTAATTGGAATGATAACCCAACTCCGGTTTATAATGAAACTAATTTTGAAATTTATCAGTCAACACAATCGGGTGGAAATTATAAACTTGTTGCAATTACAGGTGCTGATATTTTAACATACACAATATCAGGATTAAATGCAAATACAAAATATTTTTATATTGTTAGAGCAGTAAATAATTATGGCGCCTCAGCTCCTTCTAATGAAGCAAGTGGCACTACTTCAACTGATACACAACCTCCTACTGCTCCTTCAAATTTAGCAATAACAGGTACTACCAGAACTACAATTGACTTAAGCTGGATTGCCTCCACCGATGATGTAGGTGTGACCAAATATGAAGTGTATGTAAACGGTATTAAATCGTTTATAACAACTCAAACTAAGTTCACAGTAAACAATTTGGTAAAAGGTAAGGATTATAACTTTGTAGTAAAGGCAAAAGATCTTGCAAATAATACTTCACCAGCAAGTAACCAGGTAACAGGCCAGGCTTTATTAAATGGATTGAATTATAAATACTACACTTTTGTAGGAACCTGGAGCAATTTACCTGATTTTAATACCCTTACTCCGGCAGTTACAGGTCTAATGCCTAATGTTGCCATTACGCCGAGAACACAAGAGGATAATTTTGCATTTTTATGGGAAGGATATATAATTATTCCTGTAAATGGTACATACAATTTCCGCACTAATTCAGATGACGGCAGTAAATTATACCTGGGAAGCCTTAATGGAACTGGTTCTCCTTATAGCTTTTCTGCTACAGCAATTGTAAATAATGATGGTGCACATGCCGCTCAGGATGTAACCTCGGCTAATATTACATTAACGGCGGGAATTTATCCAATAGCTGTTGCATATTATGAACAAAGCGGAGGACAATCTATAACTGTTTCATGGAAAACACCTCAAACAGGTACCAGTTATGTTGCAATTCCGAATAGCGCTTTTGCTGATGCACCTGTGGTTAACGGAACTGCACCCGCAGATCCTTCAGTACTTCTTGCTACAACAAAATCTTACAAACGAATTGATTTAAGCTGGACTGATAATAGTAATAATGAAACAGGTTTTGAAATCTGGAGATCAACAAGTGCAACATCAGGATTTAATGTTGTGGGCGTAGCTGCAGCTAATGCGGTTACTTACATTGACAGTGCCCTTTCTGCAAATACACTTTATTATTATCAGATTCGTGCAATCGGGCAGTATGGTCAATCAAATTTAGTTGCTAATTATAATTTTACAGATGCAGTTTGGCAGCTCAACAATAACTATAATGATGCGAGTGGCAATGGCAGAACTTTGACAGCAACTGGTAGCCCCACGTTTGATGCATCAGACAAAAAAGAAGGAACACATGCTGTAAAATTAAATGGAACAAGTCAATACCTTACTCCTCCCACTACAGGCGGTTTTCTCCAAAATAGCTTTACCCAGAAAACAATAACTTTCTGGATGAAGGCAAGCTCAACAACGGGCGCAAGAATAATTGCAGATATTGGAGGCAGCGATAATGGTTTAGCACTGCGCCTGGATTTAAGCAGGTTGTATGCCGGTGCTGCAAGTGGCAATTCGCGTCCTAATTTCAATGTGGCATACACAAGTACTGCCTGGAACTATATAACATTAGTTTACAGTGGCAATACCCTGAAATTATATATAAATGGAACCCTGGCAGGCTCAAATACTAACTTAGGCTTTACATCTATTGGTACAACAACTAATGGATCAAGAATCGGTACAAACAACGGTACGAACGCATTTAGTACCGGAACAGGATTTTTCAGTGGCTCGATAGATAATTTTGCTATCTATAACAAGGCTTTATCACCTGCAGAAATTACCAGTGTGATGAATAATACTGCACTTGGGCAATCTTTTGCAACAACGTCGCCATTACCTGCAGTGTCTGCTGCGCCTTCCAATCTTTTGGCAAGTGGGGTTTCTGCTTCAAAAATTAATGTTACATGGAACGATAATTCAAATAATGAAACCAAATTTGAGTTATACAGATCAGCAAATAATCATTCGAACTATTTATTGTTTGCATCATTGCCTGCTAACACTTCTTCATTCATAGACAGCAATTTATTTGCTAACTCAGTTTATTATTATAAAGTGAGATCTGTAAATGACGGCGGTTCTTCAGTATTTACTACTGAGGATAGTGCAATAACAAAAAATAGTGTACCTGTTATTACTAAGCTTAGCAATCGTTCAGTAAGATATGGTGTTACCACTATTATTCCAATAAGTGCAGCAGATACAGATGGTGATGCAATTTCATTCACCGCACAAAATCTTCCTTCGTTTGCTAATCTTACGGATAATGGGAATAGAACTGCGACTTTGACGCTTAACCCAACTTCTGCAGATCAGAATATTTATAATATTGGGATTACTGCAAAAGATGCACATAACGCAACAGATATTACTACATTCAATTTAACAGTTAACGGCAATTACGATCCTGTAATGGATCCAATCTCAGATTATACGCTTAATGAAAGCGATAATGTAGTTATTAATCTTAATGCTCAGGATCAAAATGCATCTGATGTTTTATCCTGGTCTGTTAATGGTTTACCTACCAACTTTACATTAAATGGCAGCAATAGAACAGCTACTTTATCACTGAATCCTAGTTACGCTGCTGCAGGTACTTACAACGTAAGCGTAAATGTAACTGATGGTAACGGTGGAACCGCCACAAGAACATTTACTTTAACTGTTAATGATAAAGATCCCAATAAAACTATTTATACAAGGTTTAAACATTTTAATGACCTTGGTGCACCATGGAATAGCATAACAGGATTGCAAACAAATAACTTGAAAGATGATAAAGGTAACACTACAAATGTAGGATTTAACATACTTACCAACTGGTTTGGAACAGAGTATTGGGGGTCTCCAACAGGTAACAATTCCGGAGTTTATCCTGATGCTGTCTTGAATGATTATTATTATGCTGGGCTTTGGGCAGGCGCAGATACTGCAAGCATACAAATAACTAATCTTGATACATCATTAAAATATAATCTCACTTTGTTTTCATCGAGTATATGGCCAGGCGCTACCGATAATGGATCAACGACTTTTACATCGGGAAGCCAATCAGTTAGTTTATATGTTCAGAACAACACGCAAAATACTGTTACACTTACTAAATTAAAGCCGGATGCCAGCGGTAGTATTTATTTTACAATGAAAAAAGGTGCAAATGCTTTGCGGGCATTCCTTAATTCTGTTGTTATTAAATCATTGATTGATGATGGAACTGCTCCGGTGCCACCTTCAACACTTATTGCCAATAGTACCGGTAGTGGCGTGCAGTTATCATGGAAAGATATGGCATATAATGAAGATAGCTTCCAGGTTTACCGTTCCACAACACAGGCTTCAGGTTATACACGGCTAAGTACACTTGGAATAAATGCAACAAGCTATCTTGATACAGTAGCTAATAGTAATACCCAGTATTATTATAAAGTACTTGCTTCAAATTCAAATGGTAATTCTGCTTATTCCAATATTGCAGGCATTTTAACTACCAACAGAATACCTGTACTCAATCCAATTGGTAGTATTGTATTGAAGGGCGGTACACAATTAACCGTTCCGGTTGTTGCAAAAGATGATGCTACAGATCATGTTACATTAACAGCTTCAGGATTTCCGTCTTTTGTTACGTTTACAGATAATGGCAATGGCACCGGTTCATTCCTGATTAAACCAACAACAGGCGGCGCAGGTTATTACCGGGGTATTACTGTAACTGCAAAAGATAATAGTGATTCTACTTCCACAACAAGCTTTACTATTACAGTTACTGATGCAAATTCGTCTTCTGTTTATCTTAATTTTTCTGATGGAAGCTTAGCTGATAAACCGTGGAATAATCTTTCAGGATGGCCATTCCCCGGAACTGTATTTAATAATATCAGCGATGATGATAATAATGTTACAGGTATATCAGTTACGCTTGTTGACGGATTCCAGGGTATTGCCGCCGAAGGCATGAGACCAGGAAATAATAAAGGTGTTTATCCGGATGTAGTGATGCGTACTGCAGAGTTTGATAGCTCTACATCTGCAAAAAAGATAAAAATTTCCGGGTTATCTACAACCAAAAAATACAATTTCATTTTCTTTAATAGCCACCAGGATGGATTAAAAGGAACAACCATTTTTACAATCAACGGACAAAATGTAACATTGGATGCTGCATATAATATCAGCAATACTGTTCAGATTAATGGCATTGCTCCTGATGCAAGCGGAGTGGTAACTGTTTCTGTTGCTAAAGCAAGTGGTGCAGATTATGCTTACATAAGCTCAATGATAATTCAGGGATATAGCAATACTGCTTCTTTATTAACTCCAACAGGGTTAACTGTAACAGATCATAAACGCACATCAGTAAGTTTAAGCTGGACTGATAAATCCTTTGATGAAACCGGCTTTGAAATATGGAGAGCAGATAGCACTACAGGTGCCTATAAGTTAGTTAAAACAGTAACTGCAAATACCACGTCTTATACTGATCCGGGTTTGACACAAAATAAAACATATTATTACATGGTGCGTGCTATTAATAATAGCGGTCATTCAGATTATTCAAATGCAGTAACAGCTTATACATTAGCCTATGCAGTGTATATCAATTTTACTACAGATTATATTGCATCTGCTCCGTGGAATAATACACTGGTTCCACCACAAACCGGATACGTATGGAATAATTTTGTTGATGAAGCCGGTTACAAATCTGGCATGAGCTTAACAGAATTAAATGAGTTTGCGGGCATCATCGGAAGTGGAGCTGTTACGGGTAATAATTCGGGTGTGGTTCCTGATGCAGTAATTGCACAAAGTTTTGGTTTGTTCCCTGGGCAAACAGGAAATCTTAAATTAAGTGGCCTAAATCTTACCATGAGTTATGATCTTACATTTTTTGCAAGTCATTTAGCCTGGGGTGATGTAAATGTGGGTTACACCGTAAACGGTAAAACAGTGCTGCTTGATGCTTCACTTAATAACAAAGGCACAGTAACATTGTATGGCGTTGTTCCGGATGCAAATGGGGAAATAGTAATAAGTGTAGCCCCGGGTACACCTACTTCGCAGTTTGGTTTAATAAACGGATTAATCGTGCAAGGCTATACGCAACCGGCATCAGTTTTACCTGTACCGCCGCCATCATCCATTACAAGTTTAATAGCTTCATCTTCTGTTGAAAACCAGCAACAAAAGCTGGCACAGCAAAATATCACAAACGTTTTTGATAATATCATTACGTATCCTAACCCATTCAACAATAATTTTACAGTATCATTTAAACTGCAAAAGAAAGATGATGTACAAGTTGAGATTTATGGTACAGGAGGCAGTCTTATCTATCAAAAGCGTTTTGTAAATCTTAGTGAAGGCAGTAACTCTCTAAATATATTACCGCAAAACAGCCTTTCTTCCGGAGTATATTTGGTTAAGCTAACCTCGCTTAATACAAAAGACAGCAAGGTTTTAAAATTAGTAAAACAATAAAAAGGGTAATTCCGTAATATTAAAGCCATTAGGAAAGTAATTCTTTCCTAATGGCTTTTTTGTAAAATCTTTCTTGCACGATCACGAACAAAAATCACCGCTTTATCAATTTTAAATGTTTGCTTTGTTGAATGCGCTTTACTTTTAGCCTCTTAAACTTAAAATTTAAGTTTAATTTTGATTAACAAATTTTATTAATTATAGATATTAAGTTTGATTGAAAAGCTACCGAAAGCGGGTCTACTGTTAGATATTTAATGTCAAAGACGTATCGTTAAGTATTCATACAACATACAAGCAGCATAGCAGTTCGTTAATAAACTTTAGTAATAAACTAATAATAACTTTTACTGAAGTATCTTATATTTAAATCAGAAAAAAAACAATATGGATTTCGTTTATCTTCTAAGGGTATTAATGAAGAGGAAATGGATAATAGCAGCTTGCGCTATTATTGCTGCAGGTATAGCATGGTATTTTACGAAGGATGAACCACAGCAATATCGCTCAATTTCTCAGGTTTCTACAGGCTTTACTACAAATGATGTAATAAACGTAAAAGAAGACAATAATTTTTTTGAAGCAGATACCAAGTTCAATAATGCTATAGTTACGTTTACATCACCCACTGTAATGAGCCTGTTATCTTACAGTATTGTTCTGCATGATCTTGAAAATCCGTCACAGGCTTTCAGGCTATTAACTGACGAGCAAAAAAAATCGCCGGTTTACCAGGCAGTTAATCTTAACGAGGCAAAAAATGTTTTCAGTGAAAAACTGAATTCGATGAGCGTTCTTACATCTTATAAACCGCAAGAAAAAAAATTGCTCGAGTTTTTAAAATTGTATGGTTATGATTATAATTCTATAGCCAGCAGTTTAAATGTTTACAGGCTTGAAAGAACTGATTATATACAGATTGATTACCGGTCAGAAAATCCTGAGCTTTCCGCTTTTGTGGTAAATAATGTTTTTAAAGCTTTCGTGCGCTATTACAGATTTATTCGTAATGAAAGATCAGAAGAATCAATAGATACATTAAAAAGTTTATTGGAAAAGAAGAGCCAGGATCGTGCACAAAAAAACCAGGCAATTGCATCAACGGGATTATTGAATATTACCGATGCAAGTAAAAGCAGTTTTGATTTAATAAGCACCCTTCAGCAAACACTGGATGATGAACAGGATAAGCTTACTACAAATCAAATTGCCTTAACAAGCGTAAATAACCAGTTGGCGGCGTTAGGTGCACCGGTGCAAACAGTTGATAATAGTGAAGTGTTGGATCTTAAAAGGCAAATGAATGCAGCTAACCAGGCTTATCTTAACAGCGGTTCAACAGATCAGAATTTACTCAATCAATACAATAATCTTAAAGCACAATATCAAAATAAAATAAAATCTGTTGGCAGCAATTTAGGCACATCTTCATCTTTAGATAAATCCACATTGCTTCAAAGAAAAAGTGATTTGGAAGTAAACATTGATGCTGAAAAAATACATATTGCTTCGCTGCAGGGGAAAATAAATCAACTACAGGGAAACGTAAACACCCAGGCAACCAAAAGTGCAAATGCACAAAGCTTATCAAAGGATGCAGACCTTTCAGATAAAGAATATCTGGACTTACTTGAAAAGTATAATGATGCAGTTGACCAAAGTAATGCTTTGGTAAATAATTTTCACCAGATATTAGTAGGACAGCCCGCCATTGAACCCGAACCTTCTAAAAGATTTTTGATTGTTGGAATGGCTGGCATGGCAGCATTTGTTTGCACTATATTAATTATCGTATTCGTTACATATCTTGATTCTTCTATAAAAACTCCGGCTATATTTTCACGTGTGGTAAGCTTAAAGCTTTTAACCATGATAAATTTTACCAGCCTTAAAAACAAAGATCTTTCGCAGGTAGTTGCCAATACTATTACTACTGAAGATGCCGTTGAAAAAAGAAGAGATAATAAATTCAGGGAATCTTTAAGAAAACTCAGGTATGAAATAGAAAACAGTGGTAAAAAAATATTTTTATTTACCAGCACAAAAAAAGGACAGGGTAAAACAACTTTAATACAGGCACTTTCTTACAGTTTTAGTTTAAGTAAGAAAAAAGTGCTTATTATAGATACTAATTTTTGCAATAATGATCTTACTGTTCAATTAAATGGTACACCTGTTCTGGAAAAAATTATTGCAGATGATGTGGATGATAATATGATAGCAGAAATTCAAAATGCTTCTGTAAATGCACATGCAGGAATGATATATGTTATTGGCTGCAGCGGCGGTGATTACACACCTTCGGAAATACTTCCGGCACAGCATTTATTAAGGCATTTACATAAACTTACTACTGTATATGATTTTATTTTTCTTGAAGGACCGCCACTAAATGATTTTTCAGACAGTAAAGAACTCACCAGCTATGTTGATGGTGTAGTAGCCATATTTTCTGCAAAACATATTATCAAGCAGATAGATAAAGAATCAATAAAATTTTTTAAAAATCTTAATGGAAAATTTTGCGGCTCTGTTTTAAACATGGTTCAGTTAGAAAACCTGGACGATGTTTAAATAAATGTAACTGCAATGACTAAAAAAAAGATTTCACCCCACGAAAAATTTGTAACACTCGCTGCTGCGGCAGTACTTATTTATATTTTCCTGAAAGTTTTATTTTTTTAGCATGATGGTTACTGGTATTTCACAAATAAAAAAATCATTACAATCAGCGTTATACAGATTTTTTTACAAAATATTTATTGACCAAAAATTAAACAATTTTATTGGCTATATTTTGTTGTCTTTTTTAGCGGTTGGCTTAGGCTATCTTTTTGCAATCAAAACCACGGCAGGTATTGGAGTAGCAGCATTCATTTGTTCTGCAGCCATACTTATTGTATGCATAACACATACACAATGGGGATTGTATATAACTGTTATTTATTCGTTTTTTGCTTATGGCTTTTCAAGATTTTTTTTTAATGATGAATTTTTAACCGGAGTTCCATATGATGTGCTGATCTTAGTAACACTTTTTAGTTTTTTTGTTAAAAAGATAAGCCTGAAAAATACAGTTAATCAATTCATACATACATCTGTTGCTATAGCAACATTGGCGCTTTATTTTTTTCTTCTCGTTGAACTTTTTAATCCATATACACATTCGTTTGATGGCTGGTACCAAACATTTAGAAAAGCACTTGATTCATTATTTCTGCTTTTTATTGCGTATACAGTGTTTGAGAACCCTAAGAACATCAGAAATTTTCTCACTCTGTTATTCATTGTTTGTACTATTAGCGGTATTTATGGTTGCATACAACAATGGCATGGGCTTTTTGATTATGAAATAGCATGGGCAACAGCAGATTCAAATCGTTTTGGATTAATTTTTATTAATGGTGAATTCAGAAAGTTTTCCACTATGCCAGATCCAACGGCTTATGGTATAATCATGGCTTCATGCGGCATTTTATTTACTATAATTGCATCCAATCAAAAAAAGCTATTAATTAAATGCGTGATTTTTACGGGCGTGATTTTTATGTTTCTTGGTTTGGCTTATTCCGGAACAAGAACTGCAAATGCAATGGCTGTTGCAGGACTGGGAATGTTTATGCTGCTTTCTATTAATAAAAAAAACACAAGGATTTTTGCGGTTGTTTCCGGATTGATTTTTATAATTTTAATGTATGGGCCTTTTTACGGCAATGCAACAATTAACCGTTTTCGTACAACTTTTAGCGGTACCAACGATGAGTCTTATAAAGTAAGAGAAGTAAACAGGGCCTTTATACAACCTTATATCTATTCGCATCCTATTGGAGGCGGACTGTGTACAACAGGTGCAGGAGGCTTGCGTTTCAATCCTTCGCATTATCTGGCAGGCTTTCCACCAGATAGCGGTTATCTTAAAAAAGCTTTGGAAACAGGATGGATCGGCCTTATTTTAATTTGTGTTTTGTATTTTGCCATTCTCAAAAACTGTATAAGAGGTTATTTTGAAGCAGATAATCCGGAAAAAAAAGTAATTTTTGCTGCCTGCTGTGCTTTCTTTTTTTCGTTTTATATAGCAGATTTTGCGCAGGACGCCATTGGACAAATTACAGATACAGTTGTGTATTACCCTTTAATTGCAATTAGTTTAAGATTAAGAGATACTGGTGTAAAAGAAAAGATGCAAAAAAACGTTATAGAAAAATCAGAAAATCCAAATCTTCTTTATTCATAATTTAAAATCATGCAAAATTTTAACGCAGTCCAAATTTACATTGTAACAACTTTGCTGGCAGCTTATTGTTTTAATGCCAATGCACAAAAGATTTCCAATTTAACCAATGCAACAGTAGCTCAATCCCCGGATACAGTACCAAAAAAAACCACACTAAACCAATCGTACACACAAAATGTGTTACGAAATGATGCGAATGATACTGTAATAGAGAACAGGCTGGTAGCGCTTGCATTGGCTCAACCCAATTACGAGGAAACTGTTTACCAACAAAAGATTTTTGAATACCAGCTTAAAAAACAAAGAAACTCCTGGCTTAATCTGCTCACGCTTTCAACAACATATAATGATCAGAGTTTTGCAAAACCTGAAAATAACGGAACGACTTCTTATGTATATCCAAAATATTTTATTGGTGTAACTATTCCGTTAGGATTAATTGTTTCAAACGGCACAGATGTAAAAATTACTCAGCAATCTGAGCTGATTGCAAAAAGTCAACAAGCTGAACTGGCAAAAACAATCAAGGCAAGCGTGTTATCCAATTACAAACAATATAAGGCTAATGAAAAATTGCTGGCAATACAAAACCAGGCAGTTGATGATGAGCAGGCAAATTTTTTACAGCTGGAGCAAAAGTTTAAAAACGGAACTGCAACATTGGAAGAATACAATACGGCTTCACAAAAATATAACGATGAGCAGGTAAAAGTTATTGGTCTGCAGCTTCAGCAAGATCTTATAAAATTAGAATTGGAAAGGCTTATTGGCAGAAAGCTGGAAGATGCTTTAAAACCGTAAATGTGCAGCATATTTCACTTATAAAAAACAAGAAGGCTGTATTGTTTTTGTCGTTATGCGCTTTAATTATTCCAATAATATTAATTGAACTGCATGTTTTAAATCTTACAAACGGCATACTTATTTACCCGCTTGATGATACTTACATACACATGTCAATTGCAAAAAACCTTGCGTTGCACAATAACTGGGGTATTTCTGCAAACGAGTTTCAATCAGCTTCTTCTTCTCTTTTATATACGCTTTTATTAAGTGCTTTATTCAAGCTGATTTCAGTAAATACCATCATACCCTTTATAATTAATCTTATTGCTGGAATAATTTTAATTTTTGTTATTCAGCAACGGCTTCAAAAAGAAAATATCAATTTCACTTTTCAGCTTATTATTTTATTATTGGTAATATTTTTTACGCCATTACCAATAATAATTATAAGCGGGATGGAGCATACTTTACAATGCTTATTTTCTTTTCTTTTCATTTTTAATTTTTGCGATTGGATTGGCAAACAAGAAAGCAACATTCAAAAATCAAGATTTCCTTCAAGCTTATTTTTATATGGAGTTACAACATGCGCTTTGCGCTATGAAGGATTATTTATAATAGCAATTGCCTGTTGCATTTTATTATACTATAAAAAAATTATTTCAGCATTTGCATTGGGTTTTATTTCAGTTTTACCGCTGGTTATTTTTGGAATATTTTCAATAATAAAGGGCAGCTATTTTTTTCCGAATTCAGTGCTTTTAAAATCAAGCCCTGTCCAATTATCAGGAGGCGGATTAAGCAATTATATCAGTAACATCCTGGTTGATAAATTAACTCTTGCTAAAACTGGTATTACAGCACTTGCAACACAAAGATTATTGTTGATTATACCGCTTGTTTATTTATTATTCAGGCAGCAGGTTAAAAAATTATCTTCTTATAAATACATTGCCGTTTTTTTGGTTATATGTACATTACTGCAACTTTCATTTGCAGCTACAGGCTGGCTTTACAGGTATGAAGCTTATTTAATTTTATGTTCAACAGTTTTTGTTTCAATCTTATTCTTTAAATATTTTAAACTATTGCGGTTACGAGAAAATCAAATGCTTTTACCGGTTATGTTGCTGCTCGCATTTGTTCTTTTTTTTCCTTTGATATTAAGAAGTACAGCCGCTTATACAAAAACATCGCAGGCTTGTATAAATATTTACGAACAGCAATATCAAATGGGAAGTTTTGTAAAAAAATATTATAACACAGATACACTTGCCGTAAACGATATCGGCGCTGTTGCTTTTTTAAATGAAAGTAGGGTTATTGATCTTTGGGGACTTGCAAATATGCAGGTTGCAAAAGCCAAAAAAAATAATTATAACACACCTGCTTTCTTAAATGCACTCGTAAATAATGAACAGGTAAGTATTGCCATTGTATATGATAGCTGGTTCGATTCATCATTACTAAAAAACTGGAAAAAAGTTGCAACCTGGCAAATACAAAACAATGTTATCTGCGGCGATGCGACCGTTTCATTTTATGCAGTAAAAACAAATGTTGCCTCTTTATTAAAAACAAATCTTTTGGAATACCAAAAATTATTGCCGGCAGATATAAATGTTCAATATTATTAACAAGCAAGAATGAATTCTGAATCAGGATATAAAACCCATATCGAATGAGTAATAAGCAAACCAAACTAAGCAGTTGGTTTTCTAAAGCATTCAATTTGCCTGCACTTGAAAAAAGCAGGTTGTATTGGGTTGATTATTTAAAAGGTATTGCAATTATATTAGTTGTTTACAGGCATTCATTATTAGGCATACAAAGCAGCGGCATACCCACACCTGCTTATTTAGAAAATGCCAATATGATATTTTTTAGTTTCAGGATGCCGCTGTTTTTTATGCTTTCAGGCATTTTTGCAAGTATTAGTTTGCGCAAAAGAACGGTAAAGCAATATATAGGCGCTAAGTTTGAAACATTGATGTATCCATATTTTATTTGGGTAACCATTCAAATAACATTACAAATTGCTTTATCAGGTTTTACAAATTCAAACAGGGGCCTGATCGATTACACTTACATTTTTTATCAACCAAGAAATCTTGATCAGTTCTGGTATTTGCCGGCTTTATTTAATGCTACAGTAGTTTTTATTCTGATAAAAAAGTATATCACACAAAAATGGTGGTTGCTGATTGCGATCGGGCTTGGGTTTTATTTCCTTTCTCCTTTTCTGCAAAACATAAGTATGCTTTCTGATTTTATGGAATTCTTCATCTTCTTTGCTTTGGGAGATGTTATATCTCAATTATTTTTTCATGAAAATGTGCAGGCTTTCCTGAAAAAATATCTTACGCTTTTATTGGCAATACCTGTTTTTATAGTAGCACAAATGTTCTACCTGTCTCATGACATGTATTATTTAACTAATACTATTGCAAGATTAGAATTCTTAATAATTGCGCTGGTCGGTTGTTTTACAATGCTTGCTTTATCATTCAGGCTTCAGTGCTGGAATATAATTTCATGGTTAAGAATTTTAGGCTATCATTCAATCTACATATATGTTATGCATGTTATGCTGGCTGCGCTAACAAGAAATTTATTTACACACGTTTTAGGCATTCACAATATCTTCATTATTTTATTTAGCTGCATAATTACAGGCGCATTTTTGCCTATAATAATTTATAATTTATTTATTCATAATAATCTTGGCTGGTTTCTTTTTACCTACAAACGAAAAAAAAACCGGCAGCAGTTTAAAGAAACAAACCTTAAAAACGCAACAGTTGCAACCCCATAATTACGCTTCTGTGTTTTAAACCCAATACACTTACTAACATTTGTTTTCACAAAAATTTGTTAAGGCAGATTTGAAATCGTTTTGGGAACATTTTTTGCGAACTTTCCCGAAAATGTAAAATCCGTCCTCATCTCGAGAAAAAGACTGTGCAAAAGACTACATAAATCGTAAAAACAATGAGAAAATTACCCCTATTTTTCTTAGTGGCAGTCATATATTTTGCCTGCACTAAAACAGAACAGGTTCCTGGAAAAATTCAGGATGTTAATATATCTGATGTTAAAAACACCTCAGGGCATAAGCGAATATTATTAAAACAACACGCTGATAGCGGCTTATATATAAGCGCAAGTAATTTTTCATATTCGCCTGGCGATACGCTTGTACTAACCGGCACATGGACATATTGTACGCTTGATGGCATTTGCGGTACTCCTAACAATTATGTTATTGTCATAAACCAGGGATCACAGGTTCAGTTAAGCAGCGGTTTTTCGTTTTCAAATTGCCGTTTTTTAAAACTATTAGGTACAGGCTCAACCAATAAATATGGCTTTTTAATTTCAGTGCCTTTTAATGAAGGCGTTGGCATAACCGTTACGGGCCGCTCTTCTCATATTGAAATTTCTAATGTAGATATATACAATAAAACGTATGGTTACTGGGTTAAACAGGAAGCTTCCTGCGCAGATAGTTTACAATATCCAAACTGGGTAATTAATCATATCAGCATTCATGATGGCAGAATTAAAAAAACCAACCAGGAAGGAATGTATCTTGGCAGTACGGACCCAAACGGCACAAGGGTTATAAGTTGCAATGGTTCGCTTGTTTATCCAAAGCCTTTGCGTCTTGGTTCCATTCAGGTATATAATATGATTATTGATAGTACTTACAGAAGTGGCATTCAGCTTTCATGCGCATCCCAGGGCAACAATGAAATTTATAACAACACTATCAGCAATAGTGGATTTGAATATGCTTCTAACGGGCAGGGTTCAGGCATAAGTTTGGGAGGATATACCCAGGCAAATGTTTATAATAACACTATTACCAATACGTATACAATGGGTATTTCTTCACTTGGCGCTGGGTTTATTTCTATAAAAAATAATACAGTTCTTAACAGCGGAACACTTGCAGGCCATACTGTGCCCGGCATGGCAAGTATAATGGTTGATACCCGCAATACCAACCCTGCAGATAGTACAACATTCGCTATTCAGGATAATAACCTTGGAACTAATACAGATGTTAACATAAGAATTTACAGAACTTACCCTACTTATACAACCAAAAATACAATATGCAGTAACGGCACCCTCTGCAAAACCGCAATAGATCCGGGTGTTAAATGGACCACCTGCCCATAGGTACAGGAATATATAAGCACTTATATATAATTATAGTTTGAAAAATATATAAGTGCTTATATATTTGTTGGATGAATTTTTATCAGCAACTTGGCTTTCTTGTTTTTGGCAGCCGGTTAAAAAGATTAGGCGATACATTTGTTAATGATGTAAACCGCATTTACAAAGATCATAAAATACCTTTTGATGCCTCGTGGTTTCCTGTCTTCTATATTCTTTCTGAGCATAAAGAAATTTCAATTAAAGAAATTTCAAACAAATTAAATGTTTCTCACTCAGCAATAAGCCAGCTTATAACAAACCTGCAACAGAAAGGTTACATCAGATCTGTTGTTTCAAAAAAAGATGCCCGTAACAAAGCCATAACTTTTACCGCTAAAGGAGAAAAGCTGCTTCAAAAAATACAGCCGGTTTGGAATGCTCTTGAAAAAGCAATGCACCAACTTACTGAAGAATCAACCCACAGTAAAAAGATTTTAAAAGCATTAACTGCAATTGAATCCGGAATAAAAGAAAAGAATTTATTTGAAAGAATTGACATGAATTTATAAAGCGTGTTGCCATGAGTTACAATGATCTTTCGCTTGATAAAAGCTGGCTTGATTTTGAACAGGTGAAAAATTTTTTAAATTTTGAACAGAAGATTTCCATCACATCCAATGCGCATGAAAGCATCATCAAATGCCGTGAATATTTAAATAAAAAATTAGCCAGTTCTGATGCATTATTTTATGGAATTAACACCGGCTTTGGCTTTTTACAGGATGTTAAAATAAATAATAATCAGATTGAGCAATTGCAATACAACCTGCTTAAATCTCATGCTTGCGGAATGGGAGATGAAGTGCCTGCAGATATTGTTAAGCTTATGCTGATGCTTAAAATCAAATCACTAAGTTATGGTTACAGCGGCGTACAAATTGAAACAGTAAATCGGTTAATGGATATGTATAACAATAATGTATTGCCGGTAATTTATACACAAGGTTCGTTGGGTGCATCCGGAGATTTGGCGCCGTTAAGTCATCTTAGTTTGCCGCTTATTGGTTTAGGTAATGTGCATACGAAACACGGTAATACTTTTATAAAAATACCTTCTGAAAAAGCATTACAGCAATTCAGTTGGCTGCCAATTCATTTGCAAAGCAAAGAAGGTTTGGCATTAATAAACGGCACGCAGTTTATGAGTGCTTATGGATTATATTGTTTGAAGAAAGCAGAGCAGCTAATTAAAATGGCTGATCTTATTTGCGCTCTATCATTTGATGCGTTTGATTGTTTAACTGAACCTTTAGCTGAATGTATACAAATTATTCGTCCGCATAAAGGCCAAATTGAAACTGCAAAAACAATTCGTGAATATTTGAAAGAAAGTGAAATTGCCAGTCAACAAAAAAAACAGGTTCAGGATCCGTATTCATTTCGTTGTGTGCCGCAGGTGCATGGTGCAACAAAAGATGTTTTTGAAACAGTATTGAATGTTTTTTTAACTGAAATAAATTCAGTTACTGATAATCCAAACATTTTTCCTGACGATGACTTGATTGTTAGCGGCGGAAATTTTCATGGACAGCCATTAGCACTTCATTTAGATTTTTTTAGCATTGCCATGAGTGAGCTGGCAAATATTAGTGAACGAAGAATTTACCAGTTAATAAGCGGGCAAAGAGATTTACCAATGTTCCTTGTAAAAGACCCGGGATTAAATTCCGGTTTTATGATTCCGCAATACACAGCGGCCGGCATTGTAAGCGAGAATAAACAATTATGCACACCTGCAAGTGTTGATTCTATTTCTTCAAGTAACAACCAGGAAGACCATGTAAGCATGGGTGCTAATGCTGCCACAAAATGTTTGCGTGTTATTGATAATGTTGAAAAAGTTTTAGCGATAGAATTGCTGAGTGCAGCACAGGCATTGGATTTCAGAAGACCGATGAAAAGTTCCGAACCATTGGAAAAATTACATGCTGCATTCAGAGAAGTTGTTTCGTTTAATGAAGAAGATAGAGTGCTGCATGATGATATGATGAAAGCGGTGGAGTTTGTTTCTTCTTATCAATTCGAATAATATGAATTACAGTATTGATTTACTTGAAGAATTGAAAACAATTTCCAAACCTAAGTTTAAATCAGGTTTCAATACAATCACTATTTATAACAGACCATTTTGGCCAATCAATAATTTTTACAGATTATAAAATAATAAAGCATCATAGCATTCATACAGCACAAGTGAGTGACACAACCGTGATGCCATAAAAAACAAAAGCTGGTAATATAAAATATTTTATCAAATGACAACAGAAACAAAACCTAAATACGATGCTGTTAAATACAAAACACCAACCGGAACACAACTCAATTGTAAAGGCTGGATACAGGAAGCGGCATTGCGCATGTTGTTGAACAATTTAAATCCTGAAGTAGCAGAACGGCCAGATGATTTAATTGTGTATGGCGGCCGTGGCAAAGCAGCAAGAAATTTTGAAGCATTAGATAATATAATCGCTGCATTAAAAATTTTAGAGAATGATGAAAGTTTATTGATACAAAGTGGCAAGCCTGTTGGCATTATGAAAACGCATGAAAATGCACCGCGTGTGTTAATATCAAATTCTCAACTTGTTCCTAACTGGGCCAATTGGAAACATTTTGATGAGCTGGAGAAAAAAGGATTGATGATGTACGGACAAATGACAGCGGGCAGTTGGATTTACATCGGTTCGCAGGGGATTGTTCAAGGCACTTATGAAACATACTCTGCAGTTGCTGATAAACATTTTGGTGGGTCATTAAAAGGCACGTTAAATGTAACTGCTGGTCTAGGCGGAATGGGCGGTGCACAACCGTTGGCGATCACCATGAATGAAGGTGTTGCATTAATTGCAGAGGTAGAAGAGTGGCGCATTGATAAACGTTTGCAAACAAAATATCTTGATGAAAAATTTACAGATATTGACGAAGCAGTTGATGCATCAATTAAATACAAAAAAGAAGGTGCGGCAAAAAGTATTGGTGTGTTATGCAATGCAGTGTATCTTTTAGAAAGATTGATTGAACGAGATATTATTCCTGATACATTAACTGATCAAACATCTGCACATGATCCATTGATTGGTTATTGGCCGCATGAAATTTCTTATGAACAGGCAAAAATTTTGCGCGAAACAAATCCTGAACAATATATTGATTATGCTTATCGCAGCATGTTTCATCATGTTGATATGATGTTGCAGTTGATGCATAAAGGCGCGATAACTTTTGATTACGGAAATAATATAAGAGCACGTGCAAAAGAATATGAGGCAAAGAATATCAATGTGCTTAAGGTTCCGCCTTTAGGGGGCGGTGGGGGTTTGTTTCCCGGTTTTGTGCCCGCCTATATTCGTCCATTGTTTTGTGAAGGCAAGGGTCCGTTTCGCTGGGCTGCATTAAGCGGCGATGCTAATGATATTGCTGTTACTGATGAAGTGATTTCCCAATTATTTCCTGGAAATAAATCTTTACAACGCTGGTTAAAACTCGCTAAAGAAAAAATTGCTTTTCAAGGGTTGCCTGCGCGTATTTGCTGGCTCGGACAAGGTGAACGTGAAAAGGCCGGGCTTGCATTTAATGAATTGGTGAGAACCGGAAAAGTAAAAGCGCCAATCGTTATTGGCCGCGATCATTTGGATACAGGCAGCGTGGCTTCTCCCAACCGCGAAACAGAAGCAATGCTTGATGGCAGCGATGCAGTTGCCGACTGGCCTATATTAAATGCGTTATTAAATACTGCCAGCGGTGCAAGCTGGGTTTCATTGCATCATGGTGGCGGCGTAGGCATGGGCTACAGCATTCATGCAGGCATGGTGATTGTTGCTGACGGAAGCGATGAAGCAGAACAAAGATTAAAACGTGTGTTGCGCAATGATCCGGGCATTGGTGTTATTCGTCATGCAGATGCTGGTTACGAAATTGCAAAAGAAACATCTATTGCTCATAATTTAGATATAGCAGAAAAATTGACGAAGTAATTTCCGTCTTTGCAGAGGCAATAAAAAAAGATTATTAAAACGAGTGAAAAATAAAACGTACGCTCCATTTTATTTATTCATCATCTGAATTATTTCCTGCGTGTTTCCAATCTCACCAAGACGAGGATAAATAAATTGAACACTGCGTTCATGCGCTTCCTTTGTTCTGTCTGTAATTGCATCTATTGCAAAACTTATATTGTATCCTAATTCACTTGCTGCTCTTGCAGTTCCTTCAACGCCAATACTTGTTGAAACGCCGCCGAATACAATTCCTGTAATATCCCTATCTCTCAACTCATCATTTAAAGAAGTTTCAAAAAAAGCATTCCATGTATGTTTGGTAATAAAAATATCATCACTGCTTGTGCCAAGCCTGTCTGTTATTTTATATAAATTTTCATCATCAGAATGTGGCGGCATTTTTACTTCTTTACGCGATTTTATCCACGCCGCATCTTTGGGCTTTACGTTTACAATAATGATTGGTAAATTTTTTTCTCTGAAGGCTGCTATCAGCTTGTTAGCATTATCTAATATTTCATCTATTGGATGAACTACAGGTAGTCCAATTACTGAATTCTGAAGATCAATTAAAATCAATGCGGTGTTTTTGTCAATTGCTGTTATCATAAATATAATTTATTATTAAGAAGCTGCTTCAACAGCCTGCACATTACGTTGTGTGTTCATTTGTATGGTTTTCATTTTATTTCTTTTTAAGAAACGAAGATGTAAACCGCCAATAAATAAAGCAATGCAACCTTCTGCCAGCACAGTATCAGGAACACCAATCTTTTGCGAAATTGTGCCAACAAGCAATCCGCCTAAAGGTTGCATACCAAAGAACGCCATTGCATAAATACTTATCATTCTTCCACGCATTTGCGGATCAACTGTTGTTTGTACTAATGTATTGCTGATGGTGATCTGAGACATCATACCAAAACCTGCAAGCGCAGCACAGGCAAGTGCTAAAATATAATTATGCATGTGAGAAAATAATACTAATCCAACACCAAAAACAAGCGTATTTATGGCAAGAATCTTCCTTAAATTCCTTCCGGGTTTTAATGAAGCAAGATAAATAGCTCCGGCAAAAGCGCCCAGGCCAATCATACTGTCTATAATACCAAATGTTGATGCTGTGCCATGAAAAATATCTTTTGCGTAAACAGGAATTAACGTGGTATAAGGCAATACAAAAAGACTCATCATACCAAGCATTGTTATAATAAACTTTAATTGTTTTGTATTCCGTAAATAATCCCATCCATCTTTTATATCCTGTATAATATTTTTTTTGTGCACTTGTTTTTTTTGTGCTGGCAAACGCATCATTAATACAGAAGCAATCACTGCAATAAAGCTTATTGCATTTGAACCAAAACAAAATACATCGCCAAACTTTTCCAATATTAAACCTGCTAAGGCCGGGCCAATTAATCTTGATAAATTAACCATTGAAGAATTTAGTGCCAATGCATTGCCCAAATATTTTTTGTCTTCGATTAATTCGTTCACCAATGATTGTCTTGCAGGTACATCAAATGCATTGATAACACCAAGAACAAAACTCAACGCCAGTATTTCCCATACTGCATAATGTCTCGATAAAATGAGCAGGGTAAGTAAAACTGCTTGTACCATTGATGCGACTTGTGTAATAAGCAATAAACGGTAACGGTTATAACGGTCTGCTGTTGCACCGCCAATAAATGAAAACACGAACGATGGAAACATGCTGGCAAACAGGGAAAGACCAAGCATAAATTTTGAATGCGTTACTGAATAGATAACCCAACTTACGGCTGTTTTTTGCATCCATGTACCAATAAGGGATATTGATTGTCCTATAAAATATAACCTGTAATTACGGCTTTTAAATGCGTTAAATGTCGTGATCTTCATCTTCTTTTACTTTCAGTCGTCTTCAAAATCAACAAGTTTTTTTAATGGCACCAATGCTTTTTTCAGAATTGAAATTTCTTCGGGCATGCAGGTTTTTATTACTGCCTGGTACAACCAGTTATCCTTTTCATCCCTCACCTGTTCAACAATTGCCTTTCCTTTAGATGATAATGAAATAAAGGATTTACGTTTATCCTCTTTTGAAGAACGACGGTTGATATAACTAAGTTCTGAAAGATGATTTAGTATCTGCGACATGGATTGATTAGTGATCTTTTCAGCGGTCGCTAATTCATTCGGTAACATTTCACCTTCATTATACAAAAGTCCTAAAACCGACCTTTCTGTTAAAGAAAGCACCATTCCGGTTGCTGAATGTTTGCGCAATTTCTTTACAAGTCTTGTAATTGTTGTACGCATTTCAGAAACCAGTTCTATATCAGATTGCTTTGCCATTAGTTAATTAAACTTGTAAGTTTACCTTACAAAATTACAACTAAATCATTAGATAGTCATATAGATTAAATTTGCATTAAAAATTATAACATTTTCTTATTAACATATTAAGTAATAATCCGAAAATCACCTGCTTCATATTATCATTATATATGTACTTTGCAAAAATTTTTCTCTTCGTTTTAAATTGAAGTAAATCATATAACTCTATACGAGATGAGTATTAAAAAAATAAAAGTTGGCAACATAGAATGCGGCACAGACCAACTCTTTTTAATTTCAGGCCCTTGCGTCATTGAAGAAGAATCAATCATGATGCGAACAGCAGAAAAATTAAAAGAAGTAAGTGCCAAGCTTAATGTTCCTGTAATATATAAATCTTCATTTTTAAAAGATAACCGCAGCAGCCTTGATTATTATAATGGCCCTGGTCTTGAGGAAGGAATGAAGATACTTGCCAATGTGAAAAAACAATTTGGCTTTCCTTTATTAACAGATATTCATTATCCTGATCATGCAGTGCCTGTAGCAGAGGTTTGCGATGTATTGCAGATACCTGCTTATTTATGCATGCAGACCGGCTTAATGGTTGCCGCTGCTAAAACAGGAAAAGTCATCAATATAAAACATGGACAGTTTCTTGCTCCTGATAATATGAAGCATCCGGTTGGTAAGTGTGTTGATTCCGGTAATGACCAGATCATCTTAACTGAAAGAGGTTATACAATGGGCTATAATGATTTGGTGGTTGACCCAAGAGCTTTTTATCACATGAATAAATTAGGTTACCCGGTTGTGTTTGATATAACACATTCCATACGCAAATATGGCATTCCAAGTAAAGATGCGAAAGGCGGTGCAAGAGAATTTTTACCGGTATTAAGCAGGGCCGGTGTTGCTTCTGGTGTTGATGGAATTTTTATCGAAACTCACCCTGATCCTTCATGTGCATTATGTGATGCTGCCAGCCAGTTGTCAGTATATGATTTAGAAGAGTTTTTAAAACCATTGCTTGAATTACATGCTATAGAATTAAAATACAGGCAATCATAACTCTAAATAAAGTGCACTTCTTCATCATTTATTTATTTTCGTTCAATATAAAATTTTATGGAATTATATCTTGATTCAGCAAACCTTAAAGAAATTGAGGAAGGCTTTAAACTTGGTTTCTTAAACGGCTTAACTACTACGCCAACCTTCATGCAAAGAGAAGGCGTTACGGATATAGACAGCATGATTGTTAAGTTGTCTAAAATGGTTCCGGTACTGCAGATTGAAGCGTTGGGAAACACCGCAGAAGACGTGGTAAAAGAAGCGCACCGCCAATTAGATCTTGGGCTTGATCCTGCAAAAACTGTATTTAAAATTCCTGTTTCACTGGAAGCTGTAAGAGCATGTAAATTGTTGCGTAATGATGGCTTATTAGTGAACATACATCTGGTGTATACACTGCAACAGGCATATATGGCTATGCATGCAGGCGCTAATTATGTATGTCCTTTAATTGGACGTATGCAAGACCAGGGATATGATGGTTTGAGTTTGATAGAGCAATGTGTTCATGCGGTTGATCATTATGGTTATGATAGTAAGATCATGTTTAGTTCTGTACGCAACGCCGAGCATATCCGCAACGCATTAAACCTTGGTGTGCATACGATAACAATTCCTTTAAAAGTATTAAAAGGCTTAACAGATAATCATTTCACTACTTTAGGCACTGAGCAGTTTTTAAGAGATACAAAGCTGATGACAGTAAAAGTAAATGAAGCTATTAAAAACATAAACCCTGTTGTTAATGCGGATACCAATGTAAAAGATGCCATTATAAAAATGACTGAATTTGGATTTGGCGCTGTCATAGTTATTGAAGAAAATATGCAGGTAAAAGGTGTATTTACTGATGGTGATTTAAGAAGGCATTTGCAAACAGATGGCCCTGCAATTTTAGATACAAAATTAAATTCTCTTACTTATAAAACTCCTGTAAGCATTGAAGGCAATATGTTGCTGAATGATGCAGCAGCCATTTTCAAAAAAACAAATGTAGATACAATAATGGTTACAGATAATGGCAAACCAATTGGCATGTTAGATATACAAGACCTTGAATCAAATTAAATAAGAAGCCGTCAACTGATGGCTCTTTTCATTCAATAATGATAGAAGATAACACATCACCAAACAAATATTTTGAAGGAATTTTTGTAACCGATGTATCAGTAATACAACAAAAACTTCAGCATATAAAAGTTTTTGTTTTTGATTGGGATGGTGTATTTAACGATGGCAGGAAAAATATTGATGGCCACAGCAGGTTCAGCGAAACTGACTCTATGGGCATTAATATGATGCGCTTTAGTTTTTACCTGCAACATAAAGAACTTCCTGTGTCTGTTATTTTTACTGGTGAAAATAATAAGCTTGCCATTTCATTTGCGCAGCGTGAAAATTTTCATTCAGTTTATTACAAAACGCCCAATAAGAAAAAAGCGTTGGAACATTTATGTGAATTGTATAAATTATCACCATTAGAAATTTTATTTGTATTTGATGATGTGCTTGATTTTTCTGTTGCACAACATGCCGGCATAAGATGTATGGTTTCTCATGATGCAAATACATTGCTTAAAAAATTTGCTGTAGAAAATCGGTTGACGGATTATATCACGAAACATAACGGTAATAATAATGCGGTGCGTGAAGTTTCTGAATTGATAATGATGCTCACAGGCAATTTCAATCAAACCATTGAAAACCGTATGCATTTTTCTGAACTATATAATGAGTATCTGCAGCTAAGAAAAAGTATTTCAACTCAGAAATTTATTATTAAAGATCAAAGCATAGCTGAAGACATTAATGAATGAACACAATTATAATTACACAAATCTTTTAAGTATAACTAATTGCATCAAGTGAAAAACAAAAGCCACCGGATTGGTGGCTTTAATTTTAATTTTTGTTGATTGATTTATACCAGCATTCGCAAAGGCTCTTCCAGCAAGCTTTTCAGCGTTTGTAAGAATGCAGAACCTGTTGCTCCATCCACAACACGATGGTCACAACTCAATGTTACTTTCATTACATTACCCGGAACAATAGCACCATTTTTTACAACAGGAATTTGTGCAATTCCGCCAACAGCAAGTATGCACGCATCAGGTGGATTTATAATCGCGGTAAATTCATCAATGCCAAACATGCCAAGGTTTGAAATAGTAAATGTGCTTCCCTCCCATTCTGCAGGTTGCAGTTTTTTATTCTTTGCTTTGTCAGCAAGTGTCTTTACTTCAGTGGCAATCTGGCTCAATTGTTTTGTATCAGCAAAACGAACAACAGGAACAAGCAATCCTTCTTCAACAGCAACTGCAACACCAATATTTACATGATGATTGATTCTTATCTTCTCACCAAGCCAACTGCTGTTTACTTTCGGATGTTGTTTTAATGCAACAGCAACAGCTTTCAACACCAAATCATTAAAGCTTATTTTAACTGCACTTGATTCATTTATTTTTTTGCGGGCAGCAACACAAGCATCCATATCAATACTCATGGTAAGATAAAAATGCGGTGCTGTAAACATACTTTCAGCTAATCTGCGTGCAATTGTTTTGCGCATTTGCGAAACAGGAACTTCTTCAAAATCTTCGCCCCCAACCCCTGAAGGGGTGTAATTAACAACTTCCGGTTTTTGCTCACCGCTCACTTCTGCCTTCTCACTTTTCATTTCTGGCTGTTTATAATTATCAATATCACCTTTTGTTATTCTGCCGTTATCGCCTGTGCCTTTCACATATTTTAGATCAATACCTTTTTCTTCTGCTAATTTTTTTGCAAGTGGCGATGCAAAAATCCTTCCTTCATTAACCACTTGTGGTTCAGGTTGTGCTGTTTGTTTTTCTACGGGTTGTTGCGGTACACCACTTGATGCAGTTTTAGAAACATCACCTTCTGCTTTTTGTTGGTCTGCATTATCTTTTGCAACAGGTTCCTGTGTTTTGTTGCCGCCTTTTGCTGCAGCAACAACTTTATTTACATCAAAGCCTTCTTTGCCAATTATTGCAAGCAGTTCATTCACTGCAATTTTATCCCCTTGTTTTGCGCCTTGGTATAAAAGCTTTCCATCTTTATAACTTTCCAGTTCCATTGTTGCTTTATCTGTTTCAATCTCGGCAAGAATATCTCCTTTCTTCACATCATCACCTACATTCTTTTGCCACGATGCAATCACACCTTCTGTCATCGTATCACTCAAACGCGGCATTAAAACAACTTCTTCCATTTTAGAAATGTCGATATCAGATGCTGGATTCTGGTTGCTGGTTTCTGGTTGTTTTTCAGTTGCTGGTTGCTGGTTTCCGGTTTCAGGTTTTTTATCAGAGTTTGGTTCCTTTTCGGGTTTTTTACCTGCATCTTGTGACTTGGAATCCGCAACTTGTTTTCCATTTCCACCAATCATCCCGCTGATGTCTTCACCTTTATCACCAACAATTGCGAGGAGATCATTTACCTGCAACTTAGCGCCATCTTCGCCACCACGATGCAGCAACACACCATCTTTATAACTTTCCAGTTCCATTGTTGCTTTGTCGGTTTCAATTTCAGCAAGCAGATCGCCTTTTTTAACAGCATCGCCAACGTTTTTATGCCAGGCAGCAATAACGCCTTCAGTCATGGTATCACTTAAACGCGGCATTAAAATTTTTTCAGCCATAATTATTTATTAGAATGAATTTTCGCGGTGAAATTACTGCAAAATGCAAACATAAATCATCCATTTCCTTTCATGTTTTATTGAGATGAAATATTTCCATGTTAAGTAAATAAACACAGCAGGTTATTTTTTCCATGATGGTTTTATGAAATTATTTTTTCGTTTTGCCAGCCATAAAAATATAAAAGCCGCAACTGAACACAACAATAATGATTGAACTGAATTTTGTGGACCCATTTGCCCGCCGGTTATAAACGAAGCGCCTGATATTTTACTTGTTAAAAGACTTTTATCAATTGAAATACTGGGATTAATTCCGCCAAAAATTCCGGGTTCAGTAAAATCCCAGGCAAAATGCAGGAATATCGGAATCCATAAATTTCTTGAAAATATGTAAGCAGCTGGAATTAAAATGCCTGCCTGTATTGCAGTTGATACAACTGAAACCGCAGTTGCATCCTTCACATTTACGTGCATCAATACAAATAAAATAAAGAAAATAAGTAAGGTGATAAAAGTGCCCAATGTTTCTTCAGCAAAGCGAAATAATATACCGACTATTACTATTTCAGCAACAAAACCTGCTGTAAAAGCAGTTGCAAAAGAAGGAAGCAGAAATGAAATGGGATTTATATGTATGATTGAATACTTACCAAACACATAAATCACTAAAATAAAAAGCGATTGTAAAACAAGTCCTGTCATAAAGCCTATGAATGCATTCTTTATAAATGATGCTGCACTTAATTCTTTAATTCTTCGCTTCTCATAATATCTGAAAAGAAAAATATAGCTTGATAAAGCTGCAAACACATCCGCAATTGCGATGATAAGATTTTTTGTATCATCATTTAATTGCGTTTTGTCAAGCAATAATCTGCCTAACCATTCTACTAAAAAAACTGAACCAACAACTACTACAATGCCGATGATGATCTTTACTAAAAAGAAAGAAAATATTTTGGATAGTGTAGTTTGGTTGCTCATTGATGCAATTTAAAAAACCTGGTTACTAAATGGCGGCGTGTCAGGAATTTTTATTTTGTTGAAATTATAATTTACGGCTGCATGACAATTGTTGCATGTGTTTGTAAGTGTAATAAAATTTTGTTTGAACGCCTGCATATTTTTTTGTTGAATACTGTTATTCAAACTATCAATAGCAGGCTGCAGCATTATAATATCTTTTGTTTCAGGTCTGTCCTGCGTATATTGTTTTATATTATCAACCGCTTCTATTATTTCATGTATTTCAAAATCAGCCAACCGCCAGTTTTGTGCGTTGCCTGCAAACCAAAGCTTTTCATGATGCACCTGTATGCTGCTCATAAATTCTCCAAGTCCGGGTTTATATGCGTTATTGACTTGGGTTTTTAAGCTATCAATTTGCAATTGTAAATCTTTGTTGGGAACATAAGTATTATGACAGGCAGCAATAGTTATCAACAACATAATATTAATTATCTTCTTCATAAAATAAAATTAGCAATTCATCAACAGAAAAGTTGATGAAAGAACGAACAACTAATCAATCATTAAAATCTTCAAAAAAAATCCCCTTTAAGATTAGGGTCATTATCTTAGCACAATGGATAAACGTTTGTTTTTGCTGGATGCTTACGCACTTATTTTCCGCGCTTATTATGCGCTCATACGTAATCCGCGTATTACATCAAAAGGAAAAAATACCAATGCACAATTTGGTTTTACGAATACATTAATTGACCTTATCAACAAAGAAAAGCCTACGCATCTTGCTGTATGTTTTGATGTGGAAGGAAAAACAGAACGCCACACAGATTTTGCTGACTATAAAGCCAACCGCCAGGAAACGCCGGAAGATCTGATGGAAGCTATTCCTGATATAAAAAAAATTATTGAAGGCTTTAATATTCCATGCATTGGTGTGGAAGGATATGAAGCCGATGACGTAATTGGCACATTGGCATGGCAGGCGCATGATGCGGGTTACGATGTATACATGGTTACACCGGATAAAGATTACGGACAATTGGTGCGTGATGGTGTGAAAATTTATAAGCCGGGTTACCAGGGTGGAAGCATTGAAATTATGGGACCGGCAGAAGTTTGTGCAAAATGGGATATACAAACTGTTGACCAGGTAATTGATATTTTAGGTTTGATGGGTGATGCTGTTGATAATATTCCTGGTATTGCCGGTGTGGGTGAAAAAACCGCAGCCAAACTTTTAAAAGAATATGGTAATGTTGAAAATGTGGTTGCCAATGCGGAAAATATTAAAGGTGCTTTAGGAAAGAAGATTGTTGATGGAAAAGAATCCGCAATCATGAGTAAGAAACTTGCAACCATTATTACCAGCGTTCCCGTACAGTTTCATGAAGAAAATTTTTGTTTGAAAGAATGGAATAAACCTGCACTGATTGAAGTGTTTGCTGAGCTTGAATTTAAAACATTGGGTAAAAGGATTTTGGGTGATGATTTTAATGTGTTTGGAACAGCACCTGTTGGTGTGCAGACAGATCTGTTTGGCAATGCTATTGAAAGTGCTGCAATAAGAACAGCAATTGAAAAGGAAGAAGACAACGAAACAGATCTATCTGGTTTAAACGCTTCAAAAAATATAAACAACGTTGAGCATAAATATGTTTTAGTTGATGATGAAGAAAAGATCAAAAATCTTGTTGATACATTAATGCAGCAAACAGAAATTTGTTTTGATACAGAAACAACAGGCATTGATGCAAACGAGGCGGAGTTGGTTGGAATGAGTTTTTCATATAAACCAGGCGAAGCTTATTTTGTTACCTGTAGTCATGAATATGAAGCAACCTGTAATTTGCTTGAACTTTTAAAACCTTTGTTTGAAAACCCTGACTTAACATGGATCGGTCATAATATAAAATATGATCTGCTTGTATTGAAATGGTATAACCGTGAAATAAAAGGTGCAGTATATGATACAATGCTTGCACATTATGTAGTTGATCCGGATGGCAAGCGCAGTATGGATTTGCTAAGCGCACAATTTTTAAATTATGAACCTGTTCACATTGAAGAATTGATTGGCAAGAAAGGCAAAGGACAAGGTACCATGCGTGATGTTGAAGTTGCAAAGCTGGTTGATTATGCCGCTGAAGATGCAGATATAACATTACAGTTAAAGCATTCATTACATCCTTTATTAAAAACAAAAGATGTGGAAAAAGTTTTTTATGAAGTAGAAAATCCTTTAGTGAAAGTGTTGACCGATATGGAATTTGAAGGCGTAATGATTGATGTACCCTTCTTATTAAATTATTCAAAAGAACTGGAACGCGAAGCCTACCAGGCTGAGCAAGCTGTGTATGCTGGTGCAGGTGTAAAATTTAATATTGGTTCACCAAAGCAATTAGGCGAAGTGTTGTTTGAAAAACTGAATCTTGCTTCAGCTAAAAAAACAAAAAGCGGTCAGTATGCAACCGGAGAAGATGTGTTGATGAAACTGGCGCATTCAAATCCGATTGTTGCAGATATTTTAGCATATCGCCAATTAACAAAATTGAAATCAACGTATGTTGATGCACTGCCTTTATTAATCAACAAAAAAACAGGTCGCGTTCACACAACTTATGGGCAGGCGGTTGCAGTAACGGGAAGATTGGCTAGTAATAATCCAAACCTGCAAAACATTCCTATAAGAACAGAGCGCGGTAAAGAAATTCGTAAAGCATTTATTCCGCGAAATGGGAATGTAATTATCAGCGCAGATTATTCGCAGATTGAATTAAGAATTGTAGCAGCTATCAGCGGCGATAAAAATATGTGTGAAGCTTTTCGCAACAATGCAGACATTCATACAGCAACTGCAGCAAAGGTCTTTAACGTTGATGCAAAAGATGTAACTAAAGAAATGCGCTATAAAGCAAAGAGCGTAAACTTTGGAATTATTTACGGGCAGGGCGCGTTTGGTTTGGCAGATAATTTAAGCATCAGCAGAAGTGAAGCGAAAGAAATTATTGACAATTATAAAAAAGAATTTAACGGCATTACAAAGTACATGGATAACATGATAAATTTTTGCCGCGAACATGGTTATGTGCAAACATTAATGGGCAGAAAGCGCTGGCTACGTGATATAAATTCAGGCAACTTCACAGTACGTGGCTATGCAGAGAGAAATGCGATTAATTCACCCATACAAGGCACGGCTGCCGATATGATAAAGATGGCGATGATAAAAATTCATGATACGCTGTGCAAAGAAAATTTAAAAAGTAAAATGATTATGCAGGTGCACGATGAATTGGTATTTGATGCAGTGCCTGAAGAGCTCGAAATATTACAACCATTGATATTAAACAATATGAAAGCTGCGTTACCATTACCATTTGACGTTCCTGTTGAAGCGGAGTTAGGCATTGGCGATAATTGGCTGGAAGCACATTAATCAGGCACGATTATTATTAGATAAATCTTATGGATAAAAAATTACAACAAGACGAAGAAATATTGAAGCTGCAAAAAGTTTCTAACAATACAAAAGCCGCAGAAAAAGCCGCTGAAGAAGATATGGAAAAAGACCTTGATCTTACGCCACCGCCTGACCCGGGAGATGGTTTGGATGAAGGCGAACTTGCCAGGCTTGAAGGGGAAAAGTAAATGGAAGCCAAATGTTTTGTATTATCAAATTGTTATGTGGAAAAAAATGTATTATTATCAATAAGATAAAATATATCTTTCCTATGCAATTGGTACTTGCACAAATTGGATTGCTTAACCCGGAAACTTCATTATTCACAACATAAAAGTCCCGCAATGCACATTCTTAATTTAGAGAAATTATCAAAAATTTATTATCAAAAATTTTTGAGAAAGCTGGTGGAAGATTTTCACGATATAAAAGATTATATTGAATCTACACCGCAGGAAACTAAAAAATTGTTGCGTTTATTTCAGTTACGAAACGAGTCTCACAAAGCAGTAAAAGGAAGTGAGAATCCCCGATTTACAGAGATTATAGAATTCTTACATTCCTGCAAAGAATCGAAACTGGTTATGCATATTGTAAAAGTGAAAGATCAGCTTCGAATGATTCTTACTGACATCACTTGCACACAAATTGTAGGTGAATTATAAACTTTTCCTTTTTCTTTTCTTGCTTTTGCAGAAATAATGTGCATTTATAAAATGTCCTGAAAAATTCGTTATTTGATTTGATGAATTTTGCCGATAATATCCTCCACTTTTTTTTCAACCTGCAGATTCCATTTAAATTACCAAAAGACGTTGAAGTGCTTGACGCGCATAAGCGCAAAGATGTAAAACAAATCTGTAGTTCATTCTATGAAAAATATTATGCTGATAACAATAAGCGTCATTTATTACTAGGAATAAATCCCGGGAGATTTGGTGGCGGCGTTACAGGAATTCCATTTACAGATCCAATTCGTTTGGAAAAAATTTGCAGCATTCAAAATAATTTTGACAAGAAACAGGAATTGTCTTCTGTATTTATTTATGAAATGATTGAAGCTTTTGGCGGCGTTTCAACATTTTATAAAAAATTTTATATTTCTGCTGTAAGCCCTTTAGGTTTTGTAAAACAGGGAAAGAATTTGAATTATTATGATGATAAAGATCTACTCAAGCGCATTGAGCCATTTATTATTGATTGCATGAATAAGCAAATTGCATTTGGTTTAAAAACTGATGTTTGTTATTGCATTGGCGAAGGAGAAAATTTAAAATACCTGCAAAAATTAAATGCAGTACACAATTGGTTTCAAAGAATTAAACCTTTACCACATCCAAGATTTATAATGCAATACAGGTTAAAACGTAAAGAAGAATTTATTCAGCAATACGTAAGTAAGCTTAAAAACTTAATTATCTAATTATTTAATAACTCAGCCTGTTGTATTACAAATACTACAATTCTTCGGTTACTATTTTCACTAATCAAATTATTTTTTTCCTGTTTTTTTTGCGCGGGGATAAGTTAAGAGAATTTATAAACATGGTCACTTCATCTGGTATAACATTCAACTCAGGAACTATATAATCTGAAGTATCTTTTTCTAATGAAGAAAATTCTTTCCTGTTATATTGATACATCTTCCATTCATTATTCTCAAACTCAAGTGCAGTAAGGTTTTCAATCCAGTCGCCGCTGTTTAAGTAAATTACTTTTCCAAATTTGTTTTCTATTACTTTATGTTGCGGCTGGTGAATATGCCCGCATATTACATAATCATATTCTTTTTCAATTGCAAGCTCCGCTGCTGTTTGTTCAAAATTTGAGATCCATTTCACTGCTTTCTTTACACTGTTCTTTACCTTTTTACTAAAGCTCATTTTTTCTTTACCTGCAAGTATAAGACACCAGTTGATAAAGCGGTTAATCAGGATCAAAAAATCATAACCATGCCCGCCAAGTTTTGCTAACAATTTTGCGCTGCTTTTTGTAGTGGCATCAAAAACATCACCATGAAATATCCAGGTTTTTTTGCCGTTAATTTCCAGCATTACTTTATCAGTAAGTGAAAATTTTCCCATGTTCAACGGGCTCCATCGTCTTAATACTTCATCATGGTTGCCTGTTATATAAATAACCTGTGTGCCTTTTGATAACAAAGAAAAAATTTCTTTTATAACCTGCATGTGTACAGGCGGAAAATAATGTTTGGCAAACTGCCAGCAATCAATCGCATCACCATTAAGAATAAGTATTTGCGGCTGAATACTTTTAAGGTAATTTACTATTTCCTGGGCATGGCAACCGTATGTGCCTAAATGCAGATCACTCATTACTACAATCTCAACAGATCGTTTTTGCATAGAACGGGTTTTGCAAAATTTGGTTATATGTGTTACGTGGCTGTTACCTACTTATAAACAAACTGTAAATTTTTTTAGCAATCAAAAGGCTGATTGTTTTGGAGATTTTATATAGCAAACACCTAAAATATATGCTGAAAATATAAACGCTATTCATTGCTTTTAGCAGATGATGACGCCGGTAAGCTGCTCTTATCAAAAAGCTTTAGCATAGCGGGCAATAAAGCGCCCAATGATGTAACAATGGTTATTAATCTTTTAGAAGCTTCTTCCTGAGAAAGAAAAATAAATATTGCCACTGCAATCAATACAATATAAAACACTGTGCGTAAACTGCCCCATGAACCCCTCTTGCCCTGTTTGTTCAATATTTTTATTTCGTTCGACGTTTCTTTGGTTATAAGAAAATTGCGGAAGCTTTTTGTTACCAGCGTTATGTTACCATCAGGGGCTTTTATAATCAATCCTGCTTTATACAATTGATGTAAAGTGAGCACTTTTTTATAGTTGGTAAATCCATCTGTTGCAAAGTCGTACAACGTATATTTTTGTGTATCTGTACAACTATTCCATAAATTTTCATATACGCCCAATAATGCAAAATGTAGTTCTAATATAAATCCATCTGCATCATCCTTGTCGCTTATTTTCTCATCTTCAATATCACGTATTGTTTTAAAATTTATATCTCTCTTAGTACCCAGAATGTCCTGTATGTTTTTTATAAGATTTGGCTGTGCATAGATTTGTTTTTGTAATTCTTTATCAGGTTTGTCTCCGGGTTTGCCGTTTATCTCTTCGAAAAAACCTACAAGAAATAATCTTATGGAAACAGAATAAATAATCTTATAAAATACAATCATAAATAAAGCCAGCAGAATAATAAGGCTTATATATGTTGACGTAAACTCTTTAAAAAGCTGCGGATGCGGATATACAGCCGTTAATGAAAATGCAGGCGGCTTCCGGTTGTCTGTGTAGTTGTTATACGTTAAAGCCAAAACATCACTATCATTGTTGTTATGAGAATAATTTTGCCAGTAGTAATAATTTTCATTAGTCAGGCCGTCAAAAAATTCGTCATGATCCGGCGGCAGAAAAAGGTATTGCGTAACCTTTTTGTAAAATGGTGAGCAGTTTATCTTTTTTTCTACAGGTTTATAACTATCAAGCTGTTTAATAGAATCATTTCTAAGCAGGTAAATACCTTTGCTTTTTTCAAACTTCAATGTATTTACGTATTCATTGGCGGCATTATTAAACACGTTAGGTGTATCATTTAACGGAAATACATTCAGTTTTGTTTGCCATAACCTTGGGTTTATATCCGTTCTTCTTTGCTGTATTTTTTTTGCAAGATCAATTTGAAAAGCCTGCAACTGGTATGTTTTTTCTTCACGAAAAGCATAACTTATAAAAATCATTGAAGGTATTATGCTTGTTAGTGTTACGCCAAGCAGTAATGAAACAATAAAATGAAATAAATAACCGGTATCTTTTTCTGCAGGTGTTGTTCCAGGTTTTTGATCTCTCTGTATTTTCTTATTTAAATGTATGCCTGCAATAAAGCTTACTATAAATGGTATTAATATTACCAATACCAGTATGGCTGTTTCTAATACAATATGCGGCTCGCAGCGCCTGTTAAAAAAAAGAACACTTTGAAGCAGTATAAAAATGATTATTGATACAAAATACAGTATTAAAATATTAGGCATGCTACCAAGAAACTTTAAATACTGTGCTTTTGTAAAATGCCGCCCGGGCTTTTCATTTTGAAAAAAAGTTCTTGCATTTTTAGTAATATAATAACTGGTAACTGAAAACAGCGGAAGCAATAAGCCTGCATTAAGCGTGTATAAATAATAGTCTTCTGCATTACCGGCAAAGAGTAAACAAATAATGCCGGTAAAAAATAAGCACGTAATAAACTGGATGGAGTTTTTAATATAGTAATTTTTTTTATCAGGCGATGGCTTTAACCAGCTAAGTGTAGAATGTGTAAAGAATAATTTAGAATTCTTTTTATCACTCAGCATTATAAAATAAGAGAATAGCGAAACAAAAAAAAGTAAAGCCGCCTCGCAGATAAACACAAATGCCAGTATGTGAAAAATGTATAGATAACTTCCTCTTTTATTGTAGTAAGTAACAAGGTAATAGGGCAATCCAGGTAAAGGTTTTATAAGCATTTTTACCGGTTGCTCATATAAATTCATTTCCCGCATTGTAATATCCTTATGATTAATAATGCTGCGTAAGGCAAAACTATCACTGCATTCTTCAAATATATTTTCCTGCAGGCTTCTTGCTGTATCTGAGTGGCAAACAATATTTCCTTTTTCATCTATAATACAAAAGGCAAAACCGGCGGGCACAATGGTATTATACACGGAATACATTTTTGATGAAACACCCACTGCTATTGATTTTTTATCTTTTGTAATTTTTGTATTACTGGGTATTGCAATATTAAAAATGTATTCACCTGTAAGACGGGAAAGCACCGGCAGTACGCTGAATGTGTCTATATTATCTTCATTACCGGCGATCGAGTCTTTTAAAATATAACCCTTATTGTATTTAATTTCCTGGAAGTAAGGCCTGTCTGCCACTCTGAAATAACTTGCAGGAAGTTTATTAAAATTCCAGGCAGCAATATCATTTCCATTTGCATCCATCCAATGAAGGCTTGTTATGTTCTTATAATATTGAGGATAAAAAAAGATGTCTTTGAGATCAATAGAATCTCTATGCGAGCGGTTGTCTTTACCTGATGAAGAGTCACGGTTATTAATGTTTACTAAACTATCATACTTACTTATTTTTCGCAGAATAGCTGAATCAATTTTTGTTTTACCTGTAGTATCTGCAACCGTTATAAAATCTGACGGCGCCTTCATAACACTGTCATAGTGTTTTGCCTGGTGAATAGCATCTTTTAGTTCATTATAAAAATTCTTCTGCACATTATATTGAAGGGATGCTAAAGTTTTATTAGTGAACTTATCAGTATCCATTGATATTAATATGCCGGCTATTACCAGCGTTACAAAAAACGGTACAACAAAAATTACTGTTATTATGGCCCGTACATCATTGAGTTTTATATTCTCTTCGGCACTTAAGAAAAATATTTTTAGAAAGGGCAATGCAACAAGCAATATTATCAATACAAAACATACTGATAAAAGCAGGTACACAGGTATGTTTTGCGATTGTTCGCGATAAGCGTCATAAGGCACAATACCTGCCAGTATAAAAGTTTTTGGTTCGCCATGCATTTTAAAAGGCAGCACGAACAGTTTATATGAAACGCCTTCTATATTAAGGTCAGTTATAACCGGTTCTTCTATGCTCTTGTTTTTAAAAAGGGAATCTGCATTAATATTCGCTATGTCTGATTTTTCACTTTCGTATAATATAGAATCATACCGGTTGTTTGCATCTGCAGTTTGTTTTATTAAAAGCACAGATTCAAAAACATCAGCATGAATAGAGATCAGCGGCTGAAGTATATCACTCAAAGATCTTCCCTGTTTAAAAACACAGGAGTCAGTTGCGTTATTTTTTACGGTATCTTTTTTATTATCAGTTTTTTTATACGCTGTACCTATTTTAGTTACTTTATAAAAAACAGAATCCTGCTTTATGGTTTTGCTGGAATGGAAGTTATCATTCCGCTTCACATCGCCGGTAAAAGATAGCCGGAAGGCTTCATCAAAATCTTTTTTGTGGCTTGTATCTTTTAGTACAGCAAGGTTGCATAAGCCCTTGTCTTTATATTTCTGGCTTATGTACGTATTGCTGTAAACCGTTCCGTAATTTTCAACACGCTGCTGAAAATTTTGTGCTATTTCATGCAACACCCTGAAGGTTCTTAAATTGTAGTACGCGTGCTCCTGCGGCAGGTAAACCAAATAGTAAACGGCCAGAAAGCCACTTATAATTACCAATAAAGAAACAATAGTAATTATTCTGCGTACAACGGGATAATATAGTCCCTTTTCGCCCATAACAGGTTGGCTTATTGCGGTGTTTTTTTCAGATGATGTATAAATGTACTCTATTTCTTAAATTATTTAAAAGATGCGCATGACTTGTGCAGCCTTTAATTACTAATCTAAAAGTTCTTAGTCGTGCAGGAGAATTTTGAAGGAAACAGTTCTAACTGGATGTGGTGTTATATTGATAAGGTAGATTCAGAATATGAGTAAATTTACATTGAAAATTTAAAGAACTTTTTTATACCTGGCTGGAAGCATCTATAACAAACAGAAATAAATACAGAACTATCTTTAGATAAAACGGGATGGATTAACCCAATAAAATCATATTCATTAAACGGCCAGATGATTAGTACAAATTCCAATTTTTTATCTTAAAAATTAACCAGGTTGGCAGGTATGCAGGCAGCGCGACTTACATATTATGATCTGATGAATAAAGCCAAACAAGCCGAACAGGAGAAGGACGTTAACGCCGCAATAAATAATTATAAGCAGGCAATAAACCTTGAGCCTGCAGATACGCTTGCTTACAACCGCTTAATGATAATTTACAGGAAAGAAAAATTGTATAAAGAAGAACTGCATATTATAGATATGGCTGTTAAAAATATTCAGCAGGCTTATAATAACAGGAAATCTAAACCTAAGGCAAATGCAACTATATCAAAACTCAGTAAGGCATTAATGAAATCAACAGGTTTGGTTGATAAAAAAGGCAACAATATGTATGAACCTGAACCAATATCTTCCTGGAAAAAAAGAAGGCAGGTGGTTTTAAAGCGATTAGATAAAGCATAATGCAAAACACCGGGATTGCAGAATGTTATAGAGCAGCTTAATATTTTTTCAATTCTTTTTGCAGCGAGTCGTATTCACTATTCAAAGCATTTTCGACGTTATATAAAGAATCCCATTCTTTTAATTGCATTGATGACGGCATCGAGCTGTCTTTAGCTGCATTTAATTTTTCATCAATAACATTCTTCTCTTTAAGTATTTCTTTTTGCCTTTGAATAATTTTGATTTTTGGATCTGAGCAACCTAATAAAAGGAGTGATATTACAAGCATTTTTTTCATGGCTCAAACATAGTAAAATTTATTGCTTTGTTCATTAATTACACCTTGATAAAATAATTAGATTCAGCGATTGCTGTAAATAATCAGGGCAGGTAATTTTTTCTGGATCGTGATATTTTTTTACGAATTAATAAAAATTTGGGGTTTAAAATTTGATACTTCTCTCCTGCTTCTTCACTTTTGAAAATGCGTTTATTTGTTTTACTGCTTTCTTTTATAGTATTAATCACTGCCTGCAACAAGCCTCAATCATTTGAATACCGTGGCATGCAAAATCTAAAGATAGACAGCATTGGTTTGGTGAATAGTAAGATAAGTTTGGAACTGGTATATTTTAATCCGAATAATTTTGGGGTTGATTTAAGAAATGTAACCTGCGATGTGTACATCAACCATAATTATCTTGGAAAATATGTGCTGGATACAGTGATGCATATTGCCAAACGCAGCGAGTTTGCTATTCCTTCTTCTATGAATGTTGATATGAAAAATGTTTATAAAAATGCTTTCACCACTTTATTATCAAAACAGGTTTTGATTGAGTTAAAGGGATCAACAAAAGTTGGTAAAGGCGGAATCTTTGTCAGTGTACCTTTTGATTATTCTGCAATGGAAAATTTCAGCATGTTCTAAATCCAAATCTTGAAGGTTTTAAAACCTTCAAGATTTATTAAGATTAATGGCAGCCATTGCCAACAAAAGCCAGCCTGCAATAAAACATAAACCACCAAAAGGCGTAACAGCGCCAAGCCAGTTCATTTGCTGGTTACCCATCATTTTAAAATAAGAAAGCAAGTACAAAGAGCCGCAAAAAAGAATTATGCCTGCAATAAAACATTTGCCGCTCCAGTTAATAAAACCACCCGGAATATACTGTGATATAATTGCAACGGCCAGCAATGCAAATACATGATAGAACTGGTACTTAACAGCGGTTTCAAAAATATCAAATGCTTCAGCGTTCATTCTTGTTTTTAAACCATGCGCACCAAAGGCGCCAAGTATTACAGAAAGAGCGCCGAGTATTGCAGCGGTTATTAAATAAGTTTTATTCATGTGTTGAAATTATTTTCAAAAAATCTTTTTCAGTTATGTTATTACCGGTTAAATAATATTTTGCTTTCGAGTAAAATGAATTGCGTTTTTCACGCATTTGTGTAAGAAAATATTCCAGGTTATTATCTTCAACAGTTGCTATCAAAGGCCGGTGCGATTTTTCTTTTTGTAATCTTTCTGCAATTATTTCAACAGGCTCATCAATCCAGATGGTTATACCATTATTGTTCATCCAATTCATGTTATCATAAAAACAAGGCGCACCGCCTCCGGTTGAGAGTATAAAATTTTCTTTAGCAGAAAAACTTTTCAAAACTTCATTTTCTTTTTGCCTGAAATGATCTTCACCTTTTTCAGAAAAAATTTCTGCAACGGTTTTTTGTTCTGCTTTTTCTATTTCATCATCTAAATGAAATGCAGGAATATTTAATAAGCTGCTTAATTTATCAGCCCAATAACTTTTACCACTTCCCATTAAACCAATTAAAAATATTTTCACAGTGGCAAGTTAGTAATTGCAGATTTCAGATTGAATATTGAATAAGACTGTTGATAATTATTTTACAAAAATGGATTTACAAAATTATTTCATGAAGTAATTAATACCATATATAAAAAACAAGGCAGGTAGATAGTATCTCGCCTGCCTTTTGTAAATCGCGCAGTATAAACCTGTCTTAAAAAGAAAAACGTTTTTTTACTCCATTTTTTACTTCTGACATGTGTTTTGTCCATTTCCAGAAAATAAAACTAAAGCTGGTTTTTATGCAGTTTATCTGCTTTTCTGTTAACTGGTGAAATGGTTGTCCTGCAAACGATTTGATTTCCTCGTTGTAGTACTTCTCAATGTCTGTCATTTCCTTTGTTTTTGGTTGCGGATTTAAAATCTAAGTTCGTATGCATCAGCATAAAAATGCCTGGCATTTCTTTTATGTAATAATAGAATTTGGTGAGTGCTTATTTTTTAGCGTTGAACGTGTTTTATTGAAGTGAAAAAGCAGAAGTATCCGCACAAGAAATGCGTTGAATGAAGTAACTTAATAAGCAGATAAAATTTTACCGGGTTATTTAAATGCATTAAATCCCGTAACATCCATACCAGTAATCAGCAAATGCACATCATGCGTACCTTCATAAGTAAGCACACTTTCAATGTTCATCATATGGCGCATAATACTGTATTCGCCGGTAATTCCCATACCGCCAAGCATTGCTCGTGCATCTCTTGCAATATTGGCCGTAATCTCACAACTATTTCTTTTTGCCATGCTGATCTGTGCCGGCGTTGCTCTTTCTTCATTCATCAGCACGCCAAGCCGCCATACAAGCAATTGTGCTTTGGTAATTTCTGTTATCATTTCCGCCAGTTTTTTTTGCTGTAACTGGAAAGCGCCTATCGGTTTATCAAACTGTATGCGTTCTTTGCCGTATTGTAAAGCGGTATCGTAACAATCCATTGCTGCACCTAATGCACCCCATGAAATTCCATAACGTGCTTTGCTTAAACAACCCAACGGGCCTTTTAATCCTTTTACATTTGGAAAAATATTTGCTTTTGGCACGCGTACATCATGAAAAACCAACTCGCCGGTTGCACTTGCACGCAAGCTCCATTTGCCATGTGTTGTTGGTGTTGAAAATCCTTCCATACCGCGTTCAACAATTAACCCTTTAATGTCGCCTTGTTCATTTTTTGCCCAAACCACAGCAACCTGTGCAAATGGTGCATTACTGATCCACATTTTAGCCCCGTTCAAAATAACATGATCACCATCATCTTTAAAATTGGTGATCATGCCTGCGGGGTTGCTGCCGAAATCTGGTTCAGTTAAACCAAAACAACCCAGCCACTCGCCGCTTGCAAGTTTTGGTAAATATTTTTTACGCTGCTCTTCACTTCCATAAGCATAAATCGGGAACATTACAAGACTGCCCTGAACACTTGCGGTAGAGCGTACGCCACTATCGCCGCGTTCCAGCTCCTGCATCATTAATCCGTAACTTATATAATCCAGGCCGCCGCCGCCGTATTCAGCAGGAATAGTAGGACCAAAGCAACCCAGTTCACCCAATTGCTTTACAATAAACTCAGGAAATGCTGCACGCTGAGCATAATCTTCAATAACCGGCGAAATTTCTTTTTTTACATAACTGCGCACCGTTTCACGAACAAGTTTCTGCTCTTCAGTAAGCAATTCATCTAATAAAAAATAATCAGGTGATTGAAATGTATCTGTTTTGGAAGCCATCGTTTTCTTTTAATAATTTATAAAATTAAAAAGCGCGGCAAAGGTAAACAGTTGCAATAACCGGCAAAGTTTTAAATACGTGCAGATAAAAATTAAATGGAATATTTAGCGCAAATCGCGCTTAAGTGTTCGGCAGTCATTGGTTTTACAATGTAGCCATTAACCTTAAACACATAAGCCTGTTCAAAATCTTCTTTTGATAAACTGGATGAAAGCACATATACAGGAATATCAACATTTTCAGATTGCGACCATTCCTGGAACCATTCAAGAAATTCCCACCCGTTCATAACGGTCATGTGCAAATCAACAAAAATAATATCAGGCAGTTCAGATAAACTATCCAGCAAATATTCTTTAGCCTGCAGCCCATCTCTTTTTGAAACAAATTCATTAAAAAAGTGTGTTAATTTCATCATACGTTCACAAATATTGATAGTGATATAATCATCATCAATAAAAAGAACTTTTGTAAATGCGGGCATATAATAGGTTAATTAATTCTGGTGGTTTTATTTTTCTTCAACTGCTACCAAATCATTCAAATCAATATTCATTGGCAACGCACCAATTTGAACAACAGCTCTTTTACCGCGAATTTCTTTTACTTCACCAACCTGGTAATTTTTTTTCATTTTCACTTTTGATCCTACCGAAACTGGTGTTTGCAATTCCCGGTATTTAGATTCTATTTTTTTTGCAAATTTATTTTTAATTTGCTTCTCTTTGCCTTTAAACAACATTTCCTGTATTTGCTTTACTACTTCATTTTTATTTTCTGCTTTTTTCCATTCTAATACAACCTGCTTCAACTTACGTTCCATATCTTTCAAATAGGCAATTCTGTCTTCTGTAATTTTATTCTGATGCTTTAATAATTCAACATGCTGGTTGTGTTTTTCTTTGTTAAGCTGGTTTAATAATTGTTTTTTTAATTGCTCGTTTTCTGTCAATAATGTTTCTAATTCCTTTTTTTCTTTATTTAAAACCTGCAGATCCTTTTCAGTGCGGGTTAATAATTTATCAAGGCGAAATTGATTTTCATCAACCAATGTTTTTGCACGGTTTATAAGATATTTTGGCAAACCAATTCGCTCTGCAATGGCAAAAGTATAAGAGCTTCCCGGTTTGCCAACATTTAATTGATATAAAGGCTGAAGATTTATTTCGTCAAACATCATAGAGGCGTTTAATACTCCCGCAGTACGATTAGCGAATATTTTTAGATTAAGATAGTGTGTAGTAATTACGCCAAAAGCGTGCTTATGGTTTATTTCATTTAAAATAATTTCTGCAAAAGCGCCGCCAAGATTAGGGTCTGTGCCGCTACCTAATTCATCAATAAAAAAAAGCGTTTTTCCGTTGGCGTTTTCAATAAAATATTTCATGTGCAGCAAGTGCGAAGAATAAGTGCTGAGATCAAATTCTATACTTTGCGTATCTCCAATATGAATAAATAATTGCTTGAAAATGCCAATTTCAGAATCAGGATGTACAGGAACAAGCAGGCCGCTTTGCAGCATTAGCTGGGTTAAACCGATGATTTTCATTGCAACTGTTTTGCCGCCTGCGTTCGGGCCGCTTATAACCAATATGCGATTTTGCTCATCAAGCTTTACACTAATGGGCACAGTTGGGCGGTTGCTGTTTTTATTATGCAGAAGTAAAAGCGGGTGAAAAGCATTTTTCAAATCAATAATTGTTTGATCGCTGATGTTTGGATAATTGCCATTTATTTCAATTGAAAATTTTGCCTTTGCCTGTATAAAATCATATTCACCGGCAATGTGCAGCCATTCAACCAATAACATGCTGTACGCAGAAAGTTTTGCAGTAAGCAGTTTTAAAATGTGCAGCACTTCTTTTCTTTCTTCATTCTCCAATGAAAAAACTTCGTTGTTTAATTCAATGGTTGCTTCAGGCTCAATAAAAGCAGTTTTGTGGCTGTCGCTTTCGCCATGTAAAATACCTTTTACCTGTCGTTTATATTCTGAAAAAACAGCTACTACCCTTCTGCCATTGCTAAAACTTTCATCAATTTCTGCACTATAGCCCGCTTTGTTTAGCCTGACCACCTCTTTTTCAAATACGCGGCGCAATTCATTGCGTTTGCGGTAGAGGTTATGCCTTATGTTTTGAAGCGCTTCACTGGCATTATCTTTCACATACCCGGCATCATCGAATATTTCATCAATTAATTGCATAATTACCTTTTCGTAATACGAGTTTTCTAAAACTTTATACAATGCCGGGTAAGCAAGTCGCCGTTCTCCATCAAACCATCTAAAAATCTTTTCTGTACTTACGGCAAGGCGATGGATATGCATAAAATCCTCAGCCTGTAATACACTTCCTTCAATGCTTAACAATTTTAAACAGTTGTTAAGATTTAAACTGAAATCATTTGGCAAAAGTTGCTTTTGCTCCAGGATAAGTTTACATTCAAAAGTCTGCTGAAGCTGCAGGATTATAATTTCTTTGCTGGTATGAATGAGAAGATGCAACGACTTGTTTTTTGCATATTCTGTATTACAATAAGCAGAAAGATGATTTTTTATTTTTGAAAATTCAAGCTGCTGGTCTGCTGATTCTGGATATAACTTCATTATTAAAAAAAACAAATCTAATTACAATGTTATTTAGACGTTGTTTGAAATTAATTTTAATTAAGATGAAAGTGTTAAGATTTTGGTGAGATACCCGGTTTTACTTTTACCTCATGCTGCGTATTTTCTTTATCCTGAATGGTTTGTTTACCGGTTTCTACCTCAACTTGCTTTGTGGTAACAGCGTAATCATTTGGATGTATGGCTGAGCCATAACTTATGGCATACGCTTTTGTAAATTCAGCCCCAAAATATAAAATAATAGCTGAATAATACACCCATAACAATAAAATAACAAGAGAGCCTGCCGTACCATAAGTGGTGCCAACATTGGTTTTGCTTATATAAAACGAAATGCCAAACTTACCCAGCATAAATAATATTGCTGTGGCAAGGGCCCCTGCAATTACGTCTTTCCATTTAATGCGGGCATCAGGCAATACTTTAAAAATTACGGCAAAAATTAAAGTGGTAATTCCTAATGTAAGAACAATGTTTATTATATAAACAACAACTACAGCAACATCTGGATATCTTGCTTTTAAACTATTGATTAAGACTTCAATTAATGCAGATATGCCCAAAGAAACTAATAACAAAAAACCCAAACTTGCAATTATGGAAAAAGAAAGAAACCTGTTTCGGAGCATTTTGAGCCAGCCTTTTTTTGGTTTAGGTTTTAATCCCCATATCCTGTTTATTGAATCCTGAATATCTCCAAAAACTGTAGTTGCACCTAACAATAAAGTAATAACACCAATTATTGCAGCTAAACGGCCTTTACCGCCTATTGAAGCATTTTTTATTATCTGTTGTAATTGTAAGGCAGTATCATGGCCAACAAAACCATTTAACTGCGCAAATATTTTGCCTTCCACTGCTTCACGGCCTAAAAATATGCTGCATAAAGAAATAATTACTACCAATAACGGCCCCATTGAGAACACTGTATAATAAGCCAGACTTCCGCTAAGCTTTGTTATATTATCATCCCCAAAACCTTTAAAAGAATCTTTTAAAACACCAAACAATCCTTTAAAAGAAAATCTCTTTTTAGTTGTTACTTTTTTTTCCATAAGCCTTAATTAATACAAAAACCCCGCCGGTGGCGGGGAGATTGTTTATCACATTTAAACAGGTTAAGAAAAAATGTTGTCTGTTTTACTTTCTACGCGGCCAATTGTATCATTCATTTTATCGTAAGCATCCTGGGCGGCTGAATTTATACGGCTTCTATTCCTGTTATAAACATATGCAGCAATGCCTGCTGCCAGTGCTATTACTGCACCTGTTATAATTTTTTTATTCATGATTATAATTTTAGATGATAAAACCAATTTCATACCAACTTAATTTCATTTATTTTTTTCCCTGTTATTTACCATGCTTTTATAATTTTTTTGATATTGTTCATTTCTTTTTACCCAACTAGTCATTTATTAAATTCATAAATAAGTAATGAATAAATATAAGAATCCAGGAATCTGCCATCATAAAAATAATTCTCCCTAAAGTGTGCTTCAAGCACAAAATTATTTTTCTCTAACAATTTTACTGAAGCCGTGTTCAAAGGGTTTACATTAGCCTCAATAGAATGTAATTTCATAATATTGAAACCATAATTTAAAACTGCCTGCATCGCTTCCTGCATAATTCCCTTTTTCTGAAAATTATCATTCAGCAAATAACCAATCTCGCTGCGGTAATGTTCTTTTTCCATTCTCCAAAAACCAATAGTGCCTATAAGCTCCTTTGTATTTTTTAATAAGATTCCCCACGTAATAGCTTCATTATTTTTTATAGAATTAATTATTGCATTGATATAATTCAAAGCATCCGTTTCTGTTTTTGGTAAAGGTCTGTCAATGTATTGCATTACCGTTTTGCTTGACCGGAGCTTAAACATTTCAGGAACATCATCAATAGTAATTTCTCTTAACAATAACCTCTCTGTTATTAATGTTGGGAAAGGATAAAAATTTACCTGCAGCATACTATAAATTTAGCAGTATGAAAATAATTATGTTATTGAAGAACTATTCTTTTCATTATTTGTTTTAAAACAATATGAGTGTGCCTGTAAATGTAATGTGGTTTCGCCGGGATCTGCGGTTACACGATAATGCTGCTTTGTATTATGCATTGAGAGATAAGCATCCTGTTTTGCCCATCTTTATTTTCGATAAAAATATTTTGGATGATCTTGAAGATAAAAAAGACAGGCGTGTTGAGTTTATACATGAAGCATTAATTGAAATGCAGGATGAATTAGAAAAACATGAAACTTCCGTGGAGATTTATTACGATACTCCAAAGAATGCTTTTATCCAACTGCTAAAAAAATATACTATTCAAAAAGTATTTACAAACGAAGATTATGAGCAGTATGCAATTGATCGCGATAAAGAAATATCAACATTGTTACAAAAGTATCATGCAGAATTAAAACTTTATAAAGACCATGTTATTTTTTCAAAAAACGAAATTGTAAAAGATAATGGCGAACCGTACACTGTGTTTACTCCATATAGTAAAAATTGGATGGCAGCATTAAATAAATTTTATTTGAAATCATATCCCACAAAAAAAAATTTTGAGCATTTTTATAAACAGGGTAGACAACTGATTCCTTCGCTTGAAAGCATGGGTTTTGAAAAAGCTGGGAAATCTTTTCCATCTAAAACTATCTCTAAACACTTAATAAAAAATTATAAGCAAACAAGAGATTTCCCCGGCATTCACGGCACCAGCAGGTTGAGTGTACATTTACGTTTTGGAACTATAAGTATTCGTGAGCTTGCATCAGCAACAACGGAATTAAGCAGCACTTATTTAAATGAATTGATATGGCGCGATTTTTATCACATGATACTCTGGCATTTTCCGCATATACGTGTTGAAAAAGCATTTCGCAAAGAAATGGATTCAATTGAATGGCGTAATAATGAGAAAGAATTCAAAGCCTGGTGCGATGGCAAAACAGGTTATCCAATAGTTGACGCAGGGATGCGTGAACTAAATAAAACCGGTTTTATGCATAACCGTGTGCGCATGATCACTGCTTCATTTCTTTCTAAACATTTATTAATTGACTGGCGCTGGGGCGAAGCCTATTTTGCAAAAAAATTATTAGATTATGATTATGCACCTAATAATGGCGGCTGGCAATGGAGCGCGGGCACAGGCTGTGATGCAATGCCTTATTTCAGGATATTTAATCCAACGGCACAGGCAAAAAAATTTGATAAGGATTTGAAATATATAAGAACATGGATTTCTGAACTGGATTCATTTGATTACCCGCAACCTATAGTTGAACATGAGTTTGCAAGAAAGCGGGCATTGGAAGTTTATACAAAAGCAGCTAAGAGCAAAAATAATTAAGCAGGGATTGTATGTTGTTGCTGAATGCTTTCATAAACTTCTAATAATTTATTAACTGCTTTCTTTCCATCCTTACCTAATTCAATAGAAAAATTATTTACATATAAATCTATGTGTTGTCGCATTACAACCTCACTCATTTCCTGCGCATGATTTTTTACATACACACTAAGTTTATTATAATTATTTTTAAAAGCGTACTCAACACTTTGCTTTATTAATACATCAACATCCTTAATTATTTTTTTATCTAAATTTTTTTTGGCAACAATCCCTCCCAATGGAATGGGCAGCTCTGTTTTTGTTTCCCAGTAATCGCCAAGATCAATTAGCTTATGCAAACCTTTTTCTTTGTATGTAAAACGGTTTTCGTGAATGATAACGCCTGCATCCACTTCATTTTTTAATACAGCATCTTCAATCTCATTAAACACTTTAAACACTTTATTTTTTGCA